>Ga0335075_10002608_pt1 | contig 28847 bp, 29 predicted proteins | sample Lox_Sample_24_FD_206723 | JGI IMG/M metagenome (GOLD analysis project Ga0335075, IMG submission 206723) | Soil microbial communities from Loxahatchee National Wildlife Refuge, Florida, United States - Lox_Sample_2.4 | ecosystem: Environmental > Terrestrial > Soil > Wetlands | place: USA...
GTCGCCCGGCATGCGCCTCCGCGCCCTCTCGCGCTGGTGGGCAAGCGCTGCGATACCGCCCTCCGGCCAGCCGGATTACGTGAATGGCGTCGCCCGGCTCGCGGGGGACATCGCGCCCGAGGCGTTGCTCGCGGCCCTTAAGGCGCTCGAGCGGCAGGCCGGCCGCCGGCCGGGCCCCGCCAACGCCGCCCGGCCGCTCGATCTCGACGTCATCGCCATCGGCCGGCTCCTCCGGCCAGCCCCCGATCCCATCCTGCCCCATCCGCGCGCGCATCTGCGTGCCTTCGTGCTGGCGCCGCTTGCCGAGGTGGCGCCCGGCTGGGTGCACCCCGCTCTCGGTCAGACGGTGGAGGCGCTCCTGGCCGCCTTGCCGCCGCAGCGTCTGGCACCGCTCGAGGCCTGAGGCGGGAAGCCCGATTCGGCTTGCGAGGGCCGACTTGCTCGCCTATCTACGCCAGAAGTAGGAAATCTGCCCCGGAGGGTCGAGCGCATGGCGCGGGTCACGGTCGAGGATTGTGTGGTGAAGGTGCCGAACCGGTTCGACCTGGTGATGCTGGCGGCGCAGCGCGCGCGCAACGTCAGCCGCGGCGAGGCGGTGACGCTCGACCGCGACAACGACAAGAACCCGGTGGTTGCGCTCCGCGAGATTGCCGAGGGGACGGTGGAGCTGCCCCGGCTCTGGCAGGACCTCGTCAAGTCCGTCTCGCGTGTGCCCGAGCCCGAGCCTGCGGACGAGGAGGTGATGGATCTGATTCCGACGGATCAGAACATCTTCGGCCTGCAGGACGTGGCGGCCGACGAGGAGGCGGCCAACCTCCCCGCCGAGTCCGAGGAGCTTTCGCCGGAGGACATGGAGGCGGCGATCGAGGCGGAGCTGGCCGGCCGTCCGGATCGCTAGCGTGGAATGACAAGGGACGCCGGCTCGCCTCTCCCGAGGATCGCCCGCGTCCCTGAGGGACTGACCGCCGCTTCGCGCGCGCGGCCGCTTATCGTTCGGCAGTTCGAGCTGACCGAGAAGGTCCTCGCCTACGACCCCAAAGCGAACACCGCCCTGATCGACGCCGCCTACGTGCTGGCGATGAAGGCGCATGGGCCGCAGCGGCGCGAGAACGGCGATCCCTACATCACCCATCCGCTCGCGGTCGCCGACCTGCTCGCGGGATACCGGCTCGACACGGCGAGCATCGTCACGGCGCTCCTGCACGATGTGGTCGAGGACACGCCGGTCAAGCTCGCGGAGATCGAGCGGCGGTTCGGGCCCGAGATCGCGGGCCTGGTCGATGGGGTGACCAAGCTCTCGCGGCTCGGGCTGCCCTCGGAAGAGACGCGCGAGGCGGAGAACTTCCGCAAGCTCGTCCTGGCGATGAGCAAGGACATCCGTGTCCTCCTCGTCAAGCTCGCCGACCGCCTGCACAACATGCGCACGCTCGGCTTCGTCCAGGACCGCGAGCGCCGTCAGCGCATCGCCCGCGAGACGATGGAGATCTACGCGCCGCTGGCCGAGCGGATCGGCATGGACGCGATGAAGACGGAGCTCCAGACGCTCGCCTTTCCCGAACTGCAGCCGGAGGCGTACCACAGCGTCCAGGCACGCCTCAATCTGCTGCGCGGCCAGGGTGAGGACGTGATCGAGGAGGTGCGGGGCGAGCTTGCCCGCGTCTGCTCCGAGGCCGGCGCCCAGGTGCTCGAGGTCACGGGACGCGAGAAATCGCCCTTCTCGATCTGGGAAAAAATGCGCAAGCGCAATGTAGAGCTCGACAAGCTCTCGGACATCATGGCGTTCCGCATCGTCGTGCCGACGCGCGAGGCCTGCTACATGGCGCTCGGCGCCGTGCACGCCGCCTATCCGGTGATCGCCGGCCGCTTCAAGGATTACATCTCGACCCCGAAATCGAACGGCTATCAGAGCCTGCACACCTGTGTCACGCTCCGCGAGCCGCGCAACCAGAAGATCGAGGTCCAAATCCGCACCCGCGCCATGCACGAGGTGGCGGAGGCCGGGGTTGCGGCGCATTGGCTCTACAAGGAGGGCCGCGCCGAGACCGACGAGGTGCAGCATTTCCGCTGGGTCCAGGACCTGCTCGAGATCCTGGAGAACTCGAGCGCGCCGGACGAATTCCTCGAGAACACCAAGCTCGAGCTCTATGAGGACCAGGTCTTCTGCTTCACGCCCAAGGGCCGGCTGATCCAGCTCCCGCGCGGCGCGACCCCGGTCGATTTCGCCTACGCGGTGCACAGCCAGGTGGGCGATTCCTGCGTCGGCGCCAAGGTGAACGGGCAGCTCAAGCCGCTCCGCCACGAGCTGCAGAACGGCGACCAGGTCGAGATCATGACAGCGCGCGGCGGCACGCCCTCGCCGCAATGGTACCGCTTCGTGGTCACCGGCAAAGCGCGCGCGCGTATCCGCCGCTTCATCCACCAGCAGGAGCGCCAGCGCTATCTCGACGAGGGTCGCGCGGCCCTTGCCAAGGCGTTCCGCCAGAACGGGCTCGACGGCCAGGAGAAAGTGCTCGAGGGCACGCTCAAGGCGCTGAAGCAGACGGGGCTCGATGCGCTCTATATCGCCGTCGGCAATGCGAGCCTGAGCCCGAGCGCGGTCGTGCACGCCGCCTATCCCGAGATGCGCCCCGATGCGCGCGCGCCCAGGATGCTGCCGGATTTGCCCGCGCGCAGCCTCGCGCGCCCGCGCGGCCCCGAGTCCGAGATGCCGATCCGCGGCCTGATCAGCGGCATGGTGGTGCACTATGCGGGCTGCTGCCATCCGCTCCCGGGCGACCCGATCGTCGGCATCGTCACCACCGGCAAGGGCGTCACCATCCATACCCGCGACTGCCAGACGCTCGAGACGTTCGCGGCGACCCCGCAGCGCTTCCGCGAGCTCGAGTGGGATCCCGAGGTGCTCGCCAAGGAGAAGGGCGGCTCCGCCCACACCGGGCGCATCAACGTCATCGCCGCCAACGGCGAGGCGATGCTGGCGACGCTCACGAATACCATCGCCAAGCATGAGGGAGCCGTGGCGAATCTCAGGATCGTCAATCGCCACCATGAGTTTTCCGAGGTTCTCCTGGATGTCGAGGTGCGCGACCTCGGCCACCTCTCGAACGTCATTGCCGGCCTGCGCAGCGCGCCGGGCGTGTCCGAGGTCAGCCGTGCCCGCCGCTGAGTCCTCCGCTTCGTGATTCTCGGCATCGGGTCGGACATTTGCGACATCCGCCGCGTCGAGGCGGTGATCGCCCGCTATGGCGAGCGTTTCCTCGCGCGCGTGTTCACCCAGTCCGAGCGGACCCGCGCCGCGCGCCGCACCGTGCGGCTCCAGGCGCCGACCTTCGCCCGGCGCTTCGCCGCCAAGGAGGCGGCGGCGAAGGCGCTCGGCACCGGCTTCCGGCGCGGCGTCTTCATGTCCGATCTTGGCGTCGTAAACCTTCCGGGCGGGCAGCCGACGGTCGTGATGAGCGGCGGTGCGGCGGCGCGTCTGGCCGCCATCACGCCCGCCGGGATGCAGGCGATGGTCGCGCTCTCGATCACCGACGAATACCCCTATGCCTTCGCGCAGGTGGTGATCTCCGCGGTGGCGCTTGGCTCCGCTGCCTCCTCTTTGCCCGGGGACGAGCCGCAAGCACGGGCCACGTGATCAGAGCGGCCGGCGCTCTCTCGCTTGACAGCCAGGGGGTGCGCGGGCTTGATCCGCCCCGACTTCGGATCCGGTAGAGCCGCAGGCAATGGCGTCGACCAAAACCAAGAGCAAAACCAGGAGTAAATCCGGCGGTTTGCTCGACAACGTCAAGACGCTCGTTTATGCCGGTCTGATTGCGATCGGCATTCGAACTTTCGTGCTCGAGCCGTTCAACATCCCTTCGGGCAGCATGATCCCGACCTTGCTGGTGGGTGACTACCTGTTCGTCGAGAAATACAGCTATGGCTATTCGCGCTATTCTTTCCCCTTCTCCCCGCCCCTCTTCTCCGGGCGGATCTTCGGCTCGATGCCGCGGCGCGGGGACGTCGCCGTGTTCGCATTGCCGCGCGATCCCTCGATCGATTACATCAAGCGCATCGTCGGGCTGCCCGGGGATACGATGCAGGTCATCCACAGCCGGCTCTACATCAACGGCAAGGAGTGCCCACGCCGCTACGACGGCATGTACATGGAGACCGACCAGGGGCCGCCGATCGAGGTGCGTCGCTATATCGAGACCCTGCCGAACGGCGTGCAGCACTCCATCTTGCAGGAGTCGAACAACGGCCCGCTCGACAATACCGGGGTCTACAAGGTGCCGCCGGGATTCGTCTTCGCGATGGGCGACAATCGCGACAACAGCGAGGACAGCCGGGTGCTGAGCGCCGTGGGCTATATCCCGATCGAGAACCTCGTCGGCAAGGCGGAGTTCATCTTCTTCTCGGTCGATGCCCAATACCCCTGGTGGGAGTTCTGGGAATGGCCGTTCGAGATCCGCTGGGGCCGGCTGTTCCACATTATCCACTAGAGCGGGATGCGTTCGCTTCGGCTCACGCATCCCGCTCTAGGTCTTTGTTTTCCCGCGTGATTCACGCCTTCGGTGATTCAACCTTCGGCGATCACGCTCTAGTGTCCTGCGCCCGAAGTTCGTCGCATGTCGCGACGAACGGAGGGGATAAGCAGGCCACTGAAAACAAAGAGCGAGTGTACCGATTCCGTCCGCATTTCAATGCGGCGGACTTCGGAATCGGGACACTGGAGCGGATCGCGCCTGCCCCGAATCCCCCGGCGACCGCAAGGGATGCAGAGGGGCGCGCTCGATCGGTCCGTTCGAACAGCTGCCTGCGGTGAGCGAATCGACACAGGCGGAGCCATCGGCACGCATGGACGCGGCGGAGCGCCTGCTCGGCCATCGCTTCGCGCGGCCCGAATTGCTCACCGAGGCATTGACCCATCGCTCCGCCGCCCGCGGCAAGGGCTCGAACGAGCGGCTCGAATTCGTGGGCGACCGCGTGCTCGGGCTCCTGGTCGCCGAATGGCTCGCCGAGCGCTTCCCGGGCGAGCGCGAGGGCGCGCTCGGGCGCCGGCTCGCCTCCCTCGTCTCCCAGCCCGTGCTCGCCGGGATCGCGGAGGCGGCGGAGATCGCCCAGGTGATCGACGTCGCGCCCAACGAGGCCAAGGCGGGCGTCAAGCGCCGGGCGACGGTCCTCGCCGACGCGCTCGAGGCGGTGCTCGGCGCGCTCTTCCTCGACGCGGGGCTCGGCCCGGCCCGCGCCTTCGTCCGCCGCGCCTACGAGCCGGTGCTCGCCGCTCAAGGCTCGCCGCCCAAGGACCCGAAGACGGCGCTCCAGGAATGGGCGCAGGCGCGCGGCCTCGATCTGCCGCGCTATGTCCTCGCCGGGCGCCACGGCCCGCCGCATGCGCCGGCCTTCTCGATCACCGTGACGGTCGGCGGCAAAACCGGAGCCGGCAGCGCCGGGACCAAGCGCGAGGCGGAGAGGCTGGCCGCTTCCGAGCTTCTCTCGCAGCTATCATGAGCTCTTCCCGCTCGGGCCTGGTCGCCCTGATCGGCGCGCCGAACGCCGGCAAGTCCACATTGTTCAACCGCCTGATCGGGACCAGGCTCTCGATCGTCACGCCAAAGGCGCAAACGACACGGCTTCGGATCCACGGCGTCGTCCTCCAGGAGACGGCGGCGGGGGACGCGGCGGAGGTCGTGCTCATGGACCTGCCCGGCATCTTCGCCCCGCGGCGCCGGCTCGACCGGGCGATGCTCGCCGCCGCCTGGAAGGGCGCGGCCGAGGCGGACGTCGCCCTCCTCATTGCCGACGCGCGTGCGCGAACCTCCCACCTCCGCCCCATCGTCGAGCGCCTCGCCGCGACCGCGCGGGAGCCTTGGCTCGTCCTCAACAAGATCGATCTCGTCGCCCGGCCCTCGCTCCTTCCGCTCGCCGCCGAGCTCAATGCGCTGGCCCCGTTCCGCCGCACCTTCATGCTGAGCGCGGCCTCGGGCGACGGCACGGCGGACCTCCTCGCGGCGCTGGCCCCGGCGATGCCCGAGGGCCCGCACCTCTATCCGCCGGACCAGGTGAGCAACCTCTCGGAGCGCTGGCTCGCCGCCGAGATCGTCCGCGAGCAGGTGTTCCTCCAGAGCCGTGACGAGGTGCCCTACGACGCGACCGTCGAAACCGAGTCCTGGGACGAAGCCAGGGGCGGCGCTGTGCGCGTCTCGGCCGTCATCACCGTCGCACGGGCCGGCCAGAAGGCGATCCTGATCGGCGCCGGCGGTACCCGCATCCACGCCATCGGCGCCCGCGCGCGCGCGCTCATCGCCGAGGCGCTCGACCGTCCTGTCCGCCTCGCGCTGCGGGTCGAGCTGCGCGCCGGGTGGGACGAGGACCGTCGCCGGCTCGCGACCCTCGGCCTCGAGGACCCGGGCTGAAGAAAGACCGACCGATGGAATGGTCGGCCCCCGTCATCGTGCTCCAGACCCGGCCCTTCGGCGAGGGCGACGTCGTCGCGACGGTCTTCGGCGCCGAGCAGGGCGTCTGGCGCGGCCTCGCGCGCGGCGGCAACGGGCGGCGCGGCGCCGCGCTCTGGCAACGCGGCAATCTGCTCTCGGTGCGTTGGGTCGCCCGCCTCGCGGATCAGCTCGGCGGGCTCACCGGCGAAATGGTCCATCCCGCCGGCGCGCTGGCGATGGAAGACGCACTTCAGCTCGCGATCCTCAACGCCGCCGCCGCGGTCGCCGAGGGCGCGCTGCCGGAGCGCGAGCCCGAGCCCAAGGTCTTCGCCGGCCTGCTCGACCTGATCGGGCACCTCTCCGAGGGCGCCGCCCAGCTCGCCGCGCTCGCGCGCTGGGAGACCATCGTGCTCGCCGCCCTCGGCTACGGGCTCGATCTCTCCCGCTGCGCCGTCAGCGGCACCGGCGAGGACCTCGCCTTCGTCTCGCCGCGGAGCGGCAAGGCCGTGAGCCGCGCCGCCTCCGCGCCCTGGCAAGGCCGGCTCCTCCCGCTCCCCGCCTTCCTCCTCGGCCCCGCTCCCTCAAGCCTCGCCGAGTGGCGCGACGCGCTCGCCTTGACCGGCCATTTCCTCGCCCGCGACGTGTTCGGCACGCGCCACAAGCCGCTTCCGCCGGCCCGGCTGCTTCTCTATGACCGCGTGGCCGCCCTGGCCGCGGACGCGGAGTCGCAATGCCCGACCTGACCACCGAAAGGATCGAGGAGACCCCCTTCGGCGAGGCGCTCTCGGAGCGCTACCTCGCCTACGCCCTCTCCACCATCATGGCGCGCAGCCTGCCCGACGTCCGCGATGGGCTGAAGCCGGTCCACCGCCGGCTCCTCTACGCGATGCACGAGCTCCGCCTCGATCCGGCCGCCGGCTTCAAGAAATGCGCCCGCGTCGTCGGCGACGTGATCGGCAAGTTCCACCCTCATGGCGACGTCGCGGTGTACGACGCGCTCGTGCGGTTGGCTCAGGACTTCGCCGCCCGCTATCCGCTGATCGAGGGGCAGGGCAATTTCGGCAATATCGACGGCGATAACGCCGCCGCGATGCGCTACACCGAGGCCCGCCTCACCACCGTTGCCGAGCTCCTCCTCCGCGGCATCGACGAGGACGCGGTCGATTTCCGCCCGACCTACGATGGCGAGGAACGCGAACCCATCGTCCTCCCGGCCGCCTTCCCGAACCTCCTCGCCAACGGCGCCTCCGGAATCGCGGTCGGCATGGCAAGTGCCATCCCCCCGCACAACGCCGGCGAAATCTGCGCCGCCGCGATCCACCTCATCCACCATCCCGACGCCCGCACCGAAGACCTGCTCAAATTCGCCCACGGCCCGGACTTCCCGACCGGCGGCGTCCTCGCCGAGGACCAACCCGCGATCGCCGCCGCCTACGAGACCGGCCGCGGCAGCTTTCGCCTCCGTGCCGCCTGGTCCGTTGAACGCGGCCGCCACGGCACCTGGCAGATCGTCGTCACCGAAATCCCCTACCAGGTGCCCAAAGCCCGCCTGGTCGAGCAGATCGCGGCCCTCCTCGCCGAGCGCAAGCTCCCGCTCCTCGCGGACGTGCGCGACGAAAGCACCGAAACCGTCCGGCTCGTGCTCGAGCCCCGCGCGCGGACGATCGAGCCCGAAATGCTGATGGAGACGCTCTTCCGCGCAACCGCGCTCGAAAGCCGCCTCCCGCTCAACATGAACGTGCTCGACGGCGGCCGCACGCCGCGCGTGATGAGCCTCAAGGAGGTGATCCGCGCCTGGCTCGACCACCGGCACGAAGTGCTGGTGCGCCGCTCCCGCCATCGGCTCGCCGCGATCGAGCGCCGGCTCGAGATCCTCGCCGGCTACCTCGCGATCTTTCTCGACCTCGACGCGGTGATCCGCATCATCCGCGAGGAGGACGAGCCGGCACCCCACCTCATGGCCCGCTTCTCGCTCACCGAAGTCCAAGCCGAGGCCATCCTGAACCTGCGCCTGCGCAGCCTCCGCCGCCTCGAGGAGATGCAGATCCGCGAGGAGCACACCAAGCTCACCCGCGAAAAACGCGACCTCACCACACTCCTTCGCGACGAATCCCGCCGCTGGACGCACCTCGCCTCGGAAATCGAGGAAGTCCGCGCCCGCTTCGCCCCCAGCGCACGCCGCACCCTCATTTCCTCGGCCCCCGCCGAGATCGCCGTGACCACGGAAGCCCTCGTCGAGCGCGAGGCCGTGACGGTGATCCTCTCGGAAAAAGGCTGGATCCGCGCCGTCAAGGGTTCCGTCGCCGAGCCCGCCGAGCTCCGCTTCAAGGAAGGCGACCGGCTCAAACTCCTCGTCGCTTGCGAAACCACCGACCGGCTCTCGCTCTTCGCCACCAACGGACGCGCCTACACCCTCAAAGCCGCGGACATCCCCCGCGGCCGGGGCGACGGCCAGCCGGTGCGCCTGCTCGTCGAGCTCGGCAACGCCGATGACGTCGTCACCCTCTTCCTCGCCCGCGAGGGCACGCGTTTCCTCCTCGCCAGCCGCTCCGGCCGCGGCTTCCTCGTCCGCGCCGAAGACCTCCTTGCCGAAAAACGCACCGGCCGCCAGGTGCTCAACCTCCGCCCGAACGACGAAGCCGCCTTCGCCATCCCGGTCGAAGGCGACCACGTCGCCGCCCTCGGCTCCAACCGCCGCCTGCTCGTCTTCCCGCTCAACGAAGTGCCCGAGCTCGCGCGCGGCAGCGGCGTCATCCTGCAACGCTACCGCGACGGCGAGCTCGCCATCCTCAGGGTCTTCCCCCTCTCTGAGGGCCTCACCTGGCGCACCGGCACCCGCCGCCGCACCGATACCGACCTCTCGCCCTGGGTCGGCTCGCGCGGCCAAACCGGCCGCGCCGTCAAGCCCGGCACCCTCGAATAAGACCAGAGGCCGTAAAGCTCTGAAATTATCGGGTTTTGTCACCCCTCATGGATCCGCTGCGATGCGACGGGAACCTCGATCGGCGGCCGGCCAGGGCGCCGCCCCCGCGTCACCGATGTCCACAACGCATCGCAAGCATCGGTTCATAGACTCCGAAGGCCTTGATTTCCTTGAACGTCAGTCCGTTCGGCGGTTGGCATCGGCGTCGGGCGCCGATGAGGGCTGGCATGTCATTGTGCGCTGCACCATGTAAGCGTTCATGTGGATCATGTGGAAACCTCGAACTGTCGCGCTCGCGCTGCAAGGGGGCGGGGCACACGGCGCCTTTGCCTCCGGCGTGCTCGATCGTCTTCTGGAGACCGGATTCGCGCCGGACCGCGTGTCCGGCGTGTCATCGGGCGCGCTGCTCGGCACGATGCTCGCGCAGGGCTGGGCGGCGGGTGGGGCCGGCGGCGCCCGCGCCGCCATCGCCCGGCTTTGGGAACGGGTGGCGGAGGCGCAGGCCGTGAGCCCGGTGCAGAACGGGCCGCTGGAGCGGTTCCTGTGGGGTCCCGACCTTTCCCGGAACCCGGTCTGGCAGGGGTTGGAGACCGCCATGCGGTTCTTCAGCCCCGCACAGCTCAATCCGCTCGGCCATAATCCCCTGCGCTCGGTGATCGCCGACCTTCTCCTGCCCGATTTGCTCACCAGCCCCGCGGCGCCGAGGCTCACCGTCGGCGTGACCGACGTCGAGACCGGCGAGGCCGTGCTTTTCCGCAACGCCGAGATCACGGTGGACGTGCTGCTCGCTTCGGCCTGCCTACCCTTCGTCTTTCCCGCGGTCGAGATCGGCGGCCGCGCCTTTTGGGACGGCGCCTATTCGGGCAACCCGCCGCTCGCGCCGCTCCTATTGCCCGAGCCGCCGGACGAGCTGGTGCTGATCCGCGCCCAGCCACGCCGCCGGCATGGCGTGCCGAGGAACCACGAGGAGATCTTCAACCGCGTCAACGAGATCGCCTTCCAGGGCGTGCTCGAGCGCGAGCTTGCCGCCCTGCCGCCCGGCGTCCGCGTCAGAAGCTACGATGCGGATGGGGCGCTGGCGGATTTGCCCATCTCGTCGAAGCTGTACGCCGAGCATGGATTTCTCCGTGCTCTTCATGCCGCAGGCCGGGAGGCCGCCCGCAGCCGGGAGCAGGGGGCAACGCCGTTGGCCGCCGAGTGATGGGCCGGATTGCCCTCTTCCTTCCACCTCGGTAATCCTCGCCAAGGGGGTCCGCCCCGGCGGTAAGGAGGCAACGGTGGATCTGTCCTTCTGGGTGCAGCTCGTGCTGGCGGGGATTGTCGGCATTCTTGCGCTCGTGGACGCCTCGGCGCGGCAGGGCACGACGGGAGCGAGCATTGCCTTCCTCGTCCTTCTCGCCGCCATCGCCTATGGCTTTTACCTGATCAAGCGGGCCTTCGACCGTATCGAGCGCGAACGGCACCGGGACGAGAATTGAGCTGGGATCCTGCGCAGTACCTGCGCTACGGCTCCGAGCGGCTGCGTCCCGCCCTCGATCTCCTCGCACGGATCCCGGCGAGCCGGCCGGCACACGCGATCGATCTCGGCTGCGGCGCCGGCAATGTCACTTCGCTGCTTGCCGCGCGCTGGCCGGAGGCGGACATCCTGGGGCTCGACGGGTCGGAGGCGATGCTCGCCAGCGCCCGGGAGGCGGCGCCCGGATGCCGGTTCGCGCGCGCCGACATAGCGGCCTTCGTCCCGGACCGGCCGCCGGATGTGCTCTTCTCCAACGCGGCACTTCAGTGGCTGCCCGACCACCGGCGGCTCCTCCCGCGCCTTTTTTCCTTCCTTGCTCCCGGCGGCTTCCTCGCCGCGCAGATGCCGGCGATGGACGGGGCGCCCTTCCGCAGGCTCCAGCAGGAAATCGCCAAGGCGGGGCCGTGGGCGTCCGCGCTCGCGGGCGTGGGGCGGGTGCTGCCCGTGCTCGAGCCGGCGGAATATTGGGACATTCTCGAGCCGCGGGCGGCCGCGCTCGAACTCTGGGAGACGATCTACCTGCACGCGCTCACTGGCCCGGACGCGGTGCTGCAATGGGCGATGGGGACCAGCCTCCGCCCCTATCTCGACGCGCTCTCCGAGCCGGCGCGCGGCGAATTCCGCGAGGCCTACAGGGCAGCGCTTCGGCCGCACTATCCGCCGCGGCCGGACGGCACGACCCTCTTCCCGTTCCGCCGGCTCTTCCTGCTCGCGACCGCCCCTCCCTAGCGCCGGACCGCTTCGCTATCGTGGGCGTCCCCGCCACCCTCCGAGGATCCGTCCGATGATCTACGAGCTTCGCGTCTATCACTGCGTGCCGGGCCGGCTGCCGGCGCTGCTCAAGCGGTTCGACACCATCACGCTCGGCATCTGGCAGCGCCATGGCATCCGCCAGGCAGGGTTCTGGACCGTGCTCGTCGGCGCCTCGAACCACGACCTCTATTACATGCTCGCCTGGGAATCGCTTGCCGAGCGGGAGAGGGTCTGGGGCGGCTTCATGAAGGACCCGGAATGGATCACCAAGCGCGCCGAGACCGAGCGCGACGGGCCGATCGTCGCCTCGATCACCAACGAGTTCCTCGAGCCCACGTCCTTCTCCTCGGTCCGCTGAACCGATCCGCCTTCAATCGATCCGGACGAGACGCCCCTCGTAGAGCATGGGGCCCCTGGGCGCGCGGTCGGATGCGCCACTCGGAGAGGCGCCGGCAGGTTCCAGGCTGATCATCAGCTCGGTGCCGGCGCCGAGATCCGCGATCATGCGGACGCGCCGTCCGCTGGCCGGCACCACGCCGAGCGGGATCATGGCGCCGGACCGCGCCTGCTTCGCCCACAGCTCGAGCGCCTTGCCCTCGGCCACCGTGACGGGCGAGAGCGCGTGGACCATCAGTGGGCCGCCCGGCCGCATCTCGGCCACGAACATCGGCGTGTGCGAGCGCATCGGCGTGAGGCTTGCCATGTACATCGGATGCTGGGACGGGCGCAGCACGATGAGGCCGGCGAGGACGGCGGCGAGCGCCAGCGCGCCCGCGGTCGAGACGCGCCAGAACCGGACGCTTTGCCAGGCGCGGGCGAGGGGCCGGCCGGAGGTCATCGGGGTGGCCGTCGGCGTGGCCGCGGCAATCCGCGGCCAGAGATCGGCGGGCGGAGCGACCGGCGGGACCAGGCGCGCGAGCGGAGCGAGGCGGCGCTCCCAGGCCGCGATGGCGCCGGCGAGCGCCGGATCGGTCTCGGCCGCTCGTGCGAGCGCGCGGGCGGATGCCGCGTCGAGCGTGCCGAGCACGTATTCCGCGGCGGCGAGATCGCGTTCGTCGTCGCTGCCGCTCATCGCCCGAGACATTCCCGGAGCTTGAGGAGGCCGCGCCGGATGGAAGACTTCACCGTGCCGAGCGGCATGCCGAGACGCTGGGCAAGCTCGGCCTGCGAGAACCCATCGAGAAAGGCAAGCTCGATCAGGCGGCGGCGGTCCGCCTCCAGCGCCTCGAGGCAGGTTCTGAGCGCCGCCCCGTCCTCGTCCGCGCTGAGACGCGCGAGCGCGTCCGGTTCGTCGAGAGCGGCGTCCTCGGGCTCGAAGCCCAGCACTTCACGCCGCCGGCCGCGGACGATGTCGAGAGCGCGATAGCGGACCAGGCTGACGAGCCAAGCCTCCGCGCTGCCGCGCGCCGGATCGAACCGGGAGGAGCGGTTGAGGACTTGGATGAAGGCCTCCTGCAGCGCGTCCGCAGCAAGAGCGCGCTCGCCCGTAATCCGCAAGGCGACCGCGTAGAGAAGCGGCGAGACCAGCTCGTAGAGCTTCCGGAATGCCGCCTGGTCGCCGGCGGCGATCCGGCCCAGAAGACCGGCGAGGGGGTTGACGGCCGCCGCGCCGCCGCCGGCCGCGTCCTCCCGCCGCCGGGGCATGTCCTCTTCGCTTGGATGCCGGGCCGGGCCTGACGCCATTCCGGCGCGACGATAAGGGATCGGCCTTGGCACGAACAGGCTTGGGAGCGGAGCGAGGGCAAAGGCGGACATCGCGGGCACCGGATCCGGCGGGCCCTTTCATTACGAACGCCCAAGGCGGGCGGATGCCGGCTGACGCCTTTCAGGCAGCTGGCATGCCCGTCAGCGCGCAGGCACGGATGATCGCCTGGCGGAGCTGCGCCTCGTCGAACGGCTTCCCGAGCCATACCACATTCGGATCTTCGCCCCCATGGGGCTCGCGCCCGGAGACGATGATCGTCGGCAGCTCCGGACGCTGCAGGCGGAACTCCGAGACCAGTCGCGCGCCGTCCGCATCCGGCAGGCCGGCATCGGCGATCACCAGCTCGGCGTCGCTCGCGGCCTGGCGCGCCTCCGCCGCCGAGCCGGTGGCGCGCACGCTATGGCCCATTGCGCCCAAGAGCTCGGCCGTGGTCTCGCGCACCAGCGGCTCGTCCTCGACCAGCAGCACGCGCAGCCGCTGCGTCGGCGCCTGGCGCAAACGCTCGCTGGCCGCGACGCGCAACGCTTCGCGGATCGCGTCGGCCAGCGCCGACCGGGTCCACGGCTTCGGCAAAAGTCTCGCTCCGGGCTCGGGCATTTCCGCCGAAAGCCGCTGATTGTCCGTATAGCCGGTGGTGAAGAGCACGGCCATCGAAGGCAGCATCGAGCGGCCGACGCGCGCAAGCTCGGTCGCGCTGAGGCTGCCGGGCATCACCACATCGGTGAACAGCACATCGGGATGCGCGCCGGCGCGCAAGAGCTCGAACGCGGCATCCGCGTTCTCCGCCTCGAGCGTGCGATAGCCGAGATCTCGGAGGCTGTTGACCGCGACCGCGCGCACCGCCCGATCGTCCTCGACCACCAACACCAGCTCGTCGGCGCCGAGCGGCGGCTGCACCCGACGCGCGGGCAGGGTGAGCGGCGCGTGCGTGCGCGGAATATAGAGCCGGACGGTGGTGCCTTCGCTCGGCGCGCTATCGATGTGGAAATGGCCGCCGCTCTGGCGCACCAGGCCATAGACCATCGAAAGGCCGAGCCCGGTGCCGCGGCCCGTGCCTTTGGTCGTGTAGAACGGTTCCACGGCGCGCGTCAGCTGCTCGGGATCCATGCCCTTGCCGGTGTCCGCCACCGCGATCATCACGTATTGGCCCGGTGTCACATCGGCATGGTGCGCGGCGTAGTCCTCGTCGAGCACCCGGTTGGTGACGATGATCACGAGCCGGCCGCCGCTCGCCATCGCGTCCCGCGCATTGAGCGCGAGGTTGAGGACCGCATTCTCGAGCTGCTGCGGATCGGTGCGGATCGCCCAAAGCGTCTCCCGTTCATCGAGCGCAAGACGAACCTCGTACATCTCGCCGAGCGTTCGGCGCAGCAACTCCGCCGTGCCCTGGAGCAGCTCTCCGGGGTCGATCACCTCGCTCGCGAGCGGCTGGCGGCGTGCGAAGGCAAGCAAATGCCGGGTCAGGTTGGCGCCGCGGGCAACGCCCGCCATCGCCGATTCGAGCCGCGTGCGCAGGCCCCCTTCCGCCGGCAGGCCGGCGGCGATCTGCTCGAGATTGGCGGAGATGACCTGGAGCAGGTTGTTCATGTCGTGCGCGATGCCGCCGGTGAACTGGCCGAGCGCGTCCATCTTCTGCGCCTGCCGGGCCATCTGCTCGGCCTCGGCCCGCTTGCTGATGTCGGCCACCGCGAGGATCTGGCCGCCGTCCGGAAGTGCGCTCCGCCAAACCTCGAGCACGCGCCCCTGTCGGTGCATCTCCGCCACCACCGGCTCGGCCCGCGGTCGCGGCTCGTCGAGGAGCGGGGGAAACCAATCGGCGGCGGCGGCGGCGAAACGGGCGAAGCTCGTGCCTGCCTTGCCAAGCTCGGGCGGCAGGCCGGTCGCGGGGAAGAAGGCGTTGTTCCAGAGCACCAGCCGGTCCTGCGCATCGAATACGGCGACGCCGTCACGGATGTTGTTCACCATCGCCGCGAGCCGGTCGCCCTCCCGGCGCAAGGTATCCTGCACCACGATCCGCTGGCGCCGGCTCGCGGCAAACCCGAGCGCCGCGGTCCCGACCAGCAGGGCTGCCGCCGCGGCGGCGATCGCAAGGCCCAGCACAACCTCTCGCCTTCCGTCCTCCAGGGCTGTGATGTCCCCTTGCTGGCGTATCGCGGCCTCCCGGGCGATCTCCGTGGTCGCGGCACGGAGCGCCGCGGAATCGGCTCGGTCCGCGGCGATGGCGGCGGGGTTCAGGGGCGGGGGTGAGCCCGGCGAGGCGGGAAATCGCCGGGCTGCGGTTTCGAGCCCCGCAAGGCGCGTCTCCGCGAGCAGGGAAAGCAGCCCGAGCCGCGGGCCGAGCCAGGGATTCTGCGGCGCCTTGGCCGCCAGCCGTGCCAGCGCTGTCCTCGCGTCGGCCACGGTGGCCTCGAACCGCACGAAATCGGCGATGCGGCCGGTGAGCAGGAAATCCCGCTGATCGAGCTCGGCCGCCAGCATGGCCAAGCCGAGCCCCTCTGTCGCGTCATAGACGGCGCGTGCGTCCTGGGCCTCGGCAAGCTCGAGCTTCAGTTTTTCGGCCGAGATGACGGCGAGGCCACCACACACGGCGACCGTGGCCGCGACCGCGAGGCCGACCACGATCGCGATCGCCCGTGTCGCCGATCGCAGCGGTCCGCCGCTCAGTCTTTCCGCCATAGCGGCGCCTTGAGGCGCGCAGTGAACGCGGCGTGCCGCGCCTGGTCGGCTTCGCTCGGGACGATCCGGCGCGGCGTGCGATCGCCATAGGCCACAGCGCTCATGAGCGGGGCACTGCTCGCCGGCTCAAGCACCAGCCCGCGCTGCCGCCCCCCGGTCAGCTCGACATAGACCGCGGCGAGCAGCCGGCAATCGAGCAGGGCGTTGTGGGTGCTGCGCTCGGCCAGATCGATCGCGAACCGCCGGCAGAGCGCATCGAGCGTGTTCGGCAGGCCCGGAAACAGGGATTTGGCAAGGGCGAGCGTGTCGACCATGCGGCCGCGATCGAGGGGCGAGAGGCCCGAGCGCAGAAGCTCGGCATCGAGGAAGGCGAAGTCGAACGGCGCGTTGTGCGCGATGATCGGATCCTCGCCGAGGAAGGCGAGAAGCTCGGGCGCCACCTCCGCAAAGCGCGGCTGGCCGGCAAGGTCGGCGTCGCCGAAGCCGTGGATCGCGGTCGCTTCCGCGGGCACCGGACGACCGGGATCGAGCAGGCGGTGGAAGAATTCGCCGGTCGGCAGTTCGTTGCTAAGCTCGATCGCGGCGATCTCGATCACCCGGTGCCCAAGGGCCGGATCGAGGCCCGTCGTCTCCGTATCGAGCAGGACCGATCTGGTCACCCGAGCAGCCTCCCGATCAAGCGGCGCAACACGCGCTGGCCGTGATGGCGCGAGAGCCCGGTCGGCACCACGTGATCGGCCCGCTGGCGCTTCTCGCGATCCGGCATCTGGCGAGAGAGTATGGCCGAAAGCTCGCCCGGTTGCATCTTTCCGCGCCGGGAAAGGCGCCTCTGCTGCACCGCGGCCGGCGCCGAGACCACGACCACCTCATCCACTCGGCGCTCGCCCCCGGTCTCGAAGAGGAGGGGAATGTCGAGCACGGCGAGCCGCCGGCCGGCCCGCCGCGCGCGGGCGAGGAAGGCCCGCTCCGCGTCGCGCACCAGCGGATGAAGGATCGCCTCGAGCCGGGCCATCGCGGCCGGGTCCGCGGCGACGCATGCGCGCAGGCGGCCACGGTCCACGGCGCCCTCCCTGACGACATCGGGAAATGCGGCCGCGATCGGCTTGACCGCCCGCCCCCCGCGCGCTTCGAGCGCGTGCACGGCGCGATCCGCGTCGAACACCGGAATTCGGGCGCGGCGGAAGATGTCCGCTGCTGTCGACTTGCCCATACCCATGCCCCCGGTGAGCCCGATCACGCGCATCCGAGCTAAGTATCAGCTTTCCACGCGTGACGGTCGCGCGCCGTCACGCCGAGGCGAGGTCGCGAGCGACGAAGTCGAACAGCTCCCGATCGACCGTGGGGACGATGTCGAACCAGGCGGCGAAGCCCGCCACGGCCTGGTGGAGCAGCATGCCGAGGCCGTCCACGGTCTTGAGGCCCCGGGCGCGGGCGGCGGCAATGAGCGGCGTGACGAGCGGGGCATAGACGATGTCGGCGACGACGAGCGAAGCCGGCGCGCGGGAAAGATCGAGCGCGAGCGGCGGCCGCCCCGCCATCCCGGCGGAGGTTGCGTTCACCGCGAGCGCGTGATCGGCGAGCGCGCTTGCCCGATCCTCCCAGGCGACGAGGGCGAGCGTGGGGAAGAGCCGCATCAGCTCCTCCGCATGCTCGGGCGTCCGATTGGTCACCGCGACCCGGGCCCCTGCATCCAGCAAGGAAGCAGCGATGTCCCGCGCCGCCCCGCCGGCGCCGATCAGGAGCACCGGCCCGGCGAAGGGAGCGATGCCGTGGTCGCGGAGACTGGCGAGGAATCCGGCCCCGTCGCTGCTGCTGCCGTGGATCTTGCCGTCGCGAAAGAGGAGCGTGTTGACCGAGCGCACGCGCCGCGCCGCATCCGCGGACGTGTCGCAAAGCTCAAAGGCGGCCTCCTTGTACGGAGTGGTCACGTTGCAGCCGCGAAAACCCACGGCGAGCAGCCCGCGCACGCCGACGGAGAGGGATTCCGGCGGCACGGGGAGCGGCACATAGGCGCCGTCGATCCGGTGCCGCTCGAGCCAGAACCCGTGCACAAGGGGCGAACGAGAATGGGCGACCGGCCAGCCGACAATCCCGGCGAGCCGTGCCTGACCGGTCAGAATGGGCATGAAGCCAAGAGAACACGGCCGCCTCGTCGCCGGCAACCGCGGGCCGGCGCGCGCGGGCGTCAGACCTCCTGCCGCCGCGGCGTGAAGTCCGCGTCCCGGTGAACCTGCACCGAGAGCAGGACACCGAACCCCGCCATGGTCGTGAGCAATGCCGAGCCGCCGTAGGAGACGAGCGGCAGCGGCACCCCGCCGACCGGGATCACCCCCATCACCATCGCGATGTTGACGAACGCATAGAGGAAGAGATTCACGCCGAGCCCGAACGCCACCAGGCGGCCGAACTGGTGGCGCGAGGTCAGGCCGATGGCGATCGCCATGAGGACGATGAGCGCGATCAGCGCGAGCAGGGCGAGGCTGCCCGCAAAGCCGAACTGCTCGGCGAAGAGCGTGAAGACGAAATCGGTCTGCTTCTCGGGCAGGAAATCGAGGCTGCCCTGGGAGGCGTGCATGAAGCCTTGCCCCCAGAGGCCGCCCGAGCCTAGCGCGATCTTCGATTGGAGGATGTTGTAGCCGGCGCCGAGCGGGTCGCGTGCCGGATTGAGGAAGGTCAGGATGCGGGCTTTCTGGTACGGGTGCAGGTGCGCGTAGGCGATCGGTGCCGCAACGGCGAGCAGCAAGCCCGCGAGGCCGAACTTCCAAAGCCGGACGCCGGCGGCAAAGAAGATCGCCCCACCGATCGCGATCACGATGATCGCCGTGCCGAGATTGGGCTCCTTGAGGATCAGCGCGGCGGGTGCCAGCACCGCGAGTGTCGGCGGAATTAGGAACAGCGGGTTTCCGACCCGTTCCCATGACGCGCGGTGGAACCAGTGGGCGAGCGCCAGCACGAGCGCCAGCTTCATCAGCTCGCTCGGCTGCACGGCGATGCCGCCGAGTGTCAGCCAGCGCTCCGCTCCCAGACCGACCGAGCCGAAGCGGAGCACGAGCGCGAGCAGCGCCAGCGCCACGAAATAGAGCGGCCAGGCAACGCGTGCGATCAGGCGGATATCGACGAGTGCGATCGCGAGCATGAACGCAAAGCCGGCAGCGAAGCGTATCAGCTGGGGCTTCGCATAGGGCATGAACGATCCGGCGGCGGAATAGAGGGAAAGCGCGCCGACGGCGGCAAGCAGGCCGACCAGCAGCACGAAGAGCCAGTTGATGGCGGCGAGCTTGCGCGTCAAGTCGAACGTGGCGGCGCGCAGGAGCCGTCCTTCGGCGGTGATCACGCGCGGGGCTCTCCAGGCGGCGCACTGCCCGGCGGTGCGCCGCCGTGTGGGGCGCCGCCAGGGGGGACGCTGCGGTTCGCCGGGTCGCGGGCAAGCACGGCCTCCATCAGGTCGCGCGCGATCGGCGCCGCGGCGTCCGCCCCTTCGTTGCCGTGCTCGACCACAACGGAGAGCGCATAGCGCGGCGCGGCCGCCGGCGCGAAGGCGATGAAGAGAGCGTTCGGCCGTAACTTCCAGGGGAGCGATGCGCTGTCCTCGTTCTGCGGCCCGTCGAACACCTGCGCGGTGCCGGTCTTGCCCGCCATCTCGACGTTCGGGTCGGGCAGGCGCGAGGCGTAGCCGGTGCCGAGCGGATTGTTGACGACCTCGCGCATGCCCTGGCGCACCAGCGAGAGATAGAGCTCGGGGATGCCGAGGCCGGGCGCGGCGTCGGCCGCGAGCGCGCTGGCGCCCACCTCGGCGGTGACCTGCGGCGAGAGCGCGCGCCCGCTCGCCACGCGCGCGGCCATCAGGGCGAGCGTGAGCGGCGTCGCCTGAATGAAGCCCTGGCCGATGCCGGAGATCACGGTATCGCCCAGCGTCCAGGGCTTGCCCTGGCCCCGGCGCCAGGCGCGCGTCGGCACGAAGCCCGACCCGACGCCAGGCAGGTCGATCGCCGGCGGCGCGCCGATGCCAAGCCGCTTCGCCATCGCGGCGATCCGGTCGATCCCGGTGGCGAGTGCCACGTGATAGAAGAAGACGTCACAGCTCTGGCAGATGGCGCTGGTGATGCCGAGCCAGCCATGCCCGCCATGGTCCCAGCACCAAAACCGGTGATTGCCGAGATCGAGGTATCCCGGACAGAAGAAGCGCGTCCCGGGATCGATCGCGCCCGAGGTCAGGCCGGCCAGCGCCACGACCGGCTTGAAGGTCGAGCCGGGCGCGTAGAGTCCGGCGCCCGCCTTGTCGAGGAGGGGCGCGCGCTGGTTCGAGATCCAGGCTTTCCATTGCCTTGCGGGCACGCCGGTGTCGAACAGGGTGGGGTCGAAGGAGGGTGTGCTCCCCATCGCCAAGACCGCTCCGCTCGGCAGGTCGAGCACGACGGCGCTCGCGCTCTGCGCCTTGCCGAGCCGTGCGGCCATCAGCCCTTGCAGGCCGGAATCGACGTGAAGCCGGACGGTTGCGCCCGGCAGGCCCGGATCGCGGGAAAGGTCGCGGATGACGCGCCCGAGCGCATTCACCTCGAGCCGCACCATGCCCGGCTCGCCGGTGAGCGGCTGGTTCCTCTCCTCCTCCATGCCGCTCTTGCCGACCCGCATGCCCGGAAGATTGAGCACCGGCGCGCCGGCAAGCTCAGCGCGCGCGGGCGGCCCGACATAACCCACGAGATGGGCGAACGCGGGACCGAAAGGATAGAAGCGCGTGGTTCCGACATCGACGACGATGCCCGGCAGCTCCGGCGCGTTCACGGCGAGCCGGGCCATCTCGTCCCAGCTCAGATAGTCGCGCAGGAGGACGGGGATGAAGGGCTGATGGTGCGCGATCGCATGCGCGATGCGCCGTCGCTCGCCCGGATCGAGCGCTATCAGGCGGGCGAAGGCGTCGAGGCTCGAGGTCGCGTCGGCGCTTTCCTCCACCATCAGCAGCGCCCGCCAATGCGGCTTGTTCCCGGCGAGCAGCGTGCCGTAGCGATCGTGGATCTCGCCGCGCGGGGGTGCGACGAGCCGCGCGCTCACGCGGTTGTCGGCGGCGAGCGTCGCGTAGCGGGCGCCGTCGGTGACCTGCATCCGATAGAGGCGGAACCCTAGCAGGCCAAACAGGCCGGCCTGCCCCGCGGCTGCGATGAGGGCGCGGCGCGTGAAAACGCCGAGCCGCCGCTTCTCCCGCCGCATGCTAGGCGCGCTCCCAGGCGGCGATGCCGCGGTGCGCGCGGGTGAAGAGTGCCGCGAGCGGCGGGTACAGCGCCGCGGTCAACGCGAACTCGAAGATCGCGGGCGACGAGGGCAGGAGCCGGAGCGAAAGGAGGGAATCGAACCCCCATTCGAGTGTCGCCGCGCCGCCCGCCACCGCGATGAAGACCAGCCAGACCAGCAGGAACGGCTGCCGCGCGAGCTGACGTCGCGAGCCGACCGCAAGACCGTGCACGAAGAGGAGGATCAGGACGCGGACCCCGAGCGGGGCGAAGCCGAGCAGGTCCGCGAGCACGCCGAGCGCGAAGACGACCGGCGGGGGCATCGCCGCGGGGCGGAACACCGACCAGAAGAAGACCGAGGCGACCGCGAAGCCCGGCAGCAGCTCGGCCTGGCCCGGCAAGCCCAGCGGCGCCGCCGTGAGCAGCATCCCGATCGCCGTGACGGCGGCGGGGAAGCTCTGCCGCCCGAGCGTGTCGAGCCGGCGCCAGAGGCTCGGCCGCGGCCGGATGCCGGGCGTGCGGTCAACCTCCATGTCCGCCTCCTCCCGCTTGCCCCTCCTCGGGTGAAATGATCCCATGCAGCCCGTAATCGAAGAGGCGCACGAAGCTGAGCTGGCCAAGCTCCGCCGCCGGCACGACCTCGACCGTTCCGCCCTCGGCATAATGCACCGTGCCGACCGGCAGGCCGGGCGGGAAGGCGCCCGCGATCCCGCTCGTCACCACCTGCTCGCCCTCGGACGGCATCGTTCCGGGCGGCCAATAGAGCAGATCGGGGTCGGGGCCGTTGGTCCCGGCGAGGATGGCGCGCGCGCCGGTGGCGGCGAGCCGCACCGGGATGCGGCTGTTGAGGTCGGTGATCAGCAGCACGCGGGCGCTCTCGCTCCCCACCTCCGTCACCCGCCCGACCAGCCCGTGCGCATCGAGCGCGATCTCGCCCGGATGCACGGTCACACCCGGCGCGAGTGCGACCAGCACGGCGCGGTCATAGAGGCCGCCGGCATCGGCGACGGCGCGCGCGGTGACGAACGGCACCGCGGGGTCCGGGATCCAATGCAGCTCGGCCTTGAGCCGCGCATTCTCCGCCTCGAGCGCCAGCGCCACCGCCTGCCAGCGCCGGAGCTCCGCGTTTTCCGCGCCGAGCCGGTCGTTTTCCGCGTGCAGGTCCCAGAGAGCCTGCAGCTGGCCGAGCCCGTACCTGAGGTCCGAGAAGGGACGCGTGAGCCCGGCATAGACCGGCGTCAAGGCGTCGGCGAACGCCATGCGCGCGCGATCCGCGAGCCGCCCGTCCATCCGGCCGGCCAGCATCAGCGCGATCGCGGCCGCCATCAGGAACGGCAGGCTGATCTTCTCGATCGCCTCGCGCAGCGGGATGGAAAGCCGGATCACGTCCCGTTCTCTCCTTCGCCAGAGCCCCCGATCGGCCAGAGAACGATCGGCCCGGGAACTGGAGACAAGCGACCCATCGGCTGGCGCGCCCCCGGCCCAGAATAGCGCCGTTAATACATCGTGGTAAGGACGTTACGAAGCCGTTTCATCTCCTCGAGCGCACGGCCGGTGCCGAGTGCGACGCATTGCAACGGGTCCTCGGCGACGACCACGGAGAGCCCGGTTGCCTCGCGCAGCACCTGATCGAGCCGGTGCAGCAGCGCGCCGCCGCCGGTGAGCACGATCCCCTTGTCGACGATATCGGCGGCAAGCTCGGGCGGCGTGTTCTCGAGCGCCACCTTGACCGCCTCGACGATCGCGCCGACCGGTTCGGCGAGGCTCTCGGCAATCTGGTGCTGGCTCACGATCACCTCGCGCGGCACGCCGTTCATCAGGTCCCGCCCCCGAACTTCGCGCAGCGGCCCCTCGTCTCCCTGCTCGGGCGGCATCGCCGCGCCGATATCGATCTTGATCCGCTCGGACGAGCCTTCGCCGATGAGGAGGTTATGGTTGCGCCGGATGTAGCTGATGATCGCCTCGTCCATCTTGTCGCCGCCGACCCGGACGGAGCGCGAATAGACGATGCCGCCGAGCGAGATGACGGCGACCTCCGTGGTGCCGCCGCCGACATCGATCACCATGCTTCCCGACGGCTCGGTGACCGGCAGGCCGGCGCCGATCGCCGCGGCCATCGGCTCCTCGATCAGCAAAACCCGGCGCGCGCCGGCGCTCTCCGCGCTCTCCTGGATGGCGCGGCGCTCTACGGCGGTCGATCCGGAAGGCACGCAGACGATGATGAGCGGGCTCGCGAGAATGCGACGGTTGTGCACTTTGCGGATGAAATGCTTGATCATTTCTTCCGCGACCTCGAAATCGGCGATCACCCCGTCGCGCAGCGGCCGGATGGCGGAGATGTTGCCCGGCGTGCGGCCGAGCATCTGCTTGGCTTCGTCGCCGACCGCCAGGACCTGCTTGCGGCCCCGCACGTCGGCGATCGCCACGACCGATGGCTCGGCAAGGACGATGCCCCGGCCCTTGACGTAGACGAGCGTGTTGGCGGTCCCGAGGTCGATCGCCATGTCGGCCGACATGAACCCGAGCAGGCGTGCGAACATCGAGGAGCCTTATGCGAGGGCGAAGGTGCGGCTTAGCGGCAGCGCCTCACCGCCACAAGAGGGTCGCGCGGTGCCTGTCGAGCGGCCTCTGGAACGGCCTCGGAAGGGCTGCTTCAGGCGGCGCGGCGGCCGGGCGCGAGGCGGCGGCGCAGCCGGCCGATCGCGGCGAGCCCGGCCAGCCTTCGGTCGAGGAACGCGAGCGTGGCCGCCTCGTCCTCGCTCTCGTCGGCGAGCCAGTAGAGCAGCGTCGCGCCGTAGATTGCGGCGAGGCTCGCCCGCTTGGTGTACCAGCTGAAATCGGTCGCGCGATCGCCCGCCGCGTGCCAGATCGCGTCCACCGTGCGGGCCGCGATGCGGCCGGCCGCGCGCGCCCGGCCGGCGCGGGCAAGCAGCGCAAGCGCGCGTCGCAACGCCTCGCGGTGCGGGCGGAGCAGACGGAAGCGGAGTGCGACCAGGGCGCGCACGCGCCCCGCGAGCCCGAGGCCCGCGAGATCGCCGGCCGCTTCTTCCATTTCGCGATCGACGAGGTCGCACCAGGCCTCGACCATGCCGGCGGGACCATCCGGGAAGAGGTTTCCCGCGAGGGCCGGCGGCTCGCCGAGATCGGCGAGGCCGGCGCGCAAGGCGCGCGCGGTCCAGCCCTCGAACGGGACGTGCGGCAGCAGCGCGCGGATCGCCGCGTCCCGCTCGGCGTTGCGCTCCGGGACCGCAATCATCAGGCCTGCTCCATCGCGCGCGCGCGCGTCAGCTCCTCGGTGAAGCCGAAGCGGGAGAAATCGCGCATCCGCATCGGATAGAGGATGCCATCCAGGTGGTCGTACTCGTGCTGCACGACGCCGGCGTGGAAGCCCTGCGCCATTGCCTCCACCTTCCGTCCCTCGCAATCCACCCCGGCATAGCGGATGCGGGGCGCGCGCGGGACGGCGCCGCGCAGGCCCGGGATGGAGAGGCAGCCTTCCCAGCGCAATTCGCGGTCCTCGCCCAGGAGCTCGAGCTCCGGGTTGATCACCACGGTGATCGGCACCGGGCCGTCCTCGCCGCCGTTCCCTGCCCGCTCCGGGGTGACGCGGAAGACGAAGGCGCGGAGCGGGGCGTGCACCTGCGGCGCGGCGAGCCCGGCACCGCCCGCGTCGAGCATGGTCTCGACCATGTCGGCGATCAGCCGCCTTGTCTCCGCCGCCCCCGGATCGGCGATGGGATCGGCGCGGCGGGTCAGGATCGGGTGGCCCATGCGGGCGATCTTGAGGATGGCCATGACGGAACCAAGATTGTTGTGAGGCGGGGGTTATGCGAGGCGTGCCGGAGTGTTATAGGGCGCGCCTTTCCGGCGGTCGCGCCGGAAAATTCAGGGGCGCCCGGGATCGGCCCAGGCGCACGCGCGGGAAAGGAGAAGGCGGCCAAGTGCAAGTTCTGGTGCGCGACAACAATGTCGATCAGGCGCTGAAGGCGCTCAAGAAGAAGATGCAGCGGGAGGGAATATTCCGCGAGATGAAGCTCCGCCGCCATTACGAGAAGCCCTCCGAGCGGCGCGCCCGCGAGGCGGCCGAGGCGGTGCGGCGGGCGCGCAAGCTCGAGCGCAAGCGGCTGGAGCGCGAAGGCTTCTAACCGATTATTCCCGGGCGGTTCGGCTAACGCCCCAGGGCGCCGGGGAGGCGTCCGGGCTTGCCGTAGAGCCAGCCCTGCCCGAGATGGGCGCCGATCGCGCGGCAGAGCGCCTCCTGCTCGGCGGTCTCGATCATCTCGACGACCACCTCGGCGCGCGTGTCCTGGGCGAGCGATACCATCGAGCCGAGCATCGCCCGCGCCCGCGGGCTATGGAGCGCAGCACGGAGATAGGCGCCGTCGATCTTGACGAAATCGACCCGGAAATCGCGCAGATAGCGGAACGCGGCGGCACCGGAGCCGAAATCGTCGAGACAGACCGGCACGCCGGCCTGACGGAGCGCGGCGAGGGTTCCCTTCGCCGCGGCGACGTTCTGGATCTCGGCGGTTTCGGTGAGCTCCACGAGCAGCCGCCCGCGCGGCAGTGCCGCGCGCCTCACCTGCGCAAGCAGCCGCTCGCGAAACGCCCCGTCCTGGAGGGAAAGCCCCGAGAGGTTGACGGCCAACGCGACCCCGGGCGCCTCGCGGAGCACCGCGAGCGCCTCCTCCATCACGGCCGTGTCGAGCTCCTCCGAGAGGCCCACGGCTTCGGCGAAGCTCACGAACTCCTGCGTCGAGGTCGGCGGCGCGCCCAGTGTCGGGGCGGGGCGCAACAGCGCCTCGTAGTGCCGCACCTTGCGGTCGGCGAGCGATACCACCGGCTGGAACACGAGCCGGAAATGCCGCCCCGCGATGGTCCGCTGGATTGCCGTCGCGCGCTGGCCGGCCTCCTCCAAGAAGCCATCGAGGCCCCGCGCGAAGCCGGCCTTGGCCAATCCCGCCACGCCGCCGCCGGCGAAGCTCCGCAAGGCGGAGCGCAAGGCCCGCATCGCACGCACCGCGCCGAGATCGCCGGCGGCGAGCCGCATCCCGGTGCCCCGCGCCCCACCCGGCTCGCCGCCGGGGCCGGTGAGCGTCTCCAGCCGCCGGCAGAGCGCCTCCAGATCGGCCGTCCCCGGGCCGATGACGCCGAACCGGCCGGGTGCCAACGCGCCCACCAGGGGATCGGCCCCGAGCTCGGGCGCGCGCGCGAGCGCCCCGCCGATCGCGTGATGCCACGCGGCCCGCTCGGCGTCGCCCGGCTCCCCCGGGCCCTCCTCGCCGAGCTCGATCAGCGCCAGCGAGGCGGAGGCGCCGGTCGCCAGGCGCATCTCCGCCTCGAGCGCGAAGGTCGCGGGATCATCGAGGACCTCTCCGGCCTCGCGCGGCGCCGCCGGCGGCCGCCCCAGCGTGACGCTGAGGCCGGGGGGCGCGCCATCGGCGGCGAGGGCGGCGAACACCAGCGGCGCGCGGGCGGCGTTGGCGAGATGCAGGACCGCCGGCGCCGAGCGTCCGCGCGCGACCGCCTCGGCGAGCGAAGCGGTGAGCGCCGCGCGGTCAGCCGGCGCGATCAGCCGGCTGATGTCCTCGCCCAGGAAACGGGCGGCCGGCGAGCCGAAATGCGTGTTGAACGCTCCCGTCGCGTAGCGGATCGTTCCGTCGGCGCCGAGCTCCATGAGAAGATCCGCGGCAGTGAAGGCGAGGCGCAAGAACCGCTCCTGCGCCGGGGCCGGAAGCGGGTGAGAGACAGAACTGTCCGCAGTTGCAGCGGTGTCGTCGGCGCGTGCCATGGCTCCCTCTGCCGGCCTCCTGCGCACAGGCGCTCGATTCGGCTCAGCAAAAGATTAAAGGCGCGTATAGCGATTTGGTCAGGGCTCGCTGCGGCCGACGCCGAGCATCGCCAGCCCGAAGAGGGCGGCGGCGAAGGTCACGACGCCGATCAGGAGGCGCAGCCGTGCGCCGAGATCCGCCGCCTCCTGCTCGGAGCGCGCCCGCATGCGTTCGCGCTCGCGGGCGACCCGCTCGGCGAGCGTTCCAGGCCCGCTCAGCACCGCCCCCGCGCTCTCGCCGAGTGCCGGGCGGAGCGCCGCGAGGCGGGCCTGGGCATCGGGCGCGACCGATGCGGCCAGCACCTGGTCCAGCACCGCCTCGCGCGCGAGCGCGCGGCCGAACGGAACGGGGGCGGCGTAGGTGGCGAAAATGCCGGCGAGGCCCACCACAACGAACGCCATCGCGAGGAAGCCTGCCGCACTGAAGCTCGGTCTTCCCGCCACCTGCGCTCCGTCCTCCGGCATCGAGCAGCGCCCCGAATCCGCCCTTGGCGCCGGCCTGTCAACGGCGCGGCTTGACACGGAACGGCTCGCCCCCTACCTCGCCCGCTCCCGCTTCCGGCCGGTGCCCGGGGTGAGCGGCGGTGGAAAGCCCGTGTCATGAAGATCCGCAACAGCCTCCGATCGGCCAAGGCCCGCGACAAGAACTGCCGGCTGGTGCGCCGGCATGGCCGGGTCTACGTCATCAACAAGAAGAACCCGCGCATGAAGGCCCGCCAGGGCTAGCCTCACGGCGCGCTTGTCGCGCACCCTCGGCCGGCCCATCTTCCGAAGGGGTTACAACAAGCCGGAACCGGAGTGCGCGCGTGAACGCCCAGCCTGAACCGAAGGCCTCGGTGCTCGCCCGCCGCGAGGAGATCATCGCCCGCCTCAAGGCGCTCGTGGGCGGCGGCGCCGTGATCGGCGAGCCGATCCGGCTGCGCGCCTACGAGACCGACGGCCTCCCTTCCTATCGCCAGCTCCCGCTCGCGGTGGTGCTGCCGGAGACGACCGAGCAGGTCGCCGCCGTGCTCGGCTTCTGCCATGCGGAGGGGATCCGCCTGGTGCCGCGCGGCGCCGGCACCAGCCTCTCGGGCGGGGCGCTTCCGCTCGCCGACTCCGTGGTCATCGGCCTGATGCGCATGAACCGCATCCTCGCCATCGACTACGCGGATCGCGTCGCCACCGTGCAGGCGGGCGTCACCAACCTCGCGATCACCGGCGCGGTGGCGAAGGAGGGCTTCTTCTACGCCCCCGATCCCTCGAGCCAGCTCGCCTGCATGATCGGCGGCAATATCGCGATGAATTCGGGCGGCGCGCACTGCCTGAAATACGGCGTCACCGCCAACAACGTGCTCGGCCTCACGATCGTGACGATGGAGGGCGAGATCGTGAACCTCGGCGGCGCCCATCTCGACGCCGCCGGCTATGACTGGCTCGGCATCCTCATCGGCAGCGAGGGCCAGCTCGCGATCGCGACCGAGGTGACGGTGCGCATCCTGCGCGCGGCGGAGGGAACGCGGGCGATGCTCGCGTCCTTCGGCTCGAACGCGGTCGCCGGCGCGTGCGTCGCCGCGATCATCGGCTCGGGCGTCATTCCGGTCGCGCTCGAGTTCATGGACAAGCCCGCGATCCACGCCTGCGAGGCCTTCGCCCACGCCGGCTATCCGCTCGACGCCGAGGCGATGCTGATCATTGAGGTCGAGGGCAGCAAGGCCGAGCAGGACGATCTCCTCGCCCGGCTCGCCGCGATCGCGCGCCGCTTCGATCCGCTGAGCCTGAAGGTGGCGGCGACGGAAGAGGAATCGGCGGCGATCTGGAAGG
>Ga0335075_10002609_pt1 | contig 28840 bp, 24 predicted proteins | sample Lox_Sample_24_FD_206723 | JGI IMG/M metagenome (GOLD analysis project Ga0335075, IMG submission 206723) | Soil microbial communities from Loxahatchee National Wildlife Refuge, Florida, United States - Lox_Sample_2.4 | ecosystem: Environmental > Terrestrial > Soil > Wetlands | place: USA...
GCCGAACATGGTCAGTCCCTCGGCTTCAAGCCGCCTGAACTCCTCCCAGGTCGCCCATTGCGGCACCAGGTTGGAGTTCGCGATCAGCACCCGCGGCGCCCACTCGTGCGTCCGGAAGATGCCGACCGGCTTGCCCGACTGCACCAGCAAGGTCTCGTCGGCCTCCAGGTCACGCAGCGAGGCAACGATCCCGTCGAAGGCGTCCCAGCTGCGCGCGGCCCGGCCCGACCCGCCGTAAACGATGAGCTGATCGGGGTGCTCAGCGACTTCAGGATCCAGGTTGTTCATCAGCATCCGCATGGCGGCTTCCTGCGGCCAGCCTTTGCAGGTCAGGCTGCTGCCGCGGGGGGCGCGCACTGGCCTGGCGCCTGCTGGTTGGTCTGTCATGCTGGATTCCTCCTCTGGCTGGGCATCATCATCTAACCGCAGTCGCCGCCACCTGCGGCCGGGCTCCCGCCGTTACTCCTGCGGCAACCGGAGAGTGGCCCCGGTAAGGTCCTCGAGCAGCTTGATCGGCAGCATCTCACCGCCACCGTCGCCGTACTGCGCCCTGGCCCGCCGGTAGATCTGCTCCACCAGCGCGCTCACCTCTGCGGGAACGCCCACTTGCCGGGCCAGGTCGACAGCCAGGCCAAGGTCCTTGCAGGCCAGTGCCAGCGCGAACGAGTCGTCGTAGTCGCCGTGCTCGAGCACCGACAGCACGTCACGCTCGAGGAAGTTGCTGGCCGCCGGGCTGGCCAGCAGGCAGCGCCTGAGCATGCCCAGGTCCACGCCGGCCTGGACGCCGACAGCCAGCACCTCAGCCGTCGCGGCCAGATGCCCGAACCACAGCAAGTTGATCATCAACTTCACTGTGTAACCAGCCCCGTTCCCGCCCACGTGGAGTATGCGGTCGGGATCGCCCATCGCCTCGAGCAACGGCCGGACGCGCTGGTAGTCGGCGGCAGCGCCGCCGGCGAAGATCTGCAGCGTGCCTGCTTTCGCGCCGGCTGCCATCCCGCTGACGGGCGCGTCGAGCACGGCGACCTGACGGGGCCCGGCCAGGGCGATGACTCGTTCGGCCACCTCGGGCACGCTGGTAGACATGTCCACCCAGGCCGTGCCGGGAGCGAGGCCGTCCAGCAACCCGTCCTGGCCAAGCAGCACGTCGGCGACGTGCCGCGGGGTCGGCAGCATAGTGATGACGACATCGCGCCCGGCGCCAGTCTCGCGCGGCGAGCTGGCCCATGCCGCGCCCGCGGCAAGCAGGCCTGCCGCTGCCTCGGCACGCACGTCGTGCACGACCAGGTCATGCCCTGCCGCCAGGATGTTGGCGCTCATCGGGCCGCCCATGTGCCCGAGGCCGATGAATCCCACTCGCACTGCTACTCAGCTCCAGCTCAGGTGTACGGATCGTTGCTACCAGCACAGGGTGACCGGCTCAGTGTTTGCCGACTCAGTGTTTGCCGGCTCAGGGTCTGCCGGTTACAGCCCACCGGGCGACGGCGTCCTCGTCAATCTCGGCGCCGAGGCCAGGTGCGCGGGGGACGCGCACGGTGCCATCGGACTCGACGGCAACCGGCTTGGCCAGGAAGAAGTCCCGCCGCTGCGGCGTCCACCCTGGCGGATCGTGGGGATACTCCAGGTACGGTCCGCCGCCGACACCCGCAGCCACATGCAGGTTCGCCAGCAGGCCGAGCCCGTTGGTCCAGGTGTGCGGGGTGAACCAGCGCCCCTGCTGGATAGCGAGTTCAGCCACCATCCTGGCGCGCAGCATGCCGACCGCGAGCACGACATCCGGCTGCACGACGTCCAGCGCCCCGGCCGCCATCGCGTCAAGCAACTCCGGCACGCCGCGGGCCATCTCCCCGCCGGCGACCCGGATGCCGCACTGCTCCCGCAGCATCCTCATGCCGGCCAGGTCCGCTGCCGGCAGCGGCTCCTCGAGCCAGGTGACGCCGAGTTCGGCGAGCTCGGCCGCGATCCGGCGGACCGCCGCGACGTCGATCGCCGGGGAGATGTCGCCCGCCATCCGCCACCACTGGTTGAGGTCCACCATGATCGCCAGGTCGCTGCCTGCCGCTTCCCGTGCCGCTCGGACCGCGGCGAGGCCGGACGGCACGTCATCGCGGCCGATCCGGATCTTTACCGCACGGAACCCGGCCTGGCGCGCGGCCTGGACTGCCTCGGCACGAGCGGCCGGGCTCTTGAGCTCACCGAACGAGGCGTAAGCCGGCAACCGGTCGGACGCGCCGCCGAACAGGGTGGCGACCGGCTGGCCGCACGCCTTGCCGGTGATGTCCCAGAGCGCCGCTTCCAGCGGCCAGTACCGGCCAGCGTGGAAGCTGATGGTCTCCAGCACCCTGACGTGGTTGGCGATCTGCAGCGGATCCGTGCCGATGAACAGTTCCGCGAAGGCCTCGAAGCCGTCCATGGTGTCGCCGGAGCCATAGCCGGTGATTCCCTCGTCGGTCTCTACCCGGACCAGGGTCGCGTCGAAGTGCCGCCGCAGCTCAGGGTCCCAGGAGGCATCGAACGGCGGATCCAGCGCTAGCCGCATCCGGTCCAGCCGGATCGCGGTGATCTTCACCTAGGGTCGAAGTAAGGGTTGGCGGGATTCGCCCGGGCGGCAAGAACCTGAGCCAGATCAGGGCGGGAACGCGCAGCTGCGGTCAGCGCCGACTGAGTCGCCTCGCGGTTGTTCGCGTAGACCAGGGCGGCGTCACGAGCATCCGGGTTGACCCAGACCGCGGCGATCAGGACGAGATCGTCGCAGTCCGCTGGCGCGATGACGCCGTCGGCCACCGCGTCAGCGACGCCCCCTGCTACCCCGGCCTGCGCGGCACCCCAGGTGAGCGTTCCGTGCTCCGGGCTCGCGATGGCGGACTTGTTGATGAACAAGGTGAGCGGCTTCACCGGAATCCCCGGCTGGAGCACTGCGACGAACGGAGTGTGACCGGCACTCGGCGTGGCGAGCGCCGTGGCCCACGCGGTGCCGACCGGGCCCGTGCGGGTCCCGAGAACCACGTTGATGTGCGCGGCCTCGGCTCCCTCTCCGATGAAACTCTCCCCGATCAGCATGGCAGGCAGATCACTCATAGACATTTCCTCTCACGTGACGGATTTTCGAGCAATGATGCTTAGTCGCTCAATGATCAGTGCGATTTCGTCTGAAGGTGACTACCTTGTCTACATGGCGGTGACAGTATTCCGCAGCCGTGTGCGAAGCGGCGGGGACCGGCGCCTGCCGAAATCGGGCCTGGCGGCCCGGGACCGCATGGATACTCGCTTGCAGCTGTGCTCATCCGCGTCTAAAGTGTCCCAAATCGGCTTTACCGATAGTTTGACTAGCCTATCCGGCGGGGGGGTCCGTTGGCGATCTACCTGCTGAGGCGCCTCGGCCTCGCGCTCATCACCCTGTTCCTGCTCAGCTTGATCATCTTCTTCGCCGGACAGGTGCTGCCAGGGGATCCCGCGAGGTCAATCCTCGGCCCGCTTGCCGCCGAGTCCGCAGTGCGCGCTCTCGATCACCAGCTTGGCGTGGACCGGCCGCTCGTGACTCAGTACTGGAGCTGGATCTCCGGCATGCTGCGCGGCAACATGGGCGAGTCGTACCAGTACCAGTCGCCGGTCGAGCCGCTGCTGATGACGGCCCTGGTGAATTCGGCCAAGCTGGGGGCGCTCGCGCTCATCGTGATCATTCCGCTCGGCATCCTTGGCGGCGTAGTCGCCGCCCTCTACGCTGGCCGGCCGCTCGACCGGATCATCACGCTGACCGGCAGTTCGGCCGCTACCGTGCCGGAGTTCGTCTCTGGCATCGTCGTCATCGTCGTCTTCAGCGTCGTGCTGAAGCTCCTGCCACCATCCGCGCAGGCCCAGCCAGGCGCTTCATTCGGGACCCAGTTGAAATCGCTGATCCTGCCCGCGATCCCGCTGGTGCTGGTGCTGTTCGGCTACATCGCCCGGATGGCGCGGGCAGGCACGATCGAGGCGCTGGAGTCCGATTACGTGCGGACCGCGACCTTGAAGGGCCTCAAGCGCGTCGTGGTGATCTACCGGCACGTGCTGCGCAACTCGCTGCTGCCGACGATTACCGTCATCGCCACCCAGACCGGCTACCTGATCGGCGGCCTGGTCGTGGTCGAGAGACTCTTTAACTACCAGGGCATCGGCAACCTCATCTACCACGCGGCGAACGCCAAGGATTTCCCGATGCTCGAGGCCTCCGTGCTGACCATCGGCGTGGTCTACATGGTGGCAACAGTCGGCGCCGATCTGCTGACGACCGTGCTGAACCCGCGCCAGCGCACCGGGGCATTCCGGTGACCGAGACCCTGGCGGTGCCGCCTGGCATTGTCACGACCGACGCGGAGCGGCGCGAGCAGCCGGTCTGGCGGTTGCTGCTGACCCGGCCGACCTTCGTGACCGGCGCGCTGATACTGCTGTTCTGGATCGTCTGCGCCATCTTCGGGAACCAGATCGCGCCGCACAGTCCGCTGGCACAGCAGCTGCTCGCCGTCAACCAGGCGCCGTCCGCAGCGCACTGGTTCGGCACCGACCAGCTCGGCCGCGACGTGCTGTCCAGGGTCATCGTCGGCGCGCAAACGATGCTCGTTATCGCCCCGCTCGCCACCGTGGTCGGCACCGTGCTCGGCACCGCTCTCGGGCTCGTGCTTGGCTACCTCGGCGGCGTGGTTGACCTCGTGGTCAGCAGGATCGTCGAGGCCGTGCTCGCGCTGCCGGCGATCCTCGTCATCTTCTTGTTCGTGGTGGCGCTCGGAGTATCGACACTCACCCAGATCCTGGTGATCGGATTCATCTTCACGCCGCTCATCGCCCGGACCGTCAGGTCTGCGGTCCAGGTGGAGAGCCAGCTCGACTACCTGCCTGCAGCCCGCCTCATCGGCGAGCGGTCGCTGCGGATGATGTTCGTCGAGATCCTGCCGAACGTCATGCCCACTGTTCTCGTCGAATTCACGATCCGGCTTGGCTACGCGATCTTCGCGGTCGCGACGCTGGCATTCCTGGGGTTCGGCGTCCAGCTGTCGACGCCTAACTGGGGCACCGACATCAACGCCAACTACGTGGTGCTCGGTGCCGGGTACTGGTGGGAGACGCTGTTCCCTGCGCTGGCCATCGCCTCGCTGATCATCGCCATCAACCTGGTGGCCGACGCCATTGAGCAGGTGCTCGCCGGATGACCGCGACTGAAGCTACTGCAATCCCGGGGCCAGCGGCCGGTCCGCTCTCGACGGTGCAGGTCGAGCACCTCGATGTCACCTACCGGGTTCGCGGGTCCGACCGGCTCGCCCTGCGGGACGTGTCCTTCCAGATCGGCCGCAGCGAGTCCTACGGACTGGTCGGCGAGTCCGGCTCCGGCAAATCCACGGTGGCGCTGGCGCTGACGCGGTACCTGCCGCGCAACGGCAGGGTCAGCGGCGGCTCGATCCGGATCGCGGGGCGCGATCCGCTTGCCATGAACCCGGCCCAGCTACGCGAGCTGCGCGCTCGTTCGGTGTCCATGGTCTACCAGGAGCCTGGCAAGGCGCTGAACCCGTCGATGCGAGTCGGGCGGCAGGTAGCCGAGGTCTACGAAGTCGCCGGGCTCGGCAAAGCCGAGGCGCTGGGACGGTCCGAGGAGATGCTCCGCACGGTGCAGATCTCCGACCCCGGCCGAGTCATGCAGCGGTACCCGCACCAGCTGTCGGGGGGCATGGCGCAGCGAGTCGTGATCGCGATGGCGCTGGCGTCCGAGCCCGAGCTGCTGATCCTGGACGAGCCCACGACGGCGCTGGACGCCACTGTCGAAGCCGAGGTGCTGGACCTCGTGGCCGGGCTGCGCCAGGATCTGGACACCTCGCTGCTGTTTATCAGTCACAACCTGGCCGTGATCGCCAAGATGTGCGACCGGGTCGGCGTGCTGTACGCGGGCGAGCTGATCGAGGAAGGACCCGCCAGACAGGTCTTCGACCAGCCGCGGCACCCCTACACCGTCGGCTTGCTGCGCTGTCTGCCGCGCATTGGCCAGCGCAAGGACAGCGGTCGCCTGGACACGATCCCCGGCTTCCTGCCGCCACCCGGTGAGCAGGTAGCCGGATGCATATTCGCACCGCGCTGCCCCATCGTCGAGGAGCGGTGCCGGGAAGCGGCGCCGCCGGCATTCGATACCGGGCCAGGGCAGACTTCCCGCTGTTATCTGCACGAGGCGGCCCGTGATCTACCCAGGAACACACCGGTAGACCTGCAACTGGCCGCTACTCCGAATGCCAGCGAGCCCGTCGTTACCATCAGGAACCTGTCGAAGACCTTCACCGCCGATGGCCATCCGGTCCACGCGCTGGCCGGGGTGAGCCTGGACATCGAGCGCGGCGAGACTCTTGGCCTGGTCGGGGAGTCCGGCAGCGGGAAGACGACGCTCGCGCGAATCCTGCTCGCCCTGACCTCGCCCGATCCCGGGTCTGTTATCGAGATGGACGGCAAGCCGCTTGGCGCTGACTTCAGGCAGCGCAGCCCGGCACAGCTCAAGGCGCTGCAGATCGTCTTTCAGAACCCCGACTCGGCGCTGAACCGCAGGCACACCGTGCGTCAGCTCATCAGCAGGCCCCTGGTCAAGCTGGCCGGTCTCTCTGGCTCCGCGCTTACTGACCGCCTGACCGAGCTAATCCGGTCGGTCCGGATGGAGCCCAGGCACCTGGCACTCCGGCCGCGGCAGCTGTCCGGCGGCCTGAAGCAGCGTGTCGCCATAGCGCGCGCGTTCGGCGGCGGGCCGCGCATCGTGGTGTGCGACGAGCCCACCTCGGCGCTCGATGTCTCGGTGCAGGCCGCGATTCTCAACCTGCTCGCTGACCTGCAGGCTAAGGAGCAGGTCACGTACCTGTTCATTTCGCATGACCTGCAACTGGTGCGCTATCTGTCGGATCGGATCGCGGTGCTGTACCTGGGCCGTCTGATGGAACTAGGACCCGCGGAGCGGGTGTTCAGCGGACCACATCACCCGTACACCGAGGCGCTGCTGTCCGCGGTCCCGAGCCTGGACGGCCAGCGCACCCAACGGATCCGGCTGACCGGGGAAATCCCGTCAGCGGCCAGCCCGCCGAGCGGATGCGTCTTCCATACTCGCTGCCCGAGGAGACTGGCCTCGGGAATTTGCGAATCGACCGAGCCTGCCCTGGCCGAAGTCGAGCCAGGTCACCTGATGAGTTGTCATATCCCTATCGATCAGCTAACAACGCTGCAAAGGTACGAGCCAACACCGTGACATACGCGCAGGCGAACGCGTACCTTTGCTGCCCACTGGCACCGAATTTGCGGTTCGAGCAGATCCGGTGAGGGTTCCGAGGAGGAGCTGTGCATTCTAGAAACGACCGGCTCAGCCGGCTGCGTGCGGGACAGACGGAAATCGGAAATCATGTCATCGACGAGTTCGTCGCTGGTCACATCGACCGGAGGGCCTTCCTGCGCACCGGCGCGCTGGTCGGGATATCCGTGCCAGCGATCGGCGCGGTCCTGGCAGCCTGCGGCTCCTCGACCTCACCGGGCACGAGCCCGTCCGGTGGTTCCGCGGCCAGCACCGCAACCATCAGGTGCGGAATCGTCACCCCTGCGGCGGCGATTAACCCGGTCACCGTCGCCGATCAGGGCGGCCTGGACATGCTCGGTCAGACCGGTGAGTACCTCTGCCTGTCGGACCAGGACCTGAAACTGCAGCCCGTGCTCGCCACTAGCTGGTCATCGAACTCCACGGCCGATGTCTGGACTTTCAACATTCGCCAGGGCGTCAAGTTCCACAACGGTGCGGCGCTCACCGCAGATGACGTTGTCTACACCTACAAGCTGTCTACCAACCCGGCCGGCAAGGGCGCTGCACTGTCGGCGTTCGGCGGCGTGCTGACGCCGGACGGCGTGAAGAAGGTCGACGACTACACGGTCGAATTCCACCTCACCGCGCCGAACGGCAACTTCCCTTACCTCACGTCCTCCGACAACTACAACATGATCATCCTGCCGAACAACTACGACCCCACGAAGTGGCAGAGTTCGTTTGTCGGCACGGGCCCGTTCAAGCTGAAGAGCTACACAGAGAAGCAGGGCGCCTCGTTCGTCCGCAACGAGGACTACTGGGGCCCGAAGGCGATTCCGGCCGCCACGCAGTTCACCTTCTACGACACCGATACCCCCGCGATCCTCGCGCTGACTAGCGGCACACTGGACGTTCTTGGCCAGTTCTCGGTGAGCGGCGGCGAAGAGCTTCTCAACGGCCAGTACAACATCATCAAACTCAAGTCCAGCGCGCATCGCGAGCTATCCATGCGATGCGACCAGGCACCGTTCACTGACGCCAGGGTCCGGCAGGCGATCGCGCTTTCACTGAACCGGCCAGCCATCGTGACAGCACTGTTCAAGGGCGATGCCGACCTCGGCAACGACAGCCCGTTCGCACCGGTATTCCCGTCAACCGATACCGGCGTCGCGCAGCGGGCCATTGACGTCGCTAAGGCGAAGTCACTGCTGTCGGCGGCCGGTCATCCGAGCGGCTTCTCCGCCACGCTCACCGGCGAGATCTTCCAGGAGATCCCGCAGTACGCGCAGATCATCCAGCAGTCAGCCAAGGCCATCGGCGTCAACCTGAAGCTGAACATCGAAGCGCAGCCGAAGTACTACGGCAATTACCTCTTCGGCACATCGGACTGGCTCGACGCCACCATGAGCCTGGTCGACTACGGTCACCGGAGCGTGCCGAACGTATTCCTAACCGCGCCGTTGCAGACGATCAACTCGAAGAAGGGCACCGGGGCGTGGAACGCTGCCCACTTCAACAACTCCGACTACGACCGGCTGTCCAACCAGTACATCGCGACAGCTGACCTGTCCAGCCAGCGATCCATCGCGGGGCAGATCGAGACGCTGCTGCTCGCCCAGACGCCGATCATCTACGGCTACTTTTATAACTACCTGACCGCCCAGGCTAAGAACGTCACCGGCGCGTACCCGACCGCGATCGGCCACATCTTCCTCTACAACTGCAAGAAGAGCTGATTGGCTGGCGATCAGGCACCCGTTAACAGGCCGCCGGGCAACCTGCCCGGCGGCCTTTGGGTGCGCTTCCTCTCCGGCCCGGACATCGACAGCCTGGGGCTCACCGGCGCCGAGATCATCGACGCCGTGGAAGGCGCGATCCGCGCGCATGGCGAGGGTCGCGCGATCATCGAGCCACGCGTCCACCTGGTGCCTGGCGACGGGGGGCATTTCAACGTGCTGCGCGGCCACCTGGCTGATCTCGGCCCGGTCGGCGGTAGTGGGGGCGGCCTGAGCGGGGTCAAGGTAGTCGGTGACTTCGTCGCTAACTACACCGTCGGCCTGCCGAGCGAACTAGGCCTGCTGACCTTGCTCGACCCCGCCACCGGGGTCCCGCTCGCGATCATGGACGCCACGCTCATCACCGCGTGCCGGACTGGCGCCATGACCGCCGTCGGCGCCAAGTACCTGGCCAGGCCTGACGCCCGGATCCTAGGCCACGTCGGCGCGCGCGGCACCGCGCTGTGGAATGTGCTGCTGCTCAACCTGGTACTCGACCTGGCCGAGATCAGGGTGACCAGCCGGCGGCCCGAGTCGGCCGAAGCGTTCGGCCGGCAGCTCAGGGCAGCTATCGGCACGCCGGTGCGAGTGGTGGCGAGCGCTGCGGAAGCGTTCGATGGCGCGGACGTCCTGGTAGAAGCCTCACGCCTGACCACGCCGGAGCCGCTCCTGCGGACTAGCGCGGTACGGCCTGGCGCGTTTGTCGTGCCGTACGGCACGATCAGCGCAGTAGAGCTCGACTTGCTGGACGTCATGGACAAGGTGGTCGTAGACGACTGGCGGGAAGCCCAGGCCGGCCAGTTCGGCGCGCTGCGCCGGCATGTCGACACCGGGCGGCTGACCGCGCAATCGCTGCACGCCGAACTCGGCCAGATAGTGGCAGGCCGCCGGCCGGGCCGGGAGACGCCGCAGGAGCGCATCTTGCTCTGGCATCGCGGATTGGCCATCCTCGACATCGCGGTCGGTCACCTGATCTTGACGAAAGCCGAGCAGGCGGGCGCTGGCACCATGCTCAGATACCGTTAGCGATGGCCGCCTACCTGGAGCTGACATCGGCCGGCGATCTGGACGCCGCGGCCGTGCGCCAGATCAGCGAGGGCGTGGACGTACGGCTCGCGCCTGCCCTCACGGGCGTCGTCCAGGTGCAGTGCGATAAGGCAAGAGCGGTCCTCAGCGGCGACGCGGCGGTTTACGGCGTCAACACCGGCATGGGCGCGCTCAGCAAGGTCCGGCTGACCGAGGCTGAGCAGCAGGCGCACCAGCGCAACCTGCTGCTCGGCCGGGCTACCGGCGGCCCGCCGTGGCTGGCCGAAGCCGAGGTCAGGGCGATAATCGCGGTGCGGCTGCGCACATTCCTGTCCGGTGACGCCGCGGTCTCGGCCGGTTTGTGCCAGCGGCTAGCTGACTTGCTCACCGCGCGGATCGTCCCAGCGGTGCCGCAGGACGGCGCCGGGTGTGCCGGCGAGATCATCCAGCTCGCGCACTGCTTCGGCCCGCTGGCCGGTCTCGGCGACGTCCTGGGCGCTGGCGGCGACCTCACACCCGCCGCCGATGCCCTTGCCCGGCACGGGCTAACCGCTTACGAGCTCGGCCCGAAGGAGGGCATCGCGCTGCTCGCAGGCGTGCCCGGCGCGACCGCGCTCAGCCTCCTGGCCGCCCGGGAGGCGCAGACAGCTAGCGCGATGATGACTGCGGCGGCAGGCCTGTCCATCGCCGCGATCGGGGCACCCGTCGACCCGTACACCGCAGCATGTGCCCGCGGCGACGAGGTACTTGGTGACGTGCTCAGCTCGCTCCGGGCGATCATCGAGGCGGCCGGCCAGCCCAGGATGCTGCAGGCGCCGGTGTCGTTCCGGGTGGCGGGCGCTGTCCTCGCGCAGGTGCGGCGGGCTGCCGCCGCTCTCGAGGCCGCCGTGGCGCGGGCGATGACCGGCGTCACCGACTCTCCGGCTTTTCTGGACGGCAGGTTCGTCGGGACGGCCGGCTTTCACGGAATCGACCTGGCGGCACACTGCGACCAGCTCACGGCGGCGATGACACATGCCGCCGAGGTCGCGGCAGCGCGGCTGCACCGACTTCTCGACCCGGCGGTCACCGGGCTGCCTGCCCAGCTCGCCGTCGATCCAGGCCCGCAGGCCGGGCTTGTCGCCGTGCACAAGCGAGCTGCGGGCGAGCTGCACGCCATGCGGCGGCTCGCGCTGCCAACCGCGATCTCGCTCATCGAGACTTCGGGCGGCCAGGAGGATGTCCAGTCATTTGCCTGGGAGGCTGCGGTCAACCTGCGGGCTGCGCTGCGCCGCTGCCGAGCGGTCGCGGCGTGTGAAGCGCTCGCAGCTTTCCAGGCCGCCGCGCTGGCCGGGCCGCCGTGGCCACCAGGCTGCCAGGCGCTGCTTGACCGCCTCGGCGTGCTGATCAGCCCGATCGCCGCCGACCGGCAGTTCGGTACCGACGTCGAGTTGCTGCTGAGCGGCTCATGGACTGGCCAGCTGGATACATAATGGCGGCAAGTCGTAAGGAGGTTAGATGTCGCAATCGGTAGTCAGTCAGGAGCATGCCAGCGCACAGAACCCGGGCGCGAGCTCTGGCCTCAAACCCGGCTGGGGTGTCAGCCCGGAGCGCCAGCAAGCTATTCAGGCCACGCTAGCCGACCTGGTGCCGCACAGTGGCCGGCTGGCGCCTGCTCAGCTCCGGTCGATTACCACGGAGCTGGCCAAGCGCCGGGAGCTGTGGTCAGACCTGGTCGTACACGATCCCGACGTGCGCTGGTACCTGCCGCTGCACCGGTCTAACTCCTGCGACGTGTGGCTGCTGGCCTGGGAGCGCGGCCAGGACACCGACTGGCACGACCACGGCGGCTCGTCCGGATCGTTCGCGGTGGCTGACGGCAGCCTGCTTGAGCAGTACCGCGCCCCCACCGGTCGCCTGAGCCATCGGCGGCTCGGGCTCGGCCAGGCGGTCGCGTTCGGGCCCGGCCATGTGCACGACGTGGCACACGGTGGCCAGGGCTCGGCGACCAGCATCCACGCGTATTCGCCGCCGCTGACCGCGATGACCTACTACACCTCGACCGACTACGGGCTGATCGCCAGGCAGACCGTCGCGATCGACGGGCCGGAAGGCGGCCGAGGGCGCGGTGGCGCCGACACGGCGCTGGCTCAGGCCAGTGCGTCGGCGGCGCGGCTGACGTCGGATGCACTTCCGGACGGCGCACCGGGCATCGACGAACTTCTCACCGAAGCGCGCGGCGGTCTGCGGCGGCTGCGCCCGGAAGCAGCACTAGCCGCCATCACCGACGGCGCGATCCTGGTCGACATCCGCCCGCTCGAGCAGCGGATTGTCGAAGGCGAAGTACCAGGCGCGATCATCATCGGCCGCAACGTTCTGGAGTGGCGGCTTGACCCGCGCAGCGAGGCGAGGATTCCGGCGCTGGCCAGATCCGACATGCAGATCATCGTGATGTGCTCGCAGGGCTACGCTTCGACGCTGGCCGCCGCATCGCTGCGGCGGATCGGGCTGGCTGAGGCGACCGACCTAGACGGCGGCTTCCAGGCGTGGCGGGCAGCCGGGCTGCCGACGCGTCCGGCCCAGTCGCTCGGCTGAGCCAGCCGGGCGACGGGCGGGCATGCGCGAAGCAATGGCATCGGCAGGCGAGCAGGCAGTCGATACCGGCGAGAGCGGCGAAACCGGCGTCCGGGTCCGAGCGGAAGCCAAGCCGGAGGTCAGCCATCAGCACCGCGACGTGTCCGGCGGCTGGTTGCGCCCCGCCGTGTTCGGCGCGATGGACGGCCTGGTCACCAATGTCTCGCTGATCGCCGGCGTCGGCGGAGCTCGGCTGGCCGCGCACACGATCGTGCTGACTGGCCTGGCCGGGCTGTCCGCTGGTGCTTTCTCCATGGCCGCTGGCGAGTTCGTATCGGTGTCCTCGCAGAACGAGCTAGTCGCGGCCGAAGTGGAGAAGGAGCGCGTCGAGCTTGAGACAAACCCGGCTGACGAGCAAGCGGAACTGGCCGCCATGTACAAGATGCGCGGCGTCGACCCTGATCTCGCGGACGAGGTCGCCAGACAGCTCTCCCGCCGACCGGATGAGGCTCTTCGCATTCACGTCCGGGAGGAGCTCGGCGTCGACCATGACGAGCTCCCGTCTCCGCTGACCGCGGCCGGGGCGTCACTCGTTACTTTTGCCATCGGCGCGTTCATCCCGCTGCTGCCGTTCCTGCTCGGCTTCACCTCGCTGGCCGCGGCCGCCATCCTCGCCGCGATCGCGGCATTCATCGGCGGCGGCATCGTCGCACGCGTCACGGCAAGGCCGTTCCTGCGCGGGGCGCTGCGACAGTTCGTGCTGGCTGGGCTGGCTGCCGCGATCACCTACGGCATCGGCACGCTACTCGGCGGTCATGTGAGCTAGCCATCCCGGCAGCACCTCAGCCCCGATCAGCCCGCGCAGCGCGAACGTGGGTGCCTGGTTACTGGCAGGCCCGCCAAGTCGGCACCCACCCGAGCCGACACCGCCTCCTCAGCCCCGATCAGCCCGCTCAGCGCGACCGTGGGTGCCTGGTTACTGGCACCCTAGGCCCGCCAAGTCGGCACCCACCCGAGCCGACACCGCCTCCTCAGCCCCGATCAGCCCGCGCAGCGCGAACGTGGGTGCCTGGTTACTGGCAGGCCCGCCAAGTCGGCACCCACCCGAGCCGGCGCTACCAGGAATCGGTAGCGAACTCCTCGCCCGCGCTGTCGCCGGAAGCTGCCAGCAGATCCAGGTCGGCGTCCACCATCATCTCGACCAGTTCCTCGAAACCGATCTTGGGCTCCCAGCCGAGCTCGTCCCGTGCCTTGGCGGGATCCGCGCAGAGCCGGTCCACTTCGGCCGGCCGGATGAAGGCCGCATCAGTCACCACGTGATCGCGCCAGTTCAGGCCGGCGGTGCGGAACGCGGTATCGACAAGCTTCTCTACCGAGTGCGTCACCCCTGAGCCGATGACGTAATCCGCCGGCGCGTCCTGCGCCAGCATCAGCTGCATGGCCCGCACGTAATCGCCCGCGAACCCCCAGTCCCGGCTCGCGGTCAGGTTGCCGAGGCGTAGCTGGCGCTCGTAGCCGAGCTTGATCTTGGCCACCCCGAGTGAGACTTTCCTCGTCACGAACTCGGCTCCGCGGCGCGGCGACTCGTGGTTGAACATGATCCCCGACACCGCGAACATCCCGTAGGACTCGCGGTAGTTCTGAGTGAGGAAGTGGCCGTACACCTTTGCTACGCCGTACGGGCTGCGCGGGTGGAACGGGGTCTGCTCGTTCTGCGGGGCCTGGACCGCCTGGCCGAACATCTCCGACGTCGACGCCTGGTAGAACCTGATCTGACCGCTACCCGGGCTGCGAGATGCGCTGATCCCGCTGCACACCCGGATGGCTTCCAGCACGCGCAGCACGCCGAGGCCGGTGACCTCACCGGTGAGCTCGGCCTGCTGCCAGGACAGCGGCACGTAGGAGATAGCAGCCAGGTTGTAGACCTCGTCGGGCTGTACCCGTTCGACCGCGGCGATCAGGCTGCCTTGATCCAGCAGGTCGCCGCGGATCAGCCTGACGTCGCCGAGCAACTTCCGCAGGTGGCGTACCCGCGGATTCGCCTGGCCCCGGACGAGACCCCAGACCTCATATCCCATGTCCACCAGGTGCTCAGCAAGATAAGAACCGTCCTGGCCAGTAATCCCGGTGATGAGCGCGCGTCGTGTCAGCGGAGCCTCCGTATAAAAGCTTCGTCGCGGCAGCTTACAGATACTGACAGCACGCAGGGCAGGCCGGCAAACGTCTGGGGTCAAAGGGCACGCAAGTTACTTGCTTGGTAAGGTTCGCTGACTGGGGGTCACGCGGGTCGCCCGGCAGGTGGGCAGCCGGTGGCGAGACAGGAGGCGCGAACCTGCGTGAGTACCGTAGCAGCCGGCGACGTGGTCGGTGACGCCGACCAGCCGGGCGAAGGCGCTGCTCCCCCGAGTGCAGCAGACGGCGTGCGCATCGCGGATCAGCCGGGCACGGCAGCCGTCTCGACCCCGGCCGGGATCTCGGCTACGGATAGCAAGCCGCTGCGCGTCTGCCTGCTGTCCTACCGGAGCAAGCCGCATTGCGGCGGCCAGGGGATTTTCCTGCGCCACCTGTCGCGCGAACTGGCCGCTCTCGGTCACCACGTCGAGGTGTACTCAGGTCAGCCTTACCCCGAGCTCGAGCCCGGTCCGCAACTCATCGAACTGCCGAGCCTTGACCTGTACCGGGATGAGGACCCGTTCCGCACCCCGCATCTGCGCGAGTACCGCGACTGGATCGACGTGCTCGAGGTCGCGGGCATGTGGACCGCTTACTTTCCCGAGCCGCTGACGTTCAGCCTGCGCGCGCTACGGGCGCTGCGCGCGCGGCGGGGCGACTTCGACGTCGTGCACGACAATCAGGTGCTCGCTTACGGGAATCTCGGCATCACCCGGCTCGGGCTGCCACTGGTAACAAGCATCCATCACCCGATCAGCGTCGACCGCCGGATCGAGCTGGCGGCAGCCCGCGGCCTCCGCAAGATCCCGAAGTGGCGCTGGTACTCGTTTGTCGGCATGCAGGGACGGGTCGCGCGGCGCATCGGCCCGATCATGACCGGTTCAGAGTCGTCGAAGGCCGACATCCTCCGCGACTTCAAGGTCAGGCCGGACCAGGTCAAGGTCATTCCCCTTGGAGTGGATACCCGGCTGTTCCATCCGAGGCCCCGCCCGCGCGTTCCCGGCAGGATCATCGCGGTCGCCAGCGCCGACTCCCCGGTGAAGGGCGTCGCTACCTTGCTACGCGCCTACGCGAAGCTGCGCACTGAACGGAATGTGTCGCTCACCCTGGTCAGCAAGCTGGTGCCGGACGGCCCGACGCAGCGGCTGCTTGGCGAGCTGTCGCTGGACGGCAACGTGCAGTTCGTCAGCGGCATCAGCGATGCCGACCTGGCCGAACTGGTGGCCAGCGCGGAGATCGCGGTCGTGCCGTCGCTCTACGAGGGCTTCTCGCTGCCGGCAGTCGAGCACATGGCGTCCGGCACGCCGCTAGTTGCCAGCCGTACTGGCGCGTTGCCTGAGGTCACCGGCGACGCGGCGCTTCTTGTCACGCCCGGCGACGCCGAGGAACTCTGCGCGGCGCTGCGGCTGCTGCACGACTCGCCGGCCGAGCGCGACCGGCTGTCGCAGGCCGCACTCGCCCGGGTCGCCGAGCGATTCGCCTGGCAGGCCGTTGCCCGCGCGACGGTGGCCGAGTACCGGCGGGCCATCGCAGCCAGCCGGGCACACTCGACGGCGGCGGCCGGGGACGGCGCGCCATGCTGACCGTCGATTTTCAGCGGCTGCCGATACAGCCCGGAACGAGACTGCTTGACCTCGGGTGCGGCGCCGGGCGACACGCTTTCGAGGCTGCGCGCCGCGGGGCCGCGGTGGTGGCGCTCGACGCCGACCGCGGCGAACTGGAGCGAGTTCGCGCGACCGCTGCCGCGATGGCCGAAGCGGGCGAGATACAGCCGCCGGCCAGTCTCACCGCCGCAGCCGGCGACGCCACCAGGATGCCGTTCCCCGATGGCAGTTTCGACCTCGTGATAGCGGCGGAGGTGCTTGAGCACATTCCTGCCGACCAGCGCGCGATCAACGAGATCAGCCGGGTGCTGCGGCCGGGTGGCATCGCCGCCGTGACGGTGCCGGCCTGGCTGCCCGAGCGCGTCTGCTGGGCGCTGTCTGACGATTACCACAATGTGCCGGGCGGGCACGTGCGCATCTTCACCCGCCGGGAGCTGGATATCAAGCTGCAGCGGGCCGGCCTCGTGGTCGGCAGCAGCCACCACGCTCATGCGCTGCACTCGCCCTACTGGTGGCTCAAGTGCGCGGTCGGCGTGCGAGACGACGACCACCCGCTCGCCGCCGCCTACCACAAGCTGCTGGTATGGGACATCATGCGCAAGCCGGCCGTGACGCAGCTTGCTGATCGCGCGCTGAACCCGCTCATCGGCAAGAGCCTGGTGGTGTACGCCACCAAGCCGGTCGTGGCCGTGCGGCGGCCAGGTCCGGCCGCCGCGGAGAAGGTGCATGCTGCCGCCTGAGCGACTAGCCAGCCCCGCCACTGCGGGCACCGTTCCTGCGGTTACCGGCATCCTGACCGCTGACCAGCTGATCGCAACCGGGCAGGCGATCGCGGCCGACCAGCAGGCTGACGGGTCGATCGGCTGGCCCGATGGGCACGTCGACGCCTGGAACCATGTCGAGTGCGCGATGGCGCTGAGCGTGTGCGGCCTGCGAAGCGAGGCGCGCCGCGCGTACGCCTGGCTGGCCGGTGCTCAGCAACCGGACGGATCATGGCCAGTGCAGGCCGCCTGCGGCGGTGTCGTCGACGAATGGACAACCGAGAGCAATCACGCGGCGTACTCCGCTGTCGGTGTCTGGCACGAGTTGCTGGTGACCGGCGATGAGGACTTCGCAGCGCAGATGTGGCCGGTGGTGCGCGCCGCCATCGAATTCGCCATCGGCCTGCAGACGCCGCGCGGCGAGATTATCTGGCGACGGCACGAAGACGGTACGCCCGATAGTTACGCGCTGCTGACCGGCAACTCGAGCATGTACCACAGCCTGCGCTGCGCGATCGCACTCGCCGAGCGGCTAGCGGAGCCGCAGCCGCACTGGGAGCTTGCGGCCACGCTGCTCGGGCATGCGGTCGCGTGCCACGGTGAGGCGTTCGCCGACAAGAGCCGGTTCTCGATGGACTGGTACTACCCCGTGCTTGGCGGCCCGGTGCGCGGCACGGCTGGAGAGCGGCTGCTCAAGGCCGGCTGGGACACGTTCGTCGTGCCAGGACTCGGCGTGCGCTGCGTCAGCGACGAGCCATGGGTGACCGGAGCCGAAACTTGTGAGCTGGCGATCGCACTGGCCGCACTCGGCCACCGCGACCAGGCCATGGAGCTGTTCGAGCAGATCCAGTTCCTGCGAGCCGAGGACGGCAGCTACTGGACCGGCTGGCAGTTCGCGAACAGCAAGCACTTCCCGCACGAGCAGAGCACCTGGACGTCGGCCGCGGTGGTACTGGCAGCCGACGTGCTAGCGGCCGCCGGACGGACGAGCACCGGAGCGGCCGCAATCTTCCTGGACGCGGCCGCCGGGCCGGGCGTATGGCAGCCGTCCGATCCGGCCGCCTGCGGCTGCCCGCCGGCCAGCTGAGGCTGTTCTTTCCATGATCCTGAAGACTTGTGCACGCCCCCACATGCATAACTCTCCAGGATCAAGGGGATGCTCAGATCCCGTTGCCGGTACGCTCCAGCACGCGCAGCGAGCCGGTAACGCTGACTTCGGCGAACGCACCCGAGGCCAGCGCGCGCTGGTAAACCCGGTACGGCGCCTGCCCGCCGTCGGCCGGGTCGGGGAAGATGTCATGGAAAGCCAGCGCGCCGCCATGCGCCACCCACGGTGCCCAGCCCTCGTAGTCGGTCACCACGTTCGCCTCGCTGTGCCCGCCGTCGATGAACAGCATGCCGAGCGGCGTGCGCCACAACTTGGACACATCGGCGGACGTGCCGATCACCGCGATGACGTGATCGGCCAGCCCCGAGTCCTCGATCGTGGCGCGGAAGAACGGCAGAGTGTCCATCCGCCCGGTCCGCGGGTCTACCACTTCGGGATCGTGATGCTCCCAGCCTGCCTGGGTCTCCTCCGAGCCATGATGATGATCGACGGTGATGACCTTCTGGCCGGTCTCGGCAGCGGCTGCGGCCAGGTAGATCGTGGACTTCCCGCAGTAAGTGCCGACCTCGCCGATCGGTCCCACGGCGGCATAAGTCGCAGCGGTCCGGTACAGCGCCAGTCCCTCCGGCGCCGGCATGAAGCCCCTGGCCGCTTCGGCAGCTAGCCTGAACTTGTCCTGGATTGGCATGCCGTACAGTCTGCGCTACCGTCGGCCGGTGCGGCAGCACTAGGCGCGAAGCGAGCCGGGAAGGAGCCTGCGAGATGAAGGTGGAAGCTGACTGGGACGCCTGCGAGGCGAACGCGGTCTGCGCGGGCCTCGTGCCGGAGGTCTTCGAGGTGGATGACAACGACAACCTGAACATCCTGGTTGACGAGATCCCGGCCAACCTGGTCGAGGGTGTCAGGCACGCGGTCCGGTCCTGCCCGAAGGCGGCACTGCGACTTTCCGAATAGGTAAAATCGCCGCAGACAGCGGACGGGAGATGACGTGAGGTGGATCCAGCGGCGACCGCGCCAGCCGGACGCAGGCTCCCGGCAGTCGCGCCCGCCTGTCCGGCTGATAGGCATTGCCGTGGTCGCAGCCGCAGCGGTCACAGTGGGCGGGCTCGCTGCCTCCGGCGCGCTGGCGACCGGTGGTAGCAATTCCGCCGCGCGGCACCCGGCGCTGAGCCCGATACGGATCAGCCCAGGCGTGGACAACGGCAAAGCGTCGCCCTCAGCGCCGGCCGGCGGGCTTACGCCAGTGCAGCTCCGGGCCGCTTACGGCCTGGTCCCGCTGTACAAGAAGGGCATCGACGGCGCCAAGCAGACGATCGTGATCGTGGACTCCTTCGGATCCCCGACGATCGCGTCGGACCTGGCTCACTTCGACAAGTACTTCGATCTGGCCGCGCCGCCCTCGTTCCGGGTTATCCAGCCGGCCGGCACGGTACCTCCGTATCACGCCAGCAACAGCAACCGGTCCGGCTGGGCCGCCGAGACCACGCTCGACGTCGAGTGGGCACACGTCATGGCACCCGGCGCGAGCATCGTGCTGGTGGAGACACCGACCTCGGAGAACGAGGGGACTACCGGCTTCCCGCAGATCGTGACAGCGGAAAAGTACGCACTCAACCACAAGCTCGGCCAGGTGATCAGCCAGAGCTTCGCTGCCACCGAGCAGACCTTTTCCAGGAAGTCTGACTACGCGGCGATCCGCAACCTGCGCGGCGCCTACCAGCTGGCGGACTCCGACCATGTAACGGTGCTCGGCGCCACTGGCGACAACGGCGCGACGAGCGACAAGTACAACATGGTCGACGAGTACACGGTCCCGGCGGTTTCCTGGCCGGCCACCGACCCGCTGGTCACCGCCGTCGGCGGCACTCAGCTGAACCTGCGCGCGGACGGTGCACGCAAGTCACCTGACGTGGCGTGGCATGACAGCGGCGGCGGCAAGTCCATCGTCTTTGGTCGGCCGTCTTACCAGAATTCCGTGCGCGGGCTGACCGGCCCTGACAGAGGCGTTCCCGATATTTCAATGGATGCGTCCTGCAGCAGTTCGGTGGCCATCTACGGCAGCTTCTACGGCGGCCACCGGGGCGAGTGGAGCCCGATCTGCGGCACAAGCCTGGCTACCCCGTTGTTTGCCGGAATTGTGGCGCTGGCCGATCAGTACGCGGGGCACGCGCTCGGGCTGATCAACCCGGCGCTCTACAAGATCGAAGCCCGGCACGAGCCCGGCGTGGTTGACATCACCAAGGGCAACAACAGCCAGACCGTCAGGAGCGGCGGCAAGACCTACAAGGTCAAGGGTTTCAGCGCGCGGCGCGGTTACGACCTGGTGACGGGCATTGGCACGGTCGACGCCAGGTACTTCGTGCCGGAGCTCGCCAAGCTAGCTGGCTGACAGGACTCAGCTCAGCGCGCCGGAGGCGATCGCGATGCCGACCGAGATCAGCATCACGCCGGCTAGCTGGTCACCCCGTCGGCCTGCCCACCGCCCGATCCCGGCGCCGAGCTCCAGCCCGATCAGCGACATGGCCACGCTCACTGCCCCGATGACAATCACGCCCAGCGCGATCGGTGTGTGGTAGGCGCCCAGGGCGAAGCCGACGACCAGGTTGTCCACGCTCAGCGCGAGCCCGCTGACCAGCAGCTGGCTGACCCTGGGCGGCTGCAGCTGCGCCGCAGCGCCCGCGCCGCGTTCGGCGGGGTCGGTTGCCACGATGGCTTCCCGCGCGGGCGCCTGCGCCGACCCGGCGCGTGCGGCGCTGACCAGCGCGTAGAGACCAACGGCAATCAGCAACCCGGCCCCGGCCCAGCGCGCACCCTGACCGAGGCTGGCCGCGGCTTGCGCGCCGATCAGCAGGCCCAGCACCGGCATGCCTGCCTCGAACGCGCCGAATACCAGGCCCACTCGCAGCCGCGTGCGCGCATCGACCCCGGAGACGCCGATCGCTATCGAGGCGGCGAGATTCGACATCCCGACCGACGCGGCGACGAGTAGCAAGGCCAGCACGCGGCTACCGTAGCCGCCGCACCAGGCTGCCGCCCGGTACCTGGCGCGTTGCGCGAGCCCGTGCCATGCCGACTGTGCCGTGCGAGCTGTGCCATGCCAGCCGGCGTCCCTGCGCTGGCGTCCCCTCGCTGGCGGGCCTGGCGAGCCAAGGACGTCAGGTGTGCCGGTAGCTCTCCGGGATGCCGCCCTCGACGTGCAGCAGCCTGACCCGGTCAGCCCGGTAGATGTACCGGGTTAGCCGGATGGGGCGGTCGGTCGTGTACGACGTCCTGTTCACCACGATCACCGGGGTACCGCTGACCAGCTTGAAGAAGTCGAACTCACGGGCGTTCGGCATGCGCGCACCGATTTCGTCCACGAAACCCTGCTGCGGGTAGCCGAGCTCGGAGAGCAGTCCGACACTGCCCGATTTGATCTCTCCGGCTTGCTCAAGCGCGGTGCCCTTAGCTACGTCGCTCGGATAGTAGGAGTGGATCAGCTGCCACGGCACGTCGCCGATGAAGTACTGCGAGCGCCGCACGACTACCGAGTCGCCGGCCGACAGGTCGAGCTTCTCTGCCACGCTGGGGCTCGCCGATCCCGTCTCCACGATCAGCCGGACCATCTCGGACTCGTCAGCGGCCGGACTGACAACTGGCAGCGACATCGACGCATGCTGCTCACGCGGCGCCGCGTGGGTCCTGGACAGCAGTGCGGTGAATGGCTTAGTCGGTTCGACCACGAACGTGCCCAGACCCTGGCGGCTCACGACGAGACCCTGATTGATCAGTAGCGCGATCGCTAGCCGCACCGTGTTCCTCGACGCGTCGTACTCCGACGCCAGATCGGGCTCGCTCGGCAGCCGCTCACCCGGCTCAAGGACGCCGCTCGCAATCCGGGCGCGCAACCGGTCGGCGATCTGCTGGTACTTGGGATGGGCCAACGTCACCCTCCTAAACCGGTTGACTACCGAAAGAATTACCTGTTCAGATTGTTTCAAACACTGGACTCATTGGTATGAGTCAGATGTCAAGAACTATAGGAAGGGTAGCGCTGCTGATCCAGCATCAGCGCGCGACCCGCCGAGGCGCGCCGGCTTCGCAGCCTGAGGAGGGCGAACGGGCGCATCGGGCGAAGATCTCGAGGAGGGCAATTGATCGTCCTGTTAGTCGTCGCAGCTGTGGTCGTCGGGGCGCCCATCGGTGCGGCAGTCCTCGTAACCCTCGCCAGCCACTACGAAGACGGCGCCCGCACGCTCGCCAGGCGCCCGCCCGGCCCGTTCGCGGCCGCCGCACGCAGGCTGGTCTGCCTGCGAATTGGCGGCTCCGCCTACCCGCGGCGGCCGGCCCGCCGAATCTCCGCAATGCCGGAACCGGAAGACGGGGGTTCGGCGTCCGGTCGCACTCCCCCGCTCACGCTGTCACGACGCTGACCCCAGTGGCGTAGGCGCAAGCACACGAGTTTGCCAGGGCTGAGTCAGGCTGAGCGGCGTTTGCAGGGGCAGCGCCGCTGACAGCCACCGCTACCGGACCCGCCCGTCGGGCACACCCTGTCAGTTTGCCGGGCGCAAACCGTTCATATCGGGCGCCGGAAGCCGGGAAACCGACAGGGTGTCGCTAGCTCCGCCAATGCAGACGGCTAGGGCATGCTCGGATTAGGCTGCGAGTCATGCGCGTCGCCCTTGGCCAGCTCCCGATCAGCTCTGTACCTCACGTCAACCTGGACCGCGTGCGCGTGGCTGCGATCAGCGCCGCGAGCCAGGGCGCCCAGCTCGCCGTCTTCCCGGAGGGCACGCAGGCGCGGTTCTCCGCGGACCTGCGAGCGGTTGCCGAGCCACTCGATGGCCCGTTCTGCCGCGGTCTCGCGCAGACCGCGGCGTCGGCCGGCCTGGCGATCGTGGCGAGCCTGTTCGAGCCGGCGCCGGACGGCCGCGTCTACAACACCACCGTGGGCTACGAGGCCGACGGGAGCCTCGCCGCTGTGTACCGGAAGATTCACCTCTTTGACGCGCTCGGGTACCGCGAGTCGGAGACGGTCGCGCCTGGCGACGAGGTGATCATCGCCAGCCTCGCAGGTCTCCGTGTCGGCTTCATGACCTGCTACGACGTCAGGTTCCCCGAACTGGCGCGCTCGCTCGCGACCGGTGGTGCCGACTTGCTAGTGCTGCCATCCGCCTGGGCGGCGGGCACCTTCAAGGAGGAGCACTGGGTCACTCTGGTCCGGGCCCGCGCGATCGAGAACACGATCTGGATAGCAGCGGCCGGTCAGGTGCCTGATCTGGCCGAGCCGCCAACCAAAGCACCGACCGGAATCGGCCGTAGCCTCCTGGTCGACCCGATGGGCGTGGTCCGGCTGGACCTGGGCCCGGCCGAAGGACTCGGCATCGGTGACGTGGATACCGACCAGACCGCGCACGTGCGCGGGGTGCTGCCGTCCCTCGCGGGCCGGCGGACCGACATCTGGCCAACTAGCGCGGCCGTGACCGCGCAGGTGAGCTGACTACTCAAGATCACTTATCGTTCGCAGTTTTCCGCGCCGTCTGCTGAGAACTGCACACGCTAAGGGATCGGATGGCGGCCGCGATCATCGCGCCGTGGGGCGGTCGCTTACGACAAGTGATCTTGGCTGACCGGCAGTTCCTCCGCGGGCTCTGCCTGAGCCCGGTGACGGCGGAACACCCAGATTGCGGCCGCCACGACCACGATCACGCCGATGGCGATGGCCAGGCCGGTGCCGACGCGCCGCTCGACCACGGCATACGCGGAGCCCGCCAGGTACCCGAGCAGGCAATAGCCAACTCCCCAGAGCAGGCCGCCGAGCACGTTGTAGATCGCAAAGGTAGCTGGCCTGACACCGGCAGCGCCCGCGGCAGCCGGCATGATGGCGCGCGCGATCGCGATGAACCTGCCCAGGAACACCGCCGCGCCGCCGCGCCTGCCGAGTACTGAGCGGGCCCGCTCGACCCCGCCCCGGACCCTGGCCAGGCTGCGTGCCGCGAACAGCCGGTCACCCATCCGCCGGCCGATCTCGTAGCCCGCGAACGGCCCGGCAACTGCAGCGGCCACGACGACAGGGATCAGGATCGGCAGGGACACATGCCCTCGGCTGGCGAGCACGCCGCCAAGGATCGTGGCGATTTCACCCGGCAGCACGAACCCGACGAAAACCGCCGTCTCCCCGAACACGAGCGCCGCGATCACCAGGTAGGCAACCCAGCCGTGCAGGTCGACCAGGCCGCTGGCGAGAGCGCTCACTGTCGCCGTCCTTCCCCGCGCGGCGGCAGGCCGCGCGCTCTGGCGGCCGGACCGTCGCCTTGCCAGGTCTTGCGCGTGCTGGTCATGATCTAGTAGGAATCATGCGTCGCTGAGCGAGGGACCGAAAGGACTGGGAATGCAGGCCTCGCAGCCGTTCCCGGTCGGCCCGGCAACCGGAGGCTATCCGACGCCGCCGGGTGCCCGTCCCGGTCAAGAGGGCATCCGCGGGCCTGCCGAGATTACGCTTCGGGTCGGCCGCGATGGCTCGACCGGGGTATCCGCCGAGCCGGGCCGCTATCAGCTGTATGCGTCGCTGGCTTGCCCGTGGTCTCAGCGAGCGCTCATTGTCCGCCGCCTGCTGGGCCTTGAGCGTGTCATCGGGCTCAGCCTGGCGGATCCGGTGCCGTCCGAGCACGGCTGGCACTTCGGCGACCAGGCCGGCGGCCGGGATCCGCTGACCGGGGTGCGCTACCTGTCCGAGCTCTATCTGGCGACGGACCGGGGCTACGGAGGGCGGCTCAGCCTGCCGCTGCTGTGGGATAGCCGCGCCCAGCGCATCGTGACCAACGACGCCGCTCAGGTCACCATCACGATGGAGACGGAGTTCCGGGCCTTCTGGCGGCCAGGTGCGCCGGACCTGTATCCGCCTGCCGGGCGGCGCGACATCGACGCCATCGCCACGCTGATCCATCACACCGTCAACAATGGCGTGTACAAGGCCGGGCTGGCCACTACCCAGGCCAGCTACGAGGAGGCCTTCGACGCCATCTTTACCACTCTCGACGGTCTCGAGGAGCGGCTGTCCCGGCGCCGGTTCCTGCTGGGCGGCCAGCTGACCGAGGCCGATATCCGGCTGTTCCCCACGCTGGCCAGGTTCGACGCGGTGTACTACCTGCTCTACAAGTGCAACTTGCACCGTCTCGCCGATTACCGTGCGCTCTGGGCATACGCTCGCGACCTCTACCAGCGACCCGGCTTCGGCGACACTACCGATTTCGTGGCCATCAAGCGGCACTACTACCAGGCCCAGCCCTGGGTAAATCCGACCGGGATCATTCCGAAAGGGCCCTTCGTGAGCTGGCTGGCACCGCACGGCCGGGACCAGATCCGGGGCTAGGCTAGGCCTAGCCGGCCCCGAGATCACGCTCGCTGGCTCCGGCTGCCAGATTAGGGAGTAAACGCCGTAACGGGCTAGTTGTGCCAGACGGGTAGCCTTGTTAGGCGCGTATACCACATACAAGTTAGCTCCGGAAGAGGGCGATGTCCGCCGTGTCTGCTGAGTCCCCGCGAGGGTCCGCGGATCTCACAAAGTCGTCAGCTAGCTCCGAGGAATCGGCCGACGGACCGTCATCGAACGGTTCCGCCGGGCGAGCGGACTTCGGACCTAACCAGTGGCTCGTGGACGAGCTCTACCAGCGCTACCAGGCCGATCCTGGCTCCGTCGATCAAGCGTGGTGGAGCTTCTTCGCCGACTATCAGCCGCAGCCGGACACTGCAGGACAGCCGGCCCAGCGTGCGACGACGCCGGCAGGCCCCACGACGACCGTGCCTGACGGGAACGAGCACGTCACACCCTCAGCCAACGTACCCGGCGCAGCCGCCGGAGCCAGCGCGCCGCCGGCACCGGGCTCTGTCGGCCCGGTGAGCACCGTCCCGCATTCGGGCAACGGCAGCGCGCCCGGCTCAGTCACGACCGCCCCGGTTCCCACCGGCCCCATACCGGCAGATCCGCCCGCGACCGGGCCTGCCGTCAGTGCGGCCACCGTGACCGGCCCTGTCACGACTGGCCCTGTCACGACTGGCCCCGGCGCGGGCGCTGCCGGCCCGGCCGCCGCACCCGCTGGTGAGGCCGCCGAGCACGCTGTCCGGCTGCGCGGCGCCGCCGCCAGGACAGCTGCCAACATGGCCGCCAGCCTGACTGTGCCAACTGCGACGAGCGTCCGGCCCGTTCCCGCTAAGTTGCTGGTCGATAACCGCATCGTGATCAACAACCACCTGGCTCGCGGCCGGGGCGGCAAGATCTCTTTCACCCACCTGATCGGTTACGCGCTCGTCCGGGCGCTGTCCGTCGTCCCGGACATGAACTTCGCCTTCGCCGAGGTCGACGCCAAGCCCGTGCTGCTCCAGCCGGAGCACGTGAACCTCGGGCTGGCCATCGACGTGCAGAAGGACGACGGTTCCAGGCAGCTGCTGGTGCCGAGCATCAAGAACGCCGAGACGATGGATTTCCAGCAGTTCTGGATGGCCTACGAGGACATCATCAGGAAGGCCAGGACCGGCAAGCTCACCGTGGATGACTTCGCCGGCACCACGATCAGCCTGACCAACCCCGGCACCATCGGCACCGAGCACTCGGTCCCGAGGCTCATGCCAGGTCAGGGCTGCATCATCGGCGTCGGCGCCATGGAGTACCCGGCCGCCTACCAGGGCGCATCGCCGGACACCATGGCGAGGCTGGCGATCAGCAAGACGATGACGCTGACCTCCACGTATGACCACCGGATCATTCAGGGCGCTCAGTCCGGCGAGTTCCTGCGCGTCATTCACCAGTTGCTGCTCGGCGGCGACCACTTCTACGACGACGTCTTCCAGTCGCTGCGGATCCCGTATGAGCCGGTCCGCTGGGTCCAGGACATCGCGGCCGGGCATGAGGATGACCTCTCCAAGGCCGCCAGGGTCTACGAGCTGATTCACGCCTACCGGGTGCGCGGTCACCTGATGGCCGACACCGATCCGCTGGAGTACAAGCAGCGCAAGCATCCGGACCTGGACATCAACCAGCACGGCCTGACGCTGTGGGACCTGGAGCGGGAGTTCGCTACCGGAGGCTTCGGCGGCAAGCCGCGGATGCCGCTGCGCGAGATACTCGGCGTACTGCGTGACTCCTACTGCCGGACTGTCGGCGTCGAGTACATGCACATCCAGAACCCAGAGGAGCGAGCCTGGATCCAGGCCCGCGTCGAGCGGCCGCACGGCCGAGCCGATCATGACGAGCAGCTGCGCATCCTGTCCCGGCTGAACGTGGCCGAGGCGTTCGAGATGTTCCTGCAGACCAAATTTGTCGGCCAGCGCCGGTTCTCGCTGGAGGGTGCCGAGTCGCTCATCCCGCTGCTCGATGCCGTGCTGACCGAGGCGGCCGGCGAGGAGTTGCACGAGGCAGTCCTCGCCATGGCGCACCGTGGCCGGCTGAACGTGCTTGCCAACATCGTGGGCAAGTCCTACCGCCAGATCTTCCGGGAGTTCGAAGGCAACCTCGACCCGGCTACGACGCACGGTTCCGGAGACGTCAAGTACCACCTCGGGGCCGAGGGCAAGTACACCGGCGCGGATGGGTCACAGATCGTGACCTCTCTGGTGGCCAACCCCAGCCACCTGGAGGCCGTGGACCCGGTCATGGAAGGTGTTGTCCGGGCCAAGCAGGATGTCATCGACATGGGCGAGCCTGGCTTCACGGTGCTGCCGGTGATGATTCACGGCGATGCCGCGTTCGCTGGCCAGGGCGTGGTCGCAGAGACGCTTGAGCTCTCCCAGCTCCGCGGCTACCGCACCGGTGGCACGGTGCACATCGTGGTGAACAACCAGGTCGGGTTCACCACATCGCCAGAGTCGTCGCGGTCGAGTGTCTACTCGACCGACGTCGCCCGGATGATCCAGGCGCCGATCTTCCACGTCAACGGGGACGATCCCGAGGCGGTCGTCCGGGTCGGCCGACTGGCGTTTGCCTACCGGCAGGCGTTCGCCAAGGACGTCGTGATCGACATGATCTGCTACCGGCGGCGCGGCCACAACGAGGCGGACAACCCCTCGTTTACCCAGCCGCTGATGTACGACCTGATCGACGCCAAGCGCTCCACTCGCAAGCTCTACACCGAGTCGCTGATCGGCCGCGGCGACATCACGATCGAGGAAGCCGAGCAGGCGCTGCGCGACTACCAGCAGGAGCTCGAGCGGGCCTTCACCGAGACCAAGGACGCCGCGATCAGCCGGCCTGCCGATGCCGGTGCTCTGCTCCGACCGCAGCCCGGCGACGAAATCCGGGCTGACTATGCCGGCATGCCGACGGCTATCCCGGCCGAGACCGTCAAGCGGATCATCGACACCCAGGTGTCACTGCCGGACGGCTTCACGGTGCATCCGCGGCTGCTTCCGCAGTTGCAGCGCCGGGCTGCGATGGTCGAGCAGGACGAGATCGACTGGGCGACCGGCGAACTGCTGGCCTTCGGCTCGACGCTGATCGATGGCCATGCGGTCCGGCTCATCGGACAGGACTCGCGCCGCGGCACTTTCGGCCAGCGGCACGCGACGCTGGTTGACCGCCACACTGCAGA
>Ga0335075_10002610_pt1 | contig 28830 bp, 13 predicted proteins | sample Lox_Sample_24_FD_206723 | JGI IMG/M metagenome (GOLD analysis project Ga0335075, IMG submission 206723) | Soil microbial communities from Loxahatchee National Wildlife Refuge, Florida, United States - Lox_Sample_2.4 | ecosystem: Environmental > Terrestrial > Soil > Wetlands | place: USA...
GTGCCGCGGGAGGCGGGAGACTCGTCTGAGCGGAGTGCGCCGGCCGTGCCGCGGGAGGCGGGAGACTCGTCTGAGCGGAGTGCGCCGGCCGTGCCGAGGTTGCCATCGGCGGCGGTACCGCGTCTGGCGGCTTCGCCGCGAGACGCGGTCAAGCTGACTGCCGTTCCGGGGACGCCAGTGGCGCCCGGCGGCCGGTCGATGGAACCGACGGTGGCAAAGAGCGATGCGACCGCTCCGGCGCCGCGCATGCCCGGCAGCGCCCATGTCCGAACGGAGACGCGGAGTGAGGCGTCCCTGCTGCCTAGCGAGGAGAGCCAGACAAGTCCGCGGAATGAGAGCGGCGACGGTCTCGCCAGGCGAGCGCGGCGCGCTCAACAGCACCACCGCGAAGTCGATGATCTTGGTCCAGTCCGCCGGACAACGTAGAGGTGATCGGCACGAACGAGGCTGAAAGGCCCGCTAGCCCGGCTCCGCGAGCAGTCAGCGAGAGCGGTGCGGCCTCAAAGAGACAGGACCGGGCCGACCGTGCTGGTGTCAACGACGAGGCCAGCACGCGTAACGACCCGGTCTTCGTCCTGTGCATGGCGCGCTCGGGTTCCACTCTGCTGCGCTTCCTCCTAGACGCCCATCCGGAGCTGGCATGCCCTCCGGAGACCAAGGTTCCCGTACTGTGCACGCAGCTCGCCAGTATCTGGTCGATGCTGGAGGGCGTCGCACTGTCCGATGAGCCGGCCGACGACGCCGATAAGGTCCCGGAGAGCGCGCTGGCAGGTGTGCGCCGCATGTTCGGTGACCTCACGGGGGAGTACCTACGAAGGCGCGGTAAGCGGCGGTACTGCGACAAGAGCCTCGGCGTCGCGGCGCAAGTCCCGGTGCTCGTGAAGATGTTTCCAGGCGCGCGGTTCATCTGCCTGTACCGGCACCCCATGGACATGATTGCCTCCGGCATCGAGGCCTGCCCTTGGGGGCTGAATGGGTACGGTTTCGATCCCTACGCCGCCAACGCACCAGGCAACAGCGTGCATGCGCTCGCTCACTTCTGGGTAGACAACGCGACATCGATCCTCGCGGCCGAAGAACGGTTCCCCGAGCACTGCCACCGCGTGCTTTACGAAGATATGGTCACCGACCCGGAGACCGTCGCCGCCGGCATCTTCGAGTTTCTCGGTGTGTCGCCGGCGCCGGGAATCTCGCACGCATGCTTCAGCACCGATCGGGAGCCGCTTGGCCCGGCCGACTTCAAGATTTGGCACACATCCGAGATCAGGCCTGACTCAGTCGGGCGCGGCTGGGCACTCCCCGCGCAGCACATAAGGCCGGCCATGCGGGACGCGGTCAACGAGCTCACTGCCAGGCTCGGATACCTTTCGGTCGACGAGCATTGGGGCCTCGCGGCGTCGGCGCCAGACCCGCGCAAGCGCGGCCCTCAGCTCGGGTCCGGGACCGTTGGGTCCGCGCAGCGGGGCAGCGGGCTAGTGCTCCCGCCGGGCCAGCGCTTGCTGGGCAGCAGGGTCGAGGCTGGCTTGGCCAGCCTCGTTGGTGACGCTGCCCGGGCGGATGCTTTCAGGCGCCGATGGGGACAGTTCGCCACCGAGGCGTTCGTCGTTACGGCGAGCCAGCAAGGCCGCATGTCACTCCGGTGGCGCGTTGACCTAGCCGACTTCACGGTGCGGATAGCCCCCGTAGTGGCGTCCCTTAGAGGGGCTTCCGCGGCATGGGAGCTGCTCGGGTCGGCAGACAGCTGGATGCGGCTGCTCAACGGAGAGCTCAATATAGGCATGGCAATCCGCGACCGGCAGCTGCGCTACTTCGAGGTGGATGAGGGAGTGCCGGGTGGCGTCCGCGTGCGGCTCGGCTTGCTCGGCGAGTTGCTCGCTGTCACCCACTGGAAGCAGACAGCTGGCGCACCGGTGACGGATGCGCAGGTAGTGGCTCCGGCCACAGAGGCGCCGGAGCCGACCACGGTCTGACGAGCGCGCCGGAACCGTTCCGGAGCTGACCGCCGGCCTGACGGGCCATCGTAGCAGCGCTTTGAGTGTGCGCTTTGCCGTCACCCAAAGTACTGCCGACACCCCCGCGACACCGTGCCTGGTCACGCCGGCCGGCGAGGCGCTGCGGCGACGGTGCCGCTGCGGCTTCATATTGTGACGGGCTCGTTGTGCCTGGGACGACAAGGACGGTCCGGCGATCGAAAGCAAGGAGACAGAACGATGAGGGTACTGCCAGATACCAGTGAGATCGAAGACTTCGATGCCCTGGTCATCAGAACTGATTATGGCCACGAGCCTGCCTGGCAGGAGGTGACGGCGGCGTTGGCGGTGCCTGTGAGCATGAATGGCGAGGTCACCAGTTACACCGCCCACATTGTCAATGATTCTTCGTGGGGCGGGGCGACCGTCGATGAGGTTCTGGCAGCGGTTGCCGACCATCCTGACTACGTGAGTGTCGTCTTCCTGGCTGACGTTTCGACTATGCAGACCAGCCATCACGCACTGCTTGCGGTAACCACGGCCACGCGCGAGGAAGACGCTGAATACTATGAGGCGATGACGGAGTTCGGTCGCGAGTTCCGCACGGTCCCCGTCGGGGTCCATGAGATTCATACGAACCTGGCGCTCGGCAACATGGACTTCAGCGAGTTCTCCGCGGCAGCGCAGGATGATTCGGAAGGCGTGTTCAGGTCCTGGTGGCTCGAACAGCAGTAGCGCAAACCGTAACTGCAGTCCCCTGCTCGAACCTCCCCGGCGTCCGGATCCGGCTGCACCTGTACCGGGACGGCTACTACGACCGGCCGCATAACCACCGCTGGTCATTCGCCAGCCGGATTATCTGCGGCCAGTACGGCCACCGGATCTTCGGGACCGACGACGCCTTCACCGAGGACACCGACCCCGCCACGCTCCGGCCCTCTGCGAGCGCACCGAGACCCCCGGCTCCACCTACGCCCTGCACCACGCCAGCCCCCACACGGTACAGGCCAGCGGCGGCACGATCTCGCTGCTGATCCGGGGACCGGCGGCCAAGGACCGGTTCCTCATCCTCGACCGTGCCGCCGGAGGCTCGTTCTGGGCCTACGGCGCCGCCAGCGAGACCCCGCAGCAGCGAGCCGCCAAGACGATGACGCCCGCCATCTTGCACGACGCGATCGCCCGAGCCCGCCTCCTGGCCGGCCTGGACACCCCGACGAGGGAGGTGCCCGCATGACGGGCGATGACATGCAGGGAATGCTCTTCGGCACGGTCGAGGCCCCAGGCACGCCGGCCGGCGACGATCCCGGCCAGCAGGCCCTCCGCGTCTGCGCGCTCAACGTCAACAGCGTCGGCACCGACCGTGCCCAGCCGCTGCTGCAGTGGCTCACCGGGACGCGGTGCAACGTCCTGGTGCTCACCGAGCTGCGCCCCAGCGACGGCGGACGGCTCATCCTCGCCGGGCTGGAAGCCGACGGCGAGGTACATCCTCGGACACCCGCGCGGGAACCGCCTCGGCATCACCGCCGACGGCCGCTCTTGCCGGGCCCGCTGGCAGCGTGGCGGTGTCGGCGGCGCGTGTCCTCGTGATCAGGGCCACCCATCCGGCCGGGGCCGGCGCGGGGCAGGCTGCTGCGGCGGCCACGCAGGCATGCTATCGGCGGGGACGTCCCGCCGTGGTTGCCAGGCTGGCTGCCAGTCTGGCGGGGCCAGTTCAGATCCTCAGCTCAGCCGCAAACGTCAAGCCGAGAACGGGGCATCTGCGCGGGCCTCGTCCGTGGCCCGTCCGTAGCCGCGGCGCCTGGTCCGTGCCCGTCCGTGAAAGCCAGCGGTTACACCGACCGTCGCGGCGGCCGATTCCCGTCCGCTATGCGTCCGTGGACACCGCAACATAGGGGTCTACAGCGCTACAAGGTGACACACGACGGGACCGAGAAGAAACGCCCCGCCAGCACGAGAATTCGCAGCTAGCGGGGCGTTTTCGCAGCGTGTGGCAGGTGTTGGGTTCGAACCAACGTAGGCTGAGCCGACGGTTTTACAGCACTATCCTCCTGTTCAAGTCTTATGCCGCTGAACTGCGGTTATGTGTTTCGAGGCGTGATTTCGGGCCGCCGCCGTCCATCAAGTTGTCATGCTGTTGCTGGTGGCGCAGCACCAGCGAATTGGGGAAGTCGTGGTAGTAGACCATCCAGGATCTTCCCTTCTCGTTCAAGCGGTCGAAAAGAGTGTCCTGGTTTTGGGAGACCAGCCATTGCGGCCATTGATCTCTGTGCGGCATGTCCACCTTGCCGCTCGACGTCCCGGTGAGCATGAAGAAACGGTTGGGCCAGGTCGGGCCCGGAAGGGAGCTAAACCACCGATCGCAGACTGTGAAATGGCGTCCCAGCGGATGTGAAGCAGGCAAGTAGTCGAGCGGGTAATAGCTCATGGCCTTCTGCCGGTCCGCGATATCGCTGTTCGCGTGGGCCCGCACAAAGGACTTCAGAAACCCTGAATTCCCGTCGGCGATCTGTAGTATTACATCAGCGTGGTCGTGCTTTGGATCGAGTTCGATCTGCTTATCTTCAATGGGTGCCAGATGAAATGTATTTCCCTCGCCGTCGTCGTTTGTGTAGCCGACGGAGTTTCTGACACCATCCAGGCTGTCGTGGACCGTGTCCAGCGCTCCCAGCATCTTCTTCGTGTACGGTCATGTCTCCTCAAGCGCTGTGTTCGGGTCCGGTCATCTCTTGCGGCGAAGCCTAGTAATCAGCGATCAACAGATGATCCACGTTGTTTATCTCTCCAGACTCTCCAGACTCTCCTGGCCTTACTGTCTTTCTGAGGGCACCGGTAGAAGCCGTAGCGCTGGCGCGCAGGTGCTGCTGGAGTGCAGCCGGCGGCGCGCGGTTTCAGTGCACCTGCACGTGTCCACGATCGAGGACTACGGGGAACTGGCGACCAGCCGTCTTCTTCACCGGGGCGAGCCCGCTGAACGCCAAGACGCCTTACAGCGCGTCGAAAGCGGCTGAGGACCAGATTGTCCGCGCCTACATGCAGACCTACCAGGACATAAACGTCCGGATGACGCACTGCGCCAACAACTACGGCCCCTGGCAGCTCCCGGAGAAGCTGATCCCGCTGATGATCACCAACGTCCAGCGAGGCCGCAAGGTCTCCGTCTAAGGCGACGGCTGCAGGTGCACGACTGGCTGCACGTCGGTGACCACTGCGCCGATCCACCGGTGCTGCACGCTGACCTCGGCCCCGTCCCGCCCGCCGCAGCGACTGACCCCTCTGTGCTGCCCATTTTCGATGTCAGCGCCCGGCAGGTGCACACCAACCTCGACATCGTCCACAGGGTCCTTGACCGCCTTGGCCTGAAACGCCGTGTGCGCCGGTCGGTACTTCGACCAGGGCACACTCGGGGTCTTTCAAGCGCTATACGCGAGGGGTTTGTTTTTGCTTGCTGGCTTTCGCCAAGTTCAGTCTCGCTGATAGTGCCCGCGCCGCGGTGCGGACCCTGCGCTCACGCTCGTCTGGTGGCAGCTCCCCCAATGGGTCGACCTGGCGTGCAAGGCGCTGGTGCATAGCGGCGCGGGCGGCGTCGGCTTGGTCCTCGCGGGACAGCGGCCGAGACCACCGGCAGTTGGCTGCGAGCTGCGCGCGAAGTCTGCGCTGCTCCGGAGTCATGCCGCGCCGCCGGCGCTGCTGATTCTGGCGAAGACGGCGGCATTCCTGTCTGCCGCCGTCTCTTCAGGTTCCGCCTCTCCTGCTGGTCGAGACCGCCCCAGATGCCAAACTCGTCAGCCGCTGTGGCGTAGTCGAGGCATTCGCAACGGACCGCGCAGTCCGCGCAGACCCGCCGGGCCTCGGCACCAGGGTCACCGTGGGAAGGAAAGAAGGCTTCCGGGTCTGCGCCAACGCACAGGCCAAGGCCGCGCCAATCGTCATGGGGCCGTTACCGGGCACGGGAGTCGTGATAACCAGGCTTGGGGCCGGTTTAAAGAGCTGACGCGATTCTGTCGGCCGTGCCTGAACGGCATCTTGCTGGAGCGGTCAGCGTTTCCGGAGGAGGTTCTAACGGACGGAAACGCTGGCGGGCAAAGCACTTTCTGATTTCCGAGTTGCTTGAAAGCACAGTGCATAGCGGCGCCGGAGCCGGGTGTGCAACGGTTTAGTGGTAAATCCCGACTGCGCCTCATATGTGTGGGCCCTGATTTGGCAGATTGGCTGCGCGCCACTGAGCATCCACTCGTCGCTGTGGTCGTTGGTCTCTCTGGGCTCGGACAACTCTTCAGTTGGCAGCATCGGCCGACGGCTTGGACGGTGAGCCGCCAGCGATCATGGGTCCAATCCCGAATTTGCTGACCAGCCGACGACGACTTCAAGAGAGTGTGCAGGACCACCACCGTGACTGTCTTGCAGGCGTAGTATCCGCGTCAGGATGCCGGTATTGACGGCGGCCGAAAATACAAACCTTCTGCGATTATCTTAATGAAAGCCGATGCCGTCATGAGCTCCGATGTCGCACATCCCCGATATATTGGGCCACACATCCCCGATATAGTTTTGTCACGCTATACCGCAAGATATGGAGATGTTGGCGACATGAAGCTAAACCGCCGTGGCCGCCCTGCTCTCGTCTTCGCCGTTATGCTGGTGCTGGGCCCGATTATCGCCGCATGCGCCGCCGTCCATAACGAGGTGGCAACGAGGCAGGCGGCGTCAGCTCACGCAGCGTCGGTCGGGGTCGCAGGCTGGACGGAGACTGGGAGCTACACAGAGAACGCGCTAACGGCTGGCGAGGGAGTGACCACCGTTACGCCCCCGAAGGGCACGGAGCACGAGTTGTACCGCGGCCTGGCCTCGACCCCGCCCCGACTGGCCCTCCAAAGCTGGTTGCACGTCGGTGACCCGGACTCGGCGGGGGCCGGCTACATCATTGATCCCTACCAGGGATCTAGCAGGGGCAAGAAGAAGATGTTCCTGCTCACCACTCCATCCGGAGCCACATACCAATACGTGCACACGCTTGTTCGCGGCGAGTTGTTCAACAACTCCTTCGACGCGATGTCGCCGGACAAGCAGTGGCTGGTTGCCGGCGAATGGGGCAAGATGAGCCACCTGCAGGTCTACCCGGCGCCGTTCTTCAACCGATGGCTTGGTCCTCACATATACCCGCCATGTATCTGGCCCGGGAGCTAGCATCGACGACCTGCGCCGCTGCGGGCTGGCAACGACGCTTTCGCCCGTCTGAAGGTACACGCCAGGAAAAGGTACACGCCAGGAATATGTGCGGTCAGTCGCCATGCGGAGACATCAGCAGGGGTGCGACAGTACGAACCATGTGACCGTCTGGCCGCCCCGCCGCCGCCAGCCCCACCTGTCGGCCAGCCTTTCCACGATCCCGAGCCCACGGCCGTCTTCCGCGTCCGCACCGGCAGGGCGAAGTTCGGGCACCCCTGGACCGCTACGGTCGGCGACCTCCACCCGGACAGCGGCGACGCCGGCCGTGACCGTCACCGTGACCGTCTCCCCGGGAAGACCCGAGCTGCTGTGGCGCAGGCTGTTGGCGAAAAGCTCACTCGCGAGCAATATGGCATCATCCCCGCAAGGGTGCCCCGGGCCGAGTACCGCGCCCACGAACGAGCGGACAACCCGCACCCGCTCCACCAGCCCGGCAACCTTCACGCTCTCGCGAACCGTCACCCCAGTCATCAGTTCACCGCCTTCCCGCCGCCCGGGAAGACCCGCCGCGGGCCGAACGGACGCGCGGGGAAATGCACGCTCACCTCGGCCGCCATCGTCAAGCCGACTACGCAGCTGGCGGCCTACCCACAGAACTCAGCCCGGTGACCTTGCCGTGCATACTGCCGGCAAAAACCAGGCTATCCGGGCAGGGGGCGGAATCCGAGAGGGAACTCCGCGGGCCGGTGCATTCATATTGCCAGGGGAAATGTTTAACTATGCCATTTCATTTCATATTGCCGATAGCATATACTGCGACACCAAATGCCGGATAGAAAACTGGAAACGGAGAATTAATGGCACAGAAGGTGAATGTAATCCTCGTCGATGACATCGATGGCAGCGACGCGGCCGAGACGGTCTCATTCGGCCTCGACGGCACTCGGTATGAGATCGACCTGAACAGCGGCCACGCTCAGGAACTGCGGGAGCAGCTAGACCTCTACGTGGGGAAGGCCCGCAAGGTCGCGGCGCCGGCCAGCCGGGCGGGCCGGGCCCGCAGGACCGGCGCAAACGACGCCAGGAACAAGGAGATACGTGACTGGGCCAGGGAGAAGGGCCTGGATGTCAACGAGCGCGGTCGCCTGATGTCGTATTCCGCCTCGGGAGGGCCTGCCGGGGCCTCGATCCGGACACTGCCGCCGGTGACGATGCCGCCCAGCCCTCCGGGCAGGGTGATCTCGGCGTCGGTTGTCCCCGCGGGGGCAGCGAAAGGCGTGCCGTACTTGTCGAACGCCTCAAGGTCGCGTTCCAGGTCACTGCCGGGCTCGGCCGTGATGCGGATGCGGAGCGGCACCGGTCGTTCCGCTAGCGACTCCGCGCAGCGGGCGAGGAGCTTGATCGTCACCCCGCGCTTCCCGTCGCTTTCCTGGACCGCAGCGACGAGGCCAGGCTGGTCGGCCACCTCCGGGCGGACAGTGTCAACCGAGTAGTCATAGGCAAAGTGCGGGTCGTGCTCGTTCAGCGCATCGTGCAGCGCTGTAAGGGTCCGCACCGCCTCCGCCGGCTCCAGCGCGCCTGCCGGCTCGCTTGCACCGACCTGGGGACCGGTCCGCATGGTGGTCCTGAGCACGGTGGTGAGCGATTCGAGGGCCGCCTGCAGCCGGTCCTTGCCGTCGCGCAGGTAGTAGTCGATGACCGACGGGTAATCGGCAGCGAGGCCCTCCAGGAAGTCCAGGCCCCGCCACTGGGCCGGCAGGCCGTGCCCTGCGGTAAAGCCCTCCAGCCACAGGAGGTTCTCGTTCGTCGGGTTGAGCGGCATCGTCAGGTACCACTCGGCCACCTGCAGCCCGCGCACCGGCGCATAGTCCATCAGGCGGCGGAACGAGCGCTCAGCCGGCGTCAGGTTTTCCTTGAACGATTTCACCTGGTAAACGGCCACTTTGCCGGCGTTATCGAGAGGCACCATGATGTCGATGCCGCCGTCGCCGCGCGACGGCCGGGGCCGGACAGCCGCCGGGTTCTCCCGGCACAGCAAGATGGCGACCACCTGCTCGATGTCGCCAGGTTCGATCCGGGTCCACTCCACTCGCGCCACACGGTCATTCTGCTACCAGCGGGCGGACAAGGGGCGATTTGACGCCGCCGATGTCTTCCGCGTCAGGCGGTGATCACAAGGCGCCCGTATGCCCCCGGTGCCGGGCGAGGAAGGGACTGTGCTGTTCACGATTGGCCGAGGGCCGTGGCCGATGGTCCCGGCAGGCGCACACCCCGGACGCATTCAGCAGCGAGGATCAGCGGGACCTGCTCTACGCCCGCGCGATCCTGCGAGGGGAGACCGTTCAGGCGGCGTCGGCCAGGTAGTCGCGCGTCCAGGTCAGGCCGCCATCGTCCGGCCTGCTCGCCTTCTTCGCCGACGACCTGGAGGGACAGCCGCAGCACGGCAGCGGGATCGTACACCTGGTCCTGGCCTTCATCGCGTTCACCTGCATCGCGGTCGGCACTATCCTGATATCGGCCAGCCTGATGTTCGACCTGGCCTAGCGCGCTGTCGCCCCCATCCTGCTCGCCACCTCGATAGCCGCGGCCGTCGCATACCTGCTACTCGGTGCCGCCCTCAAGCACACTCACAGCCCAGACGGCCTCTACGAGCGCATCTTCCTCGGCCTTGAGCTCCTCTGGATCGCCCTGGCCGCCCTCGCCATCACCAGGCAGACCCCACGAATCAGCCAGAATGAGCAGGCGGGCCTGCCACGTTAGAGTTTGACAGGCGGCACTGCGGTCGCGGCGGGATCGCCGGCGACCTCGAGCCGGCCCGCGGGGACGCGACCAGCCTCCCGAACAGGCACGTTATCGGGTCTGGCTCGACCGGCTTTCCGGTCCTAGTGGTGAACACGTACCCGGTGTGAGTCCAGCGGGTCTTGTCGGCGGCCGCTCGGCCTGCCGCCGTGCAGAGTGCTCGCGCAGTGCCGCGATCGTGGTCTTATCCGGCCCTAACCCGCCCCGCGTCACTCGTCGGCGGCCCGGAGCGCCGAGCTGCTTAAACTGCCCCGAACCGTCAGCGTCCCGGTGTGCAGGTCCAGGTCGCTCCACCGTAGCCCGGCGGCCTGCAGCACGTCGCGGCTATCTCCTCCGTGCCAGACTCCAGGCACGGATCCGCCGGAGCTGGGCTCGCGTCTGTTTGCGAACGGCAGTCAAGCGGGCACCGCGATAGCCGTGATGATCAGGCCGCGGTCGACCAGCCAGCGCCCCGTGAAGCCGGCAAGCGGCACTTCGTTGAAACGCGGCCCGTCTACCAGCAACCGGGCTGTGAACGTGCCTGTCTCTGGATCTATGGTGACCGACGCGTCCTCGAATCCGAGCCAGCGCTGCGTCAGCGGGAACCACGCCTTGTAAACGGATTCCTTGGCGCTGAACAGCATCCGGTCCCAGTGCGTACCGGGCACGGCGGCGGCCAAGGCAGCCAGCCGCTTCCGTTCCTCTGCCGAGGAAACCGCCTCCAGCACGCCATCAGGCAGCTTGTCGTGCGGCTCCGCATCCAGCCCGATGGCAAGCAGGTCCTTGTCGCGGGCAACCGCGCAGGCCCGGTAACCGGCGCAGTGCGTCATGCTCCCGACCACGCCCCGCGGCCACTGCGGGGCGCCCCGCACCCCTGGCACGATCGGAACAGGCGGCAGACCCAACCGGGCCAGCGCCACCCGGGCGCAGGCCCGCGCGGTCGTGAACTCGCGCCGCCGCTTCTCGACGGCCTTGGCGATGATCGCTTCCTCCTCCGGGAACAGGGCCACGCCGGGCGGGTCACTGAAAGCCTCCTCCGCGGCAGCCGCAGCCGGCACAATGGCCTCGATCACCGGAAAACACCAGCGGCGTCTGGCCCGGGGGTGTCCGGCACGGGCAGGATCTGCCGCGGGATCGCGGGCTGATCCGGGATGCTAGGCCACTGTGTCCTGCGGCGCCATTCCCGCGGGTAGCCGACCGAGACCTCCTCGAACCGGACCCCGTCATACCAGGTGGTCCGGGGAATGTGGAGATGACCGTAGACGACGGCGACGGCGTTGAACTTCGTGTGCCAGCTGGCGGTGCGGCCGGTCCCGCACCACTGGGCGAACTGTGGGTAACGCAGGATCCGGGTCGGTTCACGAACCAGCGGCCAGTGGTTCACCAGAACCACCGGGAGGCGGGGGTCGCGCCCGGCCAGGCGCCGTTCGGTCTCCTCGACCCGTGCCCAGCACCACGCTTCGCGGCTCTCGTAAGGATCGGGGTGCAGGACCGCTTCGTCGGTGCAGACGATACCCGTCTGGTAGGCGTAGGCGAGCGCTTCCTCCTTGGTCGGCGCGTCCTGCGGCAGGAACGAGTAGTCATACAGGAGGAATAGCGGCGCTATCGTCACCGGGCCGCCCGGTCCGGTCCAGACCGGAAACGGATCCTCCGGCGTGACCACGCCGAGACGGCGGCACATCTCGACCAGCCGCCGGTACCGCTCAACCCCGCGCCAGGCAACCGCGTCGCGGCCCTGGGTCCACAGTTCGTGGTTTCCTGGCACCCAGATCACCGTGGCGAAGCGCTCGCTCAGCAGGCCCAGCGCCCACTCGATGTCGGCGAACAGTTCACCGACGTCCCCCGCCACGATCAGCCAGTCGCCCGCGGACCCTGGCCGCAGGCCCTCGACGACAGCCCGGTTCTCCGGATACCCCACGTGCAGGTCGCTGAGCGCGAGCAGCCGGGGCGGCACTGCGGAATCGGAAAGCACGCGACAAAGCATCGCACATACGGACGTCCCCTGGATGAAGGGCTGGCCCGACAACGAGAACAGGGACGGCCAGATCCGGCAAACCACTCTATGTGCCGTAGAGATTGCCGCTGCGGCTACTGCCGGGCGGCCACCGCTGAGGCGGCCTGTTTGATGAGGGCGGCTACCGCGTTCGGTTGGGATACGTAGACGGAGTGGCTGGCGGCGGCCACGGTCACGGTGGAGCCGGCCCGCGCGGACATGGTGCACTGGGCGGGAGGCTCGGGGCGGACCGGGTGGATGACGTTCCCGCGCGGGTATTGGCTCACCAGCGGCGGCAGCCACGTCGCCGTCGACGCGGTCGGCAGCGAGGAGACCTGCGCGGACTCGATCCTGAGCCTGCGCCGCCGCGGCCGCCACGTCCAGGTTGGCCTGCTGCCCCGATCGCCGGCCAGTACCCGCGGGTCCCGATGGCTCGCGTTATCGGCCGGGAGCTCGACCTGCTAGGCAGCCACGGCATGGCCGCCCGCGGACTACCCGGGGATGCTCGCCCCCATCCAGCGGGACGAACTGCGCGCACGAGCTGATCGAGCAGATCGACAGCCTGGACGACGCGGCGGTCCTGCTCCCGTGCTCGACGAGGCCGCTCCGGCCGGGCTAACGATCATCGACCCGAGACGGCCCCGGCCGGATAGCGGCGGCCCTGAACAGGAACCCATCTAGTGTCCTGAGTCATTAATTCGCTGGCAGTAGTCGGCTACGGCTTCGAGGATCTGGTCGGCGGTCTTGGTCCAGACGAAGGGCCTGGGGTCTTTGTTCCACTCGTTGATCCATTTGCGGATGTCGGTTTCGAGTTCGGTGACGCTGCGGTGGGCTGAGCGGCGGAGCTTGCGGGTGGTGAGCTCGGCGAACCAGCGCTCGATTAACCGGCCTTGGTGGAAATCTACCTTTATGTCCGGTTCTTGGTTTCGTTTGAGCCTGTGGAGGTGGGCCTGGAGGCTGGCGATGACGCGGGAGTGCCGGGCGACCTCGGTGTGCCAGCCGCGTGCGGCGGCGTCGTCGCGGAGCGCGGTGACGTCGGCGAGCTGGGCCTGGAGCTGGGGGATGAACTCGGGGGCGGTGACGTAGTTGTCGCACTGCTCGCAGATGTTGGCGTAGGGGCAGGCTTCGGCGGCGAGCTGGCGGGAGCAGTAGCCGTGCGCGACCCGGGTCTTGAGCATCTCGGCGCGTAGCCATTCGACTCGGCCGGGGATGATGGGCTGGCCGACCGGGGCGATGGACAGGGTCAGCCGGGCCCGGGCCTTTCCCATCGCTTCTTCGTAGGCGGCGCGGACGGCCGGGGCGGCCAGCGCGGCGTAGCGCAGGGTCATCTCGGTGGAGACGTGGCCGAGCAGGGCCATCAGCGCCTGCAGCGACATGCCGGAGTTGATCAGGGTTGTCGCGTATGTGTGCCTGAGCTGGTGGGGGGTGACGTGCATGGTCTGCCCGTCGCGTCCGCGCAGCCCGGCGGCGGCCGCGGCGTCGTCGAGCCCGCGGCGCAGCCGGAAGGGGGTCAGGCGGCGGCCGCGTTCGGTGAACAGGAAGTCGGCGGGCCGGCTCAGCCGGGGATGGGGCAGGGCCCGCTGCGGGCCGCGGCGCGTCATCCATTGATCCAGGGCGGCCAGGGCGGGCTCGTCGAGCGGCACGGTCCGCTCGGTGGCGAGCTTGCCGAGGGGGACTTTCAGCCAGCTGCCGTGGCTGGCGAAGTCCCAGATGCAGTCCAGCTCGAGGTCGAGCAGCTCGCCGAGCCGGATGCCGGTGCCGCGCAGCAGGGTCAGCCCGGTGCGGGCGAACGGGTCGGCCAGCGCGCTGATGGCGGCCGTCAGGTCCCGGTCGGCGTCCGGCGGCAGGGCGCGGGGCAGCGGCTTGTCCAGCCGGGGGATGTCGGCGGGGAACAGCAGCCGCCGGGATGGCCGCTCGGCCCAGCCCCACAGGGCCAGGTCGTCGAGGAAGCAGCGCAGGTCGATGACGGTCCGCTTGCTGACCGCCGCGGAGACGGGCTGATCGCGGGCGACCCGGCCGCGCCAGGGCCGCTTGTGGTTGTGGGCCAGGAATCCCTCGATGTGCTCCCGGGTGAGCTGGGTCAGGCTGCGGACGTCCGGGTGGGCGCCGGCCAGGTACTCCGAGAACACGATCAGGCTGTCGGCGCGCAGGGCGACGGTGCCTGGCCGCAGGGTGGCCGCCACCGTGGTCAGGTAGCGCAGCGCGGCCGCGCGGATGCCGGGCTGGCTGACCGCCCGCGCCCGCTGGGCGATGGTCGCCTGGGCGGGCCTGGCCTGCCGCGGCGGGTGCTGGCAGATCCGCAGCTCATAGCAGGCCTGGTGCAGGCTGAACGCGCGGGAGGAGTTGTGCACCCAGGTGTGGTGGCCGGCGCTGGGCGCCTCCGCCAGGGCCTGCGCGAACGCGGCGAAGTCGCCGTCGCCGAGCTGGCTGAGCGTCTTGCCCGCGATCAGGCAGACCAGGGCGAGCCCGCCGCGGCAGACGTCCCGGGTCCAGTTCGCGCTCCAGCCGAACCGCTCGGCCACGCCCGTGATCTGCCGCACGTCGCCGGGGTGCCGGGCGGCCCACTGCAGGTAGAGGTCACCGGGAGTCTTGGCGAGCAGCAGATCGAGGTCGGGCGTGAGGTGGCCTTCGACGAAACACCAGCTCAGGAACGGCCATGCCCCGGTTCGCCTCAGGTCGGCCAGCCGCGCCGGGGTAGGCCGCCTCATCCAGGCCGCCGGCTGCGGATGAGCGGCCAGCAGCCGTCTGGCGGCATTGCGCCGGATCCGCCGGCCGTCCGGGCCGATCGGCAGCGCGGCGACCGCGTCGGCGTAGGCGACCAGCAGGTCCGGCGCCCCCTGGCGGCGCAGGGTGACGGCGGCCGGGGCGCTCACCGGCCCGCCGCCCTGGCACGGGCGTACTCGGCGGCCAGCGTCTCCGGTGACAGGTGCACGTAGGCGGCCGTGGTCTCCGGGTTGGCATGGCCCATCAGCTCCCGCAGCGCCAGCAGGTCGATGCCCGCGGAGGCGAGCTCGGTCCCGTAGGTATGCCGCAGCCGTGCGGCCGCACCCGAAGCGCCCCCGAGGCCAGCCGGTGGGTGCGGAAGATCCGCCGCAGCCCGGCCTCGGTCAGCGGCCGCCCGGCGGTCGGGCCGCGCAGCACCACGAAGCACTCCGCCGTCCGGCACGCCGCGGGCCGTTCCTCGCGCAGGTAGGCGGCCAGCTCGGCGAAGAACGCGGCGTCCACCGGCACGACGCGCTCCTTGCCGCCCTTCCCGGTCACCCGCACCCGCCGCAGCCCCATGTCCGCGTCGGCCAGCCGCAGCGACCGGACCTCCGCGGCGCGCAGCCCGCCCAGCAGCATCAACAGCGTGATCGCCCGGTCCCGGAAGGTCCGCAGGTCGGTCACGAACGCCGCCACGTCTTCCGGTTCCAGCGCCTCGGGCAGCCGCTGCGGCTGGCGCACCAGCCGCCCGCCGCTGCGCGGCCGGCCCGCGCCGACGTGCCCTAGCAGGCCGCGGCGGCCAGGTCGCAGCCCGGTGGACCGCCGGGCCGCCGGCACCGGGTTCTCCGCCCGCACCCCGGTCATCACCGCGAACTCGAACAGGCCGCGAACCGCGGCGATCCGCCGGTTCATCGTGGCCGGCGCCGCTCCGCGCCCGGCGCCCAGCCGGACCACCGTCCGACCCGCGGTGCCCGCCGCCCGCTGCTGCCAGTCCAGGTAGTCGAACAAGTCCGTCGCCACCACGTCGGCCAGCCGGGCATCCCGCCCGGCCAGGAACCGCAGGAAGTTCAGCAGGTCATAGGCGTAAGCCCGGACCGTCGCCGGCGAGAACGCCCGCGACCCCAGATGCGCAAGAAAACGGTTGACCAGTTCGCCGTCAGGACCGCACCCCTCGAGACGGTGACCGTCACTGGCCAGGACCACGTGCCGCCGCATGGCTCTCCTCCGACGGCCCCTGTCCCGAGTGTGGCGGCAACCGGCATTAAGGTGCGGGAACTCAGGAAACCCGGGCGTGTCGCCAGGCTGAGGGCCGGTTAACGGGGACCAGGTTCAGCCACGATGAGCTGGTGGGCGTGAAGTGCAGGTGGAAGCGGGGGTGCTTCAGGAACCACGCCTTGATCTCGGGCGTCTTGTGGGTCGCGTAGTTGTCCAGGACCAGGTGCAGGTCCAGGTCCTTCGGGACGGCGGCGTCGATGAGCTTGAGGAACCGCAGGAACTCCTGGTGGCGGTGGCGGCGGTAGGGCTGGGCGATCACCGAGCCGCTGGCCAGGTCCAGGGCCGCGAACAGGCTGGTGGTGCCGTTGCGGACGTAGTCGTGGGTCATCCGGGCCGGGGTCGTGGGCAGCATCGGCAGGCACGGGGCGGTCCGGTCCAGGGCCTGGATCTGCGACTTCTCGTCCACGCACAGCACGAGGGCGTTCGCGGGCGGGCTCATGTAGAGGCCGACGACGTCGCGGACCTTCCCGGTGAACAGCGGGTCGGCGGACAGCTTCCAGGTCTGCACGAGGTGGGGCTTGAGGCCGAACGCCCGCCACATCCGCGAGACCGTGGACTGGGCCAGGTCAGCTGACCTGGCCATCGACCGGGTGGACCAGTGCGTGCCGCCGTCCGGCGGCTGCTGGTCCAGGGTGGCCCTGATCACCTGCTCGACCTGCTCGTCGGTGACCAGCCGGGGCCGGCCGGGCCGCGGCTCGTCGTCCAGCCCGTCCAGCCGCGCCTGAAGGAACCGCGCCCGCCACTTCGACGCCGTCGGCCGCGAGACCCCCAGCCCGGCCGCGACCGCGCTCACCGGGGTCACCCCCTCGCTGGCCAGCACGATCCGGGCCCGCAGCGCCCGCGACTGAGGCGTCCTCGGCCGCCTCGCCCAGCCCTCCAGGACCCGCCGCTCCTCCGCCGACAGCGCCAGCGGCACAAGCCTCGAACTTCCCATGACCCAAGCCTACCGACCGCCAAAGAACTTAAGACTCAGGACACTAGTTACAATTTACTTCGCCAACCACTTCTCAATGACCGCCCAAAGCTCGCGCATCATGCGAATGTCAGTCATTTCTCCGTGCCTACAGGATAGTTGCGCCTCTGTTATTTCCCCGGATACATAGAACCGCCAGGCGGCCGCATCGCTATTGGATTTTTCATCGAGCGACTTTATGTTAAGCATATTCCCGTGGAATTTCCGCGGGAAGTGGTCGAGCTCTAGAGCTTCGTTATTACGGAGAATGCGTTCGAGGGATTCCACGTCGTCGTCGGAGATCACCTCACCGACACCAGCGGCTTGGATTACTTCAGCGATATGGTCGGGGACCACGGGGTCAAAATCCCCGGCATGTTTAATCGTGGCACGCTTCCACGCAGGCGGCGGAAGATATGCTTCCATGATAATCAGGGCCGCTATTTCCTCGCCGACCGATTGCAGTTGGACGGCCATCTCCTGTGCCACTAGGCCGCCGAAAGACCAGCCCAACAGGTGGTACGGGCCAGACTCCTGGACGGTTCGGATTTCCTTGATATACGCTTCCGCCATTTCCTGAATGGATTGATGCGGCTCGGTCTTCCCGTCAAGCCCTTGTGCCTGCAGGCCGTACAAAGGAAATTCTCTGGGCATGTACCGGACTAGCGGCATGTAGCACCAGGCCAGCCCGCCGATCGGGTGTACGCAGAAGAGCGGCGGGCGAGTCCCGCTGGCCCGTATTGGGAGGAGGGCGCCACGGCCGCCTTGTATCCACGATTGCGTGATTGCGGCATTCAGTTCCCCGACGGTCGGCGCGTCGAAGAGCGCGGACAGCGAGATCTGGATATTGAGAATTGACCTGATACGGCTGACGACGTGCGCCGCTAGGAGTGATTGCCCGCCGTTCTCGAAGAAATTGTCGTCAAGCCCGATTTGGGGGACCCCCAAGATCTCAGCGAATACGGTACACAAGATCTCTTCTTGTGGCGTGGTTGGGGCTCGGTAAATGGTGGTGGGGACAAACTCGGGGGCGGGTAGTGCCTTGCGGTCACGTTTCCCGTTCGGGGTCAGTGGCACTGTATCCAAGGCCACCAGCACCGACGGTACCATGTATTCAACCAGTCGTTCCTGGAGGAACGCGCGGATCCCGGAAAACTCCAGCCCGCCGGCCTCCGTATCAGCTCCTTCAGCCCGCACGATGTACCCTACGAGTCGCTGGTCACCGGGAACATCCTCGCGGACTGCCACGATCGCCTGTGCGACCTCGGGATGTGCGGCCAGCGCCGCCTCCACCTCACCAAGTTCGATCCGGAATCCCCGAACCTTCACTTGGTCATCGTCCCGGCCCAGATATTCCAGCATTCCGTCGTCAGTCCACCGCGCTACATCGCCCGTGCGGTACATCCGCTCCCCCGCCGGGCCGAAAGGGCACGCCACAAACCGCTCCGCGGTCAGGGCCGCGCGATTGAGGTAGCCCCGCGCGACACCAGAGCCCGCGATGAACAGCGCGCCGGCGGCCCCAGCGGGTACGGGCTGCAGCCGGTTGTCGAGTACGTAGGTTCGCGTATTCCAGATTGGCCGACCGATGCCCGTTTGCGGCCCAACTGGTGTGCTGCTGGACCAGATCGTAGTCTCCGTCGGCCCGTAGAGGTTGGTGACGTGGCCGGAGACCCCCCGCAGCCGCTCCGCGAGGTCTGCCGGAAGCGCCTCGCCACCCGTCAGGATTCGCAGCCCCGCAAGGGACCCGTGTTCCACGTCCAGCAACGCCCGCCACAGGCTCGGCGTGGCCTGCATGACGGTTATCTTCTCGCGGGCCAGCAGATCACACAGTGCGGCTGGGTCTTGGACGACGTGCCGCGGCATGATCACCACCCTCGCCCCGGAGATCAGGGGCAGGTACAGCTCCAGCCCGGATATGTCGAACGCCACCGTGGTGACCGCCGCGAGCCGATCTGATCCCCCCAGACGGAACTGGTCGTCCATCGCCAGCAGGAAGTTCGTCAGCGAGTCACGGCTGACCACAACGCCTTTCGGGCGGCCAGTGGACCCGGAGGTGTAGATCACGTAAGCCGGGTGCGCGGGCAGCGGTCTGCCGTTCAGCTCCGTCGGGTCGAGGTTAACTCCGGCCAGACCTTCACTGTCGGCCCGCATCTCCGGGGCGTCGGCCACCAGCCACGGCACCGACCCTATGTCCGGCACGTTGCCCGACTCCCCGCTGTCGGTGATCGCTAGCACGGGCCGTGCGTCGAGAAGGGTATAGCGGATCCGGTCGGCTGGATACTCCGGGTCCACCGCCAGATAGGCAGCTCCGGTCTTCAGGACGGCCAGGAGCGTGACGAGCAGGTCCGCGGAGCGTTGCATGACCACGCCGACCACTCTCTCCGGGGCCGCACCGTGGCCCGCCAGCACCCGGGCAAGCCGGTTCGCCCGCGCGTTCAGCTGCGCATAAGTCAGTCGGACCTCCCCGCAGACGACCGCTACCACATCGGGTGTACGGGCCGCCTGCGCCTCGAACAGGTCCGGCACCGCAGCCGCGGGCACCGTCCGGGCGGTGGCATTCCACTCCTCGAGGATCCGGTGCCGCTCTGCCTCGCTGAGCACCGCGATAGCACGCAGCGGCGTTCCTGGTGCCGTTTCGAGAGCGGTAACCAGCTGCTCAGCGGCGGTGAGGACCCACCCGCACAGCTCCCCCGGGTCCAGCCTTGCCACCGTCTGAGCGCCAACGACGAACGCGCTGCCGGAATCGTCCACCGTGACTGTCACCGGATAGTTGGTGAAATCCCTAGCGTAGAGCGTCTCAATCCCCGCCAGTCCGGAACCCCGGGTAGCTTCCTCCTGCCCGGTGCCGCTGGCTTGCCGGTAGTTCAGAAGCGAGGTGAACAATGGGGTGCCGGGCGCCAGGCCACTCGTTTCCTGGGCCATCCCGAGCGGAGCGTGCTCGTGGACCACCAGGTCGGCCAGCTGCTCGCGCATCACCGACAGCGCACCGGCGACGGTGAGCTGCGACAGGCCCATGCGGACGGGCAGGGTGTTCATGAACAGCCCGGGGATGCGGTCCCCACCTGAGCCGGCCTGCACCCGCCCGGAAAGCACCGTTCCGAACACCACGTCATCGCGCCCGGACAAGACGGCGACCACTTGGGCCCACACAACGTGGAACAGCGTCGCGGCCGGTATCCCGTGCCTGCGGGCCTGTTCGCGCAACCGGCTGGCCAGGCTCGCCTCCACCGGCAGCCTGACCTCGGTGAGGCCGCTGCCGTCGCCAAAGACCTCCATCAGGCCCAGTGGTGCCGTCGGCTCGGTCACGTCGCCGAGCAGCTGCGCGAAGTACCGCTCATGGTCCTGGCGGGGTACCCCCAGACGGGCCTGGGCTACGAAGTTGCGGAACGGCAGAGGCGCCTGCAGCTGGTCCTGCTGCCCGGCCAAGATCGCCCGTATCTCACCGAGCACGACGTCAAGGCCGGTGTGATCGTCGATGAGGTGATGGATCTGCAGCAGAGCGAACACCCGGCCATCGCCTGGCTCCGTCACCGCGTTCACTCGCAGCAACGGCGCCACGCCGATATCCATGAACGCTTCGCATGCCCCGAGCAGCCACTCCGCGACTCCAGCACCCACGTCCGCTACGGCGTTCGCGAACGCCGCATCGGGTTCCAGCGTGGTGACAGGTACCAGGGCCTTGCGCAGCACCACCTGGACCGGCTGGGGCAGCCCTTCCCACACCACGGCGGTCCGGAGAATGTCATGCCGGTCAACTACCTGTTGCAGGGCGTGAACGAAATCCTCGAAACGCTCCGGGGTGTCGAAACCAAGCACCACCGGCATCAGATAGACGTCGGCCCCGTGTTCGGCCATCAGGTGGTGGAAGAAGATGCCTTCCTGTAGCGGCGCAAGCGGATACACATCCGCGACATTCGCCGCCCCGCCCGGTACCTGCGCGACCAGCCGCGCTACCTCCTGCTCGGTCAGTTCGACCAGCGATAGCATCTGCGACGTCAGCTCTGTCGCGCCGTCAGGGACGCGGTTCGGCGGTACCACCACCTCATTACGAGGGACGGCCGAAGCCAGTCCCGCCACCGTCGGGGCGGCGAACAGCGTCCGCACGTCCACCGTTATCCCGCGTTCCCGCAACCGCTGCACCAGCCGCACTACCAGCAGCGAGTGCCCGCCGAATTCGAAGAAGTTGTCGTCCATCCCGATCCGGGGTACGCCGAGCACCTCGGCGAACACCGCGCAGAGGGTCTCCTCCCGCTCGGTCGACGGTGCCCGGTAGGCGGCGGTGCCGAAGCCCGCCTCCGGGGCAGGCAGCGATCCGCGGTCGAGTTTCCCGTTGGGTGTCAGCGGCAGGTTTTCCAGCACGACCACCGCCGCGGGCGCCATGTAAAGTGGCAGCCTTCCCCGCACGAACACCGCGAGTTCCTGGACGTCCACCGGGCCGGCCTCCGCCGTCGGCACGACGTAGCCAACGAGCCTCCGGTCGCCGGGAACGTCCTCTCGCACCATCACGATCGCCTGCCCCACCGACGGGTGCGCGGCCAGCGCGGCCTCAACCTCTCCCAGTTCGATCCGGAAACCCCGGACCTTCACCTGCGCATCAGTGCGCCCCAGGAACTCCAGGTTCCCGTCCGCACGCCACCGGACCACATCACCAGTCCGGTACATCCGTTCACCCGGACCTCCGAACGGGCACGCCACGAACCGCTCCGCCGTCAGTCCCGGACGATTCAGATACCCCCGGGCCAGCCCGGCTCCAGCCAGATACAGCTCGCCGGGAACGCCCGGCGGAACAAGACCGAGCCCCGAGCCCAGCACATACGCGCGGACATTCGCCAGGGGTCTGCCGACTATCGGGTGTTCCGCCGAGTCGATTTCCCCCACTAGCGAAGCAACCGTGTTTTCCGTCGGTCCGTAGATGTTCAGGCCGATCGTATTCTGGCTTGCTCTGAGCTGCTGCCAGAGGACGTCCGGGACGGCATCAGCGCCCACGATGATGGTGCATGGACGTGCCTCGTCCATGGCCGTTTCGTTTGCCAATAGGCCGCATCTGATCAGTTCAGCCGCGTAGCCTGGCGTGGTGTCAACCAGATCCACAGCGTTGCGATGTAGATACTCGGTTAGGGCAGCGGAATCCCGGCGCGTCTCATCATCGAGGAGATGCAACTCATGACCGGCTACCATCGCCAGCAATGGCGCCCAGCACGCGTCGAAGGACAAGGGCGACGTCGATGCTACCCGAACGCGAGAGCGTCCGGTAGCCGCCATCTGGTTGGCGTAGACGGTCAGCCGGTAGTGTTCCCACAAGTTTGCGAGGCCGCGCTTTTCAACGACGACGCCCTTCGGCAGTCCTGTAGAACCGGATGTGTAGATGACATAAGCTGCGCTGGCCCCGGCATTATCACCATCGATCTTGACGTCAACGCCCGGCATTCCGGCCATCGTCCGTATGGTGTCTTCTGCGTCAAGCAGCAGCAGCTTCCCATCCGCTGTCTTTGACGGGAGCGTCCCCGTGTAAGTCACGACTGTTTGGGCGCCCACGTCCTGAAGCAGCCATTCAATACGTTCGGCTGGCAGTTCTATGTCGATGGGCACATAAACTCCGCCCGCCTTGAAGACACCTAGCATTGCCACAATCGAATCCACCGAGCGTGGCAGCACGACAGCGACGGTCACCTCTGGCCTGATCCCGCGGCTGATGAGCAGCGCGGCAAGCTGGTTAGCCCGTGTGTTCAGTTCGGCATAGGTAAGGGAAACACCCCCGCAGACCACGGCCACCGCGTCCGGACTGCGGACCGCCTGGGTCTCGATCCGATCCGGCACCGTGCTCGCGGGCACCGGCCGGCTTGTCGGGTTCCCCTCGGCGAGAATCTTGTGCCGTTCTGCCTCGCTGAGAATCTGAACCCGGCTCACGGGAGTTCCTGGTTTCGCCAGCGCCTGGGTGAGAACTCGCACAAAACGTTCCCCCAACGCTTCGGCGCTATCGCGGTCGAATAGGTCAACCGCGTACGTGAGCTGGCCCAGCAGTCCGGCGGGTTGCCGCGCACCGTCGAATGTCTCAGTGAAGTCGAAGTCCAGGTCGAATTTCGCCGACGGGCTGTCCACGGGTATTACCGTGGCTGCCACGCCGGGCAGCGTGAGGGCCGCGTGGGACTGGTTGTGGACCGCGAGCGCCACCTGGAACAGCGGGTGCCTGGCCATCGACCGGGTCGGCGCGAGATCTTCCACCAGCCGCTCAAACGGCACGTCCTGGTGCTCGTACGCCGACAGCGCGACCTCACGCACCCGGCCGAGCAATTCGGTGAACGCCGGATCACCCGTCACGTCCGTGCGCAACACCAATGTGTTGACGAAGAAGCCGACCAGATCTTCTAGCGCCTCGTCCAGGCGGCCGGCGATCGGCGTGCCGACAGGAATGTCGGTACCAGCGCCGAGCCGCGACAGCAGCAGCGCCAGCCCGGCCTGCAGCACCATGAAAACCGTCACGCCCTGGGCCCGCGCGACGTTCGCGATCCGGGCGTGCAGCTCCGCGTCGATCGGCACGCTCACGCTCCCGCCCCGGAGCGAGGCCGCCTCGGGGCGAGCGCGGTCCACCGGCAACTGCAGCTCTTCAGGGGCATCCGCCAAGGCATCCCGCCAGAACGCCAACTGGCGCGCTAGCACGCTGTCGGGGTCCTCCGCCCGGCCTAGCTGCACACGTTGCCACAGCGCGAAATCGGCGTACTGCGCAGGCAGTGCTTTCCACCGGGGTGCGGTACCGGCATGGCGTGCCTCGTAGGCGAGCGACAGATCCCGTGCCAGGGGTGCCATCGACCAGCCGTCGGCGGCCAGGTGGTGCACGACGAGCATCAAGATCCACTCATCCGGCCCGGTGCGCAGCAGCCACGCGCGCAACGGGGCCTCGGCCGACAGGTCGAAGGCATACCGCGCGGCCTCGTCGACCCGCGCGGACAACTGTGCCGCGTCCAGGGCAGTGGCCTCGACCAGGGTCAGCAGCGAACCCACGTCTGCCACGTCCAGCAGGCGCTGCCGTGGTTCCCCGTCCGCCACGTCGAAGACAGTCCGAAGCACCTCATGCCGGCCGACCACATCGTCGAGCGCTGCCCGTAGCGCTTGCGGGTCCAGCGACCCTCGCAACTCCAACGCCACCGGAATGTTGTAGGTCGCGCTGGGCCCGTCAAGCTGGTGCAGGAACCACAGCCGCTGCTGCGCGAACGACAACGGCACCGCCTCCGGACGCGGTCCGGCCGCCAGCGCTTCGCGTCCGGGGGTCGCTCCCGCGAGCTGGACGGCGAACCCGGCGACCGTAGGGGCCTCGAACAGAGCCCGGATCGGAACTTCGATGTTCAGCAGGGTCCGGACGCGGCTGATCAAGCGGGTGGCGAGGAGGGAGTGCCCGCCGAGTTCGAAGAAACTATCGTCCACGCCTACCTGCGGTACGCCCAGGATGTCAGCGAAGATCCCGGACAGGATTTCTTCCCGCGCTGTGGCGGGCGCCCGGTAGGTTGCGGCGGAGCTGAGGTGGGATGTCGGCAGGGCGTGCCGATCGAGCTTGCCGTTGACGGTCAGCGGGAGGGTGTCGAGGGTGACGATCGTCGCTGGCACCATGTACTCAGGCAGCCGCTGGGCGGCCCAGGCCTTCAGTTCGGCGGCATCTAGGTCGCCCGCGCCCGGGCGCGGCACCACGTAGCCCGCCAGGCGTACGTCACCGGCGGCCTCGCCGACCGCCGCCACCGCGGCCTGCCCCACCTGGGGGTGCAAGGCCAGCGCCGCCTCCACTTCTTCGAGCTCGACCCGGAAGCCTCGGATCTTGATCTGCCCGTCGTCTCGTCCGAGGAATTGCAGGACCCCGTCGGCGGTCCACCGGACCAGGTCCCCGGTGCGGTACATGCGTTCACCGGTGGTGCCGAACGGATTGGCGACGAAGCGTTCCGCGGTGAGCGCGGGACGGTTCAGGTAGCCGCGGGCCAGTCCCGTGCCCGCGACATACAGCTCACCCGCCGTGCCAGGCGGCACCGGGCTCAGTCCGGCGTCCAGCACGTACACCTGGGTGCCGGAGATCGGGCGGCCGATCGGCACCGTCGCCGCACCGGCGAGATCTGTCCTTCGCACAGCATGCGTAGTCGTAAAGGTCGTGTTCTCTGTCGGCCCGTATCCGTTGACGAGCCTGACATCAGGAAGGGTGTCAAGCACGGTCTGGCACCGGCGCACCGACAGGACGTCACCTCCAGCCAGCAGCTGACGTACCCCCCGCAGAGCCGTCACGTCAGCATCAGCCACCTGGTGGAACAGCCCGGCCGTCAGCCACATCACCGTCACGCCATGACCGGCGACGAAGGCATTCAGCTCAGCGACCGACAGCACCCGGGCCGGGGCGACCGCAAGCACTGCGCCGCCCAGCAGCGCACCCCAGATCTCGAACGTCGCGGCGTCGAACGAGACCGAAGCGAACTGGCCGACCACGTCCTCCGGACCGACCTTGATGTAGTTGGGCCGGCACACCAAACGCACCACGGACTCATGCGCGACCACCACGCCCTTCGGGCGGCCGGTCGACCCCGAGGTGTAGATCACGTACGCCGGGTGAGCCGGCAGCACCGAGATCCCGCGCTCGGCACCCGAGATGTCGGTGTCCGGGCGTGCCCGCAGGTCCGCCTCCACCTCCGGGTCGTCCAGCACGACCACCGAGCCCGCACCCCCCAGCCGGGGCAGCACATCCCGCGTCGTCACCACGCACACCGGCGAAGCATCAGCCAGCATGTAACCAACCCGCTCGGCCGGGTACTCCGGATCCACCGGCAGGTAAGCGCCCCCCGCCTTCAGAACCGCCAGCAGCGCCACCACCAGGTCCGCCGACCGCTCCACCGCCACCGCCACCAGCGACTCCGGGCCGACACCGCGCCCGGCAAGCAGCCGCGCCAGCCGGTTCGCCCGGCCGTTCAGCTCCCCGTACGTCAGCTCAGCGCCCTCGAAGACCACCGCCACCGCGTCCGGCGTCCGCGCCACCTGCGCCTCGAACAACCCCGGCACCGTCGCGGCCGGCACATCCTGCGCCGTCTCATTCCAGTCCCCGACGATCCGGCGCCGCTCAGCCTCGTCCAGGACCTGGATCCGGCTCAGCGGCACCGCGGGGTCGGCGGTGACAGCCTCCAGCACACGGACCAGCCGCCGCGCGAGCGTCTCCGCCGTGGCCTGGTCGAACAGGTCCGCCGCGTAGGTAAGGCTGCCCCGCAGCCCGGCGGGCCGCCCGTCAGCGCCGAACGCCTCCCCGAGCTCGAACGACAAGTCGAACCTGGCCGCGCCCTGCCCGGCCGGGACCAGCCCGGCCGTGATCCCGGGCAGGTCCACCACCGCGGGCGCCTGGTTCTGCAGCACCACCATCACCTGGAACAGCGGGTGACGCGCCAGCGACCGGGCCGGCGCCAGCTCCTCCACCAGCCGCTCGAAAGGAACATCCTGGTGGGCGTACGCCCCCAGGTCCGCCTCCCGCACCCGGCCCAGCAGGTCGGTGAATGCCGGGTTGCCCGACAGGTCCGTGCGCAGCACCAGCGTGTTCACGAAGAACCCGGCCAGGTCCTCCGCCGCCTCGTCCGTCCGGCCCGCCACCGCCGTCCCGACCGGGATATCGGTGCCCGCCCCCAGCCGCGACAGCAGCACCGCCACCGCCGCCTGCACCATCATGAACAACGTGACGCCCTCGGCCGCGGCCAGCCGCGCCATCCGGGCATGCAGCCCCGCGCCGATCTCCACGTCCGCGGTCCCGCCCCGGTAACTGGCCACCGCCGGGCGCGGACGGTCCGACGGCAGCGCCAGCTCCTGCGGCGCCCCCGCCAGCACCCCCCGCCAGTACCCCACCTGAGCGCTCAGCAGGCTCGACCCGTCCTGCTCACTGCCCAGCAGCTCCCGCTGCCACAACGCGTAATCCGCGTACTGCACCGGCAGGTCATCCCAGCCCGGGGCCCGCCCGGCGCACCGCGCCGCGTACGCCGCCGACACATCCCGCGCCAGCACCCCCATCGACCAGCCGTCACCCGCGATATGGTGCACCACCAGGACAAGCACGTGCTCAGCCGGCGCCGTCCGCAACAGCACCGCCCGCGCCGGAACCTGCGCCGACAGGTCGAACACGTGCCCCGCAGCCGCCGAAACCAGGGCCGAGATCCCGGCCTCGTCCAGGCCGGCCGCGTCCGTGACCGTCAGCAGGTCCAGGCCCTCCGCGGGCAGGACCCGCTGCCGCGGCTGCCCCTGCTCAGCCGGGAACACCGTCCGCAGCACCTCATGCCGCCCCACCACATCCCCCAGAGCCGCCCCGAAAGCCCCCACATCCAGATCACCACTCAGCCGCAGAACCATCGGCATGTTGTACGTCGTGCTCGGGCCCTCCAGCTGCCCCAGAAACCACAACCGCTGCTGCGCGAACGACAACGGCACCACATCCGGGCGCTCCCGCCGCGACAGCGCGGCCCGCGCCGCCCCCGTCCCGGCCGCGACACGAGCCGACAGCTGCCCGGCCGTGGGCGCCTCGAACAGCACCCGCACCGGCACCTCCGCCCCCAGTACGGTCCGCACCCGGCTGACCACCCGGGTGGCCAGCAGCGAGTGCCCGCCCCGGGCGAAGAAGTTGTCGTCCACCCCGACCCGCGGCACGCCAAGCACCTCCGCGAACACGCCGCACAGCATCTCCTCCAGCGGCGTGGACGGCGCCCGGTAACCGGCCCCGCCCGCAGCGAAATCCGGGGCCGGCAGCGCCCGCCGGTCCAGCTTCCCGTTCACCGTCACCGGCAGGGCGTCCAGCATGACGACCCCCGACGGCACCATGTACTCCGGCAGCCGCCCCGCGACCCAGGCCTTCAGCTCGGCGGCATCCAGGCCGCCCGCGCCCGGGCGCGCCACCACGTACCCGACCAGCCGCTGGTCACCCGGAACGTCCTCCCGGACCACCACCGCGGCCTGCCCCACCAGCGGGTGCGACCCCAGCGCCGACTCCACCTCACCCAGCTCAACCCGGAACCCCCGCACCTTGACCTGGTCATCAGCCCGGCCCAGGAACTCCAGCACCCCCTCACCGCTCCACCGCACCAGGTCCCCGGTCCGGTACATCCGCCCCCCGCCCCCGCCGAACGGGTCAGCGACAAACCGCTCCGCCGTCAGCCCCGCCCGGCCCAGGTACCCCCGCGCCAGCTGCACCCCCGCCAGGTACAACTCACCAGCCACCCCCGCAGGCACCGGACCCAGCCCCGCATCCAGCACGTAAACACGCGTATTCCACACCGGACGGCCGATCGGCACCGTCACGGTCCCCCCGCCCGCCCCGCACGGCCAAGCCGTGACATCAACCGACGCCTCCGTCGGGCCGTACAAGTTATGCAGCGCCGCCGGCAGCACCCCCGCGAACCGCCCCGCCAGCTCCGCCGGCAGCGCCTCCCCGCTGCAGAACACCGCCCGCAGCCCCGTGCACGACCCCGCCGACCCCTCCGCCAGGAAAACCTGCAGCATCGACGGCACGAAATGCGCCACCGTCACCCGCCCGCCCCGGATCAGCCCCGCCAGGTACACCGGATCCCGGTGACCCCCCGGCCGCGCCACCACCATCACACAGCCCTGCGCCAACGGCCAGAACAGCTCCCACACCGACACGTCGAACCCGAACGGCGTCTTGTGCAGCACCCGGTCCCCCGCCCCCAGCGGGTACATCCCCTGCATCCACGCCAGCCGGTTCACCACCCCCGCGTGCGGCACCACCACGCCCTTCGGCCGCCCCGTCGACCCCGACGTGTAAATCACGTACGCCGGATGCGACCCCAGCAGCGGCCCCGTCCGGTCGGCGTCCGACAGGTCCTCAGCCCCCCGGTGATCCAGGTCGGCCGCGAGGTCCGGGTCGTCCAGCACGACCACCGAGCCCGCACCCCCCAGCCGGGGCAGCACATCCCGCGTCGTCACCACGCACACCGGCGAAGCATCAGCCAGCATGTAACCAACCCGCTCGGCCGGGTACTCCG
>Ga0335075_10002611_pt1 | contig 28814 bp, 29 predicted proteins | sample Lox_Sample_24_FD_206723 | JGI IMG/M metagenome (GOLD analysis project Ga0335075, IMG submission 206723) | Soil microbial communities from Loxahatchee National Wildlife Refuge, Florida, United States - Lox_Sample_2.4 | ecosystem: Environmental > Terrestrial > Soil > Wetlands | place: USA...
CCGCCACGATGAAGACCCCCAGGAGGACATAACCGCGATAGCTCTTCAGCTTGTCGAGCTCGACGATGCCGGTGAGCACCAACAGTACCACGGCCACGGGCAGCTCGAATGCGGCGCCGAAGCCGAAGAACATCAGCAGCACGAAATTCAGGTACTGCGAGATGTCGGTCATCATGGTGACGCCCTTCGGCGTCGTGCTGGCGAAGAAATGGAACATCGCCGGGAAGACGAAGAAGTAGGCGAACGCCATGCCGCCGTAGAAGAGCAGGATCGAGGACACGAGCAGCGGCAGCGCGAAGCGCTTCTCGTGCCGATAGAGCCCCGGCGCGACGAAAGCCCATATCTGATAGAGCACGTAAGGCATCGCCAGGAAGAGCGCGACGAAGAAAGACAGCTTGAAGGGCGTCGTGAAGGGCGCCGCGACGCTGGTCGCGATCAGAGTCGTGCCCTTCGGCAGCCGCTGGAGGAGCGGCTGCGACGCGATCGTGAAGAGGGGATTGGCGTAGAACGCGCACGGCACGAACACGATCCCCACCACCACCAGCGCCCGGATCAGCCGGTCGCGCAGCTCCAGCAGATGGGAGATCAGGGTGCCTTCGGCGAGCTTCTCAGGTTCCTCGCTCATGTCCGGGGGTCAGAGGCTCAGGTGGCTTCTCGCCGCCCGCAGCGGCCGCGTCGGATTCTGGGGCGGCTGCAGTCTGCCACGGGACGTCCATTCCCGGTACCGGCTCGGCGTGTTCCGGCGCCGCCGACGAAGGGTCTGCCGGCGGCGTGCCGCCCACCGGCCGCACGGGCTCCGGCCGGACGACGCGGCTGCGATCCGCATCGACCTCGTCCTCGAGCTGCTCCTGGAACTGCCGGGCCATGGCGCGCGCGCGGCCCACCCAGCGGCCGACTTCGCGCACCACGCGGGGCAGCTTCTCCGGTCCCAGCACGATGAGCGCCAGGACGAAGATGACTACGATCTCGGAGAATCCGATGTCGAACATTCAGCGTGCAACGATGTGGCAATGCACCGGAACGCCGGGCCGCAGCGCCCCGCTGGCGCGGCTCGCCGCCGCGTCGGCCCCGCTGCCCGACGTCACCAGAGGCTCAGGCGCTGCGCTCGGTCTTGGCGGCCGCCTCGGCTTTGGGGGCGGCCTTCGACTCCGGAAACTCGGCATCGGGGGCGTCGGACCGGATCTGCCGGCGTTGCGATGCGGCGGACTCTTCCTGGTCGCCCTCGTTCATCGCCTTCTTGAAGCCGCGCACGGCATGGCCCAGGTCCTCGCCGACGCTGCGGAGCTTCTTGGCCCCGAAGACGACGAGCACCACGACCAAAATGATCAGCAGCTCCTTCATTTCCATAGCGCTTGGACTCCGCTCCGCTTACGCGTGAGAGAACATAATCAGGTAGGGAATCATAAGATAAATGACCGTTTCCGGCCGGGAAAATTCGTGGATTTGTGGACTGGGCGAAAGTCGCCTGCGGCGCGTTGCTCGGCCCGTCCTGGGCCTCGGCCTTGGCCCGCTCTATTACGCCCCCACGCCTGTCCTTCCAGCCAGCCGCTCACCCCTCCAGCCAGAACGTCACCGGCCCGTCGTTCACCAGCTCCACCTGCATTTCCGCGCCGAACTCCCCCGCCGCCACCGGCGAGTGCGCGCTGCGCGCCCGCTCGAGCAGATAGGCGAAGAGCACGCCTGCCTCCTCCGGCGGGGCCGCGGGACTGAAGCCCGCGCGCGTGCCCTTGTGAGTATCGGCCGCCAGGGTGAATTGCGGCACCAGCAGCAGCCCCCCGCCCACGGCCTGCAGCGACAGGTTCATGCGGCCCTCCGCATCGGGAAAGATGCGATAGCTCATCAGCCGCTCGAGCAGCCGGTCGGCCGCGGCACGATCGTCCCCCCGGCGCACGCCGATCAATGCGAGCGTGCCCCGGCCGATCTGCCCGACGCGCCGCTCGCCGATGCTGACCGAGGCCCGCGCGACCCGTTGAATGAGGCCGATCACGGAGTGCTCCGCGCATGGCCCGGGCCGGCCGCCCGGGGCGGCCTGGGCTTCGGTTGACTGGCGCCCGACGCGGCGGGTCCGATAAGATGCGCCGCGGTTTTGCACACCGGGGCGGAGATCACGATGGCGGGACGTTGGTTGCGTTCACAAGTGTGTTCCAGCGGGCGGGTTGCTGCGACAGCCCTCAAAACAGGAATGGCGTTCGGCCTCGCGTCGCTTGCCGCGTCCGCGGCCTTCGCGCAGCAGCCGCAGCCGACGGGTGATGCGCAGCGCGGCCAGACCGTCGCGTCCACCTGCCTCGGCTGCCACGGCATCGAAGGCTACCGCAATGCCTATCCGGATTATGCGGTGCCGCGGCTCTCGGGTCAGCACGCGCAATATCTTCAGGACGCGCTGAAAGAGTACCGCAGCGATGCGCGGCAGTATCCGACCATGCATCTGCAGGCGCTGTCGCTCTCCGATCAGCAGATCGCGGATGCGGCCGCGTATCTCGCCGGCACGCCGCTCGTCGCCGCCGGCACTCCCAACCCGGCGAATATTCCGCAGCCCGCGCTGGTCTGCACGTCTTGCCACGGCCAGGACGGAATCGGCGTAGCGCCGAATTACCCGTCACTGGCCGGACAGCACGCCAGCTACATCGAGCGCGCCATCCAGGAATATCAGACCGGCTATCGCAAGAACCCGATCATGAACGGCATGGTGGCTTCCCTGAAGCCCGGGGACATCGTCGTCATCGCCGATTACTTCAGCAGCCTTAAGCCCGGAGTCCACACGGAAGAGCGGCCGTTCTTCAGCTGGACCGACCACCAGCCGTCCAAAAGCAAATGAGTGAGCGGCCCAGGGCCGTCCCTGGGCCGCGAGATCGAAAAGGCGACTCGGCTGGCCGCGCAAATCGCCGGGAGCGATTTGCGCCAATTAACGAGTCACCTGCACGGGGACGAAGATCCGCGTGCCGCCGCGCTGGATCAGCAGCGCCACGTGACCGCGCGACTTCTCGACCGCCGCGCGTAGCGCCTCGACCGTGGAGACTCGCTGGCCGTTGGCCGCGAGCACGACGTCACCGGGCTGAATGCCGGCATCCTCCGAGGGACCGGTCACGCCCTCGACCAGAAGGCCGCCGTGCGTGTGCGCCTCACCCTGCTCGTCGTGAGTGAGCGGCCGCACCGCCAGCCCGAGGCTGCCGCCCTGGTGCTGCGGGTTCTGGGCGGAGGCCACGGTCTCGTTGCCCATCGACACCAGGCGGACGCTGATTTCACGCTTGGAGTGATTGCGCCAAATGGTCAGGCGGACGGTCGTGCCGGGCATCAGGCTGGCAATCTGCACGGGCAGCTGGCTCTCGGTCTGAATCGGCTGTCCGTTCAGGGCGAGGATCACATCGCCCGGCTGTATGCCGGCGCGGGCCGCCGGTCCATCCTGCTCGACGCTCGACACCAGCGCGCCCTCGGGCTGCGGCAGGCCGAAGGAGTCGGCGAGCCCCTGGTCGACGTTCTGGATGATCACCCCGAGCTTGCCGCGCTCCACGTGCCCGGTGCTCATGATCTGGTGCGCCACGCCCATCGCGACATCGATCGGGATGGAGAAGGACACGCCCATGTAGCCGCCCGTGCGGCTGTAGATCTGCGAGTTGATGCCGATCACCTGGCCCTGCATGTTGAAGAGCGGTCCGCCGGAGTTGCCCGGATTGATCGGCACGTCGGTCTGGATGAAGGGCACGTAGCCGGAATCAGGCAGGGTGCGCCCCTTGGCGCTGACGATGCCCGCGGTGGCGCTGTTCTCGAAGCCGAACGGCGCGCCGATCGCGAGCACCCACTGCCCGACCTGCAGCGAGTTGGAATCGCCCAGGTTGACGGTCGGCAGGTTGGTCGCCGGTATCTTGATCACCGCGACGTCCGAGGTCTTGTCCTCGCCGATAACCTTGGCGGTGTACTCGCGCCGGTCCGTGAGCTGCACGGTCACGCGCGTCGCGCCTTCGACCACGTGGGCGTTGGTGAGGATGAGGCCGTCGGGCTGGATGATGAAGCCGGAGCCTTCGCCGCGGATCGGCTCCTCGGGCGGCGCCTGGAACGGCAGGCCGCGGAAGAACGGAGCGAACGGACTATTCGGGCCGAAGGGATTGCCGTTGCCCTCGTCCTGCGCCTTCTCGATGACGCGAATGTTGACGACCGCCGGCCCGTACTTCTTCACCAGCGAAGTGAAGTCCGGCAGCAGCACGGCCGTGCCGCCGCGCGACGTCACCGCCGCGGGCGGGGGGGAGCCTTGCGCGTGCGCTGGCGCGGCAATGGCGTAAAGGGCCCCCAGCGGGGCGGCACCCAGCGCGACGCCGAGCACGCCCGCGATCAGGGGATTTCGAACTGCGGTCCTGACTGTCATGACTCAACTCCCGCGGCATGTTCCGGATGTAATGCGCGGAGAGTAAGCGCGGGACCCTTAAATGACCCTTAAGAGGCGGGAAAGCGACCGGGAGCCTGACCCCGGCGCCTGTCCAGCCACGCGATGAGGCCCTGGGTGTTGAGCTCCAGGTCCCCTTCGAGCAGGGCCAGCACGCGTGCCGGCGGCAGCGCGCAGCCGTGGCGCACCGCCAGCTCCTGCCACAGCCGGCCCATGCCGTCGCGGATCGCCGCGGCGCGGTCCGGTGCCGCCGCGCTTTGTTCCGCGATGCGGGTCAGTTCCCGGATCTGTCCCTTGAGCGAGGCTCCGAGCCGGGGCACATCGGTCACCCGGCTGAAGTGCATCAGATACATCGCCTGCGGTGAGTACGACAGCAGCCGGTCGACGGAAGCGGTCAATTGCTCCGGGTCGAACTGCGTCGGGGTCGTCGTCGGGATGATGAACGCTCCCCGCGGGGAGTCGAGCTCCCGGTAGGAGAGGCCGAAGGTGTCGCCGGTGAAGATGCACGCGTGCGCCCGGTCGACGAAGACCTGGTGATGCAGCGCATGGCCGGGCGTGTGCAGGATCTCGAGCTCACGCCCCGCCAGGCTCAATGTGTCGCTGTCCCGGGTCACCCGTACGCGCTCCGCCGGGATGGGCACGATGTCCCCGTACAGCCGGCGGAAGCGCTCCTCGCCATAGACGGCCCGCGATCCGGCGATGAGCTTCGCCGGATCGATCATGTGCGGTGCGCCGCGCGGATGCAGCACCGCCGTGGCATGCGGCAATTCCCGCATCAGCCGTCCGGCGCCGCCCGCGTGGTCCAGGTGGACGTGCGTCAGCAACAGGTAGTCGACCGCATCCCGCGCGATGCCGAGCGCATCGAGCGCGGCCAGCAGGTAGGGCACGGAGTCGTTGGTGCCGACGTCCACGAAGGCAGCGCGGCCGCCGTGTTGAACGATATGCGCCGCCGCATGTCCCGGATGAACGTATTCCGTGTCGACGGCCGTGACGCCATCCGGATGGCGGAACAATCGAGGGGTAGGCGGCGCGAGTGTGCGTTCTGTCATGCCCATAGGGTAGCAAGGTGAGGGGGTGTGCACTCCTCCGGATCGACGAATTCAGGCAAGCTTCGCTACATGATCCGATTTTCAGTCTCGCGCCGGATGGCGCTCATCGCGGCCGCGGCGTCATCGCTCTTCTCCCTCTGCCTCGCCGCTAGGGCGCAGCCCTTCAGCGTCCCCACCCACCGCATCGACGGCAAGCTGGTCTTCGACGGCATCCCCCCCCTCGATGCCGGCCTTGCGTCGCAGGTGAAGCGCTACCAGGAATGGCGCCAGGCTACCTTCCTCGACTGGCTGCCCGGCGGCGGCATGCTCGTCGCGACGCGCTTTGGCGCGGACGAGCAGGTGCATCGCATCACCTCGCCCCTCGGCATGCGTGAGCAGCTCACCTTCGGCGACGGCCCGGTGATCGAGGCGCGCGCCCCGCGGAAGGGCGGCGGCTTCGTCTTCGTCAGGCAGGTCGACGGCTACCCGCAGCTCTTCGACTACGCGGGTCCCGGCGCGGCTCGGCAGATCACTCAGGGCAACTATCAGCACGGCAGCCCCGTCTGGTCACACGATGGCAAGCGCGTCGCCTTCTTCGGAACCGACCGCACGGGCGTGAATGACGACATCTACGTCGTCAACATTGCCACCGGAGCCCGACCTCAGCTGGTGGTTGCCGGCGCAACCGGCAGCTGGCGTCCGCTCGACTGGTCGCAGGATGACGGCAAGCTCCTTTTGTTGAATACGCTGTCGCCGGAGAAGAGCGCGCTGTTCGTCGCCGATGCTTCCACCGGTGCCCTCGCGCCGGTGGCCGTGCCTGATTCGCGTATCACGGCCGCGGGCTTCGCTCCTGACGGTGTCGGCTTCTACCTGATTTCCGACGCCCAGAGCGATTTCGAGCAGCTTCTCTATTACAACCCCATCACCAAGGTGACTCGCCGCGTTTCCGCCGACGTGCCGTGGGACGTGGAGGAATTTGCGGTCAGCGCAGGCGGCCACTACGTCGCCTATGTCGTGAACGACGACGGCCAGAGCCGGCTGACCGTTCTCGACACGCTGCGCAACCTGGAGTTCAAGCCCCCCGGGTTGCAGGACGGACGCATCGAGGACCTGCGCTTCGATGCCGCCGGCCAGAAACTCGCCTTCTGCTACGAGGCGGCGCGCTCGCCGCGCGATGTCTATGTCTATGACGTCGCCCAGGGCAGCCTGCAGCGCTGGACGCAAAGCGAGATCGGCCCGCTCGATCCGGCGGCCCTGGCGGCCGCGCAGCTCATCCATTATCCGACCTGGGACCGCCTCGGCCTCAGCCGGCGGACCCTGGCGGCGTATGTCTATCTGCCACGCGGACCGTCGCCGTGCCCGGTGTTGATCGTTCTGCCCGGCGGCGAGGACCTGCATTCACAGTCCCGGCCGGACTGGAAGCCCTTCATCCAATTCGTCGTCAACGATCTCGGCTACGCCGTGATCGAGCCCAACGTCCGCGGCTCGACCGGGTACGGCAAGGCGTTTCGCGCGCTGGACGGCGGCAAGCTTCGTGACGACGCGGTGCGCGACGTCGGCGCCCTGCTCGTCTGGATGGGACTGCAGCCCGGTCTCGACTCGCGCCACGTGGCGGTCATGGGCCGCGGCTATGGCGGCTTCCTCGCGCTGGCGTCCCTGGCGGCCTACGGCGATCACCTGCGCGGCGCCATCGACGTCGCCGGCATCGCGAATCTGGTCGACTTCGTCGGCAACTCGCCCGCGGGGGAGCGCGCCCAACGCGTTGCCGAATTCGGCGACATCCAGGACACGGACATGCGCGCCTTCCTCGACCGCATCTCGCCGCTGGAAAACGTCGCCCTGATCCATCACCCGGTGCTGATCGTCCAGGGGCTGGACGCGCCCGGCTCGCGCGCCGCCGACTCGCAACAGCTCGTCTGGCGCCTGCGCTCCGAGGGGGATCAGGCCTGGTATCTCAGCGCCAGCGATGCCGCCAACGACTTCACCACCCCGGCCGACCACGAGGCCTATCTCGACACCGCGGCGCAGTTCCTCGAGATGTTGGCGAAGTAGGCGCGCGCCCATGGACCCAGCGACATGTCGCTATATCTGCCTATAGCTTTCCTGTCACTTCAGATTGTCGTATTGACGTGCTTCGGGCCGTCGGTGAGCGGACCGGCGGCCTACACCCTGATGATGATCGCGCCCCTGCTCGCCGCGGCGGCGGCATTCCGGCGCGGGCGATCGCATGCCCCTTCCATCCGCTCCAGCTGGGACGCCATCGCCTGGTCGCTGGCGATCTGGGCGGTGGCCGCCTTCGTCAATCTGTGGCAGGAGATGATCCTGCACCGTCCGGACGAGGTGAACCGCTGGGCCATGCTGGCATTCAACCTGGCGGTGGTGCCGACCACTTTCATGTTGGCGAGCGACTGGCAACTGCGCGGACGGCAGCTGCTGCGCGTGGTCGATGCGTTGGTGGCGCTCGCGCTGGGTTACGCGTACTTCCTCTACACCTGGCACGCGATGAACGACCAGGCTGGGAAGCTGGACGCGGGCGTGATCGATCTGGCGTGGCTGCTGGACCTGCAGAACCTGTATCTGTCGGCCGCGGGCTGTGCCCGCTGGTATGCGGCGGAGGATCGCGATGAGCGCGACCTGTTCCGCACCTACGCCGTGTACAAGCTGCTCTATTTCGTCATCGTGCTCGTCAACGATCATGTCTTCGCGCCCAATCCGGCCTACGGTCCGGAATACGGCACGATCATCACGCTGGCCTTTGCCGTGCTCGCCGGCTTCGCCCTGCGCGGCCCCTCGACCTCGCCGGTGCGTCCCGTGACCCCTGTGGTGGTGAGCACGGTGCGCGGCGGCAGCCCGATCCTGCTGGCGCTGGCGCTGCTGGCGGCGTCATTGTTCCTCGTCCGCGTGGACTATCTCTGGGGCTGCGTCGGTATCCTCATCGCCGTGCTGGGACTGGGCGTACGGGTCACGCTGAGCCAGGTGCTGCAAATGGAGCGCGACAACGCCCTGCGACGGGAGACCTCGGCACTCAAGACCATCGCGTGGACGGACGCACTGACCGGCATCCCCAACCGGCTGTTCTTCACCGAGGCGCTGGCCCGGCTCTGGCGCGGCGAACGCAGCCGCGAGCGGCCGGCGATCCTCATGATCGACATCGATCATTTCAAGCTGCTCAACGACCGTTACGGCCACCCCGCGGGCGATGGCTGCCTGCAGGCAGTTGCCCAGGCATTGCGCCACGCGCTGGTTCGCCCCGATGACGTGTTGGCGCGTTATGGCGGCGAGGAATTCATCGTGCTGCTGCGCGACAATCCGGAATCGGGCGTGCGGGTCGTAGCGGAGAAATTGCGTGCCGCCGTCGGAAGCCTGGCCATCGAGAATCTGGACAGCCCCTACCGCATCGTCACGGTCAGCATCGGCGCGGCCAGCGCGGAGCTCACCGACGAGAACACGGCGGTGCGCCTGGTCGAGAGCGCTGATCGAGCCTTGTACGAGGCCAAGTGCGCGGGGCGCAACCGGGTGCGGTTGGCGACGGGCCGCGCCTATGATCCGGATGCCACCGACACGGGCATCACTGCCCGCCGGCGGCGCCTGTTGCTGCCGGGAACGAAACCGTAACCGCGAGCCCGCGCCCCGCCGTGCCTTCCCCCAACTCCACGGTGGCCTCGTGCGCCGTGGCGATGGCCTGCACGATCGCGAGGCCGAGGCCGCTTCCCGGCGCCGCGGTCCCCGGCCGGCGATAGAAGCGGTCGAACACCCGGACCCGCTCCTCCGGCGCGATCCCCGGCCCGTTGTCGATGATTTTCAGTACCGCCCGCGGGGGCGTTCCCGCCGAGCGCTCCACCGAGATATCCACGCGCCCGCCGGATGGTGTGTAACGGACGGCGTTATCCACCAGGTTGCGGATGAGCGTGGCGAGCGCATCCCGCTCCCCGCGAACGAACACGGCCCGCGCCTCCGACATCCCGAGATCAATCCGCCGCGCATCCGCCAGCGGCACCAGCTCCGCCACGACCTCGCGGGCCAGCTCGTCGAGCGCGAACCGGGTGCGCGCCGGTTCCGCGCGCGGCTCCTGCCGCGCGAGCGCCAGCATCTGCTCCACCAGCCGGATCGCCCGCTGGACGCCTTCCGACAGCTTGCCCATGGCGTCGGCGCGCTCCGGCTCCGTTGCCGCGCGCGCCAGCGCGCCGAGCTGCAGATGAAGCGCCGTCAGCGGCGTGCGCAGCTCGTGCGCCGCATCCGCCATGAAGGCCCGCTCGCGGTCGAGCGCCGCGGTCAGCCGCTCCAACAGATCGTTGAGAGAACCCACCAGCGGCCGCACTTCCTCCGGCAGCTTCTCGTCCGAGAGCGGCTCGAGCGCGTTCACCCGGCGCGCCTTCACCGCCTTCGCCAGGCGTTGCAGCGGCTGCAGCGCATGGCCTACGGCCAGCCAGACGATCAGACCCAACAGCGGCACCAGCAGGCCGAAAGGCTCCAGCGTGCGCAGCGCGAGCTGCGCCGCCTCCTGGCGGCGCACGCTCATCGGCTGCGCCACCTGCACGACTTTCGTGGGTGACACGGCGCCGTACACCCGCCACTGCCCGACGCTGCTGTTGACTGTGGAGTATCCCAGGGCCGTGGAGTTGGGCAGCACCGCCTGCTCCGGGCCGATGTAGATCCGCCGGCCGTCGATCGTCCAGATCTGGACCACGAAGTCATATGCGACGTCGTTGGGTGGAATGGGCGTCGGAAACTGATACTCGACCGGCTGATCGCGCAGGAAGAGCGCCGTCTCCTTCAAGTGGTAGTCGAAGAATGCGTCCGCTTCCGCGAGGGCGTTGCGATACACGACGAACCCGCCGGCCGCGCCGATCAGCACCACGCCGCCCAGCAGCCAGACCAGCAGGTTGGTGCGCAGGCTTCTGCGCAGCGCGCCCGCTTTCATGCGGGCGGCACCCGGTAGCCGACGCCGCGCACGTTGAGGATGAAGTCGGCGCCCAGCTTGCGCCGCAGTCCATGAATGTGGACTTCCACGGCGTTGCTCTCGACTTCCTCGCCCCAGCCGTAGAGCCGCTCCTCGATGCGCGCGCGCGACAGGATCGTCCCGGGGCGTTCCATCAGCAGCTGCAGCAGGGCGAATTCCTTGGGTGAGAGCCCGACCTTGCGGCCCTCGCGCGTGACGCTGTGGCTCGCCGGATTGAGGACCACGCCGCGATGCTCGATGGCCGGCGCCGTACGCCCTGATTTGCGGCGCAGCAGTGCGCGGATGCGCGCCGCCAGCTCATCCAGGTCGAAAGGCTTGACCAGATAGTCGTCGGCGCCGGCATCGAGACCCTGCACCCGGTTGGAGACCGCATCGCGCGCGGTGATGATGAGAACCGGCAGCTCCTGCCCGCGCGCGCGGGCGCCGGTCAGCACCTCGAGACCGCCTTTGCGCGGCAGGCCGAGATCGAGCAGGAGGAGGTCGAAGGCCTCGGTCCGCAGCACCTGCGACGCGGACTCGCCGTCGTACACCCAGTCCACGGTGAAGCCTTCGCGCTTCAGGCCCTCGCGAATCGCCTCACCGATCATCGCGTCGTCTTCTACCAGCAGCAGTCTCATGACGATGGGAATATCATCGCCCGATGGCTCGGCATCTCGTACACGATGCGGCCGCTCTGGGCGTGGCGCTGACGGAGCACGATGCCGCCCGGCTGCTGCAGCTCCTCGAGGAGCTGGCGCGCTGGAACCGCCAGTTCAATCTCACCGGCATCACCGACCTCGAGAGCATGGTGAGTCATCACCTGCTCGACAGCCTGGCCGTGCATCGTCATCTGCACGGCGCAGCCATCGCCGATGCCGGCACCGGCGCGGGGTTCCCCGGCCTGCCGCTCGCGCTGGTGAATCCGGAGCGGCGCTTCACCCTCATCGACTCCAACGGCAAGAAGATCCGCTTCGTCTCGCACGCGACACGGACCCTGGGATTGATGAACGTGGAGCCGGTACAGACCCGGGCGGAAGCGCTGCGCCCGGAACGTCCATTCGACACCGTGCTGGCCCGCGCGTTCGCCCCGCTGCCGGAGCTGGTGAAGACCGTCGCGCCGCTCTGCGGCAGCGAGACGCGCGTGCTCGCCATGAAGGGCAAGTGGCCGCAGGCCGAGCTCGATGCCTTGCCGCGGCCATGGCGGATGGCCGAGTCCCACACCCTCACCGTGCCGGGCCTGGCGGAGGCGCGCTGCCTGATGGTGCTCTCTTTGAGGCCTCTACAGTAGATCGAAAGCAAGTGACAAAGCGGCCCAGGGCCGCTCCCTGGGCCGCGAGGCCGAAAAGGCGCTATGGCTGGCTGCGCAAAGCGCCTCGGCGACTTTGCGCCAATCAACATATAGGGAGTGCGGTCGTTTCCTTGATGACCGACAGCGCGATGGAGGAATGGACCGCCTGCACGCCCGGGAAGCGCGACAGGTGGTCGAGGAAGAATGCCTCGTAGGCCTTGATGTCGCGGCAGACGATGCGCAGCAGGAAGTCGGTCTCCCCCATCAGGGTGTAGCACTCGAGGATCTCCGGGTGCTGGCGCACGGCCTGCTCGAACTTCAGCAGCGCATCACGCCCGTGGCCGGCGAGCTTCACGTGCGAGAACACGAGCACGTTGAGCCCCACTTTTTCCCGGTCGAGCAGCGCCACCCGCCTGCGGATGACGCCCAGCTCCTGCAGCCGGCTCATCCGCCGCCAGCAGGTGGAGGCGGTCATGCCCAGCCGCTCGGCGATCTCCGCGGCGGAGAGATCCCCATGCTCCTGGATCAGCTCGAGGATCCGCGCGTCGCCGCGGTCGAGGTCTGCCTGCATCGCTCATCTCGCCCATGGTGCATCTGATGCAATGAATGATTCATCGCGGCGCGCGAAAGAGCAACCTTTGTGACGCGGCGTGCGGGAGGCGGCGGGTATCGTGGACGCTCCCAGGGGGTAGGCGGAGCCAAGCGATGGACCTTTATCGGATGCCGGATTTCGATGCCCACGAGCAGGTGATTTTCGGCCACGACGCCGCCTCCGGGTTGCGCGCGCTCATCGCCATCCATTCCACCGCCCTGGGCCCGGCGGCCGGCGGCTGCCGCATGTGGCCGTATGCCGCCATTTCCCATGCCATCGCGGACGCGCTGCGGCTCTCGCGCGGCATGAGCTACAAGAACGCCATGGCGGAGCTGCCCTTCGGCGGCGGCAAGGCCGTGATCATCGGCGATCCGCGGGAGAAATCGCGCCAGAGAATGGAGGCGTACGGACGGCTCGTCGATTCGCTCGGCGGCCGCTATATCACCGCCGAGGACGTCGGGACGACCACGGCGGACATGGAGCAGGTCGCCGGCGTGACGCCATTCGTCAGCGGACTCATCCGTGAAGGTGCTCGCGAGAAGGGCGCCATGCCGCTGACTGTCTCTGGCGGCACCGCCGGCCCGGACTTGCTGTCCGGGCGCTCGTCGCCTTCCGAGTCGCCCGCGGGCGGCGACCCCGGACCGAAGACCGCGCTCGGGGTATTCCTGGGTCTGCAGGCCGCGGTGCGGTGTGCTCTCGGCCGCGCGAGCCTGGAGGGTCTGAGAATCGCAGTCCAGGGGCTGGGCGGCGTCGGCTATCCCCTCTGCCGGCTGCTTGCCGCCGAGGGCGCCTCGCTTCTCGTGGCGGACGCCCGCCCGGCTGCCGTGCAGCGGGTTTGCGAGGAGCTCGGGGCGCAGGAAGTGCCCGCGGAATCCATTCTCTCGCAGGACGTCGATGTTCTCTCTCCGTGCGCGCTCGGCGCGGTGTTCGACGCGCGCTCGATCCCGACCGTGCGGGCGCGGGTGATCGCGGGCGCGGCGAACAACCAGCTCGCGCGCGAGGAGGACGGGGAAGCCCTGACGCGGGCGGGGATCCTCTACGCCCCGGACTACGTGATCAACGCGGGTGGCATCATCAGCGTCGCGCGCGAGTACCAGGGGGGTGCGACCTCGGCCCAGGTGAAGGCGGAGATCGAGAGGATTCCGCTGCGCCTGACCGAGATCTTCGAGCGCGCCCGCCGCGAAAACCGGCCCACCAGCGCCGTCGCCGATGAAATCGCGCGCGAACGCCTGGCCGCCGGTTCCTCGCGGCGGCTGGTCGCGTAGCGCCGTCACAAGCTTTCGGGAAGCGGACGCGGGCCGCTCGTTCATTGGTTGCAACAGGCCCGCGCCCGCTTCCCGCGAGCTTGGGGCAGGGAAGCCAGAGGCATGTACACTCACGCGCATGAAGCGCGTCATCGCGGTCGCCAATCAAAAGGGCGGCGTCGGTAAGACCACCACCGCGGTCAACCTGGCCGCCTCCCTCGCGGCCACCCGCCGCCGCGTCCTGCTGCTGGACCTGGATCCGCAGGGCAACGCGACCATGGGCAGCGGGGTCGACAAGTCACAGCTGCCGCGCGGCACGCTCGAGGTCCTGCTCGGCGAGGCCGAGCTGGCGGCGGCGCTCTGCAGCGTCGAGCACGGCGGCTATGCGTTGCTGCCCGCCAACCAGGACCTGACATCGGCGGAGGTGCGGCTCCTCACCCAGACGGTCGGCCGCGAGACGCGGCTGCGGCGCGCGCTCGAGCCGGTGCGCGCCGCCTATGACGTCATCCTCATCGACTGCCCGCCGGCTCTCAACATGCTCACCGTGAATTCACTCGTCGCGGCCGACAGCGTGCTCATTCCCATGCAGTGCGAGTACTACGCCCTGGAAGGCCTGTCGGCTCTGCTCGGCACCGTCGAGCAGATCCGGGTGGCGGTCAACCCATCGCTCGAGATCGAGGGTATCCTGCGCACCATGTTCGATCCGCGGAACAACCTCTCGAACGAGGTCAGCGCGCAGCTCCTCATGCATTTCGGCGACAAGGTGTTCCGCACGGTCATTCCCCGCAACGTCCGTCTCGCGGAGGCGCCGTCGTTCGGGCGCCCGGTGTTGTTTCACGACAAGGAATCGCGCGGCGCGCTGGCGTACCTCGCCCTCGCGGGCGAGATGATCCGCCGGGAGGAAGAAGCGCTGCAGCCGGCTCATTCGCCTGCGGCCGCGACCGCGGCAGCGACGGCGACCGAGGCTGACGATGTAGCAGCAGCCGATCGGGGGAACGCGCCATGATCCAGAAGAAGCCGACTCTGGGCCGGGGCCTTGCGGATCTCCTGGGACAGATGAGCCCGCCGCGTCCCGCGCCCACGGCGGGCGAGCCGACGGGCCCTGCTTCTTCGACCGCGCATGCCGCGCAGCCCCCGGGCGAGGAGCTGGCGCGGCTGCCGCTCGATGTCCTGCAGCGCGGCCGATACCAACCGCGCATCGACATGCGGCCGGAGACGCTCGAGGAGCTGGCCGCCTCGATCAAGGCGCAGGGCGTGGTGCAGCCGATCGTCGTGCGCCCGATCGCCGCGCCCGCCGCCGGCGAGCCGCAGCGCTACGAGATCATCGCCGGCGAGCGCCGCTGGCGCGCGGCGCAGATCGCGGGGCTGGCCGACATTCCCGCGGTGATCCGCCGCATTCCCGACGAGGCGGCGATCGCGGTCGCGCTGATCGAGAACATCCAGCGCGAGAGCCTGAATCCCCTCGAAGAGGCGCGCGCCCTGGAGCGGCTCATCACCGAGTTCGAGCTCACTCACGCGCAGGCGGCGGAGGCCGTCGGCCGCTCCCGCGCGGCGGTCAGCAATCTGCTGCGACTGCTGGAGCTCGCCCCGGAAGTCGGCACCCTGCTCGAGCGGCGCGAGCTGGAGATGGGGCACGCCCGCGCGCTGCTCGCGCTCTCGGGCCGGCGGCAGCAGGCCGAAGTGGCGGCGATGGTGGCGAAGAAGAGCCTGTCGGTGCGCGAGACCGAGTCCCTGGTGCGGCGCCTGCAGCAGCGCGGCAAGGAAGCCGAGAGCACGGCGGCCCACGAGAATGGCGCCGCGGGTGATCCGGACGTCCGCCGCCTGGAGCAGGAGCTGGCCGACAAGCTCGGGGCCAAGGTCCTGATCCAACACTCGCAGGCCGGCAAGGGGAAGCTCGTGGTGAGCTACAACAGCCTCGACGAGCTGGACGGCATCCTCGCGCATATCTCTTGAGCGCTGGATCCGGGCATCCTGCCCGGCCCAGCGACTCGGCCACCTGTGGCGGCCGGGTACATCCCTGTGCCTGATTGCGCCATTTATGCACCTCCGGGACAGGCGCGCTTCGCGCGTAAAGCGCGTATGGCCTTTTCGGGACGGGATCTTTATAATTCCGCGACTTTGCCCTTCGATCGGACGCAAGTCCCTGTCGGATAAGGCAAAACTGCGGCCAGAGGCCGTGGTTTCCGGGGCGGCCGGCGCCCTCGATCGAACCCCACGTGACTGAGTGACACGCTCGAGCGTGAGGGCAGGGGTGCGGGCGTGTCGTCAACGGTTGGCGGGGTTGAGAGGGTGGCCATCGTCATCGATCAGCCGGCTGCGAAGCGGCTGGCCTTCGGGGTTGTGCGCGGACAGGCGGCGGTGACCGCGGCCGCGGCGCTCGTGGGCTTTTTACTCGGCGGCGCGCACGTAGCGCTCTCCTGCGCATTGGGGGGTGCCATCGGCACGATCGCGAGTCTCGGCATGGCGCTGATGGCGTTCGGCGGCAGGGCGCCCTCGAGCCCGGCGCGCATTCTCGGGACGTTCTATGCCGGAGAGCTCGTGAAGGTGGTACTCGCAGTGGTGGCGTTCATCCTGGTGCTGAAGCTGGCAGGCGCCTCGCCGCTGCCGATGTTCGCCGCCTACATGGCGACCTTCATCGTCTACTGGATCGTGCTGGCGCGCATGGCGCTGCCGGCCCTGGGCGCCGGCCGCCGCGCGGGAGCCTCCTCATGATGCTGCCGCAGCTCATCGCCGCGCAGACTCCGAACCTCACGGAGTACATCGTCCATCACATCACCTTCCTCACCAACAGGCCGCCGGCGGGGTTGGTCGATTTCTCGGTGGTGAATTTCGACAGCGTCTTCTTCTCCATCGTGCTCGCCCTACTCTTCGGCGCGATATTCTTCGTCGCGGCGCGGCGCGCCACGACCGGCGTGCCCGGCAAGTTCCAGGGATTCATCGAGGTCGTTCTCGGGTTCGTCGATTCCCAGGTGAAGGATACATTCCAGGGCACCAGCCGGCTGATCGCCCCGCTCGCGCTCACCATCTTCTGCTGGGTGTTCCTGTTCAACTTCATGGACCTGATCCCGGTGGATCTGCTGCCGGACGTCGCGCACAGCGTCGGCCTGGCGCACCTGAAGGACGTGCCGAGCACGGATCTCAACATCGTCTTCGGCCTCTCGCTGACGGTGTTCGTGCTCATCATCTACTACAGCATCGCCATGAAGGGGCTCGGCGGCTTCATCGGCGAATTCACGCTGCACCCCTTCTCCAACAAAAACTGGCTGATCCAGGCGCTGTTCGTGCCGGTCAACCTGCTGCTCGAATCGGTGATGTTCTTCGCCCGGCCGATCTCGCTGGCGCTGCGTCTCTACGGCAATCTCTATGCCGGCGAGATGGTGTTCGTGCTCATCGCGCTGCTGACGCTGAGCAGCGGCTATCACGCGCTGGCAAGCGTCGGCGGTTGGGCGCTCATCCTGCTGCAGTTCGGCCTGGGAATCCTCTGGACGCTGTTCGACCTCGTGATCGGGCTGCTGCAGGCGTTCATCTTCATGATGCTCACCGTCGTCTATCTCTCGCAGGCGTACGAGCATCACTGATCGGACGGTTAGAACCACCAACGTCGAGAGTTACGTTTTCATCCGGAGAATCAAAGTGGAAGGTATCGCACAAGTTCAGGCCATGACCGCAATCGCCGTCGGTCTGATTTTCGGCATGGGCGCGCTCGGCACGGCCATCGGCTTCGGCATCCTCGGGGGACGGTTCCTCGAAGGCATGGCGCGCCAGCCGGAGCTCGCGCCGGCGCTGCTGGTCAGAATGTTCATCGTCGCGGGCCTGCTCGATGCGGTCTCGATGATCGGCATCGGCTTCGCGCTCTTCTTCATGTTCGCCAATCCGTTCCTGACCGCCGTCCGGGCGGCCACGGGGCACTGAGAAGCCGCGGCATTCGCAACGGGAGACCGAAGTGAACATCAATCTGACGCTCATCATTCAGATGATCGTCTTCCTCCTGCTCGTCTTCTTCACGATGAGCTTCATCTGGCCGCCGCTCATGCGCGCGGTGGAGGAGCGGCAGAAGAAGATCGCGCACGGACTCGCCGCCGCCGACCGCGGCGAGCAGGAGCTGCAGCAGGCGCGTCAGGGCGCCGAGGCGATCCTGCGCGAGGCGCGCGAGCGCGCCGTGCAGATCGTCGACCAGGCGCAGCACCGGGCGAACGACATCGTCGAGCAGGCGAGGGTCAGCGCCACGCAGGAAGGCCAGCGCCTGGTCGCATCGGCGCAGCAGCAGATCGGCCTGGAAGCTTCGCGCGCGCGCGAGAGCCTGCGGCGCGAGGTCGGTCAGATCGCGATTGCGGCAGCCTCCAAGCTGCTCGAGCGGGAGATCGATCCGGGCACGCACCAGGAGCTCATCAGCAAGCTGGCGGCGCAGATCTGACGGAGCGATGACGGATGGCGGACAAGAGCACCATAGCCCGACCCTACGCGAAGGCGGCCTTCGAGGAAGCGCGCGACCGCAAGCGTCTCGGCCCCTGGTCGCAGGCGCTGCGGACCGCGGCGACCGTCGTCGGCGACTCCAGGGTCGACGCGCTGCTCGACAACCCGCGGGTCACGCCGGAGCAGCTGGCAACGCTCGTCATCGGGATCGCGGGTCCGGAGCTCGACGACGAAGGCCGCAACTTCGTGCGGACGGTGGCCGATAATCGCCGCCTCGCGTTGCTGCCGGAGATCTCCGCGCACTTCGATGAGCTGAAGAGCGAGGCGGAAGGCGTCGTCGATGTGACGGTGACCTCCGCCGCGCCGCTCGACGAGGCGCAGCGGGGCAAGCTCGCCTCGGCTCTCGAGCGGCGGTTGGGACGCTCGGTCCGCCTGCAATGTGTCACCGACCAGACGCTCATCGGCGGCGCCGTGCTGCGCGCCGGAGACCTGGTGATCGACGGCTCGCTCCGCGGCCGGCTCGAGCGCATCGCCTACGAGCTGACCGCCTAAAGCTTTTTTTCGGGGAAACACTCTCATGGCCATCAAGGCAAGCGAAATCAGCGATCTCATCAGGCAGCGGATCGAGGACTTCGAGTCCGTCACGGAGGCGCGCAACGTCGGCACGATCGTCTCGGTCACCGACGGCATCACGCGCATCCACGGGCTGGCCGACGTCCGCTACGGCGAGATGCTGGAATTTCCCGGCAACACCTTCGGCCTGGCGCTGAATCTGGAGCAGGACTCGGTCGGCGCGGTGGTCCTCGGCGACTACAAACATCTGCGCGAGGGCGATCAGGTCAAGACGACCAGCCGCATTCTCGAGGTGCCCGTGGGCCGGGAGCTGCTCGGCCGCGTGGTCGATGCGCTCGGCCGGCCGATCGACGGCAAGGGTCCGATCAACGCTGCGCGCACGGCGCCCATCGAGCGCGTGGCGCCGGGCGTCATCTACCGTAAATCGGTCAGCCAGCCGGTGCAGACCGGCTACAAGGCGGTCGACTCCATGGTGCCGGTCGGCCGCGGCCAGCGCGAGCTCATCATCGGCGATCGCCAGACCGGCAAGACCGCGCTCGCCGTCGACACGATCATCAACCAGAAGTCCTCCGGGGTGAAGTGCATCTACGTCGCGATCGGCCAGAAGCAGTCGACCATCGCCAACGTGGTGCGCAAGCTCGAAGAGCACGATGCCCTCAAGCACACCGTCATCGTCGCCGCCTCGGCCTCCACGCCGGCCGCGATGCAGTACATTTCGGCCTACTCCGGCTGCACGATGGGCGAGTTCTTCATGGACAACGGCGAGGACGCGCTCATCGTATACGACGACCTGTCGAAGCAGGCGGTCGCCTACCGGCAGATCTCGCTGCTGCTGCGCCGGCCGCCGGGACGCGAGGCGTTTCCGGGCGACGTGTTCTATCTGCATTCCCGCCTGCTCGAGCGCAGTGCGCGCGTCAACGAGGAGTACGTGGAGCAGGTCAGCAAGGGCGCCGTCAAGGGCAAGACCGGCTCGCTCACCGGCCTGCCGATCATCGAGACACAGGCGGGCGACGTCACGGCGTTCGTGCCCACCAATGTCATCTCCATCACGGACGGCCAGATCTTCCTGGAGACGGATCTCTTCAACGCGGGCATTCGTCCGGCAATGAACGCCGGCATCTCCGTGTCGCGCGTCGGTGGCGCGGCACAGACCGACATCATCAAGAAGCTGGGCGGCGGCATCCGTCTCGCCCTCGCGCAGTACCGCGAGCTCGCGGCGTTCTCGCAGTTCGCATCCGACCTCGACGAGGCCACCCGCCGCCAGCTCGAGCGCGGCCAGCGGGTCACCGAGGTCATGAAGCAGAAGCAGTACGCGCCCATGTCGGTCGCGGAGATGGCGCTCTCCATCTATGCCGTCAACAACGGCTACATGGACAAGGTGGAGCTGAAGAAAGTGGTCGCCTTCGAGGCCTCGCTGCAGGCTTTCGCGCACACCGCCTATCAGCCGATGCTCGATCGCATCAACCAGGATCCGAAGCTCAAGGACAACGAGGCGGAGCTGAAGAAGTGCGTCGAGGACTTCCTCAAGACCGGCACGTACTGACCTCCCATGCCCGGCACCAAGGAAATCCGCTCCAAGATCGCGAGTGTGAAGAACACTCAGAAGATCACCAAGGCCATGCAGATGGTGGCCACGAGCAAGATGCGCCGCGCGCAGGAGCGCATGCGCCAGGCGCGCCCGTACGCGGAAAAGATGCGCAACGTCATCGGGCACCTCACCGAGGCCAACCCGGACTACCGCCATCCGTTCCTGCAGCCGCGCGACGCGGTCAGGAGCGTCGGCATCATCGTCGTCTCCACGGACCGCGGCCTTGCCGGAGCCCTGAACGCCAACGTCTTCAAGCAGGCACTGCATCTGCTGCGCGAGTGGCAGGGCAAGGGCGCCGCCGTCAGCCTGTGTCTCGTCGGCGGCAAGGGGCTCGCGTTCTTCCGCCGGCTCGGCGTGCCGATCCTCGCCAACGTCTCGCACCTGGGCGATCAGCCGCACGTGAAGGATCTCATCGGCACCGTCAAGGTGATGCTGGACGCGTATCGGGAAGGCAAGATCGACCGGCTGCTGCTGCTGAATGCCCAGTTCGTCAATACCATGACGCAGCGGCCGGTGGTCGAGCAGCTGCTGCCCATACAGGCCATCGACACCGAAGGCCTGCAGGAGCACTGGGACTACATCTACGAGCCGGAAGCGTCGCGGATCCTCGACGGACTGCTGATGCGCTACATCGAGTCGCAGGTCTACCGCGCGGCCGTGGAGAACGTCGCTTCCGAGATGGCGGCGCGGATGGTGGCCATGAAGGCCGCGTCCGACAACGCCGGCAAGCTGATCAACGAGCTGCAGCTCATCTACAACAAGGCCCGCCAGGCCGCGATCACCAAGGAGCTGTCGGAGATCGTCGGCGGCGCCGCGGCCGTATGACATCAATGACCTTTCTTTCGAGGAATTTTCATGGCTAACACGGCCGAAGGCACGATTACCCAGATCATCGGCGCGGTCATCGACGTCGAGTTCCCCCGCAACGCCATTCCGCGCGTCTACGAGGCGCTGAAGCTGAAGGACGTCGACCTGACGCTCGAAGTGCAGCAGGAGCTCGGGGACGGCATCGTGCGCGCGATCGCGATGGGCAGCTCCGAGGGGCTGCGGCGCGGGCTGTCCGTGGTCGCGACCGGCGCCCCGATCACGGTGCCCGTGGGCCAGGCGACGCTCGGCCGCATCATGGACGTGCTCGGCCATCCGCAGGACAACCGCGGCCCGGTGCAGTCGCCGGAGCAGCTGCCGATCCATCGCCCGCCGCCGTCCTTCGAGGAGCAGGCGGGCGGCCAGGATCTGCTCGTCACCGGCATCAAGGTCATCGACCTGCTGGTGCCGTTCGCCAAGGGCGGCAAGGTGGGCCTGTTCGGCGGCGCCGGCGTCGGCAAGACCGTCAACATGCTGGAGCTGATCAACAACATCGCCAAGCAGTACAGCGGCCTGTCGGTGTTCGCCGGGGTCGGCGAGCGCACCCGCGAGGGCAACGACTTCTATCACGAGATGATCGAGTCGGGCGTCATCGACCCGAAGACGCTGTCGAACTCGAAGGTGGCGATGGTGTACGGCCAGATGAACGAGCCGCCGGGCAACCGCCTGCGCGTGGCGCTCACCGGCCTCACCATGGCGGAGTACTTCCGCGACGAGAAGCGCGAGGACGGCGGCAGGGGCCGTGACGTGCTCTTCTTCATCGACAACATCTACCGTTACACGCTCGCGGGCACCGAGGTGTCGGCGCTGCTCGGCCGCATGCCATCGGCGGTGGGCTACCAGCCGACGCTGGCGGAGGAGATGGGCGTGCTGCAGGAGCGCATCACCTCCACCAAGACCGGCTCCATCACCTCCATCCAGGCGGTGTACGTGCCCGCGGACGACCTGACGGACCCGTCGCCCGCGACGACCTTCGCCCACCTCGATGCGACGGTGGTGCTGTCGCGGCAGATCGCCTCGCTCGGCATCTATCCGGCGGTGGATCCGCTCGACTCGACCAGCCGGCAGCTCGATCCGCTGGTGGTCGGCGAGGAGCACTACAACACCGCGCGCGGCGTGCAGGCGGTGCTGCAGCGCTACAAAGAGCTGCAGGACATCATCGCGATCCTCGGCATGGACGAGCTGTCGGAGGACGACAAGCTGACGGTGTACCGCGCGCGCAAGGTGCAGCGCTTCCTGTCCCAGCCCTTCAACGTCGCCAAGGTGTTCACGGGACAGGACGGCAAGATCGTCCCGCTGGCGGAGACCATCCGCGGCTTCAAGGGCATCCTCGGCGGCGAGTACGACTCGCTGCCGGAGCAGGCCTTCTACATGGTCGGCTCCATCGACGAGGTGGTGGCCAAGGCGAAGACGCTGCAGTAGAGGTCCCACATGGCCGAAGCGCACACCATCCACGTCGACATCGTCAGCGCCGAGGGAGAGATCTTCTCCGGAGAGGCGGCCATGGTGTTCGCCCCGGCTTCCGAGGGGGACATCGGCGTGGCGCCGCGTCATGCGCCGCTGCTGTCGCTGCTCAAGCCGGGCGAGGTGCGGGTGCAGACCCCCGCGGGGCAGGAGCTGCACTTCTTCGTGGGAGGCGGCGCCATCGAGGTGCAGCCCTCCAGGGTGACGGTGCTGGCCGATACGGCGCTGCGCGCCAAGGACATCGACGAGGCGGCGGCGCTGGCGGCGAAGCAGCGGGCGGAAGAAGCGCTGAAGGACCGCAGCGGACACATCACGCAGGCCGAGGCGCTGGCGGAGCTGGCGCGGGCGGCGGCGCAGTTGAAGATCATCGAGCGGTTGCGCAAGCTGAGAAGTTGAAACCCCTGTCAGTCATCATCCTCGCGGCGGGCGAGGGGAAGCGGATGAAGTCCGCGCTGCCGAAGGTGCTGCAGCGGTTGGCTGGGCGGCCGCTTCTGGCGCATGTCATCGATACCGCGCGCGCACTCGATCCCGAGGCGATACACGTCGTGTATGGGCATGGCGGTGAGCTCGTGCGCGAGGCGCTGCCGGACGAGGCTATCGACTGGACCCTGCAGGCGCAGCAGCTGGGGACGGGGCATGCGGTGCTGCAGGCGATCCCGAAGGTGCCGGACGATCATCTGGCGCTCATTCTTTATGGGGACGTGCCGCTTCTCAGCCAGCGCACACTCGCACGGCTCGTGGCGCTCGCGGGGGCGCGGCAGGTCGCTCTCCTCACCATGACCGTCGATGATCCGTCAGGGTATGGACGGATCGTGCGCGACGGCAAGGGCAAGGTGGAACGGATCGTCGAGCAGAAGGATGCATCGGCCGCGCAACGCAAGATCCGGGAATGCAACACCGGGGTGATGGCGGCGCCGGCGGGACTGCTGCGGCGCTGGCTGGAAGGACTGAAGACCGACAACTCGCAGCACGAGTATTACCTCACCGATGTCATCGCCATGGCGGTGAAGGATGGGGTCGCGGTCAACCCGCTGGGGTGCGATGCGGCAATCGAGGCGCTCGGGGTGAACGACAAGGTGCAGCTCGCCATGCTGGAGTCGGAGTGCCGGCGGCGCGCGGCGCGGGAGCTGATGCTGGCCGGGGTCACGATCGCGGACCCGGCGAGGATCGACGTTCGGGGACGCGTGACACACGGTACGGACGTATTTCTCGACGTCAACGTTGTGCTCGAAGGAACCGTGAAGCTGGGTGACCGGGTCTGCATCGGACCCGGATGTGTCGTTCGCGACTCGGAGATCGGCGACGACACGCAGGTGTTCCCGCATTGCGTCATCGACGCGGCGGTGATCGGCGCGCGTTGCAATATCGGGCCCTTTGCCCGCTTCCGGCCGACATCGCGCCTGGCCGATGAAGTGCACATCGGCAACTTCGTCGAGGTCAAGAACTCGACCCTGGCGGACGGGTCCAAGGCCAACCACCTGTCGTACGTCGGCGACGCGCAGGTCGGCGCCCGAGTCAACATCGGCGCCGGCACGATAATCGCCAATTACGACGGCGCCAACAAGCACGTCACCGTCATCGGCGACGACGTTCACACGGGGTCCAACAGCGTGTTGGTGGCTCCGATCACCGTCGGCGCGGGCGCAACGGTTGCCGCCGGGTCGACGGTGGCGAATCAGGTGCCGGCGGGCAAGCTCACCATTGCGCGCGCCCGGCAGACGACGCTCGAAGGGTGGCAGCGGCCCGTGAAACAGAAGAGGAAATAGCGCGTCATCCAACCGTAATACGAATGTCAACACACTGTTTCGACTGACAATAACCCCGGCCCGCGGCTTGCAACGGAGCCGTAGCACTCATGCGTTAGCTTGTGCGCGACCCGACAGAAGAACGCGCCAAGGTGAGGGTTTATGAGTGCGTCCGGAGATCCCCAGGCCGAGTGGCTCGCTCCCCCCATGTGGGACGATCTCAAGCGGCTCGAGAGCCGCCATCGCGACCTGCAGCGGGAGCACGACCTGGCGCGCCGGCGGCTCGATCAGGTGACGCCGGAGGAAGGCGATGAGCTGCGCAGCGCCTGGCGGGACTACTGCGAGGTGATCGCCGAGCTCGATGAGGCCACCGCCGCCCTCGAGCACCTGCGTACCGGCACCGGCTGAGGTGCGGGCAGCGGAGGCGTGATGGTTCCGCTGTCCCGCCGAGCGCGGACCCGGCTCGGGTTATTGCAGGCCAGCGTGTGCAAGCTGGCGGCGCAGCGCAACGAGGCGCTGCGGCTCTTCATCGCCAGCCGGCATGCCACTACGCCGGCGTCGCAGCGCGAGTTCTGGCTGGAGTTCTCCTGGATCGACCAGGAATACCGCGCCGCGGTGCACCAGCTCGCAGAATTCTGCCGCCAGCGCCTGGCGGCCCAGACGGCCGCCGCCCGGAAACGCGAGGCCTGACCCGCCGCCTCGCGAGACGGAGACCCGCGTCACGCCGGTTTGCAAGGCTGCCGTCACATCCCTGGCCTAGGCTCGCTCCGCCATAGAGCGGAGGACATATGAGAGAGCCGGCCACCGGGCGCCAAGAGGGGACTGAGCGCGGTCGTCTGGGCATCCCCGTGTCGGCGACGCCGACGCGTTTGCGGCGGTGGGCGCTCCGTGCACTGCCCGCTCTCGCGAGGCTCCATCGGATCCGCGACGAGGTGCGCAGGCTGGGCGACCCGTTCGCGGTCGCGGAACATGCGCTGCGCGAGCTGCGGGTGGACGTACGGCTGACCGATGCGGAGCTCGATCGCATTCCGGCCGCAGGCGGCGTGGTCATCACCGCCAACCATCCGTTCGGCGGCCTCGATGGCCTGTTGGCCATCGCCGCGATCGGCCGCCGCCGGCGGGATCTGCGCATCCTCGCCAACGCGGAGCTCGCGCGCATCGACGAATTGCGGGAGCTCATCATCCCGGTCGACCCCTTCGGAGGGCCTGGCGCCGCGCGCGCCAATGTAGCCGGGTTGCGTCAGGCGCTGCGCTGGATCGCGGCCGGGGGCGCGCTGCTGATGTTCCCGGCGGGCGAGGTCTCCCACCTGCATCTGCGCAGCGCCTCCATCACCGATCCTTCGTGGAGCGCCACGGCCGCGCGGCTCGTGCGGCTCGCGGGCGCGCCGGTGGTCCCCTTCTACATCGCAGGCGCCAACAGCGTGTTGTTCCAGGTCGCGGGCCTGGTGCATCCGCGGCTGCGAACGCTGCTGCTGCCGGCCGAATTGGCCAACAAGACCGGCGCGCGCGTGCAGACCCGCATCGGTACGGCGATCGCGCCGGCGCGCAGCCGCCAGATGGAGTCGGACCAACACCTCGCCGCCTACCTGCGGCTGCGGACCTACGGTCTCAAAGCCGACGCGCCGGGCGCGGCGGCACCGGCGGCAGGCGGCCGCGAGCCCGAGCCCATCGCGGCCGAGACGCCGCCGGATCGGGTGTCGGACGAGATCGCCGCCCTGCCGCCGGCCTCCCTGCTGGCGCGTGCCGGCAATCTGAGCGTGCACCTCGCCGCGGCCAGCGAGATTCCGTGGACGCTGCAGGAGCTCGGACGGCTGCGCGAGCTCACCTTCCGCGCCGTGGGCGAAGGCACGGGCCGCGCCTCCGACATCGATCTCTTCGACGACTACTACGAGCATCTGGTGCTCTGGGACAGCACCGCGGGCCGCATCGCCGGCGGCTATCGGCTGGGCCGCACGGATGTCATCTGGCGCCGCTTCGGCCGGCGCGGACTCTATACTTCCACGCTGTTCGACTACGGCGATCTTTTCCTGCATCTGCTCGGCCCGGCGCTGGAGCTGGGACGCTCGTTCGTGCGCGTCGAATACCAGCGCAGCTTCGGCGCGCTCATGCTGCTCTGGAAGGCCATCGCCGAGTACGTGGGCCGCAATCCACGCTACTGCCGTCTCGTCGGCCCGGTCAGCATCAGCAACGACTATCAGCCGCTCTCGCGCGAGCTGCAGGTCGCCTTCCTGCGCGACCGGCTGCGCGATCCTCTGACGGCGAGCGTGCGCCCGAAGCGCGCGTTTCGCGGGCGGTTGTCGCTACGCTCCGTGGGGCTCGAACCGCGATGGCCCGAGGACATGGACCAGTTGTCCGCGCTGGTTTCCGGCCTGGAGCCGGACGGCAAGGGCGCTCCCGTGCTGCTGCGCCACTACCTGCGGCTCGGCGGCCGGGTTCTCGGGTTCAGCGTCGATCCTGACTTCGGCAACGCGCTCGACTGCCTGATCCTCGTCGACCTGCGCAAGACCGAGCCGCGGGTGCTGCGCAAGTACATGAGCGAGTCGACCTGGGCGCGATTCCAGCGGAAACACCGGATGCGCGGCCATCGCAACGGCGATGGCGGCCGGGCGGCGTGAGGGTCGGCCGCAAGATCGGCCGGCAATCGCGCCGGGGATTACGCGCCGGCGGCGCTCAACAGCTCGCGCCAGCGCGCAACGGCTGCCGCGAGCGTATAACGTTTCTCGAAGATCTCGCGCGCGCGCGTTCCCATGCGCATCCGTGCCGCCTGATCGTCCCGCAACGCCCGTAGCGCGCGGCAGAGCGCCGCCGAATCGCCGCTTCTGACACTGACACCGACTCCGGTCGCGGCGATCAGTCCCGCCAGCTCGCCGCCCGGGTCGCCGATGAACACCACCGGCCGCCCGGCCGCGAGGATCCCATACAACTTGCTCGGGACGATCAGCCCCTCGAGCTCCGGCCGCAGCGACACGAGATGGACGTCGCCCGCGGCGAGGCTGTCGGAAAGCGCCTCGCGCGCCTGATGGGGCGCGAAGCGGAAATTGGTGAGGCCCCGGGCGCGGGCCTGCATCTCCAGCGAGCGCATCCCGGCGCCGCCGCCGATCATGAGAAAGACGATGCCCGCATCGCCCTCGAGCGTGCACGCCGCCTCGAGGATGGTGGTCGAATCGTGGGCCCGGCCGAGGTTGCCGGAGTAGGCCGCGACGAAGCAATCGCCCAGTCCCAGTCTGCGGCGCAGCTCGCTGCGCGCCGCCGCCAGCGGCCGCAGCCGCCCCTCGTCGGCCCAGTTCTCACTGATGCTGATCCGCGCGGCCGCGACGCCCCGTCCGATCAGGTACTCCCGCATGCTCGTTCCGAGAACCACGTTGACCCGCGCAGTCGCCAGCGAGCGGTCCCGTGCGATGCGCAGCAATGCCTCGATCGGCCGGGGCACCGGCGAGAGGGCGAGCCGCGAGGCCACTTCGGGATACAGGTCCTGCAGCCAGTTGACGAGCCTTGCGCCCCGGCAACGCGCCGCGAGCCAGCCGACGAGCGAAAGGAGCGGCGGGTCGGTCTTGACGACCAACACGTCGCCGCGCTGCAGCCGGGTGAGCAGAGAGACGCCGGCGCAAAGGTAGAAGCTCGCATAGTCGAGCGCGCGGCCGAGGAGGGAGTCGCGCCCGAAGCGGGTCGTGACCAGCCGTCGCACCCTGACTCCCCGCAGCAACTCCGCAGGCGGGAGGCCGGCGCCGGCATCTCCATATAACTGCCGGCTGCAGAGAACCTCGACTTGGATCCCCGAGCTGACGAGCGCCTCGGCCAGGTCGGTCAGCAGCTGGCTGGTGGCCGATTCGTCCGGAGCATAGTACCGGTTGACGAATACGACCCGCTGTTTGATTGGCGCAAAGTCGCCTGCGGCCAGCCGCTGGGTCTCTTGCTTTCGCACGCAGCCACCTCAATCGACGGTGGCCGCCGGAAGAGCCGATGGCGCGCCCCGCGCCGCGGAGCCGGGCTCCGCCTCGACCAGCGGCAGCAGGCCGCCTTCGCCGCGGTCGCGCAGCACCAGCTCGATGATCTCGGGATCGATCGGATTGCGCTGCTCGGCGAAGCCGTACACCAGCGCCGTGTCGCACACCTGGTTGATCAGCCTGGGTACGCCGCCGGTGCACGCATGCACCCGCTCGCAGGCCTCGAAGTTGATCAGGCCGGCGTGGCCGCCCGCCACGCTCAGCCGGTGAGCGATGTAGTGATGGGTCTCTTCCTGCGACAGCGGCGCGATGTGGCAGTCCACCGAGATCCGCTGCGCGAACTGCCGCATGCGCACGCTGCGCAAGGTCTCTCGGATCTCCGGCTGCCCGACCAGGATGGTCTGCAGCACCAGCCCTTCGCCGGCATTGAGGTTCGAGAGCACGCGCAGCTCCTCGAGCGCATCGGCGGTGAGGTTCTGTGCCTCATCGATGATCAGCACCGCCCGCCGGCGTGCGCGCCGCTCGCGCTCGAGGAATTGGGCGAACGCGCCATAGAGATCGCTGGCGGTGGTGGCGCCGCGCGGCGTGGCCACGGACAGGCTCTGCATCACCCACGGCAACAGCGTGCCGATGCCGGGATGGGTGTTCGTCATCAGCCCCACCCGCAAGCCCCGCTGTACACGGCGCAGCAGATAGTTGACGACGGTCGTCTTGCCGCTGCCGATCTCGCCCGAGATCAGCGCAAAACAGGTTCCCT
>Ga0335075_10002613_pt1 | contig 28813 bp, 25 predicted proteins | sample Lox_Sample_24_FD_206723 | JGI IMG/M metagenome (GOLD analysis project Ga0335075, IMG submission 206723) | Soil microbial communities from Loxahatchee National Wildlife Refuge, Florida, United States - Lox_Sample_2.4 | ecosystem: Environmental > Terrestrial > Soil > Wetlands | place: USA...
TGGCGGATGAAGTGCCAGCTCTCGTTCCCAGGCTCTGCCTGGGAACGCATCTGAATGGCCCAGAGAGCATACGGCTCGCACACGGCGAGCATGGCGTCCTCAGCCCGCAGCGGATGATCGGCGGGCGGATCGACAACAATGCGATCGACCAGCGTGTTCAGCCATACGCATTCGTGCTCCAGCCAGCCGGTGAAGGCATCCGGCATCTGCCAGGCGTGGGCCAATTGCAGCAACAGACGGCGAAGCGTATCGGCGTTGTGTTCGCGCAGCTCGCAGGGAACGATCGTCAGCGGCGGCTGCCCGGCCTCGAAGCGCTCGCGCAGCACAGCTAAGAGCTTCGCGGGGAAGGAGCGCGGCGCGGGGAGACCGGCGTCTCGCCGGTCGGTGTCGGCGGGATCGAGGTTGTAGCCGGATTCGGTCGTGTTCGACAGGATGATGCGCAGCTCCGGCGAACGCGCCACGGCGCGGATTTCCTCCCACTGCGAGGAGGCGACGAGAGCGCGGCTGATACTAGCCGAGGTTTCCAGTCGATCGACGACGGCGCCGCTCTCGTAGCCGCGCACGGCAACGTGATAGCGGCCATGCTGGCGATTGAGCGCCGCCGCCCGCTCGTCGCCGGTCGATTGCACGATGACAATGCGGCCGACGTTCTGGCCCTCCTCGTTGGCCTGGTGGATGAACAGATCGGCGAAGGCGCGGAGAAAACGGCCGGCGCCGAATTGCAGGATGGTTTCGCAGAGTGTAGTCATGAGCGGTGGAACGAATCCCCTCGAAGAAGCCGGCGATGCAGCAGGACAGTGACACGGGTACGTCCACGGAGAAAGATATTCCGAAAACGGCGCGTTGTCCGCCGTGAGCTCCTCGGTTCCTGGTTCCCAAACAGATCCTCAGAGTTTGACAACGAGGACCGAGGAAACGAGAAAAATCCGCGGCAGTGTTTCCTTCGTCGTAAAAGAGGAACGTCTCGAACACTCTATTGTTCTCGCAGGAGAATCCCATGTCCTCTCGCTTCCTCTTCCGACGTGCCGTGCTTGCCGCGGCATTGGCCGCCGTCAGCGGGTTGTCTCTCCCCGCCGTCGCCGCCGATGCCAAACCCGCGGGCAAGAAACCCAAACCCAAGATCGAGGTTGTCTTCTGCCTGGACACCACCGGCAGCATGGGCGGTCTTATCCAGGGCGCCAAGGACAAAATCTGGTCGATCAGCAACCAGATCGCCGGCGGCAAGCCGTCGCCGGACCTCAAGATCGGCCTGGTCGCCTACCGCGACCGCCGAGATGCCTACATCACCAAGATCGTCGATTTGACCGACGACCTCGACGCCATCCACGCCAAGTTGCGCGAGCTCCAGGCCGCGGGCGGCGGCGACGGTCCCGAGAGCGTCAATCAGGCGCTGGACGACTCGGTCAACAAGATCAAGTGGAGCAGCGACAAGAAGACGCTGCGCATCATCTTCCTCGTCGGCGACGCTCCGCCGCACATGGACTACCCCGACGACGCCAAGTATCCCGCCACCTGCAAGAAGGCCTGCGAGAAGGGCATCATCATCAACACCATCCAGTGCGGCGGCGACGGCGAATGCCAAAAACACTGGAAAGAGATCTGCAAGCTCGCTGAAGGCTCGTATGCTCAGATCGCCCAGACCGGCGGCGTGGTCGCCGTCGCCACGCCCTTTGATGGCGAGCTGAAAAAGATCAACGACGAGCTGGCCACTTCCACCCTCGTCTACGGCGGCGTTGCCATGCGCAGGGCCGGCGAGGCCAAGCGCGACGAAGCTCGTAAGCTGGCCGCCCCCGCCGCCGCCGATCGCGCCGCCTTCGCCGCCAAGGACGGCAAGGCCGCCGCCTACGATCTCCTTGACGCCATCAAGGCCAAGAAGGTCAAGCTCGCGGATCTCAAGGAGAGCGAGCTGCCGGAGCAGATGAAAAAGATGAATGCCAAGGAGCGCCAGGAGTATCTCGACAAGCTGGAGAAACGCCGCGCCGAGCTGAGCAAGAAAGCCCTGGAGCTGGACAAGAAACGCGCCGCCTACATCAAGGAAGAGCTGGCCAAGAGGGCGAAGAAAGAAGGCAAGGACGCCAAGGACAGCTTCGACAATCAGGTGCTGGAAACCCTGCGCAAGCAGGCCAAGAAGCACAACATCGACTATTGAGAGATGCGGTTGATGCGGAGCCGCTTGCGGTTTAGCGTAACCCCCGCTAAGCCGCAAGCGGCTTTTTTTGCTGCACACGATTGCAAATCGCGCCGCGGCGTCGTACATTGCGAGCTGCCCCTGACATTCCTCTGTTTGGAGTATCTCCCATGAAACGCATCCGGTTCTCTGCTCTCCTCATCGTGGCCGCACTCACCTTGCTGCTGGCGCTGTCCACAGGCGGCGCGGCCGACAAGGATGCCAAAGAAACGCCCCTCATCCCGCCGCGCAAGGGGGAGTCGAAGACCATCAAGCTGTTCAACGGCAAGGATCTGGACGGTTGGGAGGGACACAAGGATCTCTGGTCGGTTCAGGACGGCGTCATCGTCGCCAAGAACACCAAGCCGATCAAGGTGAGCACCTACCTGCTAACCAAGGACAAGTACAGCGATTTCCGCCTGACGGCGACCGTCAAGCTGGTGCAGTCGGAGATGCACTCCGGCATCGCCTTCTGGGGCAAGGCCGCGCCGGACAAGGGCGACAAGTACACCTACGCCGGCCATCTGGTGATGTTCCCGTCCGGCTGGGGCATGTATGACCTGTACGGCCGGAATGGTCTGAAGGTGGACGGCGGGCCTGCGAAGAAAGCCGGCAAGCAGCACGACTGGAACGACCTGGAAATCCTCGCCCAGGGCAACCGGGTGCGCGTCGCCGTCAACGGCAAGCCTGTTGTGGACTGGCGCGATCCGCAGCCCAACCGCATCAAGAGCGGTCCCATCGGTCTGCAGCTGCATTCCAACAAGGTGCCGCAGGAGGTCCATTTCAAGGACCTGACGCTCACCACGTTTCCCGAAGACAAGCTGATGACGGTGAAGTGAGGGACGACCGTAAGGGAGCGGTTGGCAAGACCGCTCCCACCACGCCTGCCGGAGTCTGAGGCGGCAAGATCCACAAGTCCCCGCCCATTTTCGTGTTCGCGCCTACAGCAACACAGACTTGGGTTTGACTCTCCCATAGCAATCTTTACAATAACAGATGAGGTCTCGCCAGGGACGGCGAGGTTTGCGGAACGTAGGCGAAGAGGTGCGATCATGTGGTCCCCGACTCCCGACCATCCGCTCCGGCGGATGTTCGCCGGTCTCACGGAACAGACTTTCATCCACACCCTCGGCGTCGCCGATCCTCGTCTCACCGATTATCTTTCCGAGCTGCTGTCGCGTTTCGTTCACATGGACGCCGTCTATCGGCTGTCGAGCGCGAGGGGCAAGCGGCTGGAGGAAGTCGCCGAGATGATGATCGAGGCCGAGGCGATGCCGCCGGAGGGCCGCACTCGCCGCGAAATTTATCGCCACATTGGCGATTTCACGTTGTTCTGGACCGGCGTTTATCCGGAGGCGCTGAACCGCCTGCGCTCCATCCTGTCGAAAGATCACTTCATCGATTACTGCTCGCAGGGCAAGCGTTCCTATTACATCGCCAGCACCTTCGAGGAGCCGCCCTACGACGAGGAAGCGCCGGTCCTGCGGCGGCTGAGCGAGGAGTTCGAGCTGTGCGCTTACGGGCTTCATCAGATCCGCCGCCAGTGGGAGCGCCTACCCGGTGAAGAGCTTCCCCCCGGCCCGCCTGCCATCAATTGAGGAACAGCGTCTCCTCGACTCAATCAGCCCAATTCTCGATGGTCAAGCCGGGCACCTGGCGAAAGTCCTTCACGTTGCGAGTGACCAAAGTGGCCCGGTTCGACAGCGCGATGGATGCGATCAGCAAATCGGCGCGACCGATCTTCCTTAGTTTCCTGTTCTCAAGCAAGCGTTCAAACTCGGCTACCGCCGTATCGTTGAATAGTACGATTGGCAAGCGCGCTAAATCCGCCTCGGTCTTTTGAAGCCATTCCTGGGCGCGGAACAGCTCCGATCCGTTGGCTGCTCGAAGGACGAAAGCGAAACGGCCTTGCAGAGCTTCAATGCGTGTCACGACCGTGATCGCCACTTCCTCTGTTGCGGCAGCGAAGCGGGCCACGACCCGAGGATGTCTTGAGGTCAACAGGGTGAAGCTGTCCGTATCGAGAAGGATCATTTCTGCTCTTTCTCGAAGTTAAGTCCGTGGAAGAGTCTGTAGGAACCATCTTCCGTGATAGGTCGGCCCCGTCGTCGATAGATCTCTTCGACCATGTCCTCCAGATACGGATCGTCCTTCCACGCTCCGATAATCGACGCCCAGGCTTCCTTGTTGGCTTGCAGGGGGGACTTGCCGCAGCTCAGCCATTGCTGGATGGCGGGTTTGAGAAAACGCCACTCCGTCCCCACCTGGCGGGCGGGTAAATTCTGTTCGTGGATCGCTCGCACCACATCCGCCTCGCTGAGACGCAAATAAGAGGCGGTCTCCGCCAGCGTCAACACGTCGCTCGGCGGCGCGATTGTCGCCACCGGCTGCGGAGTCGTGGATTGTGGTTCCGGTTTCTTTTTCGTTCGCGGCATCGCTCACTCTCCTTCCTGCCTTGCTCTAGGGTAATCCCCTAATCTTTCGGCGGCACGAAATCGGCCATCCACAGCTGCGACGGCTGCCGGCCGTCGCGCGTCGAGGTCCACATCAGCCGTTTGCCGTCCGGGCTGAACACCGGCAACACGTCGGCGCCCGGCGCGTACGTCAGCCGTACTTTCTTGCCGGTATCGACGTTCATCCAGTACAGATCGTAATTGGGGCGTCCGGGAACGGCGTGATTGGCGCCGGCATAGACGATGTGCTTGCTGTCCTTGTACCAGTACGGTCCCCACTGCACCCAGTTGAGATCGTCGGTCAGGGCGCGTTCGCCGCTGCCGTCGGCGTTGATGACGAAGAGCTGCAAGTGGTCCTTCTTCTTGCGGTCGCTGCGGAAGATAACGCGCTTGCCGTCCGGCGAGAAGAACGGGCCGCCGTTGTAGCAGCCCGGCGCGTGTGTCAGCTGACGGACGTTCTTGCCGTCGCGGTCCATGATGTACAATTCGAGATTGTCCGGACCGCCGCGGTTGGAACAAAAAACGATGTGCTTGCCGTCCGGCGAGTAGCTGCCCTCGGCGTCGTAGCCGGGCGCGTCGGTCAGACGCCGCAAGCCGCTGCCGTCGGGGTTGGCCTCGAAGATGTCGAGGTGCGGATCGAAGTCCCATTTGTAACGGCGGCGCTTGCCGGATTTTTTCTCCTCCGCGCGTTGGCGATACTCCTCGGCGTACTGCTCCTTCGCCCTGGGATCGAGATGGCTGCTGGCGAAGATGATTTTTTTACTATCGGGAGAGAAATAGGAGCATGTGGTCTTGCCGATGCCAGGGCTGACGCGGCGAACGCGGCCGCCGACGAGGTCCTGCACGAAAATCTGGTAAAAGGGATTGCCGCTGTCCTTTTCCTCGGCCTGGAAGATGATGGTTTTGCCGTCGGGAGAGAAGTAGCCCTCGCCGGCGCGGACGAAGCTCCGGGTGACTTGACGGACGTTTTTCAGATGAACGGCCTCGGTTTTTTGCCAGTCAGCCGGCTCGGCGGCGAAGAGGGAGAAGAGCAGCCAAACATGCATGCGTGTGCTCCTTTGAGATCGGTCTCTTGATCGTGACGCCTCATTCTCTCACCATTATAGAGGAAACCTACAAGCCCGGAGCGCCCGTGACGGCTATCGGAGGAGTACACAACGCATGTCATCTTTTTTGTGCTGCCTGTTGGCGGATCTTCCATCCCAATTACTGCCGGGAAGGCCGCTGCTCGACAACAACCTCGTTTTCTATTGCGTGGGCGGCGGCGTGCTGCTGGTGTTGGTGCTGCTGATCCTCTGGGTGCGGCGCTTCCGGCTTCCGGCCGTCGATCCAGAAGGAGGGCTGATCGAAAACCTCGGTGACTATCCACCGGCGGGACCGGGACCGCAACGCTTGTTTGTGCATGGCCGACCCGTGCGTCTGCGTCTGGTGGTGCTGGCGCCGTTGGGAAAACGGCCTCTCCCCACCGACGGCGCCGTGGAACCACTGCTCGATCAGATCGTGCGCGGCCTGGGGGACATCGCCCGCCAGGATCGGCCGCGCATCCGCGTTTGGCCGCCACAACTGAGTCATCAGGGCTTTCCGCCGACGTTCTTCCGCCTCACCCGTCGCCCGGAGCAAGCAGGCAAACCCTCGCCCTGGGTGCTGGCTGCCGGTCCGGTCCGCGCCGGCGGACATCAGCTGCTCGTCGGCCTGGCCCTGTGCGCCGACGGCTCGACCGACCTGGACAACCTGCCCCTGCAAGCGAACCAATGGAATGAAGTCCTGCGCATCGGCCCAAGGACGTAAGCTGGTTAGCGACGCTTCGCAGAAGCGTCGCAGGCAACGACGCTTCTGCGAAGCGTCGCTAACCGAGAGTTCATCTCACGAAGTCTACCGATCATGGAATTGCGTCTCGATCGTTTGTTGCACAAGCTGCGTGAAGATCCCACGGCCATCCTCGAAGCCATCGACCGCGACCCGCTGCTGCTCAAGCGCGAGAGCGGTCCGCTGGTGCTGGCCAACGCCAGCCAGGCCCTGTATACGCCGCAAGAGGAACATCAGCTCTTCGCCAAGGGCATTGTCTATCGCCGCCATCCTCATCGCGTCGTCTCGCTGCCGATGGTCAAAATCTACAACCTCGGCGAACGCGATGTCACCGTCGCCGACCTGGCCGCGCTGCTTGAGGAGCCGCGCGTGTGTCTGCGATTTCTGCGGAAAATCGACGGCTCGCTCATTCAGGTATTCTGGCACGAGGGTCGCGTCTGGTTCACCACGCGCGGCATGATCGAAGGAGCGCGTCCCCCGACCGGCGAGACGCCGGTCCCACCACACAAGAAGACCGGCGAGACGCCGGTCCCACCACCAAGACTGACCGGCGAGACGCCGGTCCCACCACCAAGACTGACCGGCGAGACGCCGGTCCCACTGAGCGAAGACCGTTACGACTTCGACTATCTCGGCGCCGCTCGCCGGCTCGCGGTCGAGCGCTATCCCCGTTTGCTCGATGCTGACTGGCTCGCCGGCCGCACGCTGATCTTTGAATTGATCCATCCGCTGGCGAAGAAGGTGACGAACTACGGCGACCGCACCGACCTGATCTTGCTGAGCTGCTTCGACACGCGCCGCCTGAGCTACGCCCCCTATCCGGAAGTCGCCGCCCTCGCCGAGAGGCACGGCCTGACCACGGTGGATGCGCTGTCGCCGCCCGGCGCGACGCTAAGCGAGCAGATCGAGCATCTGCTGGCGGCCCTGGCCGGCACCGATGAGGAAGGCAGCGTGCTCCAGCTCGAAAACGCCCAGGAAGTCGTCTACCGCGTCAAGGTGAAATCGCCGGACTATCTTCGCCTCCTGCGGGCGATGGCCGAATGCACCTACGAAAGCCTCGTCGCGCTCATGGACGACAATCCCCATCTCACGAGCTGGCAAGAGGTGGAAGCGTTCCTGAAGGCGCGCGGCCGCGAAGCGGTGCCGGAGGAAGTGTTGAGCTTCTATCGGCGGCACTACCAGCGTTTCACGGCATATCTAGACGATTGCGAGCGCCTGCGTCAGTGGGCGTTGCAAGTGCATGACCAGATCGGTCGCCGGCTGGGAGGCCGGAACGGCAAGGACGCCGCATCTTATCGCAAGAGTTATGCCGCCCTGGCGACGCGCTATCGTCATGCCGCGCTGTTGTTCGCCGCCCTGGACGGGCGGCTCGACCGCGACCGCCTCCGCCGGCTGATCCGCGATGCCGGTCAGGCGCGACAGGCTTTGCACGATCTGAGCTTGACGCCGGAGGACGAACAGACCGGATGAGTGCCGGCCGGCGGCAAGGAATCGATCGCCCTGAAACACGCTTCTGACATCCTTCGGTGGGCGAGCTACCGCGACGAGCTTGGGATGGTTAGGTGGGCGAACGTTTCGGCGAGCGGGGTTGCGTAAGCGCCCCGAGAGAGAACCACTCGAAGAGAGAACCACTCGGAGAGACAACCACTCGGAGAGACAACCACTCGGAGAGACAACCACTCGGAGAGACAACCACTCGGGGCGCTTACGCAGCCCCGCTCGCCGAAAGGGTGGGTTTACCAATTGCTCGGCATGGGAAGTCCATCGCGTGGGTCGCAGGCCAAGCCCCAGGCTGTCTGGCCGATACCTTGGGCGACAAAGCGCACGCTGCCGTCGCCAAGGCCCGCCATGATGCCGGCGGTGTGCGGCGAGTTCGGCACGTTGATGTTACAGGTGTTCGTGTAGTTGGGCTGGACCTGGAACAATTGCGCGAGCGGATAATTGGTAGGGATGCTCGTTTTGGCGCTGCCATTGGTAAAGTTGAACCCCGGACGCCACACACTGTTGGAGTCCGCCCAGAGAGTGCCATAGGCGCTGCCGAGGCTGCCGGTGCTGCCGCAGGTGCCATAGGCCTCGGTGAAGATGATGGTGTTGGAGGTGCCGTCGGTGAAGGTCGCGGGAATGCGGGCGGCGCCGGTCCAGCCCTGGCCGGCCGGCACGTTGGCGAACACGTAAGCGTTGGCCACGTAATTGCAAGCGGCCCAGGCGTTGGCGCCGCCGTCGGTGGTCATACACATGCCGTTGCTCGTACTGGGGTCCGCCGGACAGAGAAACGTTTTGATTACGCGCATGTACTGCCCGCCGGCGTAGCCGGCCGGACTCATCTGATTGTAAACGTTCTGCTGCTCGATAAACGGCAGCAGGAAGCCCTGGAGGGTGTAGTTGTAGCCTGCGTAGTTCTGGACACCGGCAGGGATGGGGGTGGTGGCGTCGGGAGCGTCCAGCGGCGGCAGAGTGCCGTAGGTATCGTTCATGTTCTGGATGCCGATACCGAGCTGCCTTACGTTGTTGCTGCACTGGCTGCGTGCCGCCGCCGCACGCACCTTCTGCACGGCGGGAAGCAACAGGCCGATGAGGATGGCGATGATGGCGATCACTACCAGCAGCTCGATCAGCGTGAACCCGCGACGAGCCGGAACGTGAAAACGATGGACCATGAGAGATTCTCCTTGGTTGGGGAAAGATACACACGGGGCTCGCGTGTGGGAGAGATGAATCCTAGTTGAAGTTATCGCGGAACGTTGCCCGATGCAAGGAAAAAATGAACGCGGCGTTAGAAAATTAGAAAAGAGAAAACAAGGAGACGGGCACCAGGAGCCGGCCGCGGAGGCACGAGAGCTTCAAACTGACATTGACGGTGAAAAGCTCGTCGCTATGCTGTCGTGCCGCCTGGAAAAACCTTGCGGCGATCCTGAGCGCCACGTAGGAGTGGCGGAGGTTGGCGACACATGACAGCCGTGGGAGCGTTCCGCACGGCTCGGTTTTGGGCATTGTGCGCCATGGTGATTCTGGCGGCCCTGCCGGGCTGTGCCAGTATTCGTGTCGATCGTACGCATCGACCGCCCCTACTCGATGCCTGGCGAGCCAGCGCCGTGCTGCGGGACGAGCTGTCGCCGCGCACTCTGCAAACCCTGCGGCAATGGGACCTGGCGCAGCTGTACCACGACAAGCCGGATGAGGCCATCCGCAAGCTGCACACCGAGGTACTGCGCGATCCGCGTCCCGAGCTGCTGTTTGCCCTGGCCGAGATGAACTACGTCTGCGGCCGCAGTGCCGAAAAACACGACTGCGCTCACGCCACCGCCTATTACTACCTCTGCGCCGGCTACGCCTATCACTACCTGTTCGACGAGCCGCCTTGGCCGGCGCCGAACACGGAAACCCGTCTGAAAATTACCGGCGACACGCCGCTCCCACCAAGCTCGGTCCTGCCGGCGCCGGTCCATACCGTGCGCCACTCGTCGATCTTCGATCCGCGTTTTCGTCTGGCCTGCGATCTGTACAACGCCGGCCTGGCCAAGCTTATCGCCGCCGCGCAGCGCGTCGGCCAGCTCGATCCGCGTCAGCAATTGCGCATGCCGACGCCGGACGGCAACGGCTTCACGCTGTCGGTGCTGCACATCGGCTTCAATCCCTGGAAGCCGGAGGAGTTCGGCAAGCTGCTCATTTGCAGCGATTATTCGGTTGTCGGCGTGGCCAATCAACACCGCACCTACGGCTTGGGCGTGCCGCTGATCGCCACGCGCGCTCCCGGACCGGACAAGGAAGACGCGGCGCGCACCTTCTATCCGCATGAGGCCGCCTTCGCCGCCACCGCTTTCTTCCGCTTCGAGGGCACGCTGGCCGACCTCGGCACCCAGCGCTGCGGCCGGCTGGAGCTGTACAATCCATTGACCATCCAGGCCGTCGCGGCCGCGGGGCAGAGGGTGCCGTTGGAGACCGACCTGACCACGCCGTTGGCCTACTTCCTGGACCACAGCAAGCTCAACGAGCTTAACGAATACGTCGGCTTCTTCCGCGGCGACCGCATCCGCGCCCACACCGGCATCCGCATGCTCGCCCCCTATCAGCCCGGCAAGATTCCCGTTGTCCTCGTGCATGGCCTGTTGTCGTCGCCGTTGACCTGGGCGCCGGTCATCAACGATTTGCAGGCCGATCCGGTCCTGCGCGAGCGCTACCAGTTCTGGTACTACTACTATCCGACCGCCGCACCCTACCTTTCCACGGCCGCCGAGCTGCGCCGCGAGCTGGCTCAGCTGCGAAACGAGGTCGATCCCCGCCGTCAGGATGCGGCGCTGGACAACATGGTGTTCGTCGGCCACAGCATGGGCGGACTGATCTCGAACCTGATGACCATCGATTCCGGCCCGCCGCCAACATACGACGATTTCTGGAAGCTGGTCAGCGACAAGCCGTTCGCGGAGCTGAAATTGCCTCCCAGTGCCCAGGCCGAGCTACAGCAGACGTTCTTTTTCCAGCGCGAAAGCTGTGTCAAGCGCGTCGTGTTCATTGCCACGCCGCACAACGGCTCGAAGCTAAGTCCGTCGCCGCTGGGTCGATTGGCCACGTATCTGGTGCGAATGCCCAGCGAGCTGAAGACGGTCCACGCCGACGTGGTCAAGGACAATCCCGACCTGGCCAAGGTGCTGCGCGATCGGGCGCTGCCGACCAGCGTCGATCTGCTGGCGCCGGGTGCTCCGGCGCTGCGGTTGATGGCCAACCGTCCGCGACCCCAACACATGCATTATCACACCATCGCGGGGCGCATCTCGACGGCGTCCACCAACGTCGAGCGCTGGCTGGCCGGCGACATCGGCGATCCCGGCGACGGCGTGGTGTCGTTGAAGAGCGCCAGCATCACTACCGCCGAGTCGGAGAAGATCGTGAAGGCCGATCATTTCCACGTCCACCATCATCCACAGGCCATTCAGGAAGTGCGGCGCATTCTGATGGAGCACTATCAGGAGTACATTCGCGAAATGCAGGGCGGCAAGGACTTCCAGTTAACGGCGTCCGACCCGGCGCACAAGGCGGCGACACCGAAGCCGTAGGCCGCTTGCGGCTTAGCGGCGTGGCGGAATCGCTAAGCCGCAAGCGGCTTGCGGCTTGGCGGCGTGGCGGAATCGCTAAGCCGCAAGCGGCTTGCGGAACAAATTCTTATTCGAGCTCGGCAATGATCTGTTTGGGGTCGCGCGGCTGGAGCGTTTGCGTGCTGCAATCGACCAAGAGATCCATGTCTTCCAGCACGATAGCTCCGATCAGGACATGGGAGCGCTTCGGTTCGACGATGGCTTTGAAATTGCCGTGCCGTCCGAGCAGATCCACGCGCACGTTTTCGACCACCTTTCTTGAGCTTTTGCGGTTATCCGCGTAGCGAACCGTTGCCTTGCCCGCGTCCGGCACGCCGAGCTGCTTCGCCGCCTCCTCCGGCAAGACCAGGTAATTGGCCCCGGTATCCACGATGCCGGCCATGCGGACGCGGCGAACCTGGTCGAGCGCCAGCGTGCCGTCTTTGACGCGCACCAGATCTTCCGCATTGGTCAGCTCGACTTCGACCGTAACACGGCCCATGTCTTTTGCTCCTCGCCGGATCATGTTCGCACCTCCTTCCCTCCGCAATCAGATGCGCAGGAAAATGCCGCGACGGTACATCCACAAACAGATCAGCCACAGCACCAGCAACACCGTCGCCGACTGCGTGATCGGCCCGAAGGTGTCGTTGAGCCATACCGGATCGACGGCCACATTCATCCACGCCAGCACCGGCTTGACGATATGGGTCAGGCTCGGCAAAGCCCATGCTCCCAGGTGGATCTGCAAGCTCGATCGTATCCAGCCTTTGATAAGCTGGGCCATGCAGTACATGGCGATCGAGTTCATGCCGACCACAACCAGCGGAAACGCCCAGCGCCGCCAACCTTGAATGTCGATCAGCCAGAAGAAGCCGGCCAACATCGCGAACGTGCAGCCGGCACTGTACAGCACCCACGACGGCGTCCAGATGCGTTTGACGATCGGACAGACGAATTCGCCCGCCAGCCAGCCCAGCGCCAGGCACACCGCGCCGGCGGCGAGCAGCCAGCCGAGCTTGTGCCATTTGCTTTTCGGCGTCCGCAGCATCTCGCCGGCCATCAGGCCGAGGATCATGGTACCCAGCGACGGCACGAAGTTCAGCGTTTGATAGCCACCCTTTTCGAAGAAGAACTCCTTGGCGCGCGGGAACAGGTTGAGGAACCGGACATCGAAGGCCGCCGCCGCGTTGGTGTTCTTATCCCAGTGCGCGAACCAACCTGGCAGCCCTTGCCAATCGTCCTTCCAGCCGACGGAATGATAATCGAAGCCCGAAGCCGGCAGCGGCCACAGAAAGAAAAGCAGCCAGTAGCCGATCAAAATGCTCGCCAGGGCCGCCAGCTGCACGCGCACGCCGCGACCCAGCAAGAAATACAGGAACGCATAACCGAGGCCAATCTGCGCCAGCACGTTTGTGAAGGCGAAATTGGTCTGCTTGCTCCCGTTGGAAGATAGGAAGATGGCCAGCAGCACCAGGAAGACGGCGCGATAGAGGACGTGAGCGACGATCTTCTTTTCGGAGCTGCCACGGGCGCGTCGGCTGGCGATCGAGTAAGGCATGGCCACGCCGACCATGAACATGAACGACGGCTGAATGAGGTCCCACAGCGAGCAGCCGACCCACGGCACATGCTCGGTGTTGAAGGCAAGGAAGCGCCAGACGGGGCTGTCGGGGAAGTACTTACCGACGTCCCATAGGTACAATCCGCTGGAAGCCATGAACAGCATGATGGCGCCGCGGTAGGCGTCCAGCGATACCAGCCGCGCTGGCTTCTCGCGCGGCATCGGGGCGGCGGTCGGCGTGTCGCGTTCGACGGTTTCAATCCGGGGGGAGGGAGTCAACAGCGAAGTCATGACAGGGTTCCTCATGAGGCAGGCAGGAGCGAGACCCTGTTAGAAGAACACTTCGCCGAGAGGTTGTCAATCGTGTTTGCGCCGGCGGATGTTCGCTACCCGTGCTGCCCCAACAAGGCTGCAACGGGTCCGCAAGCAGCTTCATCGTCTCCGAATACTCCCCTTGCCTTGTCGTACCCCGGCGGGCGAGAATACAAACGCCGTGGGACACGACGCACAAACTGAGTTCTGAGTTCTGAGTGCTGAGTCTCAAGCACTCAGCACTCAGAACTCAGAACTCAGAACTCAGAACTCAGAACTCAGAACTCAGAACTCAGAACTCAGAACTCGGAAAGGGAGGGCCGATGCACGATACCATACTGCAATCGATCGGCTGGACGCCGTTGGTTCGCCTGCGTCGTTTGGCCGCGGATGTGCCGGCGCCTGTCTGCGTCAAGGTGGAGTCGATCAATCCCGGCGGAAGCGTCAAGGACCGCGTCGGCCTGGCCATGATTAGCGAGGCCGAGCAGCGCGGCTGGCTGCGTCCGGGCGGCACCATCATCGAGGCCACGGCCGGCAACACCGGCGCCGCCCTGGCCATGGTCGCCGCCGTCAAGGGCTATCGCTGTATCTTCGTCCTGCCCGACAAGATGTCGCGCGAGAAGATCGCGCTCCTGAAGGCTTACGGCGCCGAGGTGGTCATCACGCCGACCGATGTGGCCCCGGACTCGCCGGAGAGCTACAACGGCGTCGCCGACCGTCTTTCGCGCGAGATCCCCGGCGCCTGGCGGCCCAACCAGTTCACCAATCTCGCCAATCCGGAGATTCATTATCGCACAACCGGCCCCGAAATCTGGGAGCAGACCGAGGGCCAGGTGAGCGCCTTCGTCGCCGGCATCGGCACGGGCGGCACCATCTCCGGCGTGGCCCGCTACCTGAAGGAGCGCAACCCGGAGATCAAAATCATCGGCGCCGACCCGGAGGGCAGCGTGCTGTCCGGCGGCGCGCCCAAGGCGTGGAAAGTCGAGGGCATCGGCGAGGATTACGTGCCCAAGACGTTCAACAGCCAGCTGGTCGATGAGTGGATCCGCATCAGCGACGCCGAGTCGTTCCACACGGCCCGCGCCCTGTCGCGCCGCGAGGGCATCTTGGCCGGCGGCTCCAGCGGCACCAACGTCGCCGCCGCTCTCCGCTACGCGCGCCGCTTGACGCCCCATCACCTCGTCGTCACCCTCGTGTGCGACACCGGCCGCAATTATCTCAGCAAGTTCTTTGACGATCAGTGGCTGGCCGACAACAAATTGCTGCTGAAGGAACAGCCGGCCCATTCGATCGGCGATCTGTTACAGACGCGCGGCCCGCGTCCGCTGGTGACGATTGCTCCCGACGCCACGGCGGCGGCGGCGATCGAGGCGATGCAGAAGGCCGGCATCTCGCAATTGCCGGTCGTGCAAGACGGCAAGCCCGTCGGCGCCGTGCAGGAAGTGACGCTGGCCCGCATGCTGCACGACAACAGCGATCCCAACGTCGTCGCTGTCGGCGAGATCATGGCTCGCCCGCTGCCGGCGCTGGATGTGACGGTGCATCTCGATGAGGCGTATCGGCTGCTGATGGCGGGCCACACCGGCGTGCTGGCGCTGAAGAACGGCAAGGTGGTGGACATCGTGACGCGAATCGATTTGGTGCAGTACTGGCAGTCGCTGCACAAAGAATGATTCGCGGAGACACGGAATGGACGACGCGGCGAAAAAGCAGCGTGGATTGGTGTTGGTGCTGCGGATTCTGGGGACGGGCGATCTGCTTGCCGTGCTGGCGGTGTTTCTGCCGCTGGAATGGATGTCCAAGGTCCACTCCTGGCTCGGCATGGGCGCGCTGCCGGAACAACCGATTATCAATTATCTGACGCGCTCTGCTTCGGCGTTGTATGCCGTGCATGGGGCCATGCTCCTGTTCGTCTCGACCGATGTTCGGCGTTACGCTCCGCTCATCAAGTTCCTGGCCGTCGTCGCTCTCATTCACGGAGTGGGTCTGTACCTGATCGACATGAGCGCCGGCATGCCTGGGTTTTGGGTCGCTGTCGAAGGGCCGACGGTCGCCGCCGCCGGGACCGTCGTCTTGATGCTCCAGCGTGAGGAGAGGTCTTACTGAGTCCCGCCTACGAAAAGACGCTGGTTAGCGACGCTTCGCAGAAGCGTCGCCGCCCGCCGACGCTTCTGCGAAGCGTCGCTAACCGAGGACCGTATCTTTTGCTCGGCTGGACTCGGTAATTCTTGCGACAGCGCCGCAACAATCTCGCGTGTTGACGAGCCGGCTTATCACGGCGTCGCTTGCCAGCGATTGCCCCAGCCGGCGTACAAATCGTTCAGAAAGCGTTCCCAAGCGGCGCGGGAGCGCGTGGACGGAAAAGACTCCGGCCGCAGCGCCCAACCCGTATTGACGATGATCTTGAAGCGGCCATCTTTTTGAATGTATCCCAGACGCATCGGTCGCCAGGTGTAGCGCGTCTCACCGTCAACACGCACGTCGCCTTCCGGCGCACGCAGAGTACGTCCCTTGATGGTCTCGGCGACGGCGCGCGGCTCGACGCTGCCGGCCGCCTGCACCGCTCGCGCCCAGATATGGACGCCCAAGTACACCGTTTCCATCGGATCGGAGATGATGCGGAGCGGGCCGAAACGGGCACGGAACTTGCGCACGAACGCCTGGTTTTCCTCGCTGTCGATGCCCTGAAAATAGCTCCAGGCGGCGTAATGACCGATGCCGGCGTCGCCCAGGCCGAGCAGCTCGTTCTCGCCCATGCTGAACGACAGCACCGGCGTCCGCTCGGCGCGCACGCCGGCCCGGTGCAAGGCGCGGAAGAACTCGGAATTGCTGTCGCCGTTGATGGTGTTGACGATCAAATCGGGCTTCGCCTTCTCGATCGCTTGAAGAATCCCCCCGACCTCGCTGCTGCCGAAGGCGAGGTACTCCTCGCCGACAATCCTCGCCTCGGGATGTTTGTTGCCGAGATAGTCGCCGAGGATGGCGTTGGCCGCATGCGGGAAAACGTAGTCAGAGCCAACCAGAAAAAGGCGGCGCTTGCCCTTTTCCAAAAAGTAATCGACGGCCGGGATCATCTGCTGATTGGGAGCAGCCCCAAGATAAACGATGTTGGGCGAATCCTCCAGACCCTCGAACTGCATGGGATAAATGAGCAAGTGATCGTGCTTCTCGACGATCGGTCGAACCGCCTTGCGGTTGAAGGAGGCGCGCGTGCCGAAGAGGACGCAGACGTGATCTTGGGTGATGAGCTTTTCGGCCAGCGCGGCGAATTTGCGATAATTAGACTCGCCGTCTCCCATAATCGCTTCAACAGGCCGTCCAAGTAGACCGCCCTGTTGGTTCAATTCGTCGATCGCCAGCTGCGCCGCGTCGAAGGCCGGACCGCCGCCGTTGGCCATGGGACCGCGCTGCGAAAACAGAACCCCGACGCGAATAGGCTCCTTGCCCGCCGCGGAGACGGCATTCTCCCCTTCCACCGGACGAAACCCGCGCCACGCCAACACTCCGCCCAGAAGCGCGATCATCAGCAGTCCGCTCGCCAACAACCCGCGACGCCGCGTCGCTTTTCGTAGGTCAGGCTTTCCAGCCTGACCTACAACAGCGTCAGGCTGGAAAGCCTGACCTACGGATGCGGGCGCGGGCATCGTCTCGCCCTTCTCCACGGCGCGCAGCAGCTCGGCTACCGCTCGCGCCGTGGGCGGACGTTTCGCCGGATCGCGCTCCAGCAGCTGATGGATCACGTTGCGCAGGCCGGCCGGCGTCTCCGGGGCCAGAGCCTCGACGGGCGGCGGATCCGCCACTGCCAGGGCCGTCAGCTGGGCCAGTGTGTCGGCGCCGTCGAACGGCAGGATGCCCGTCGCCATGCGATACAGAACGATACCAAGACTGAAAAGATCGCAGCGGTGGTCGAGCGGCTGGCCGCGCGCCTGCTCCGGCGCCAGGTATTGCGGCGTGCCGACGATCAATCCCGTGGCGGTCAGGCGGCGCGCGTCGTCGTTGATCGGCCGGGCCAGGCCGAAATCGAGGACCTTCACACGGTAGGCATGCTCAAAGGACAGCCGCGGACCGCTGGACGCACCCTGTTCGGAGGGCGGCGTTTCCAGCCACAGGTTCGCCGGCTTGATGTCGCGATGGATCAAGCCGCGATCGTGGGCCGCGCTCAGTCCCAGGGCGATCTCGCGGCCGATGCGCAGCACCTCCTGGGTCGGCAATCGGCCGTCGTGCTGGAGACGCTGTTCCAGCGATTCGCCGTACAGGAACTTCATGGCCAGGAAGGGCACGTCGTTTTCCAGGCCAACCTGGTAGATGGTGATGATGTGTTCGTCCGGCAGCGCCGCCGCCGCCCGCGCTTCCAGCAGGAAACGTTCGCGGAAGGACGCATTGGCCGCCAGCTCCGGCTTGAGCACTTTCAGGGCGACGCGGCGATGCAGGTGCGTATCGAAAGCGTCGAAGACGAAGCCCATGCCGCCCTCGCCGAGGACGCCGGTGACGCGGTAGTGGCCCAGCCAGCCCATCTCGCCGGCGTCATGCGGCGGAGCCAGGAAGGGGAACACGCGTGCGTCCGCGGAGGCCGGCCGGGTCGGCGCCTCAGCCGCTCGTTCGCCGCCGTTGCCTTCCAGCATGACTCCGGAAGACCAGGTTATCACTGAAGCGGGCTCCAGCTGCTCGGGCGGACCAGGACGGGTGTCTCCGATGGGTTGCAGCAGAGGCGGCGTGTGACCGGCGATCGTTTCCCTCTGGAGGTCGTGCCACACCTGGCGGCAGGCGAGGCAATCGCGGAGATGCGCTTGCAAACGCGCCGCCTCGGCCTCGGGCAGCAGCGCTTGCAGCAAGCGTTGCAGGTCGCCGGCAGGGGGACAGCTTGTATCGGTCGGTGTCGGCTTCATGGCGTATACTCGTGGCGTTTTCGTTGCTGGTGTGATGGTCCGATTCGAGGAGCGGCGATTCGCCAAGCGGACATGATCCCCGGCAACGGGTCTCCGAGAGACTTCCAACAAGTATACACCGCAAGCCGCTGTTCGGATAATTCCGCTCGTTCCGATTTTCGCGATTTTGCGACGAATCTTTCCGGCGGACGGCTAACCGCTATGGCTCACGACAGGAGAGCTTCCCGGAATGCCTCTATATTCGGGCACTTGGCCGCGAGCACATTGAGCTTTGTCAATTTCCGTTCATCGAGGATTTCCCGTAGCAGCCGGTTCACGTCCCGCGGCACAGTGCCGAAGCGTGCCTTCAAGACTTCGCGAATGGCCTCATGCAACCTCTCGGCGAGCCATTTCTGTAGTAGCGGCGATTCAAACATGGTTGGTTGTCCTCCCAACAATTTCAGCAGCTCGGGGTCCGGAAAGCGGAGTTGCGTCAGTACCTGCGACACTACCAACAGATCCGTCCGGTCTTTCGGATGCGCCTCGCGCTGAATCTTGTCAGCGCAGCGTTCCAGCAGCACCTCGGGCGGACCATTGAATTCCATGAGCGGCACCCACGGCGCGACGCCGACATCGGCTTGGACCAGGAACTGTTCCGCCGGCAGCGTCCACAGCTCGATAGTCCTCCATTCGACCGCTAGCCGCGACAGTCCCAGCTTGCTCCGCACCGCGTGCTGCCCGCTGATGCGGAACCGGCCCTTGGGCCGAAGGACCAGCATCAGCAGCTCCGGCAAATGTCCCAACGCGGAGTACGATAACGTCAGATCGTCCAGCGCCTGCCGCAAGGCCCGCTCCTCCGCGTAGGTAGCGACTTCGATGAGGACGTGGTGCGGCTTGCGCTCGTTGCCGAGATAGACACGCAACAGGCCGTCGGGATACTTGCGGTTCTGCACGATCTCGCCGGGCATGGCTTCGATACGGCGCACGTCCGTGAAGCCGCCCACCAGGAGAGCGCCTTTGCCCTGGTTATGCAGCAGCCACTTGCTGCCCATGTCGAAGCGTTGTCGCGGCATGGGAAACCTCCGTGTCCCTCGTTACATTAGACCGCCGCGCCGCCAACGCGTCGAGAGCGAATCGTTGGCGCCGGAACGTCCGGGGTCGGTCGAGGGGATACTTCAGACAATTTCCATTTTCGTAGACAAATCTCCGTCCGTTCGCGCTCTTCTGGAAGTGAGGGCGGCGCCATCATGCTCAGGCCAGCGGAAGATCCGTTGATTGAGGGACTCGCCGAAGGGCGCGAGGAAGCGTTCGCGGTACTGTACGACAGCTTCGCGGCATCGCTGTTTCGCGTCGCTGCCGGCATGCTGGGATCGCCGCAGGACGCCGAGGATGTCGTGCAAGAGGTATTTGTCGCGGTGTTCCGCGGCCGACGGCGGCTGCGTCAGGTCGAGAACCTGCGCGCCTATCTCTTTGCCGCGCTTCGCCGCGCTGCCGCTCGCCGTGCCGCGGCGCCGCGCCGCCAACGTTCGCTTTCGCCGCAGGAGCTGGCCGAGGTTTCCTCGCCCGAATCGATCGAGCTGGACAAGGAACAAGCGGTGCGGCTGGAGCGCGCCTTGCGGATTTTGCCCGCCGAGCAGCGCGAGGTGATCGCCCTCAAGGTGGACGGTGGTTTGACCTTCGCCGAGATCGCGGTGGTTCTCGGCATCCGCGCCAACACGGCGGCGAGCCGCTATCGCTATGGCCTGGAAAAACTGCGAGCTGCGATGGAGGCATGAGGCAATGGACCCATTCGATCTTCCTCCCGAGCTGGCCGAGGTGGAACGCCGCCTCGCCGCGCGCGGCCATCCGCAGCCGCCGGCCGATTTCCGCCGCCGTGTGCTGTCGGCCCTGCGCGACGAGCGGACGGAGAAGCGGTCCGCCTGGCGCTGGGCTGTCGTGGCCGCAGCCATGTTGCTGGTTCTCAACTTGGCCATGAGTCTGGAATATCATCGCGCCGGGCCGCGCATCGAAAGCCGCGCCGGCGAAGATCTCGCCGCCGCCGCTCGCGCGATGCGGCAACGGCACCCCGATTTATCCGAACAAGAAGCGTACCAGCTCGCGCTGCTCGTCCAGACGCCCCCGGCTCTGCCGGCTTTGTGGCAGGGGATCGATCTGTGGGAAGGAGAGGAATCATGGGACATGCACTGATCTGGATCGAAGGCTTGGCGGCAATGCTCTTTCTGATTGCTCTCGCGGCCGCCTGTTCGTCGCGGTGGTCGCGCCGCTTCCGGCAGCTGGCCCCGCCGCTGTTGACAGCGCTGGCGGTGCTGCTCTTGGCGGCTCCTCTGACGTATGGGGCCGCCCTGCTGAAATTTCGTTTCCACGGCCTGGTTCCGCACGATTGGTTTTTCTACAGCCTCTCCTGGACGATTATTTTCCTGGTCGGTGTGAGGATGATCTTTTCGCGCGGCTTGAAGCGAAGCGGAGAGGAACGTATTCCTCCCGCCCGTTCCTGGCCGCGCGGCCGATTGGCCCTCGCACTGGCCGGGGCGGTGGTCCTCTTCGCCATCACGCTTTCGAACATGGATCTGGCCATGAAAGTGCAATTGGCTGAGGCGCGGGCCGAAGCTAGTACCGTGTTGTTGGCGATGACCCCGCCGCCCATTGACGAAAAGGATAATGCGGCTCCCCTTTATCAAGAAGCCTTCGCCGCGCTGCCGCCGATGGACAATTGGCTTCTGAGCTGGAATGAAAAGCGTCCGCTGCCGCCCTGGAAACAACAGGTGAGAACCTGGACAGGGAAAGTTCGGTGGCGCGCTCTTTGGAGCTTTCCAGATGCTTTCGATAGCTCTTTCGACTGGCGCGACAAGGAGCTGAAAAACTTCCTCCATAGTCAGGGGCAGACCTTGACCTTGTTGCGCAAGGCGGGGCCGAAACCTGCCTGCCGTTTTCCTCAGCGCGATCCGCTGAGCTTTTTCGACGGAGCGGGGGCGAGATATTCGCTGGAATCACAATTCTCCCAGGCTTCGCTCCTTCTGGCCCTCGATGCCCGCGTCCAGGCCGCCGCAGGCGATAACCCTACCGCCGTGGACGACATCGCCGCCATTCTCGGTATCGCTCGCCACACCTCCGACTTGGGCGTTGAAAAGGAAGCTTGGGAAACGTTGGCCGCTCTGTTGCATCTGTCTTCGCCGAAGCCCGATGAGCTGGCCCGGCTGCCTCGGAGTGAGGGCCTACCTTATCTGCGGATGTTTCCGAAGACTCAGGCCAGCTACGCGCTGAGAGGACTGTCCATGATGTCAGCGGAATGGCCCTCTTACCGGTTCTGGGATCTGACGCGGGAGCTACCGTTCCTCCATCGCAGGGGACAGCCGATGCCGGCGGGATACGAAGCCCCATTTTGGTTCGAAGCGGTAGTCTCTGTCTGGCGGATTTTCCTGGCGTCGGACGAGCTGTTGTGGTTTCAGCGATCCTTGAAAGAGTGTCGAGACTTTCTCGCGTCTCCGGAGCAGCAGTCCTTCACCGATTGGCAAGAGCTGTTGCAGTCGCTGCGCGAGCAAAAAGGGGGCTGGTTCTATGTCAATTACATGAAAATTCGTTTGGAATCGACAGCCCGCTATGCGTGCGACGTGACCACGCTGCGCCGCTACTCTCGCCTTGCCATCGCCCTCATCGCCTACCGAGCCAAGCACGGCGAATATCCAAAGACCCTGGAAGAATTGACGCCGGGTTTTCTCGATCGTCTCCCGCGCGACCCCTGGGACGGCGGACCATTGCACATGAAAGCGACGGAGAAGGGCGTCGAGCTTTTCACCCTTCGCAATGGTGGCGACAAGCCGATCCTCTCACCGGACACCGCGGCGCAGCGACGAGACATCATCTTCCGCCTGCCTCGCGGCCGTGGTCGGTAGGCGATTGCACGAGGCGCGGCACACACTCAGGGTCCAATCATCCCGGCCAAAATCAGCTGCCGCAAGCGCGCGTTGTATTTGTCCTGGTTCTTGGCCGGACGATTGCGCATCATCACGGTGACCAGATCGGCGCTGCTATCGACATAGACGCCCGCTCCCGAGCTGCCGAGGTGCATAAATTGGATGGAATTGCCGAACAGGCCCAAACCCTGCCACCTTGCCCCGCCGCCTAACCTCGTCAAGGGGTGCGGTCGCATCAGCTGAAACGTCTGCTTGCGGAAGAACTCCCACTTACCGTAGGAGCCGCCATTGAGCAGCATCTGGCCGACTTTCGCCATGTCCAGCGGCACACTGTAGGCATCGCCGCTCGAGCCGGTCACGTAGGTATGCTCGCAGCCGAGCGGCTCCAGCAGATGACGATGGTAAAACTGCGGCAGAGCTTCGCCGGAGACCGCTTCGACGATCTTGCTGCCGACGCTGTTGCCGGTGCCGTTGTAGTGGTACCCCTTGCCGGTCAGCACATGCGGATAGTACGCCGCGAGCCGCTCCTCCAGGTCGATCGGCTCGTTGTACCACTCCGGCCACCAGTTGTTCAGCGTCAGACCATTGGTATGCGTGTACAAATGATGAATCGTTATGGGCCGGGCGATTTTAAGCCCGTGCAGCGGCGGAAAGAACTTGTCCAGCGGATCATTGAGCTTGACCAGGCCGCGGTCGAGGAGCATGACCATGAGGCTGGCGGACAACATCTTGGTGACGGAGGCCATCCAGCTCGGCGTGTTGACGGTCATGGGCTTGCCGTCGCGCGTGCCGTAGCCCTTGTGCAGAACGATGACGCCGTGACGGACGATGCAGACGGCGAAGCCGTCCTCGCTTTCGGCGGCGAGCTTTTGATACAGCTTGTCGATCTTATCGACGGCGTCGGCGGTCATGCCGGCCTCGCGCAGCATGCCTTCACGAACCACGGGGGCGAGCTGGCCGGCCCGCAGACGCGGTGCATCGACGGGACGCGGAAACTGTTTGTCCCAACCGTAAAGGCGGCGCTTGAGTCCAACCCACCACTGACGCTCCAGGGCAAAGGCGTTGTCGTATTGGTGGACAGGCTCGTCGGCCTTGGCGCTGTCCTGGGACAGCCCCGCGAGCAGGCGGGCGTAGAGCGGATGGCGTGCCCAGCCGAAAAACGTCCTCTTGCCAAGATACCTGCGGACCAGGGAAACCTGCCGCCGCAAAGCCGCGGGGGCCAGGCCCAAAGCGGGGGCCAGCTCATCCGGCGCCGAGGCATCGAACGCGGCATTGGCGGCAAGCTCCTCGGCGGTGCGGTAGAGGGTGATGAAGCGGCGGGACTTGCGTCCGCCGGCCGTGAATTCAACGACCGCCCCATATGGGCCGGCTCTCTCCGCTTTTTCGCATAGACGATAATCGCGGTCGTAGAAAGTGATTTTTACCGCGTCGGAGCGAGCCGGCTGGTCCTCGGGGATTTTCGCGAGGGACGGAAACGTCTCGTCGCTGAAGATGTACTGCTGAAACTGGGGCGTGAATTCGGCGATCTTGCGAGCCTGGATCGCTTCGGAGCTGGGCTTGGGCGAAGCCGGCTTGGCCGCGCCCGTCGCGATGACGACGACGATGATCGAACAGGCGTAGGCAAATGGGAGTCCACGGGGAAACCACGACGACATGAGGAAAATCCTTGTTGGAGAAATGTCAGCGAGCCGCTTGCGGCTTAGCGCTAAGCCGCAAGCGACTGCTGAACTGTTACCGGCGACGCATGCTCAGCGGTCGATCGAAAATTTCGCGCAGCACGAAAGCGGCACCCGCCGTCTGCGGTTTGCTCAACAGAGACCGCACCTGTTTCAGAATTGGCGAAGGAGGTGTTTCGCGCGGCTTGGGGGGCGCAGGAGGAGGCGGCGAAGCTTCACGGGTGGGCACGGCGGCGACGACCGGAACGACCGGAGCCGCGATGGGCACGTCCGCTCTGCGGACCACCGGCACCGCGGCGCGGGGCATCTCGCGCGGCGGTGCGGGTCGCTGAGGCGGCCGTGTGGGTCGAGCGGGGGCCGGAGCAGACGACGGCAGCCAGGGGCGCTCTTCCGCCTCGCGGCGGCGCCTCGCGTCCTCCAAAAAGCGGTCGAGGTCCGTCACCGGACGCCGAGCCGAGCCGCGACCGGGCACGCCGCCCGGACGACGGATGCCCTTCTTCATCTTGTCGTCCTCGCCGGTCTTGAAGACCGTGCTGAGGATCCACACGCCCAGGGCGATCAGCGGGATTATCAGGATTTCCCAGTGCATGCATCGCTCCTGTTCAGCTGAGGTTGCGCTCGCCGCGGTCGTTGTTGCCGCTGCCGCTGATGGCGTTCCGCATCTGCGTATCCGATTGCAGATTTTTCAGACCATAATACTCCATGACGCCGAGATGGCCGTCGCGGAAGGCCTGGGCGATGGCGCGCGGCACCTCGGCCTCGGCCAGCACCACCTGCGCCCGGTTCTCCTCGACCTTGGCCCGCATCTCCTGTTCGAGCGCCACGGCCAACGCGCGGCGCTTCTCGGCGTTGGCCTGGGCCACCTGCAAGTCGGCCTTGGCCTGGTTGGCCTGGAGAATGGCGCCGATGTTTTCGCCGACGTCGATCTCGGCCACGTCGATGGAGACGATCTCGAAAGCCGTTTGCGAATCGAGGGAGTTGCCCAGCACGGTCTGCGAAATCATGTACGGATTGGCCAGCACGTCGGTGTGCTGTTCGGCGCTGCCGATGGCCTTGACGATGCCTTCGCCGACGCGGGCGATGATAGTTTCCTCGGTGGCGCCGCCGACGAGGCGGTCGAGCTTGGTCCGCACCGTCACGCGGGCGCGGGCCTTAAGCTGGATGCCGTTGCGGCAGACGCCGTCGAGGGTGCCTCGACCCTTGGTGGGATCGGGGCAGTCGATGACCTTGGGATCGACGCTGCGTTTGACGGCGTCGTAAATGTCGCGGCCGGCCAGGTCGATGGCGGCGGCGACGCGCCAGGGCAGGTCCATGGCGGCCTTGTGGGCGGCGATGACGGCGCGGGCCACCTTTTGCACGTCGCCGCGCGACAGGTAATGCGCCTCCATTTCCTGAGTGGACACCTTGACGCCCGCCTGCACCAGGGCGATCTTCTGGCGGACGATCAAGCTGTAATCCACCTTGCACAGCTTCATGCGGATCATGTCGAGAATGCCGATCCGCGCCCCGGTCAGCAAACACTGGATCCACAATTGCACGAAGCTCAAAAAGACCAACAGCACAAACACGCCAGCGAGGCCGCCGATGATGACGGCGATCACCCACCACTGGTTGGCCAGCCCGCCGGGCTGCTGCGCGAAGACGATAGCATTCATCAGTAACTCCGAAAAAATCCTCTGTTTAGCCGCGACCCGAAGGGGAGCGCGGGATTGCCGCGCTCCCCGTCGGGTCGCGGCTAACCGAAATTCCGTCAGTTGAATATTGCCGTTTCCAGACCGCCGAGGTCCGGTTTCTCGATCGGCCGCACCACGACCTTGCCGGCCCGCACGTCGATGCAGCGAACCATCTGGCCGGCCTCGACCATCATCCCCTCGGTGATGGTATCGACGCGGCGGCCGTCGAAATCGACCATGCCGGCCGGCCGCAGCGCCGACAACGCGCGACCGATGCGTCCTTTCAACTGTTCCAGCTCCTGATTGATCGGCAGCGCCGCGACGGTCGCATCCTCCGACTGTTCGGTCAAGAAAAAATGCCGGCCCATCGGCGTCCGCGGCCACAGATACAACAGCAGCCGAACCGTCACCGGCAGAGCGATGAAGACGGCCGCGGCCGTGACGATTCCCACGCTTAACCCGCCGCCCAGGAACGTCAAGATCACGCCGAAGATGATGGCCCCCAGCGACAGCACTGCCAGGATACCGCTCATCAGAAACAGGTCGGCAGCCAGAAGCAGAAAACCCGCTCCGATGAGAAGAAAGCCCAGGATCAGCGTGTTGGAATCCATTATCAGTTGTCAGCTCTCCTCGTTCCCAAGCTCTGCTTGGGAACGCGCGCCGGGAAGCTCTGCTTCCCGCCCCGCGTAGGGGCGGCTGCGAAGCAGAGCTTCGCAGCCGTGCGTTCCCAAGCAGAGCTTGGGAACGAGAATTCGTCTCACACTTCCTTGACCACGACGCGATTGCCCTCGATCTCGACGACCTGAACGCGGCTGCCGGGCAGGACGTAGCTGCCCTCGGCGACGACATCGACGAAGTCGTCGCCGAACTGGACCTTGCCGGCCGGCCGCAGCGGCGTCGCCGCCACGCCGATCGCGCCCAGGAGCGCCGCCATCTCCGGATGGATCGAATCCGCCACTTCCTCGCCGAATTCCTCCGCCTCGCCGTGCGGCTTCAGCATCAGCCGATTGGCGTAGGGAATGTGCGGTAGATACCGAGCCAGAACGAAGGCCAGCACGATGGCGCCGAGGATGCTGATGGTGAACGGACCCAGCGCCTGCCCATAGCCGAGCCACTCCTCGTTGCTGCGCGGCCAGTGGCCGTACGCGACCAATCCAATGCTGCCCAGTACCAGGATGATACCGCTAACGCCGGCGACGCCGAAGCCGGGGATCACGAAGATTTCCAGGGCCAGCAGCACCAGGCCCAGCAGGAACAACAAGAACGCCAGCCAGATGATCTGCCCACTCACCTGCGAATGCGACCAGAAAAACAGCAGAAAACAAATCGCTGACACGATGCCGGGCAAACCGACGCCGGGCATCTTCAGCTCCAGGATCAGGCAGGTGATGCCGAGCATGACCAGCACCACGCTCGTCCACGGATCGCGCAGAAAATCGACCAGGCCGTCCAGCCAGTCGGACTCGGCGGTATGCACGTCGGCGGGGCTGACGCCCTCCAGCTCGCACAGCTCCTCGAAGCTGTTGACCACCTCGCGCGCCACACCGAGATTGCGGGCCTGCTCCGCCGTCAGCGTGAGATATTGTTCCTCCTCCTTATCGCTAGATGGCTTGACGACGCCGACGCCGCGCCAGCGCTGGTCGCCCTCCTGGTCCGCCTTCAGCTCCGCCTCGCTGATGTACTTGCGCGCGCTCTCCCCCTTGCGGGTTTCGACGGCGACGATGTGTAAATCGCGGTCGAGCATGCCCTCGGCGAGAATGGCCGGGTAGTGCTGGCGGGCGGCGATGTCGGCGAGATTACGGCGAATGACCGCTTCCCGTTTGGGATGCTCGCGCAAGTAGCGCTCGAAGCCGCCGAGGACGGCGCCCTCCTGAGTCAATCGGCCGTCCTGCTTGATTTCGCGCTGCATGACGATCTTGTTGCAGGCGAAGGCCAGGAAGGCGGCCAGGTCGCGGCCCTGGCTGGTGACGTAGGCGATCGTCTCCAGCGGCTCACGGCGATTGTCGTTCAGCTCCGTCAGGAAGACGGCCAGCTCGTAAGCCGCGTCGCTGTCGCCGCCGCCGCAGGCCAGCTCCAGGATGAGCACGTTCGCCTTTTGCCCCAGGGCCTGACGGACGCGGCGTTTGACGCGCTCCTTCATCTCGCCGTTGATCGGCCCGCGCAGGAGGAAGCGCCAGGCCGTGATGTGGTCCAGCGCCGGATACAGGCTGGCGGCCGGCAATCGATAGCACTCGCGCACCTCATCGATGGTATTGCGCGGGACCGGCTGGCACAGGCCGAGATCGCGCGCCTGGGCGAACGAATACAGGACCGTCTCGCCGCGGCTGAGGCCGGAAGCCGGCACGCCTTTCGGAGCCGGCCTCTCGTTGGCATCGTGGTACAAGCCGTCGCGCCCTTTGAGGACCTCGACATTGGCGTCATACATCTTGCGGACGAGGACGGACGGATAACGTTTGTTGGCGATCTCGTCGTAGGCCAGGCGGTCGAGACGTTCGAGCGGATGCTGGGCGTCGGCGACCTTGCCGATCTGGGCGGGCGGCTCCTGCGACAGGACCATCTCGGAGCAGGCCAGCACCGGCAGGACGCTGTGCCGCGTCACCTTGCCGTGAACGAAGGCGATGACCTGGATGCCCTTTTTCTTGCGCAGATCCCGGAGATAGCGGGCCAGTGTCTGGCAAGCGCCGGGATCGTCGCTGGCGTTGTCGCGGCCATCCGGGTTGAAATCGCACACGAGGTAGAACTCGCCGACGCTCTTGGGATCGTGGTTGCGCTCCGCCTCATAGCGATGCCAGGGACCGTACAGGGCGCTGGCCAGCCGGCGCATGGTCTCGGTGGTGATGGTCGTGGGGATGGCCGCGACCAGACCGTCATTACGGCGTTCCTGCGCCGGCAGCGCCAGCGGTGTGAGGAGCGCGAGGAGCACGGCAGCCGTCAGGGACGGCAGGCTGGCAAGTCCCGCGTGCGGCTCCGATTCGCGGGGTATGGCGGTCATATCGGCACCTCGCCACGGAGAGCCTGGTTGGTGAAACCCGTCAGCAGCAACAGGGACCGCGTGAGGGGATGGCGATCGTTTCCCGAATCTGCTTTGTGATTATAGGTACGAATGCAAAAGGGTGTCAAAGGATTGCCCTCTGGGGTCATGAATCTCCATGAGGTATTATTCGTCGCCGGCGCGCCAAATTTCAGCAATAAGGAGCCGTGCAGGGATAACTTCGTTTAGCCGCGAGCCGTAGGCGAGCGCGGGATCCTGTCGCGGGGGCGGGCGGGGGGGCGGGGCGACGAGATAAACAACGGAAAATAGGTTTTGAAGTTTTTTT
>Ga0335075_10002614_pt1 | contig 28809 bp, 16 predicted proteins | sample Lox_Sample_24_FD_206723 | JGI IMG/M metagenome (GOLD analysis project Ga0335075, IMG submission 206723) | Soil microbial communities from Loxahatchee National Wildlife Refuge, Florida, United States - Lox_Sample_2.4 | ecosystem: Environmental > Terrestrial > Soil > Wetlands | place: USA...
ACGAGATGCTGATGGTGCGCATCTACCTCAGCGAAGCTGACCACGGAAAGCGCAAAACGCTGATGCAGGAAATCCTCACCCTCCTGCAGGATCGGCACGCCGTCCAGGGGGTCACAGTGTTCCGCGGGATCGCCGGCTTCGGCGCCGGCGGCGAGGTCCGCGCCGACGATATTCTGCGGCTCAATGTCGATCTCCCGCTGGTCATCGAGTTTTTCGACGAGCCCAAGGTGGCGGAAGCGGCCATCGACCTCATCGGCGATCTTGTTCCCAAAGCGCACATCGTCTCATGGCTCGCTACGCGCTCCGGGGCGCCGGCCGCGCGATCGAGCCGAAGTTAGCGCCGTCGCTCGAGGCTCGCGATGACGGATTACGGGCAGACGAAGGGAATAACGGCGGCTCGATGCCGCAATGCGCGCTGGGATGGCCAAGTTTTTGTGGCGCGCCCGACAGGATTCGAACCTGTGACCTCTGCCTTCGGAGGATAAAGGTCAAAAGTTTCCGAGAGTCCGCCATGCTCTGCCATTACGCGATATAGCCCTACGAGTCAAAGGCTTAAGCGCATAAAACATACGCCTTCGCGCGCGGGAATCTTCCATTCTTTTCTTTTTTGTGGTGAGTATTTGGTGAGTCGAAAAACTTGCCGAGAGCGACCGATGCCGAAGCTGACCAAGACCGTAGTTGACGCAGCTATTCCTCGGGCAAAGCAATTCACCTTGTGGTGCAGCGATCTCCCGGGCTTCGGTGTGTACATTCTTCCGACCGGCAATCGCACCTATTTTGTCGACTACCGGAACAGCGCCGGCGTCCGCCGTCGGCTGACAATCGGCAGGCATGGCAAACTGACCACCGAAGGAGCCCGCAGGATCGCAATAGCGACAATGGGCGAAGTGGTCAAAGGCGAGGATCCGGCCGAAGAGCGCATCTTCCGCCGCAACTCTCTTACGGTGAAAGAGCTTTGCGACCGCTATCTAGAGGCCGCCGAGCGCGGCCATATCATCGGCAAACGGAATCGCCCGAAGAAGTACAGTACCCTATACGTTGATCGTGGCCGCATTTCGCGTCACATCCTTCCCCTTCTCGGCAATAAACTCGTTCGCGACGTTACTCAAATGGACGTCAATCGCTTTATCCGTGACGTCGCTGGCGGCAAGACCGCGACTGTACAAAAAACGGAAAAGAAGCGAGGAAAGGCGATTGTTGAAGGAGGCAAAGGCACCGCGGCACGGACGGTCGGCCTCCTGGGCGGCATCTTTTCGTTCGCAGTGTCGGAAGGTGTGATCCCCACCAGTCCGGCCCGCGGTGTCAAGCGACCGGCGGACAATCACCGCGCACGACGACTAACTCCAGAGGAATACCGCCAACTCGGCAACGCTCTCGCAGCCGCCGAGAAGGAAGCGGAGACTGCACAAGGCATAGCGGGCGTTTGGCTGCTTGCGCTGACGGGCTGCCGATCGGGCGAAATCACCAACCTAAAGTGGGCCGAGATCGACGAAGCGGGTAGTTGTTTTCGCCTGCAAGATAGCAAGGAAGGTGCATCGGTGAGACCTGTGGGTCGGGCAGTTCTTGACTGCCTCTCGAAGATTGAAAAGAAATTGAGCTGTCCCTACGTGCTGGCGCCCATGCGAAGCGGGGAAGCGTTCGGCGGCATGCCCCGCGCTTGGAAGCGGATCGTGCAAAGAGCCAAACTACAACGTGTTACGCCGCACACGCTAAGACATTCGTTTGCCTCAGTGGCGGGAGACTTAGGCTTCACCGAGTCCACCATCGCTGCAATGCTAGGTCATTCAGCAGGATCGATCACCAGTCGTTATGTCCACCACCTCGACACTGTGCTGGTTGCGGCGACCGACAAAGTAGCGAAAGCAATTCATGAAATGATGACAGATTGTGAAGACCAGCCGTGTCGGTGAAGCTACAAGCATTGTGATGAAGGGGATGGAATCTTAAAGCGTCGCAGTTGCGGCGGGACGGCAAGCCCGGAAAATTGCGATGGTGAGGATCTAATCGGTTCCGAACCTTGCCAAGGTTGGGGTCGAGGGTTCGAATCCCTTCGCCCGCTCCAGTTTTTCTTAAGGAAATTAATGACTTCGGACGGTCCTTCGGGACGGTTGGTCGCTTCCCCGCCCCAGACGTCAGAGCCGGGGAAGCATGGGGGAAGCACCAGAAAGCGTAATCTGGCGGGCTCTCGATTACGTTCGGCATGGTCGGAGCCGTCGTAGCCCGCAGTTCCGTGTGCACGATAGTCTGCGATGGCGCCACGGCTGAACCGCAAGAGAGGGCCTCACCGCACACCTGCTTGCTTCCCCGGATCCCGATGCGGACCACCTTCAGCATCCCCTCTCGCTTCCTCGGTTCGCTACGCAGAGTAGCGAAGCGATATCATCCGCTCAGTACCCCCGGCCGCAATGCGCATCGGCAGCACGAGCCGAAGCGAGTCGGGTAAGCGCACAAACCAATGCGCCGCGCAGAAGCCGGCGACCTCGTCCAGCGCGTCGACCGCGACCGTCGCGGATTCGTGCGCGATCGGTCCTACGCATCGGCCCTGATCCTGCCCGTTGCAAGCAACCATTCAAACCGTTCAAAGTCATCGACGGCAAAGCCCACCTGTCCCGCTCTATGGTTTTTAGTGATTGTAAACCATTGAATTCAAAGCACACAGTTTCCGTCTGACGGTCTAAAACCGAGCGGTGGGGCGTCAATTTTTTTCGCTTTTGATTTCTGAGGGCAATTTGCGCAATTCGGATTTTGCGCAGTTTTAGCGACTATCGACAACGATTGGTCGATTTCTCGCGCAACATTCGCGCAGCGTCTTCTGCGCCAGCATGAAAAAATAGCGTCAACACTTTGCACAAGATGGTGGCTCTCGCGAGATCCCACGCAAGATCTGATCTTTACGGTCAGCCGCTTGCCGGCGCGAACGGCGGGGTGTTCGGCCGTCCCTGGCCGAGCAGATGACACTGTGCGCGCATGATGGCGTTCTAGAGCAGCCTGCGCAAGTGCTCTGGACTACCGGTTACAGAATACGGCCAGAGCACAACGACGTTCGCAAACTCCCGATTCTTAGCGCGCTGTATCGTCATAGCCAAATTGCCCCGGTGTGGCCGGAAACCCAGACGCGCGCGTTTACGAGCGGAGTCGCGAACGAACTCGGTGACTTTGCGCGGCAGCAAATCCCGCTTTCCCTTGCACGCCTGCACGCGCCGTAAACGGTCTATGCGACTGATCGGATGCGCGCGATAGCGGCGTGTCTGGCAGAGGCGTCAGGATCGCGCGCAGATCGGCGCAAGAGGCCGATGGAGGACGGCCTTGATGTCCCGGCCTTCGCGCACGTCGAGCGCGGCGGCAAACAAGCCCTGCTGACCGGTGCGCCGAGGCTGCGTGAGCCGGTGGGTTTCGCCTGGTTCTCCGGCCAAAGCCCCATCAGAGGTGCGGTGTTGCGCCCGTCATGGAGGCACTGGAAGGCATCTGCCGCTGCGATGCGAAAGGACTGCGAAAGCCCCTGAAGTCCGCGCATGCGGTGTTCGTCGAAGTCCTGCGCTTCATCAACGAGAACGAGCGGAAACGTCCGGGCAGGCCAAGGCGGTGGCGCCTTCGCGCGGCCGACATTCATAAGCCGAGACCCTCTTGACCCGCGCGCCAACACAATGATATTGTTGTGTCATGCTTCCGGTAGCCGATTCGACCACTGGCTATCTCCCTCCCGGCATCCACAAGGCATGTTGGGATGAGATCGCGCCGCGCTTCGCCGTAAATGGACATCGGTCGCGCCTGATCGAAGGGCTGCTGGCCGCATTGCTGAACCTTGCGGGTGCCGGCTGCCGGTTCGTGCTGTTGGACGGAAGTTTCGTTTCTCAGAAGGAGCTACCGCAGGACTACGACGGAACCTGGGACACGGTGGGCGTAGACCCTAATCGTCTAGACCCCGTCCTCCTCGACTTTTCAAAAGGTCGAGCGGCAATGAAATCCAAGTACCTGGGTGAGCTCTTTCCCGCAACTGCGACGGCCGCCCCCGGCGTGCTCTACCGCGACTTCTTCATGAAGGACCGAAACGGCGTGCCCAAGGGCGTCGTCCATGTCGACCTCGGGAGCCTGCTATGATCACCAACGAACGCCAATATAAGATCACCCGCAGCGAAGTTGACCGCTTCCGCAAGGCGATCAACCAACTTGCCTCCAGCCAAGCCGCGCGCACGGATGTTCATCCACGCCTGCTCCGGGCGGAACGAGAGGCGATGGAGAGTCAGCTCGCCGATCTTCAGGCGGAGCTCGCCGAATATGAGCGCCTGAAATCGGCAGATTTGTCAGTCATTACGATTAACTCGTTCGACGAGCTGGCCGACGGACTGATCAAAGCCCGGATCGCCAGCGGTCTGAACCAGAAAGCCTTGGGCGAGCGGCTTGGTCTGAAGGAGCAACAGATTCAGCGCTACGAAGCCGAACGTTACGCTTCGGCCAGCTACCAACGCCTGCGCGAGGTAGCCGATGCGCTCGGTTTGCGCATCAAGAACGAGATTCTGTTGCCGGTCGCGCCAGGCGACTTCGGCGGGCTCGTTAACAAACTTCGCCAAGTGGGCCTCGACCGCGATTTCTTGCTCAGCCGCCTTCTTCCTTCGGCAGATGCAGCAATGGCTGCAGGTGAGATCGCAACTCAGGATGATGATACCGCGCTGACCGCCAAGGTCGGCGCCGCGCTGGAGCGGGTGTTCGGCTGGACGCGCGACAACCTTTTCGGGGCACAAGCGCTTCGGGCACCACGCTTCGCCGCCGCCGAGGCTAGGTTCAAAATGCCAGCCGGCCGCAAGCAGGCCATTACGAGTATTTACGCCGCCTATGCCAACTACCTCGCCGTCGTGGCGCTAAGAGGTGCGAGCTCGCTGCCCGTGAAAGCAATCCCGACCGATGCAGCCGCCATGCGCCGTTGCATCTTCCAGCACCGCGGCGCAATCGATCTCCGGAGCGCACTCCACACAGCCTGGGATCTCGGCGTCGCGGTGCTCCCCTTGCGTGATCGAGGCACCTTCCACGGCGCCTGTTGGCGGTATGAAGGCCGCAACGTCGTCGTACTCAAGCAGACGTCTCGTCATGAGGCGCGCTGGACGTTCGATCTGTTGCACGAACTGTTTCATGCTGGTCAGCGCCCCGAGAGCGAGACGTTGGAGGTGGTAGAGGCAGACGAAACCTCCGCGGAGCGTCGGAACTCCGATGAAGAAATCGCAGCAAGCCAATTTGCGGGCGAGGTTCTGCTTGACGGCAAGGCCGAGACGCTCGCGCAGGCGTGCGTCAAAGCGGCGAAGGGCTCAGTGGAGCGCCTGAAAAGTGTGGTGCCGACGGTGGCGGCCCAGAACAAGGTCGAGGTCGGTGCACTGGCTAACTATATGGCGTTCCGACTCTCTTGGCAGGGCGTCAACTGGTGGGGTGCTGCGGCCAACCTGCAGGCGGACGACGGAGACCCTTGGACCATCGCTCGCGACGTCTTCGTCGAACGCTTTTCCTACGATGTCGACAACGAGCTCGATCGGCAACTGCTCGATCGGGCGCTGCACTGAGGATCCCATGGCCGAGTTTCAGAAGCCGCCGCCGCTTGAGATCAAGTGCACGTCGGTCGATTGCGAAAACGACCTTCACTGCTTCAAGCAGTTGAAGAAGATGACCCCCGATCAGCGCGGCAAGTGCCGTGCGTGCGGGGCGGACCTCGTCGACTGGGAGCGCTTACACCGACGCGATAGCACCGACGCTGAACACACGTTTGCGGCGCTTCAGCGCGAACTGATCCGCCACCACTTCTTCCACAGACCTGTCGACGAGAGAGCGATGCGGCACGCGCAGCGCAAGGGTCGCCTCCTCTTGAAGGAGGCGGCGTGGGACCGCTTGCGCAAATATCTCGCGCCGGCTCAACCGCCCCGGGACGGGCGCCAAACGCCACTCGAGGGCAACGCCGTCTATTATGCCCAACATGCGACCGCGACCTGTTGCCGAACCTGCCTTGAGTATTGGCATGATATCCCTAAGGGCAGTCCGTTAACCCCGCAGGAGTTGGAGTATTGCGCAGCGCTGATCGACCTCTTCCTCGATGAGAGGCTTCCCTACCTTGCCAACGAACCGATCAAAGTTCCACGTCGGCATCGGGTACTCTCGCCCAACGCGGAGGCCGCACAACCGTGACGGCTTCCGTTAGACCCATCGATACCAAGCGTTTGGCCGCTCACCTGCGCGCCCGAGCTATCGACGTCGAGGGCGGCCGCGTGCTGATCTCTCGGCTGGCCGGCTCAGGTCAGGAGGTGGATCTGACGTTGCCCGCCAACTGCAATGGCTACGGACGTGTCCGGCACTTCCGTCTCGCGACCGCCGAAGGTTGGCCGGCTAACCCGCTTCCAATCGCGCCGGCTTGCCATGCGCTCGGCATCACGCCCCTCCCGGATCTGATGACCGCCCTCGTGTTTCAGAACGCAGCCTGCGCTTGGCGCTGTTGGTACTGCTTCGTGCCCGAAGAGTTGCTCAAGGCAGACACCAATCGCTCGGCTTGGTTCACCGCGTCCGAGCTTGTCGAGCTTTATCGGCAAATTCCCGATCCGCCTCGCATTATCGACCTGTCTGGCGGCTCGCCCGACCTCGTGCCCGAGTGGACTCCATGGATGATGCGCGCATTGCAGGACGCCGGCCTCGAACGCGACACCTTTCTGTGGACCGACGACAATCTCAGCACCACTTACCTCTTCGACGCCCTATCAACGAAGGATCTCGACCTCCTGCAAACCTACCGCAACTACGGCAGAGTTTGCTGCGTCAAGGGATTCGACGCCCGCTCCTTCGCTTTCAACACAAGCGCGGCGCCGGACGACTACAACCGCCAATTCGAGATTCTGCGCAGCGTCGTCGGGCTAGGACTCGACGTCTACGGCTACGTGACGCTCACTTCGCCGCACGCGGATGGTGTGGCTCAGGGCGTCGCCGATCTTGTGGACCGCCTTCAGGCTGTTGATCCCAACTTCCCGCTGCGCGTCGTCCCGCTCCGCATCCAGGTCTTCACGCCTGTCCAGCACCGCCTCGCCCGCGACACCGAACGCGAGCGCAGCTTGCGCATCCAGGAGGACGCGATCGCCGCCTGGAACGCCGAATTGAGTCGACGCTTTTCTGTCGAGTTGCACGCTCTCTCGATCTGCGATGTTCCGTTGGCGAGAAAATTTGCATGAGCGCCTCACCAGATCGGGCCGCTGCCGCGGCGTTCGCCAGCTCTATCGACACGCTGATTCTCGCGGCGCTCCGTGCTGGAACAACAGACTTTGCGGGTCTTCTGCGCCGATTGCCGTCCGTATATCCAACGGAGGTCTTCAGATCGCTGGATCGCCTGACCGACCGCGGGCTTGTGTCGCCTGGGCTCGCTGCCGGGATGCGCCGCGAGGCAGGACAACGCGCCGCCACCTCGCCTGAAGGACGCTCGCTGCTCCCACTCCCGCACCCGCTGGACTATGAATGGCGCTTCACGCCCGACGCATCTCGCACCCTCCTCGACCTTGCTGCCGATCTGACTCCGCTGGGCGGCAACGTGCTCCTCTTTGGAACGCCAGGGCTCGCGCTCGAGGCTCTATCGCTACCGATCAATCGCCAGCTGTTCTTCCTGGCTGAAGATAATGTCGTGACCAAGCGTGTGATCACGCTAAACCGCGCGACTGGCTCGCCGCTCTCGATTGCCTTCTGCAGCGGAGGGCTTCCGCGCAACACCGCTGATGCGGTTCTCATGGATCCACCCTGGTACATGGACTTCATCCGTCCCATGCTTGCGGCAGCCGCGGCCGCTTGTCGAAAGGGTGGCGTGGTCCTCATCAGCATGCCGCCTATCGGCACTCGGTCGAGTGCCGAGCAGGACCGAATGTCCACCGTACGATTCGCCGCTCGGCTCGGGCTCGATGTTCTCGAACATCGCGCCTTGGCGGTCGCCTATGATACGCCTTTTTTCGAAGCCAACGCCCTCGTCGCTGCGGGCATCCATCCTCCGCCTCGTTGGCGCCGCGGTGATCTCGTCGTGTTTCACAAAGCCCGCATCGAGTCTCGGGACGCTCCGCTCACCAGCGGCCGCAGACGCGACTGGATCGAGCTTACAATCGGCCGCATGCGGCTGTTCATCAAACGTGGCGACGCCAGGACGGACACGTTTGCCGGCCTCATTCACATCGTCGAAGGCGACGTGCTTCCGTCGGTCAGCCGCCGCGACCTCCGCCGCCGCCGCGCCTTGGTCTGGACCTCCGGCAACCGCATCTTTAGCACCGACAATCCGGCCGTCGTGCTGGAGGCGGCCACCTCGTACAATGGCGCAGAAATCGGCTCTGGCGCTCAGCCTGGCCTCTGGGGCAATCTTCGCGGAGCGGTCGAGCGAGTCGGCCAACAGCTCGTGGCCCTCGCCGCCCTTGAGGCCGAAGAGGAGCGGGGCTCACTCGATATTGCACCGGAACGGAGGGCGGTTTGGACGTCGGATTCGATGAGCTCGTACGGCAGGTCGATGGCCACAGTTTCTGGCTGAGTTACCTGTCGAACGCGGCTCATCCGTCGAGTTCTGTCGGTCTCCACGTGGCCGTGTTCTCGGAGCCCTTCCTCTCACTCGTGCTCTCCGGCCAGAAGACGATCGAATCCCGCTTCAGCCGGAACCGATGCGCTCCATATGGCGAGATCTATGAAGGCGACATCATCCTCATGAAACAGGTGGCAGGTCCGATCAAGGGCATCGCGCTCGCGCGCCGGACCTGGTGTTACGATCTCGTCGCGGAGCCTCTTGAGCGCATTAGGAACCGTTTTGCGGCTGGCATTTGCGCCGACGACTCCTTTTGGGCGGCACGTGCGGATTCCCTCTACGCCACCCTCATAGAGCTGGAATCTGCTGCGTCGCTCGCCGCCGTCCGGTGTGACAAGCGCGACCGCCGCGGTTGGGTTTCGCTGCGCTCGCGACAGCTCGCTCTTGACTTCTCATGAGCCTCCTTGTCTGTTTCTCGGGCCAGATCGGAAGTGGCAAGTCCTCCGTCAGCGCCGCTGTGGCCGAGGCGCTCGGGTGGGGTCGGACTGGCTTCGGTGACTTTCTCCGAGCGGAGATTGCGCGTTCTGGAGGAGATCCGACGGATCGGCGGGGGCTGCAAGACCTTGGACAGCAGCGCGTCGAGAGTGATCCCGAGGCTTTTTGCCACGATGTGCTGGACGCTGGTGGCTTCCAGCCCGGCGACGACTTTGTGGCCGATGGTGTGCGGCACGCTGCTATCTTTCGCATCTTGCGTGTACTGGCCGCACCTTCAACTGCTCGGCTTCTCTTCCTGCAAGCAAGCGATACCGCGCGCACAGCCCGGGTCAAAGCGCGGTCCGATCACACTGACTTCCAGCGAGCCGCGGGCCACCGCGTAGAAGGCGAGCTGCGCGACGCGCTCCCCGAACAAGCCGATGCGGTGATTGATGCCGACCGACCTTTCGGGGACGTCGTCGCGGACTGCGTTGCGCTCATCCGCTCGTGGCAGTGAAAGATGCCTGCAGCGCACCCTGTTGGCCGGCGAAAGAAGCGCCCGCTCTACCCGTCCCGAGCTTGAGGAACTACGCAGGGGACGGCCGCTCGGAAATCAAATTCTGTGGCATGGCATACAGGAAACAATATCCATTCGTTCCCAACGAGCAGCTCCGTCATTCGGTCTCGAACCCTTGGTTGTCGAACTTCAACGTGCGGCTGTTCTCGGTCACGGTGCGCACGAGCTGGTCGCTGGCGCCGTTGCGGAGCCGGGCTTCGATTTCGATGGTCACGGTGACTTCGGCGCCAGTTTGGCCGGCGAGATGCGCGATCACCTCGTCGGCTATGCGACCTGCGTCGCGCACCACCCGGGTTGGGTCGACGCGAACAGAGCCGTGAAATCGGCGCGGCTGGGGCGCCGGCGGGCCGGGCGGCGGCGGAGGGGGCTGATCTTTGTTCTCGCGGTCGTCTTGATCGCCACCTTTCTCGTCAGGTTTGTGAGGCTTTTGAGACTCAGCCTCGGCGTCCAACTGCTTTGCGGCCACATCCGGCTTGACGACAAGTCCAGTGCTGTCGGGCGAGACGTTCACTGCTTGGCCAGCCCGTAAACCGGGATAGCGAGCCGCCGCTTCGTCGTAGCCCTCGGCGAATGCGAACGTGTCCTTCCTCCAGGTGAGCAGTGCGAAGCCATCCCAAAGGGACTGCGACAACACCTCGGGACCCGCGATGCGCGGCAGGTAGAGGTAGCGCGCGAAGTCGTCGACGAGCTGCTTGACGGCGACGCTGTCGCCACGCCAAAGAGGCACCTCGTCGAGATGTTTGCGCAGGATCGTCGAGCCGAGGCTCGCGACCAGCAGTTCTTCGCTGCGCAGCCTCTTGCTGACTCGCACCGCCAGCGCATCGCTGCCGGTCAGACGGTAGGCTTGCCATGCGACGGGCGCTTTCGGCGTTGTTTGCTCCGGAGCGAGCAGCCACTGGTAGGTTTCTGGCAGCCGCGCAGTGACTGCGCCTTCGGCTGCTTGTCTCTGCGTCTCGGCCTGTCGAGCTTGGTGCGGGTCGAGATTGAGCTTTTCCTTCTCGGCCACGATTGATGACCAGGCGAGATACCTGCGCAAGGCCTCATCGAGGTCCTGCAGCCGCACCTTGTCCGCGGCGAGGAACACCAGGGTGTTGCGGTACAGCCGTGGCGTGTTTCCGCGCGATTCCAGGATCGCTTTCGCCGCGACCTCTGCGGCGTTGCCGCTCTCCTTGCTGTATGGGTGGTCCGCGGAGAGAACAACCAGCCGTGCCTCGTAATCATCGGGCACATCGGCGCTGGAGCGGGGCAGCGCATGAATGCGCGCAAAATCGCCGCTCCTCTTGAGGTCGGCGCGCAGCTTTGCGTCGAGTTCGGCGGCGACTTTGTCCGGATCGCGCTTAAGCTGCTCGGCGAGGTCTTCCGCCAGCTTCGTCACTGTCGGCTGGGTCCCGTACCAGGCGCGCGGGCCGTCCTGGTAGAGATAGGTGGCGGCGGCCGCGAGCCGCCGCAGCGCGTCCCCGAACACCTCCGGCGTCTCCCCGGGCATGACGCAGCCGAGCTTCAACTGTCGGTCCTCGATCCCGCGATGGGCTGCGGAAGCGGTTGGAGCTGAACCGAGGTAGATCGTGCGCGCGACGCGTCGTGTCGCGGACAGCTTGCCAAGGTTCGGCAGCTCGGCATCGATCTTCAGCGGGAGTGAGTTGGGCCCGTCGACGTCCTTTTCGATGATCGGCGCCCAGTTGTCGGAGAGGTAACGTGTCAGCTCGAACTGCACGCGTGGATCATCAATAGGGATCGTCGAGGGCAGGATCAGCGGACTGCGGTCGCCCTTCTCCCACAGGCTGTGGATCACCGCCGCCATCAACCGTAGCACGCCGCGTGTGCGCTGAAACTTCACCAGCGTCGACCAGTCGGTATAGAGGCGATCGAAGATCTCCGGATGAATCGGATAGGCTGCCTGGATTCGCTTCTCGTAGTCAGCGCTGCGGCATTCTGGCGGAAACTCGGCCACCTTCTCACGGTAGAGGTCGGCAAAGCCGCGCGCGGTCAGATCGCGCTGCTTGAACAAATCGCCAGTGATCGGCTCAAACAGGCGCCGCCGGACAATCTCGAAACCCTCTTCCGCCGTGGCAGGGCGCCACGACGATTCGACGCGTCCGACCACGTTGCGCAGCCGGTCGAGCGCCTCGCGTCCGCGAATGCCGCCGACCTCGACGTCGTCGGCCTGGGTGTGCGGCGAACCGCCCGTGTCGGAAGCGGGCAACGAGACAACGAGCAGGCAGTTCTTGGCGAGCTTGGCCGATTCGGTCAGCACCTGGGCGAAGGTGAACTGCGTCTCGAACCCGCCGGCCGGCAGGTCGCTTTGATCGTGGAGCTGCCGGGCATAGGCGACCCATTCGTCGATCAGCACGAGACATGGGCCATACTCGACGAAAAGTTCGCGCAGAACGTCGCCGGGACTCGTCGCGCTCTCGTCATCCTTGGCGATGCGCGCGAAGGCCTTCGGGCCCCCGAGCTGCCAGGCGAGTTCGCCCCAGAGTGTCCGCACCACCGTGCCGTCCGGCTTGGTCACCGGGTTGCCAGGCGAGATCTTGTTGCCGACCAGCACGACGCGCCGCGCCTTTGGCAAGGTCTTCACGCCCGCCTCGGCCAGCACCGAGTCCACGCCCGCGAGTTCGCCCGGCGCAGCGCCGCCGAACAGGTGGTAGAGCGCCAGCATCGAGTGGGTCTTGCCGCCGCCGAAATTGGTCTGCAGTTGCACGACTGGGTCGCCGCCCTGGCCCAATAGGCGTCGTACCCCGCCGACGAGCAATCGCTTGAGGCTTTCCGTCAGGAACGTGCGGCGGAAGAATTCGGCTGGATTGCGATATTCGTCGCTGCCTTCGCCGAGATGCACCTGCCAGAGGTCGGCGGCGAACTCGGCTTGCTGATAGCGGCCGCTGGCGACGTCGGGATGGGGCGTCACGACGTCGCGCCAGGGTTTCAGATTGCCGGCCGTCGCCGGTTCGACCAGCGAGCCGCCGACCTTCCGCTTTTCGCCGCGCACCTGTTCGTCGAAGACCAGACGGCGCAGCTCCATCTTGATCTTGCCGACCTCGTCGGCCTGCGGTGCCGAGACGGCAGTGAGCAACCGGCTGATCGAATCGAGCGCGCGGTCCGCATCGTCGCTCGAGAACGGCTCCTGATGCGCCCACTTGTTGCGCCAGTCGCGCAGCTCCTGCACCAGCGAGCGCTCAGCACGGCCGAGCGTCCGGCCGAACACGTCGTTCCAGGTTTCCCACATCAACTTCAAGAGGCCGGCGACATCCCACTGCGCGATCGGCTTGGCGCCAAGCATGGGGTCTTCGGAGTAGCGTCGCACGGCGTCCATGCGCACGGTTCCCGCCTTCACGGCCGACTGCACCTCGCGCTCGACGAACGGGGCGAGACCCGCGCGCAAAAGGTCCATCGCTTTGCCCACGCGTTCTTGGTTCGTCACAGCCATGGTTAGTCCTTTGTCGCGACGTGTGCCGAGGGCCACTGGCTCAACAGCGCGATCCACTGTTCGATCTTTCGCGCGATGTCGCAGACCTTCGCCGCCTCTTCTCGGGTTGCTGCGTATTCGTTTGCGTGCGCCAGATTGTCTCGCAGCTCCTGAGCCTCATTCATTTCGCGCTCGAATTTGCCCTTGCTTTCAGTGAAACGCTCGCTCTTTCCAATGATTGTCGTCTTATCGCAGAATTGCGTGAGCAAGAGTTCGTCGACGTCGTTGTCGGCGGCTATTGCGGCCTTTTGCTTGCTCTCGACTTTGTCTAGGCGATCTTTCGACAGACGGCGCTTCCATCTATCCGAGCCATCCGAATCCCGACGGATAGCGTCCGCCATCGTCATCTCAATATGCGTGATCAGAGCAAACAGAGCTGCGCGGACGGGCAGTTGTTGGAGGTCCGAGAGGCTGACCAGACCGCTGATTTCGGTGCCCGACATGACGAGACGGCAGGGATACCGATCGGCTGCCTTCACGAAAGTCAGAATGCCAGCGTCGGCCCCAATCAGATTATCCTCGCAGAGTCTCCATAAATGTTCGTTTACGACGCCTTCGGGCTTCTTGCCGCGTAGGTAGGGCACGAGTTCGACAAGGCCAATGACTTGTTCGCGCTCGGGTTGGTCTGCGTCGATAACGGGGAAATAGTCGAAGCCTTCGTGGTTGCCCGCCATCACTTCGGCCAGCGTCGCATCGCTGCGGCAAGTAGCCAGCGCTTCACGGGGCGTGGCGATGAGCGACACAGGGAGTCGGCTTTGGAGCTGAGCCATCAGATTCGGCGGGGCGGCTCTGCTGGGCCAGCGGCTGAGGGTTGAAGTGGCGTCGGTGTCGCTCATCATCGCTTACACCCCATCCAACAGGTCGGCCTGCGCCGGCTGTCGCTTGCCGCCTTCCTGAGCAAGACGTACGATCTCGGGCCAGCTTTGGACGAGGCCGTTGTAGGCAAGCGCCTCAGTCGCGCGCTTCTTGCGCTCGCAGAGCGTGTAGAGGCGATAGGCGAGTTCGCGCGCGGGCTCCGCGCGCGTCCCAAGCCTTGCGACCATATCGGCCGCCGCGCTTTCGCCGCCGCTCGCCAGCACGCGGATCAGGTGATGCACGACCTCCCAGGCGATGAGGCGCGGCGCGGTTGCCGGGTCCCATTTGGCGGGCAGTTCGTCGGGATTGAGGAGACGCACTTTGCCGCGCTTGGATTCGAGAATGTCGCCCTCGGCGAGCCCTGTCACCGAAGTGTTCTTGGCCTTCGACAAGGTCTCGGCGACGCCATATTCGCCTTCGTTGAAGCCGACCTGTTCGAACCACGCGAGCGCCCAGCGGCTTTCTGCGTCAAAATCGCCTTCCTGCTCGGCGAGCGCCTCGTCGAGCACCTGATTGATGAGCGCGAGCGCCTCGCGCACCGAGACCGGCTTGCCCTCCGCATCCAGCGCTTTTGCGTAGCGCGTGTAGACGCCCATGCCGGGACCGATGGCGGCTTGGGCAAGGTCGACGGGGGCGATGTTGCCGGCTTGCAGGAGACTCAGCGCGCGGGGAAGTTCGGATTTGAGGGCCGCGACGAATTCACGGCGGGTGGCGGTTGGGGCGGACCCGTTGCGCGGGCGGCAGACGAGGATAATGCTTGAAGCAAGGGCGTTTGAGCCTATCCCCCTCATGCGATTTCCGAGTTCCGTCCGCATTGGCCAAGTCCCACTGATGGCGAAGCCAGCGCGAATTACGGCGTCCAAAAACGTTTCCCAACCGGTGCTAGCTGTGCCTACCTCGCTCGTCGTCTCTGATTGCTTGAATGCGTAGTAGATCGTGATCGGAAATCCACGATGTGCTTTCGTTGCTAGCTGTTGGAGGGCCCTTGTCATTCCGTTGAGAAAAAACGCCTCGGCCTCATCTCTGCCTCCATGGCGATCAGGCGTAGCAACCAATTCTTCGGCCTTTGGAACGGCTAGCGTACCAAATAACGCCGGAAAACTGGGCCTAAGTGCGCGGCGCAACCAAACATAAAAGAAGTCCGACAAGTCCGCATAGCCAATGTTGTCGTAGTATGGCGGGTCGGTCGACACGATCTTGTCGGTACTTATGTCTTGAACTGAAGCGTCAAAGGACACAGCAAACCCGGCCAACTTGCTTGCAAATGAACTCTCAAGGACCTTTGCTATCCAGCCAATGCCGCCCTCGAAATTTCCGGAGGCCTCGCTGAACGGATTGCCTTCTGCATAATCCCAGTTCATCGGTAACGCTTGGCGAGCGAATGTGTGAAGTATACCGCTGGCGGTAGGTGTCGGGTCCCAAGTACAGAGGGCTGAGTGCCGATCAGCCATTTTGTCTATGGCAAACCCCAAGTACACTCCTACCGCATCCGCATAGGCTTTAGCTCCACTACCCCCCATATCGATGCAACGCCCGTCGTCGAGAAGTCCGGCGGATATTGCATCGATCCTTGCGCGCTCGTGAGCTTCGTGGACCAAGTCTGAAAATGTGGATAGGGCTACGATTTGGCGTCCCGTAAAGAGGTCGCTCCATTTACTCATGCCGTAGTTGCCGATGCGAAAACCGAGCGCGCCTTGGAATAACTCTACTTCCGGCTTCCATTCCGGACGTGCATTTCGTGCGACCTCCTGCATCAGTTGGTCGGGGGTCAGGTATACTCGCCCACGACCACCCTCAGCAACGATTGCGAGAAGCCGCGCGCCAATTCGTCCGGCCCGGCCCTCGGACTTGATATAGTCTCCGGAAATTGGTGAACCGGACATTACGCAGCGGAAGTTCGCTCCACGCCCTAATTTCGTACCGCCCCTTGCTGCAGTGACGTCTACCGGTTTTCCCGTCTTGACCTTGAAGCTATAGCCATCTTGGTCAAGCATCGGTTCAACATAGGCCTCTCTGCCGGCAATGGTGCAGAGCATGAAGCTTGAGACGAGCGGCACGTCCACTTTGGCGAAGGCCGGGTTCGGGCTCTTTACCGTGCGCGCCCAAAGCCAGGCGATAACGGTCAGCTTCTGGCCGACGAGCGGCCTTAAATCCGGCCGCTCGCGCGCCATCTCGGCGGTGACCTCGATCTTCGGGTAGAGATGCCCGATGCGCTTTTCCGCCTCGTCGCGCATCCATTGCCCGTAATAGCGGATGTCCTCGGCGAGTCCCTGCGCGCCTTTCCAGACCCTCAGTCCCTTTTCGCCTGCGGATTTGGAACTCCACTCTGGGTTGATCGGCGGCTTGCCCGCGAATTTCGGCGGGATCTCAATCATCGCCTTGTTGATCAGCACCGCGACCGGATTGAGATCGCTGGCGTAAGCCTCCAGCCCCAGCCGCTGCGCCTCCAGCGGCAGCGAACCGCCGCCAGCGAAGGGATCGTGGAAGGCCGGCAGCTTGTGGCGATCAAACAATTCGCTGGCGCGCGGATGGTCCGCATTGTCCGCGCAGGCGCGCCGCCAGCTCTGCCAAATCTCGTCGCGCGCCTTCTGCAACACCGTCTCGTTGGTGGTGTTCTCCCACTTCACGAGGTCCTTGATGATGCCAAACAGCCGCTCGCGCTCGACCCCCGCGACGGATTCCGCGAGAGTCGGCTCCGGCCCGCGCGCGGCGTCGCCAGGCTTGAGGCGCCAAACTTCGAGCCTCTTCTTCCGCTCCGCCTCCGCCCGCCGCCGCATGTCCGGCAGGGACAGCAGCGTATCGACATATTCCGAAGGATCGTCGACCATCTGCGCAAAAATCACCGCCCGCGCCGCCGCCAACGGCCGCCGCGCCCACCACAGATGAAGGGTGCTCGGATGCCCGTGCCGAATCGATTTCTCGCGCGCGGAAGCGGCGTTGATCTCGTCGAGCGGCAGCGCGACTTCGATGAGCTTCTTGCGTGTTTTGGCTGTCATGGTCTCACGAACGCCGAATGCGGTCGGTTTGCAACAAGACATATCGAAGCAGGGCGAACATGCGGTGGAACAGATACTCCGCCTTTCGGCGCGACGAGATCGGTTCCTTGTCGGTTTCAGAATGACGGATGCGGAGCTTGTTGCCGAGGTCTGTCAGCAAGCGGAACTCGTTCCTGACCGCCTCGTTAAACAACGGCGCATCGGGCGCCTGCGAGGCAGATAGCAGCGTCTCAGCGCCCTGCTTCTTGTCACCGGCTTCGAGCGTCTTGATCCTCTCAAAGGCATCCCAAAGTTTCTCGATGGCGTCCTGGTGTGCATCCGCGTGGCGGCTGCTGAGCAGTGCCACCGCACGCTCGAGCAAGGCGTCGGCAGCGGCATCGCCGGTGGCGAACTCCGTCTGTGCGATCGCCTCAAGCAGGGGTCCCGGCAACAGGCTGCTGATCGTCCCGTCAGCGGCCATCTCGTAGGCAAGGCCGGCCCTCGCAAACAGGATATTCACTTCCTGAACCCAGCGGATGAGACCCTCTTCTCGGTCAAGTCGGATATGGTCGTGCCCATAGTAGGTATGATGACTCCCGACAATTTTGGGTTGGCCGATATTTCGCGCGATCAATACGCAAAGGTCGAGGACGGCGTCCGTAGGTGGGACTTCATCCCTTCGCGGTCGCCATGGGGGGCTGTAAGCGTCTCGCGGTTCCTCCGATGCCGGCAACAGGCGCGGAATCTCCGCGAGCGCGCGATCCCAAAGCGACACCTGATCTGTGCCGTAAATGGCGCCGCCGTCTTGGCACTCCGCGGGAAAGCCGAACGCGAGGGAGCCATCGGTGACCCGCGCTTCAAGTAGCGAGAGAATGCCTGCCCAGGTTTGCGGGCTGATGGTCTCAACGGCCCGCGGCGTTGTTCGACTGTGGCGGTCCGAAAAGTAGCTACTCATCGCGGCGCCTCAGCGCGCCCGAGCAGTTCGGCAAAACCGTAATTGACGCTGGTGACGTCGAAATCAGGCTCGCGTTGGAAGGGCCTGCGCAGATACCGGACCTCGTGCGATCCGTCCGCGCCGAACGCGACCATGGCGAGAATGAAATCGTCGGGCTTGTTGAGCGAATACAGGATCTCGTTCTTCGTCACCGTAACTGTGTCTGCGACTGCGACCCGGCCCTTGACCTCGATGAAGCGCAAGCGCCCGGTTCCGGGGATGGCGCTTTCGATGTCATAGCCGAGCTTCTCAAACTCCCTGTCGACCGGCGCGAACCCCAGGCTGCGCTCGACTTCCATGACGATCTGGCGCGCCTTCGCGGCGGCCGCCTGGGTGTCGGCCAGCGCCCGCGCGGAGGCCTCCGACAGCCCTTGCAGCGCAAGGACCAGTCCCTTGGGCACGACCAACACGCCGCCGAGCACAACGGGCGGCAGCGGCGCCAACTGCCGCTCCCGCTTGATGTCCTCCATCCTCTTCCGCAGCCGCGCCTGGAGCTCGTCCGCCCGCTTGCGTGCTTCGCCCGAGTTGAGCCGCGCATTGGCCTTGCCCGCGCGCTCCTGCTCCTTCAGCTGCTCGGCGCGGAAATCCCAGTAATTGATTTCCTTGGTCAGCCGATCCTTGACCGCCGCCTCGGTCTTGTCGAGGAGCTTGATCTTGCGGTCGCGTACTTCGGCCAGATGCTCTGGCGCCACCGCCGTGACGGCATGAATCAGCACCTTATTCTCAAGGTCGCGTCCAATCCATGCCGCCTCAGGACGGGCCAGAATGGCGTCGATGCTCGGCTCGCCCTCCGCGAGCGGGCGGTAATCGAGATAGGGCGCATAGTTGATGTGGCGCGCCGCGCCCTGCGCGTCGTTTTCGACAAACAGCAGCCGCTTCGAGACGACGCGCCGCTCGCCGCTCTTCGTGACGCTGCCGTCCTGGATCGCGTGCTCGAGAAAGAACAGCACGCGCGGGCTCATGCCTGGATCGCGCTCGTCGACCAGCACTGCGCCCCGCCGCAGCAGGTCCCGGTACCGTTCCAGGCTGATGTCGATCATCGCGTTGAGCAGCGGATGGCCTGGGCAGACAAACGCCGCCGGCGGCTGCCCCTGGGGCGCCACGAGCGCCTTCTCGAACGCAATGCGTTCGTAACGCGGCATTACCGGCTCGCCGAATCCGATGAGACGATCCCGGTTGCGCACCGGTGCCGGAACATGGGTGATCTCGTAACGCCGGGCCTCGCGCTGCTTCACCGTTCCCCCGAGCCGCCTGAAGGCCTCGAGAAAGAAAGACTCGACGTAATGGGGCTGAAGCCTGCGCGCCTCGGCGCGCTCCATCTCCTCGCGGATGCGGAAGACGCGTGAGGCATCCATGGCGTCGTGGGCCAACGCGCGATCTTCGAGCAGGCTCCGTAGAGCGTCCTTATCGAAGGCGTTCTCGACAACCTTGAAGAGCCGCGCCCGCACGTCTGGCTGATCGCCATACCGGATGGCGTCGATCAGCAGCTCGCGCAGCGACCGGCCTTCGAACTGCACTTTGCCGAGGACGTCGAAGACCTGACCGCCGAGCGCGCTGCGCGCCTGCGCCAGCTTTTCGAGCAGCCTGCGATAGACGTCGCCTTCACGCGTCTCCTCGGCGACCAGGTTCCACAGATGACAAACCTCCGTCTGGCCGATGCGGTGAATGCGCCCGAAGCGCTGCTCCAGCCGGTTCGGGTTCCAGGGGAGGTCGTAATTCACCATCAGGTGGGCGCGCTGGAGATTGATGCCCTCGCCAGCGGCGTCGGTCGCCAGCAAAACCTGGACTTCAGGATCGTGCCGGAAAGCCTCCTGGGCCCTCATGCGATCCTCCCGGCCCATGCCGCCGTGGATGATGACGACGGCCTGCTCACGCCCGAGCAGCGTTCCGATCCGGCCTTGCAGGTAGTTCAGCGTGTCGCGGTGTTCGGTGAAGAGGACGAGCTTCTGGTGCGGCGACGGCGTGGGCTTGGGGGGCAAGGGAACGCCCGCGTCGTAGGGCGAGGATTCTTCCGCGAGCCCGTTGGCGATCGATGCCGGCGTGAAGATCTCGCCGAGCAGGGTCGCGAGTTCCCGCCACTTCTTGTCCTCGCCGCTGCGCCGGATCGCGTGCGCAAGGGCTTCGAGGCGCTTTAGCGTCTCGATCTCCATCCGCAGTTCGCCGATCGACCGCGCGGCCGTGGCTTGGTCGAGGACCTGCTCCTCGGCCGCTTCCAATTCGGCGTCGGGCGCGTCCTCAAGATCCTCGACGTCTTCCTTATCGAGAGTCGGGACATCAGCTGCCATTGCGACGCCGGCCTGGGCACCCCGCTGCAGGATTTCCAGTTCACGCAGCCGGGTTTTGAGTCGCTCTCGGCGCCGACGCAGGGACTGGTAGATCGCTTCAGGCGAAGACGCGAGGCGCCGTTGCAAGATGGTCAGGGCGAACCCGACAGTGCCGATGCGTTTGTCGTTCTCTAGCGCCTCGGCGCGATTGAACTCCTCGCGCACATACTCGGTTACTTCCTTGTAGAGCGAGGCCTCGGCGTCGGACAGTTTGTAAGGCACGGTGTAAGCGACGCGCTCGGGAAACAGTGGAGTCGCGTCGAACTTCAGCAGGTTCTCCTTCACCATGCGACGCATCAGGTCCGAGACATCGGCCGTATGCACGCCGTCGCGGAATTTGCCCTCGAAGCGGTCGCCGTCGAGGAGCGCCATGAAGAGCTGGAAGTCCTCCTCCTTGCCGTTGTGCGGCGTCGCCGTCATCAGCAGGAAGTGGCGAGTGAGCTGCGAGAGCAACTGCGCCAGCCGGTAGCGCTTGGTGTATTTAACCTCTCCGCCGAAGAACGTCGCCGAGAGCTTGTGCGCCTCGTCGCAAACGACGAGGTCCCATCGACAATCGGGCGCCTGCAGCTTCTGCTGCACATCCTCGTTGCGAGCGAGTTTGTCGAGCCGCGCGATGATGAGATTCGTCTCAAGAAACCAGTTGCCGGTGCGCGCCGCTTCGAGCTTGTCGTTCGTAAGGATCTCGAACGGCAGATTGAACCGCCGGTAAAGCTCGTCCTGCCACTGTTCGGCGAGGCTTCCAGGGCATACGACGAGACAACGCTGAAGGTCGCCGCGGGCAATCAGCTCCCGGATTAGAAGACCCGCCATAATGGTCTTGCCAGCGCCCGGGTCGTCCGCGAGCAAAAAGCGCAGCGGCTGACGCGGCAGCATGCTCTCGTAGACCGCGGTGATTTGGTGCGGGAGCGGCTCGACCACCGAAGTGTGAACGGCAAGGACCGGGTCGAATAGATGGGCCAGATGGATCCGCTGGGCCTCGGACACGAGACGGAAGAGAGCGCCGTCGCCGTCAAAGCTCCAAGGCCGGCCTTCCTCGACAAGCTCGAGGTCGGCCTCGCGATCGCGGTAGAGCAACTCATTACCGACCTTGCCAGTCGCATCCTTGTAGGTGAGTTCGATCGCGTCCGAGCCGAACCATTGGACGCTTACGACGATGACCATGCCACCCGGCAGCACACCGCGGATTGAGCAATTCGGTTTGAGATCCTCTAGCCTCGTCATTCAGCCCTCCACCGCCGCCATTCCGAGGGCATGAAGTTTCCGCTCGTGGCTCAGAAGCACGATCTGTTGGTCTTGAGGGCATCTCGCGGCCGGATCGGTGTCGAGACCGAGCCGCCTCAGGGCGTAGTAGAGCAGCGCTTTGCGGACGGGGATTTTGGCTCTCTCGCCTCGCATCCCGTAATCGAGGGCGATCACCTTCCTCTGCGTCTCGGAAAGCTCGGGATGCGGACCGATTTCGAGCGTGACGTATTCATGCCAATCGGTATCGGTATCTGAGGTCGCGCTGCTTGGCCGCTGATTGCGCGTCTCGAGTATTCGCGAAAGCAGGAAATCCTTGAACGTTCGCTCCGTCTCGCAAAATGCGCGCGCGTGCCAGCGGAAGCCATCGAATGCGATCGCGTGCGGTGCAATCCAGCGCCACCGTAGCTCAGGGCGTGAGAGGAATCGGTACCTGACCTCGATAGCCTCCGACCGCCGGATCGCGCCTGTGACGGACCGCAACGTCTGCGCGTTCACGCCTCTGACCGGTGTAGGCGCAGCATCGTAGGACGGGAATTGCCCGACCCAGGCATTCGAACGATCGAGGATGCCGTCCGAAACGGAGCGGAGCTGGTTGAGGTACTCCGCCGGGTCGGGCTTCAGGAAGCGCGGCTGGAACTGATCACTGGCGACATAACGCTTCCCGCTCTTGTCGTAGATCGCGTTGTTGGGTGCACGCTCCTGATAGAGGGTCAGGTCCTTCGAGGCTTGCGGCACAGACACGTCGAACATCTCGATAATGTCGGGGCGATTGACGCCACCCTCCCAGAACAGCCGGAATTCGATGAATTCGAGCCGCCGCTCCACTCCCCATTTCAGTCCTGCGCCGGCTTGCCCCATGAACCCGCCCGAGGGAAGACGGAATAACTATGCGATCCATATAGTTTCTATTCGTGACGGGGCGGCGGTCAAGATGAGAAGCTGGGGCGAACCGCCGTTTGAGCCGGATTGCCACGACGGATGGTTGAGGGGAAGCCTTCCCATGCGGCCGAGCCTGTAGTCTCGGCCGACCGCTTCTGCGGGGACACCCCGCAACGCCCCGAGAGCGAGAGTGCGGGCGGGTTTTTCGTGACGGGTTGAGGGCTGGGAGAGAGGCTCCCGGCGCCCGTCCCGGAGACCCGCGATGTCCAGGCACGCCGCTTGCGCTCGGTCCAGTTCGGATCGGACGAGCCTCTACGATGATATCACCACCAAGATCATCGCCGAGCTGGAGGCCGGCCGCGTGCCCTGGGTCCAGCCGTGGGGAACGGCGGCGGCGAGGGCGCCGCTCGCCATGCCGAAGAATGCGGCGACCGGCCGGCAGTATTCGGGGATCAACGTCCTGATCCTCTGGGGCGCCGTGATCGAGCACGGCTTCCCCGCCCAGAGCTGGCTTACCTTCCGCCAGGCGCTCTCGCTGGGCGGCAACGTCCGCAAGGGCGAGCACGGCACCACCGTCGTCTATGCCGACCGCTTCATTCCCGACGACGAGAAGAAACGGGCGCGAGAGACCGGCGAGGAAGCGCAAGCGATCCCGTTCCTCAAGCACTTCACCGTCTTCAACCTGGCGCAATGCGAAGGCCTGCCGGAAAACCTTGTGGTCGCAGCACCGCCGCCCGAGCCGGGGCTCATCGAGCCGAAGGTCGAGGTGTTGATCAAGGCGAGCGGCGTCGATTTTCGTATCGGCGGCAGCCAGGCCTTCTACACGCCCGCGCACGACTACGTGCAAGTCCCGCCGCCCCAAGCTTACTTCGAGCCGATCAACTGGCACCGCACGGCGCTTCATGAGCTCGGTCACGCCAGCGGCGCCCCACACCGGCTCAATCGCGATCTCTCCGGCTCTTTCGGCTCGAAGAAGTACGCCTTCGAAGAGCTGGTGGCGGAGATGAACGCCGCATTCTGTTGCGCCTCGCTCGGCATCGTACCGACGGTTCGCCACGCCGACTACATCGGCTCCTGGCTCGACGTGCTGCGCGAGGACAACCGCGCCATCGTCCGCGCCGCCTCGCAGGCGAGCAAAGCCACAGACTTCCTCCTCGCCTTTCTTCCTGGGGACGACGCGCGGGCCTCCACCGCAAACGGACGAGAGGCCGCGTGATGCGCGTCCGTTGCCGCAGTGAGCAGGCATTCACGCAAAGTCGGGTTTGCGTGAATGCGCATCTCCGGCTCGGCGGGTCTGCGGCGTTCCAAAGGAAGAGGGCTGCGCGGGTCTTCGTGACGGGTTGGAAGCCGAGAGAGAGTCTTTCGGCGCCCGTCGTGGAGACCATTCCGATGGCACCTGCCGTTCAGAAGATCACCCTGTCGTCGTCGCGCGACATCCCCTTCAACAAGCTTGTTCTGTCCCAGTCGAACGTCCGGCGCGTGAAGGTCGGCGTCTCGATCGAGGAGCTGGCCGAGGACATAGCCCGGCGCACGCTCCTGCAAGGCCTCAACGTCCGGCCGGTTCTCGACGCCGACGGCGTGGAGACCGGCATGTTCGAGGTCCCGGCCGGCGGGCGGCGCTACCGGGCGCTCCAGCTCCTCGTCAAACAGAAGCGTCTCGCCAAGACCGCGCCCGTGCCCTGCGTCGTACGCGATCCCAGTGTCGACATCTCCGCCGAGGAAGACTCGTTGGCCGAGAACGTCCAGCGCGCGCCGCTGCATCCGCTCGATCAGTTCCGCGCCTTCCAGGCCCTGCGCCAGAAGGGCCAGTCCGAGGAAGAAATCGCCGCCGCCTTCTTCGTCGGCGTGAACGTGGTGAAGCAGCGCCTGCGTCTCGCAGCCGTCTCCGAGAAACTGCTCGACGTCTATGCCGAAGACGGCATGTCGCTCGACCAGCTCATGGCCTTCACGGTGGCGACGGATCACGCGCGTCAGGAGCAGGTCTGGGAAACGCTTCAGCGCTCGTACAGCCAGGAGCCGTATCAGATCCGCCGCATGCTGACGGAGCGCACCGTGCGCGCCTCGGACAAGCGCGCCCTGTTCGTTGGCCTCGATGCCTATGAGCAAGCAGGCGGCATCGTCATGCGCGATCTTTTTCAGCAGGACGACGGCGGCTGGCTCGAGAATGTCGCTCTGCTCGACAGCCTGGTCGCCGAGAAGCTGAAGGCCGAGGCGGAGAAGATCGCCGCCGAAGGCTGGAAGTGGATCGAGGTGAATGTCGACTTCCCATTCGGCCACACCCATCGTCTGCGCGAACTCGACGGGACGCCAACCGACCTCACGGCCGAAGAGCAGGCGACGATCGAGGCGTTGAAGGCCGAGTACGCTAAGCTCGAAGCCGAATACGAGAACGCCGACGAACTGCCCGACGAGGTGGACGCACGCCTCGGCGAAATCGAGACGGCGCTCGCCGCCTTCGAGGATCGGCCGGTCAGCTACGACCCCGCCGAGGTCGCCCGCGCCGGCGTCTTCGTCTGCATCGACTCGGATGGCGAGCTCTCCGTCGATCGGGGCTACGTCCGCCCCGAGGACGAGCCGCAAGCCACCGTGGACATCGATGGCGGACCGTTGACGGAGGGTGATGCCCGTGAGCCGTCGGCGCCCGCTGTCCAGCGCGCCGTCATCACGATCGACGGCCAAGCTCCTGCGGAGGAGGACGAGGACGATACCGTCAAGCCACTGCCCGACCGTCTGGTGAGCGAGCTGACGGCGTACCGGACGCTGGCGCTGCGGGAGGCTGTGGGGAGCAACCCGCATGTCGCGATGACGGCGCTCCTGCACAAGCTCTGCCTCGACACCTTCCAGCACGCGGCAACCGGCAATTGCCTCGAAGCGTCGATCCGCCAGGTGTTCTTCTCGATCCAGCCGGCGGACCTGAACGACAGCCCGTCCGCCAAGGCGGTCGCGGAACGGCATGACGCCTGGAAGGCCGACCTGCCGAAGGATGAGGCCCAGCTCTGGGACTGGCTTGCCGTCCTGGACGACACCAGCCGCGCCGCGCTGCTGGCGCACTGCGTCTCCTTCGGAATCAATGCGCTATACGAGAAAGGCGACCGCTATGGCGGCCCGGGTATGTCGGTTCATGGCGTGCAGCGCCGTCTCGCCCTAGCCGATCGTCTCGCGCGCGCGGTCGGGCTCGACATGGTCGAATCCGGCTGGCGGCCGACGGTCGACAACTATCTCGGCCGCGTAACCAAGCCCCGCATCCTCGAGGCGGTCCGCGAGGCGAAGGGCGAACAGTCCGCGCAGCTCATCGACCACCTTAAGAAGGCAGAAATGGCGAAAGAAGCCGAGCGCCTGCTGGAAGGAACCGGCTGGCTCCCCGAGCCGCTGCGCACGTCGGTTGCCGACGCCGCGGACGCAATCGACGCCAATATCGCGGAGGGTGACGAGGCTCTGCCCGCCTTCCTCTCCGACGAAGAGGAAGGCACTGGCGAAGAAGACGCGGACGAGCCTGCCGTGATCGCCGCGGAATAACGACCACGAGCGGGGTGGCATTTGCCGTCCCGCTCATATTTCTGACTATCGCCCTCAGCGCCCGGCCATCGCGTCGGGCGCTTTTGTTTTGAAGGCTCACCAGCGTCAAGGAGAGAGCGAGAGGACGGCCGGGACGGTTTGAGCCGATCGGGTCGAAAGAGAGCCCTGGCGGCTCGGCCCGTTCCCGCTCTCCTGAGGTCTCCTTCATGACGAATCCTTCCAGCTCCGCGGCCATCCGCTCGGCTGCGCCATCGCTCGCGGCAGCATCCGCCGCCGTCGCCCAGGCCGCGCGGCTCCTCCTTCCCGATCTCGAACATGGCCGTCGCATCGATGCCGGCTTTCTGCGCGCCGCGATGGAGGCGGCCTTCGGCGCCACCGATGCCGCCGGCGCCTGGGATTGGAAAAACGCCTACGACGCCTGCGAGGCGGCGACGGTGCTGTTCCTCCGCAAATACGGCAAAGTGCTTCTCCGTAAAGCCGGATCCCCGTCCGCCGCACTGCCGATGCTCGCGAAGATCGCGGGCTTGCTCCCGACCCACACGCGGCGATCCGAGGAGAGCCAGGCGCTCCAACAGTTCTCGACGCCGGTCCCGCTTGGTCTCGCGGTCTCCGCCGCGGCGGCCATCACGGCGGGCGATCGCGTGCTGGAACCCTCGGCCGGCACCGGGCTGCTCGCCATCCTCGCTGAGATCGCCGGTGGCTCGCTCGTGTTGAACGAACTGGCCGAGTCACGCGCGACGCTGCTCGACCAGCTCTTCCCCGGCGTCATCGTAACTCGCTTCGACGCGGCGCAGATCGACGATCATCTGGATGCCGCGATCACGCCGAGCGTAGTCGTGATGAACCCGCCCTTCTCGGCGATGACGAATGTCGATCGGCGCATGGCCGACGCCGCGTTGCGCCATATCGCTTCCGCCTTGGCACGGCTCTGCCAGGGCGGCCGTCTCGTCGCCATCACCGGTTCAAGCTTCGCGCCCGACAATCCGGCCTGGCGCGACGCTTTCTTTCGGATTCAAGAACGCGGCCGTGTCGTTTTCTCCGCCGCTATCGATGGCGCCGTCTATGCGAAGCACGGCGCCACGATCGAGACGCGGCTTACCGTCATCGACAAGGAACCCGCCGCCGATCCGAAGGTCTTTCCGGCCTCGCCAGGAATAGCTCCCGACGCGGCACGGTTGCTTTCTTGGGTGATCGAGCATGTCCCGCCGCGTTTGCCGCTCGCCGCGCCTGTTGTCGTTTCCGATACCGCGCGACCGGCAATTCCCCGAACGGTCCGCGCCTTCGCGATGCGTCCGTCTTACGGTCCGGCGCTCCCCGAACCGGAGGCCGTGGAGCTCGCCTATGAGACTGTCGACTGGACGCCCCCGGACGGCGCCCGCCTCACGGATGCGCTTTATGAAGAATACGGATTGCAGTCGATCCGTATTGCCGGTTCTCAGGCGCATCCGACCAGGCTCGTGCAGTCGGCGGCGATGGCCTCGGTTGCGCCGCCCAAGCCGTCCTATCGGCCGCACCTGCCGGCGAACTTGGTCGCTGACGGCGTGCTGTCGGACGCCCAGCTCGAATGCGTCATCTATGCCGGCGAGGGTCATGGTGAGTTCCTCGCCGGCGCGTGGACGGTTGATGAAACATTCGACCTCGTCGCTGCCGCGCGCGACGACGCAGAGAACGCTGTCCGCTTTCGACGTGGGTGGTTTCTCGGCGACGGGACCGGCGCCGGCAAGGGCCGCCAGGTTGCGGGCATCCTGCTCGACAACTGGCTCAAGGGCCGGCGCCGCGCTGTCTGGATCAGCAAGTCCGACAAGCTGATCGAGGACGCGCAGCGCGACTGGTCCGCGCTCGGTATGGAGCGGCTGCTGGTCACGCCGCTCTCCCGCTTCCGCCAGGGCACGCCGATCCGGCTCGAGCAAGGCATCCTATTTACGACCTACGCCACGCTGCGGACCGACGAGCGCGGCGAGAAGCTTTCGCGCGTCCAACAGATCGTCGAATGGTTGGGCTCCGACTTCGATGGAGTGATCATTTTCGACGAGAGCCATGCGATGCAGAACGCCGTCGGCGGCAAGGGCGAGCGCGGCCACCAGGCCGCCTCGCAGCAGGGGCGCGCGGGCCTGCGGCTCCAGCACGCCTTGCCGAACGCCCGCGTGGTCTACGTCTCGGCGACCGGCGCGACCACGGTCCATAACCTCGCCTATGCCCAGCGGCTTGGTCTCTGGGGCGGCGAGGATTTCCCGTTCGCCACCCGCGCCGAGTTCGTCGAGGCGATCGAAGATGGCGGCGTCGCGGCGATGGAGGTGCTAGCGCGCGATCTGAAGGCGCTCGGCCTCTATGCGGCCCGCTCGCTCTCCTACGAAGGCGTCGAATACGAACCGGTCGAACATCGGCTCACACCCGAGCAGGTCCGCATCTACGACGACTATGCTGGCGCGTTCTCGATCATTCACAACAATCTCGATGCGGCGATGCAGGCCGCGAATATCACGGGCGAAATTGGCACGCTGAACGCGCAGGCGAAGTCCGCGGCGCGGTCCGCCTTCGAGAGCGCCAAGCAGCGCTTCTTCGGCCATCTGCTGACCAGCATGAAGACGCCGTCCCTGAGCCGCTCGATCGACGGCGATCTCGAGGCGGGCCACTCGGCCGTCATCCAGATCGTCTCGACCGGCGAAGCGCTGATGGAGCGCCGACTCGCGGAGATCCCGACCGAGGAATGGAACGATGTCCAGGCGGACATCACGCCGCGCGAGTACGTGCTCGATTATCTGGCCCATTCCTTCCCGGTGCAGCTCTACGAGCCCTTCACCGATTCCGAAGGCAATCTCTCGTCCCGGCCCGTCTACCGCGACGGGCAGCCGGTCGAGAGCCGCGAGGCCGTCGCGCGCCGTGACCGCCTGATCGAGAAGCTCGCTTCGCTCCCGCCGGTGCCCGGCGCGCTCGATCAGATCATCCAGCGGTTCGGGACCGACATGGTGGCGGAGGTCACCGGACGCTCGCGCCGTATCATTCGCAA
>Ga0335075_10002615_pt1 | contig 28808 bp, 14 predicted proteins | sample Lox_Sample_24_FD_206723 | JGI IMG/M metagenome (GOLD analysis project Ga0335075, IMG submission 206723) | Soil microbial communities from Loxahatchee National Wildlife Refuge, Florida, United States - Lox_Sample_2.4 | ecosystem: Environmental > Terrestrial > Soil > Wetlands | place: USA...
CCATCTCAAACTGGCACTGTCACACGAATTTAAACGAGTTGACCGTTCATTGGTCGCTGGCCAACAAGACAGAGATCATGCCAGGCCCTGACTTGGCTCCTGGACAGAGCGGGGATCTGATCATCTCTGGGCAGAACTGGCAAGACGGGGAATTGCTGTCCCTCGAGTTCTTCCACGGTACGCGGTCAGTGGATCAATGGAGATTGCGGATCGGCGCAGAGTCAGACCTTCGGAGGACCGACAGACCGGCTGAGCGTGTCGCTGCCCCTCAGCTCAAAGAGAATCAGCACGGATTCACAGTAGCCGGAGCCAACTTCGAAGTTTTCATCGACAAAGCCACCGGGCAATTCACAGCCGATGCACATGGAAGGCGGCTTATCGAGAGTGGGCCGGTGTTTCATCTTATTGGTAGCGATCTGGGCCCGTGGCAACTGCTGGACATACAAGCAACTCGAGACACTGATGCGGTGCGGGCCAGCATTCGGGGGGCATGCGAGCCGGTACAGGTCAGATTCACCGTCGCCATTCTTGGAGACGGCTCTATCAATTTGGAGTACCTGCTCGAAAAGTTCCCTCTGGAGGGTCCGCAGACCAGGCTCGTTCCGTGGAATCGGACGAATGCTGGTGGCTTCTCTGAGGCGGGAGTGAAATTGCTCCTCACGCCTGAGATCAAACAGCTTGATTGGGAACGAATCGGTCTCTATTCGGTTTATCCCGAAGATCATATTGGGCGGAACAGCGGCTATGCGTATCGAACTAGTCCTATAATCCCCGCTGCCCCAGGACAGAAACCAACCTCAGTATGGGCCCTCGACACGCGCGACTATAATCTCTTCGGCGCCGAAGATCATGGAGGACGAGGTACTAACGATTTTCGAAGCATGAAGGAATACATCCGGCACGCTTCAGCCCGAGTTCAAAGCGACGGTCCGGGCGTGGCCGTGGATTCGGACGGCCTCCAGGCCGTACGTCTCGAGATACCGGACAACTCCCTGACGGGGGCGGTAGCGCTGATTGTGAACGATTTCTGGAACTACACGCAGCTCGGGTTGGGGAACTACATGAAGCCGCCCATTCAGCTGCACGCTGGATACAAGGGAAAGGTAGCCTACCGGCTAGTGTAGAGCCCATCGTCGAAATCGCTGCGGATCTCCACCCATGGGGCCCAAGCAGTGGCATATACCACCTTACTGCGGTTTCCCGGTTGCCCAGGACGGTGTCTGCCATCTTCATTCCCCTCGCCGATTTTCAACTCCATCACAATGCGAACCCGTCTCATTCACTGAAGTGATTCGACTCACAGACGAAGCGAAGCGCGCGACGACGCCAATCAGCGTCGCTGGTGCCACTCCCAGGCGGACGCGACGATCTGATCCAGATCGCGAACCCGTGGAGACCAACCCAACAAGCGTCTGGCCTTTTCAGAGCTTGCAACTAGCCGAGCTGGATCGCCAGCGCGCCTCGGGGCAATCTCGACAGGGATCGGATGACCCGTTACTCGTCGGGCTGCGTCTACTACCTCCTTGACCGAAAAGCCCCTGCCGCTTCCCAAATTGCAAACGATGCGCTTGTTCGCTCCCAATGCCTGGAGCGCGAGCACGTGGGCTCGTGCAAGATCGGAGACGTGGATTAAATCACGGATACAAGTCCCGTCCGGGGTCTCATAGTCGTCCCCGAAGATCAGGAATCGCTCCCTCCGCCCGGTCGCTACGTCGAGAATCAGCGGGATCAGATGCGTCTCAGGATCATGTGCCTCCCCTCGGCCGGCTATCGCGCCTGCGACATTGAAGTATCGCAGCGACGCGTAGCGCAGTCCATGAATGTGATGAAACCAGCGCAGCATGTTCTCGATCAGCAGCTTTGATTCGCCATATGCGTTGGTAGGGCGCAATGCTGAATCTTCGTCGATCGGAATCTCCGCAGGCTCGCCATAGACCGCAGCCGTCGAACTGAAGACCAGGCGATCGACACCGGCTGCGTGCATGGCTTCGAGCAATGTTAGGGTGGAAGCTGTGTTATTACGAAAGTAAAGCTCGGGCTTCCGCATAGACTCGCCGGCCTCAATCAGAGCGGCAAAGTGCAAAACTCCGTCCGGCTTCCAATCGCACAACAGCGCTTCGACCTGACGGCGATTCGCAATATCGGCTTCGATAAACTGTGCACCCGCGGGAACCTCATGCCGCTTACTGTGGCACAGATTATCGAGAACCGTCACTTCGTGCCCCGCTTCCATGAGCAGAACCGCAACCGTCCCGCCAATATATCCAGCACCGCCCGTCACCAATAACCTCATTGCCTATACTCCTGTCGCCAACTTAATTAATAAAGTCACGAAACGCTCCAATCTTGGCGGAACTCGAGATGTAACAGCAGCCTATTGCGTGTCACAATCCTTAACCCTTACTATGCTCTCGCGTAGGATACCCGCCGCGGTCTCAGCCGTTACGTCACGTTGAGGTGATCCAAGAAGTTCGAAACCAACCATGAACTTCCGCACGCTCGCCGAACGAAGCAAAGGCGGATAAAAGTGAGCATGGAGATGCCACTCCAGATGCGGGTCACCATCGGTCGGGGCCGGATGGAACCCCATTGAATATGGAAAAGGTGCCTCGAACACCTTGTTGTAAGCTGCCGTGACCTTCTTGAGGATCATAGCGAGGCCGTCATGCTCCTCCGCCGAAAGACCGTGTAGCGTTGCGACTCGACGTTTTGGCAGCAGCAGGATTTCGAATGGCCAAACGGCCCAAAAGGGAACTACGGCCACCCAGGTCATATTTGCGGTCACGATCCGCTCCCCAGCCGCTAGTTCATGCCTAAGATATGCAGACAACAGAGCCGTGCCGTACTCTGCCAAGTAGGCTTGCTGGGATGAAAGCTCTGTCGCGGGCTCTCCCGGAACATGTTCGGTTGCCCATATCTGGCAATGGGGGTGTGGATTGCTTGCACCCATCATCGCTCCGCGGTTTTCGAAAATCTGTACATATTTGATTTGCGAAAGCTCCCCTAGCGTATGCTCTTGTTCCGTCCATAGGCTCACTACATCGCGGATTTCCGCAGTCGTCATCGTTGCAATCGTTAAATCATGCCTTGAATGGAAGCACATTACACGGCATATTCCTCGCTCAGTGGCGGCACGGAGCAACCCTTTGCCATCCGGATCCATATATGCCTCAGGAATATTCAGCTCCAGTGCAGAATAGTCGTTGTCGAAAATGTACGTGCGCGTGAATGATGGATTGCGCTGCCCGAGGGCGCGTGTATTGCCCGGACAGAGATAGCAATGTGGATCATAGGGAACGGGGATTACCGCGGCAGTCTTTTCGATCTGGCCCTGCCACGGACGTTGGGTTCGATGGGGAGAAACAATAACCCAGTCCCGTTTCAAAGGATTCCAGCGTCGATGTGGAGATTGCAGGAAGACAGAATCCATCAGGCTGCTCCCGTGTGGTTGTGCAACCTATTCATTTGGAGCGCGCCATTTATTGGCTCGCAGACATAACACAACGGCTTACAATCAAAACGCTCAACATAGTCAGAAGTTAGCTCTTGTATGAACTCCGATACCGAATCGGCACCAACAAGATTGACCGTACAGCCGCCAAATCCTCCTCCGGTGAGCCGCGCCCCCAAGCAGCCGCGCAACCGGGAGGCTTGGCTCACCAGAAAGTCAATTTCCTCGCAGGAACACTCGAAGTCGTCTCGCTGACTCACATGGGACGCCGATATGGCTGTACCGAGCGCAACCGGATCCCCGGCATACATCGCAACCCGGGCATCCCGAACCCTTAGATTCTCGGTGATGACATGCCGACATCTCCGATAGCTGTTGTCCGACATCTCGCCGTGAGCGGCTTCGAGTTGCTCTGGGTTGGCGTCACCGAGATTGCGCAGCGCGGGAAATCGATTCCTGAGAACTTCCTGGCCTTGTTCCAGTTCACGCCTGCGCAGCCCATACTGGCCGGCCTGAATGGAATGTTTGACTGTGGAATTCACGACAACGATGCGCATATCTGCCAGTTGGCCCCGGTTCATGGGCAGAAGTTCGTGCGAGAGGTCTCCCGTATCCAGAAGAAGTGCATGGCCGGCGGCCGCTCCCGCGACGGCGAATTGATCCATGATGCCGCAAGCGGATCCAACATAAGCGTTTTCGGCGCGCTGACAGAGCAGTGCGAGTTCTTTTAGTGAGATGTCGGCCCCGGCATGTCGCAGTAGCGCGATAGCCGTGACAACCTCGACTGATGCCGAAGAACTCAGCCCGGCCCCTTGCGGGATGTTTCCGTCGAGGCTCAGTTCGAAAGGGGGGATCTTGATCCCGCTATCGAGGAGTTGGTAGAAGACGGCGACCGGATAATCGCTCCAATCACCTAGAGGAGCTGACAATTCCCCTGCGCCAAGTGTCCTCTTAGTGCCATACAAGGTGCTGACAAAGGTGTATGAGTTGTCGCTGGCGTATTTTACAATACCAGTGCTGTAGAGCGGGATCGCCATCGGCAGAACGAGCCCACCAGTGTAGTCCGTATGTTCGCCGAGTAAGTTCACGCGACCGGGAGCCTTATAGAGTCTCGACGAACGACGATCTGAGTTGCTATTCAGATGAGTTGTTTCTGCGCGTTTCATGGGTGGTGAGTCTTTATAAAGAGACCTCTTATTGAGGTGGGAAATGCGGAGTGAGTATCGATGCTTATGGGATGGAACGTTCCATCGACTCGAGTGAACGTCCTTTGGTTTCGTGGACGAGTAACAAGACGAATACGGCGCCAGCAAAACAGATGATCGCGTAGAGGAGAAAGGCCCCGGAGGTGCCAATCCGCTGGTTCAGGAAGGGAAAAGTATATGTGAGCAGAAACGATGCGACCCACAGCGCTGCGACAGATATGGAGACCGCAGAAGCTCGCATTCGATTTGGAAATATCTCGGTGATCAGTACCCAGGTGACCGGAGCCAGCGACATTGCATAGCACGCTATCGCGCACAACGTGAGTATGAGGACCCATACACCCTTTAGGTGAGCTCGATAAGCGAGGCTGGCGGCTAGGTGGGCCGCGCCGATGGCAACGCAGCCGAAAATCATGAGGGGGCGCCGCCCCAGGCGGTCAACCATCAGCATGGCAACTACCGTGAATACTAGATTGATGGCTCCGGTGATGACGATGTTCAGCATGATCTCATTTAATCCGTAGCCGGCGCTGCGATAGACCTCCTGCGCGTAATTGAACAGGATGTTGATGCCACTCCCCTGCTGGAGCACGGCGAGCACAACCCCGATGAGCAGGAGCTTGCGTCCAGGGTGGCTCAGAAGCTCGTGCCATTTCGCTTCTTCGCCGTGTACTGCCAGCGCACCCTGGATGGACTGAAGTTCATGCCGTACGTACTCGTGCCCGCCCAGCAATCCGAGCACTGCGGCGGCGTCCGAGTCACGCCCCCGCGTGAGCAGCCAGCGCGGGCTCTCCGGGATAAACGGCGCTGTGACCAAAAGAAGAATCGCGGGAATGGCAACCGCAGTAAACATCCACCGCCAGCCGTATTGGACATTCCAGGAGGCAGCGAGCGCGGCTCCGTGCAGGCCAGCTGGCACGGGGCGCGCGATTCGCCAGTTAGCGATTTGCGCAGCGAGAATTCCGATAACCAGCGCCAGCTGATTGAGACTGACGAGGCGGCCGCGCCAGGCGGCAGGGCTAATTTCGGCTGTGTACATAGGAGAAACGATAGAAGCGAGTCCGATGGCAACGCCCCCTGTGATTCGCCAGCCGATGAATCTGGTAAACAGCGGTGCCCATCCCGTGCAAATCGAGGAGACCGCGAAGAGCAGAGCGGCGAAAATCAGCACCTTCTTACGGCCCAGGCGGTCGCTTAACGGACCCGCTAGGAGCGATCCAATAAAGCAGCCCGCGAGCGCGCAGCTATTCGCCCACCCCACCAGCGTGTCAGTTCTGAGGTGAAAATATACCTCGTAAAATGGTTTGGCCCCGCCGATGACCACCCAGTCGTAGCCAAAGAGAAGGCCACCAAGTGCGGCTACGAAGGCAATAGTCCACAAATAGCCAAGGCGCAAGTCTGCCTGCGCCGCGGATGACGGCGAGAGAGAGGAAACAGGCCCGTGAATCATGCGCGGGCGACGGCCGACGTGACAGACAAATTGAAATCGCGCATCAAATCGGTGGCGCCGGCGTGATTTGCGTCCAATTCGAGCAGATCGCGAAGAGCTCGTTCGCTATCCTCGGCACGGCCAAGTCCGATGGCCGCTTGGGCGTGCAGGAAAAGGGCATCGACCCGATTGCGGCGGCGAGGATCATCCTCAAAGAGAAGCATGGCGGGAAGAGAGGTTGCGAAGTAATCGATCTTCGGCTCAGCATTCTCGAGCGCGACGGAGTGGTCACGGATTCGCTGAAAAAGTGCCTGAGCTTTGCAGTCGTGACCCAGGCGGTGCCAAGCGAGGGCGCTCCAAAAGGTTGCGTCTGAGATCTCACGGACAGCCATCTCCTGGAAGTCACCCTTTTCGAGGGAAGCTCGACGCCACCAGTTATCTGCGGCCTCGCGGTCTTCCAAGCGGTGGAATGCCTCCCCAAGCCAATAGAAAACTTCGCTCTGGTTTGCCAGCAGATGTTTCGCTTCACCCAAGTTGTCCGGAACGTGAAGAGCAGCTTTGAAGTGCTGCAGGGCGGTGGCGGGATCTCCATTTTGCAAAGCCCGGCGGCCCAGCAATAAATGTGCTCGCACATACTGCGACAATACGAGCCCTTCCCCACCCTCCCAAGGCTGGAATTTGCGCTGAGTCAAAAGCCGAAGCGCGTCTTCGGGACGGTTCACCTGGTTATAAAGGGTCGCTAGCTCCACGGAGAGATCATCGCGCAGAGCGATCAAATCGATGTGCCGGAGCAGTTCCACCAGGCGGTCTTGAGAGGCCTTACCGGTTCGCTTCCATAACTGGTCGCGTTCGTATAAAACACGCGCATCGAGCGGATTCGCCAGTAGTGCACGATCGAAGCTCTCCATCGCCCGTGGCGCGTCATTCCTGATATTAAAGTTCGCGATGCCGAGGTTGCGGTGCGCGACAGCAAATAACGGGTTTAGCCTGATAGCGGATTCCCAGCTGGCAATCGCTTCCTCATACCGGCGTTTATCGTAAAGGAGGTTGCCGAGAAGATAGTGGGCAGCCCAGTTCAGTGGATCAGCGGCCACGGCGGCTTCAAGGACCAGCATTTCCTCCAGTCTGCTCGGAAAACAATAATCGAGTGACACAGCGCTCGCGCGGTGACGCGTTTCCTCGGCTTCGGCAAAGCCAAGCTCATCCTGCACCCATGCCATTACGAAAAGCACCATCGCTGCAGTGCCATCCTGAGAGTTCAGAGACGCTGCCCGGAGTACATCGAGCGACGCCAGCTTTTGTCCGGCGCGCAGCAGGTCAAAGGCTAGATCCAGCGACTCCTGACCGTCCCGAGGCAGAATACCCCGTCGCCAGCGTGCACCTATGTCGAGAGGATCCATGGCAAGTGTTTCGTCTACCGTTCGGCGTACGCGGTCGGTCTCGCCGAGAGCTTCCAGAATCACGGTTAGCAGGTTTCGAGCGTTGAGGTTATCGGCATCAGCGCGCAGGCTGCGCTGCACATGACCCAGTGCGGAGGGCCAGTCTCCCGCCGCCGCGTCGCATTCGGCAAGCGCGAAGTATGCGGGAGCTCGCCAGGCGGCATTCCACGTTGCCTTGTAGAAGGCGTCGTATGCATCCTTTTGTTGTCCCAGATACCGAAGCGCCACCCCAAGGTAGTACCAAGGTTCTCCATCGCGAGCGTTGGGGTTAAGCTCAGTGAGCCGGCTGACCGCCGACTGAAAGTGTTCAGCGGCCGCAAGAAACTCGCCGCGCCGCAATCGCCATAAACCCAGAGCCTTGTGAAGGCGGCTTTCGCCTGGGTCGCGCCGCAGCCCTTCCTGCCAGTAGAGTTCGGGCTGGCGCGTAGCGTGGCGGTACTGGTGCAGATGCAACCCGGTGAGATACAGCTCTTCGACACTACGAATTTCCGAGGGTGCCGGTGGTTCCTTCGCTACCGAGGGAGGCGGGGGAGACACGATCCGGGAGGGATCGTACGATATCAACTCCTTGCCCTCAGCCATTACCGAAACAGAAAGGATTCCACGGGCGACGTTATCAGGGAGTAATGTGGTCAGAATGATCGGATCTGAGGTCGAAACGTTCCTAGTCCAGCGTTCCAACTCGGTTCCGTCGACAGTAAGAATGATGGTCGCGTCCGTCACCGGTCGCGTCGTCTCGAGACCAATGCGGGCAAGGCCGTCCGCCGCGGAGAGGCTAAGAGCGGCATCGAGGTTGCATGCCTGGGGAACACCGATTGCTTGGATCGGATACCAGTATTGGGAAAAGGTCTTTGTTTCCCACGGCTCCAGCCAGGAAAAATCCGGCTGATTGTCGGTGTAGACGCCAGCCATGAGTTCAACATAAGGACCATCGTTCTCGGTTAGGCTGCGATCCCAGGCGTAGCCGAAATCATGATTTCCCCAGGTCCACTGCTTCTTGCCTGGCGCGATATGGTGATTCGCCACATGGACAAAGCCTGCCTGCGCTTCGTGATCGTATCCGCCGAAGAAGTCGCCTTTCGTGGAGGTGACCATATAACTGGTCGGCACCGGAATATTCGCATACCAGCTTAGGTCGTTGGGCGGATACGAGCCATCCGGAATGAAACATGCCGGCTTTTCTCCTTCCGGAACGCCGCTGCGCGCACGCTCCGCATAGTCCACGCCGTAATAAGGACCGTTGCTCAAGGGAAAGCTGGTAACCGCGCGTCGGGCGTGATCGGCAACGAAACGCACATCGGTTGGGAAAAACGACTGGTACTTCTCGTGCACGCGGGCCGCCACGTTCGCCCACCACAGGAATGTCTGGGTGAACGGGGTGCGGTTGAACAGGCGCACCCTTAATTCAATGAGAGATCGGTCTGGGTGCAGGCAGATGCCATGCATGCCCTTCATGCGCAGCATCGGATCATGATCGCTGCACCAGACAGTCACGGACCCGTCGGGACTGTTCTCGATCTCAGTCTCGACGGGCATGAAAGTGGCCGGTCGATGATGTTGAGGCCAGTTGAACTCGGCCCCGCCAGAGATCCACGGGCCGGCAAGTCCTACCAGGGCAGGCTTAATTACGTTCTGCCGGTAAAAAAAGTCATATTTGGCGATTTTGTCATAGGCGACATGAATACGACCGCCTATCTCGGGAAGAATCATCAGGCGGAGGAACTCGTTTTCGATGTGGATGGCTCGCCAGAGCCTCTTTTCACCGTCCACGGCGATACGATCGATGAAGGGTAGCGGATAAACCCGCCCGCTGCTGCCCTGATAAACGCGCTTCTCAAGGAACATGGGATTGACATCAGCTCTCTCAGGCAGCCAGGTCAGAATCTCAACATCCTGGGACCAAGCCCTGACGGGTCCCGGAAGGTTGTCGGGAGCGTCGGGCAGGCACAGAGAAAAGAATAGGGTGGATCGAGTTTGAGATTCCTTCATGATGGATCGCAATCAGTTGTGAGATTTGTACGTGAACGTACACGCCACAAAGGTATGAGCCTGGAACAGGCTTTGTCAAGCCAAATGCCGGACCTCAGGAAGACGAAGGGACTGCAGACTCTTCAGGAGTCAACGAGTCCAGCAATAGAGCGAGATTGCTCCTCAGGGCGATATGAGGCGCCAGGCGGACGGTAACGGCTGAGAATCTCAAACGCCAGCCTGCCCTGCGTGTGCGGGCGCTGAATGAGTGACGCGAAAACCTGCCCCGACTCAATTAGCTGGGCCAGCTCGGGAAACAGGTCGGTGGCAATGATGCGAATCTTATCGAGGCGACCGCTTTTCGCGACGGCCTGTATGACGGGAATGCTGTTGGCAGTATTGATGTAAATTCCGCCCAGCGCTGGATTGGACTCCAGAACCTGAAGTGTCGCTCGATAAGCATCCTGCGGCAAGTCGTGGGACTCAATCGCGGGCAGCAAGGTCAGATGAGGTGCGTGCATCGCCAGGCCGGCGGCGAACCCGCGCAGCTTTTCCGCATGATCCTGAATCTTGAGATCCCCCGTCAGCACCACAATCGGGCGCGGTTCCCGAACGATCTCGCCCAAGAGTTCGGCGGCAATGCTGCCGCTGATGGTTGATTCCACGGCAACAGACGAGAGACGGTGAGTGCGGGCGGCGTCCGTGGCGACAAATACAACGGGCCTGCGATCCTCTTCCGAGTTTCCGAAGAGAATGTTCAGGCGCGCAGGATTACCGGGGGCGATAATGACCCCATCGAATCTTCGCCAATCATTCCGCTCCATGCACTCCACATCTCCTTCCCCAAGATGCGGAAAAGAATAAAAGCTCAGGTCCACGGTGGCCGCAGTGCTCTCACGAGAGGCGGAGCGTATACCGGCGCGAAGCGGATTAAAGAACGAAGCAATCTGTTCCGGCAGAAAGACCCCGATGCGGATGTGGCGATTGAGCTTAAGATTGCGGGCGGCCAGGTTTGGAGCGTAGTTCAACTTCTGCGCCATTTTCAAAACCCGATCGCGGGTCTTGGGACTCACCCCCGTGCGATTATGCAGGGCACGATCCACGGAGCCGATGGAAATTCCAAGAGCGTCGGCAATCTGCCTGATTCCCATGCGCCGCTGGGATGTGTCATCTGTCATCGCGTGGTCATTGTAGCGTATACCTACACTCAAACAGGGCGGCCTTGACAGGCGATTCTATTGGCGTGTACGGTGTCTTCCTGATCGTGTACGTACCCGGTATTAACCCGAGTCTGGAGACTTCATGCGCCTTCGTTTGCGCCCTTGTGCAATCCCCTGTGTACTTCTCCTGATGACAATGCCTGCTGTAGGCGCCAGCCGGAGCGGTGTTTCATCGGCTCCGATTGTGATCCGCGCGGAGCAGCCATACCACGCGCCCGGCCCAGCGGATTTTCAGGTCCGGTATGCAGCCGATCCCCAGGGGCGCATGATCGGCATGAACTCCCGATACCTCACCCTGAACGGCAAGCCATGGTTACCGGTGATGGGCGAGTTTCATTACTCGCGCGTGCCACAGTCCCAGTGGGAAGACGAAATCCTGAAGATGAAGGCAGCTGGCGTACAGATTGTCGCTACGTATGTGTTCTGGATCCATCAGGAGGAAGTGGAAGGTCAGTTTGACTGGCGTGGTCAGCGCGACTTGCGCGAATTTGTGCAGCTTTGCGCCAAACATGGGATGTATGTGTGGCTTCGCATTGGCCCCTGGGATCACGGCGAGGTGCGCAACGGAGGATTCCCCGACTGGCTCCTGAAGAAGGTCCCGGCGCAGGATCTGCGTCATGACGATCCACTGTTCCTGAGTTACGTAAACAAGCTGTATGCGCAGATTGACGATCAGGTGAAGGGGCTTCTGTGGAATGAGGGCGGCCCAATCATCGGAGTGCAGCTGGCGAATGAGTACTCAATGCGCGGTCAGGGCGCGGGCGAGGCTTACATTCTGGCGTTGAAAAAGCTTGCCTTGGCGAATGGGTTTCATGTGCCGATCTATTCCGTTACTGGGTGGGATGAGGCTGTGGTGCCGAAAGGGGCCGTCGTTGCGGTCTTCGGAGGATATCCGGATGCACCGTGGGATACCTCCCTGCACCAACTGCCGCCCGAAGAGGTATACGAGTTCCGTTTCGGCAACCGGGCTGCCGGGAACATGGGGGCAATGGGCGGGAGTCACGCGGCGCAGGAGACCGAGCACTATGACTACCCTTTCATGACCGCAGAGATGGGCGGTGGCGTGCAGGATACGTATCACCGTCGCCCGGTGATTGAACCGGATGATGTAGCGGCCATGATGCCGGTAATGCTCGGGTCCGGGGTAAATCTGTATGGGACATACATGTTCCAGGGGGGCGTCAATCCCGAGGGGAAACTAACCACGCTTCAGGAATCGCAGGCGACCGGATATCCAAATGATTTGACAATCAAATCGTACGACTTTCAAGCTCCGCTTTCGGCTTTTGGCCAGGAGCGAACATCCCTTCGGAAGCTGAAGGTCTTCGATTATTTTCTGAATGATTTTGGAGGGCTGCTTGCGCCTATGCCCTCATTTGCCCCCGACCGGGTTCCTTCCGGGCCGCAGGACTTCTCCGTGGCCCGTATTGCGGTTCGTACAGACGGAAAGAGCGGCTTTCTCTTCTTCAATAACTACGCGCGATATTATGCAATGCCTGACAGGCCGCATTTTCAGGTGAAGATTCAATTGCCGGGCAGCACTCTCATGATTCCAGCCGTGCCAGTCGATCTCCCCTCAGGAGACTATGGGATCTGGCCATTCGGCCTGACTCTGGGCGGCCTGCACCTGCGGTATGCGACTGCGGAACTGTTCACCCGCACGCTGAGCGGGCGAGACGCCACATACTATTTCGTCGCAACAAGGGGCGTGGCTCCGCAGTTTCTCATCGAGAAGCAGGAAGGCAATCGCATCAAGACTTCCGGGCGGAGGTCACACCTTGACGGCGACATTCTCATCGAGGGACTTAGGCCCTCGCTCGATCCGGCGATCACAGTGAAAAATTCAGACGGCACGACTACGCGGATTATTCTGCTCAGCGAAGTGCAGGCGGAAAATGCCTGGCACATGAGTAGCGGCGGTTCGCATCTGCTGGTGACATCGGCGCAGTTCTATGCGGATGGAAACACCGTGACTCTGCAGCGCGACGGCGACCCCCACTTCCTACTAACGGTCATTCCTGCCGTGGCCACTGCTCCCACGGCGGGAGTGCCAGTTGAAAGTTTGGCGCAAGGGCACTTTGGAAGCACCTTCCGGGTCACCCTGCCTGAAGCGAATTCGAAGATCGAGGTACACGCAATAAAACAGGCTGGAACCGTACCGCCGGTCACTCTGGGTCCTTCTTTTCCCTGGCGGCCGCATGGAGTGGCGATGGTGCCGGCGGAGAAGGAATTTGCTCTGGCGGCGAAGTGGAAACTTGCAATTCCGTCCGACGACTGGCAAGGAGCCGATAACTTGTTCCTGGTGGTGCACTATGACGGCGACGTGGCGCGCCTTGACGCAGGAGGAAAGTTGCTCGACGACGACTTTTACAACGGCGAGCCCTGGACGATAGGCCTCGACCGGTTCCGGAAGACGATCACCGAAACGGGTCTGGAACTGGAGATCCTCCCGCGCCGCGCGCATGCCCCCATTTTTCTGGAGCGCCGATATCGGGGCAGCCCAGGAAATCGGGCTCAAATCGTCGATCTGAAATCGGTGCAGCTAATCCCGCAGTATCAGTTGCAGTTGCAGTTCACAAGTCGGTGAAGTTTCCGTGGCCAACCTCCTTTCGGTGTCGTGCGGAAGCGACCAAGGTGAGGCAGAAGATGAAAAAGATTCAGAATGGGACTGCTTGGTCTGCGCGCTCATTCGTTTCCCGGCTGCAGCGCTGTAGCGTTGCGGCAACCTGTGCGATGTGGACCGTCGGTCTGCTGGCCCAGCAACCCTCTGAACCAGTCAACATCAACCCGATTGATGGCCAGGCATACTACCTCATCAACCAACTCTCCGGATTGCAGGCGGACCTCAATGCAGGCTCCGCAACCCCAGGCTCTTCAATTCTGATCGACGACCGAAGCTTTACTTCGCTGACGCAACGCTGGGCCATGACCGCGCTGCCCGGAGGGGACTGGGCGATCAGCAATCTCAACAGCGGCCTTTGCCTTGACAGTGCCAACGCCGTCAGCGTCGGAACCACCATGACGGTAGAGAATCCCTGCTCGCCCGGCATCGCCACGCAACAATGGTCTTTTACCGCCGCCAGCAACGGTTACGTGACGGTTCGGAACCAGGGCACTGGGTTGGTGCTCGATGTCCAGAGCGAGGCCAGCATTGCAGGCACGCCGCTCGACCAGACAGCCTTTTCAGGGACCCCGACTCAAAGCCAACAATGGCTGCTGCGGCCAGTCTTCTTCCGCGGCATCGATAACGCGCTGCTGGAGAAACAGGAATCTCTGCGGGTCGCAGGCAACATTCCCTGGTGGCAGGATGCCGGTCAAGCTGGAGATGTGCTTCAGATTCTCAAGAACCATGGAATCAACATGGTTCGCTTACAGCCGACTTCCGAACCGCCCTACAACACCTACACAGCCTCCAGCTGTGCAGGCAATGGCTGTTATGCCGAAACCGATAGCGTTGACATCGATTTGGCCAAACGCGCAAAACAACTCGGCATGTCAGTGGAACTCACACTATTCTACGATGGCGGCTCGTCCAACTCTATCCCCGGCGACTGGAGCAGCGATACGCTTACGCAGTTGGAAACCGACGCCTACAACTACGTAAAGTCCGAAGTGGAAGCCTATCGCGCCGCAGGTGCGATGCCAGACATGGTGACCATCGGGAATGAGGTGGATACCGGCTTTTTCGGCTCCCTGGCTTCGCCAGGATCGAGCTTCAGTGGTTTCGCCTCAATTGAGAAATCAGGCATGCAGGCGATTCTCGATGCCTCCTCTGATCCGTCGCTGGGAACACCGCTGCCACCTCCTCTCCGCTGCATCCACATCACACCGGCCTGGGATCTGACTAATTTCTTCACCCTCGTCAACAACAATGGCATTCCGTACGACGCAATCTGTCAGAGCTTCTACCCCATGTATCAGGTGAGGCCACTTACGCCTGCGCAGGCGGCAGCCACAAACCCGGATAACTCCCCCGTTGAAGAGACTACGCTGATCGACGCGGCAAACGCATTAGGTAAGCCAATCTTCATTATCGAAGCAGGCGAGCACTACGAAAACGGGTTTTATGCAAATGATCCATGGTACCCGGCCACGCGGGATGGTCAGCGGCAATTCTTCATGGATCTCGACGGCGTGGTCCAAAGCCTGCCCAATCATCTGGGCATGGGGATCGAAGATTGGGATCCTGCCGGCGTGAACATTCCGAATTCAAGCGGCAGTGGATATGTCAACGCCGATGGTGAAACGAACGCGATCTTCAAGTGGGATGGCCTGACACTTTTCGACAACGCCGATGCCACGGGTAGCACGCAGATTGCAGATCCAATGTACTCAGCGCTGCTTCCCGCGCTTGATGCACTTGGAGGCGAGCTGGACCCCACTCTCAACTACAAGCTGGTAAACGTGGCCAGCGGCCAGGTCTTGGGGACCGCGGGTCTGCCAGGTAACTCGGGCACGGCGCTGAGCACGGTCGCGGATATGGATGCGGAGCGGCTCGATCAGCAATGGACGATTACCAGCAACGACGATGGCTACTTTCAAATTGCCAATCGGAATGTGGCCAGCGGAGCGGCTGCGGAAGTGCTCGATAACAACGACTCCGGAAATACAGGTTCGCCGGTAGTGGTAGATACAGCGTCCACCGGCGATGCTGGACAGGAGTGGAACATTGTCACCGCCGGTAACGGCACCTGGACCCTCGTGAACAAATCCAGCGGCATGGTGTTGACGGCCGCCACGGCTTCCTCAGGAGCCATCCAGCAGCAGCCTTCCGCCACCAATGCCGATTGGATCACTCCCGCCAGCACCTCCCAACAATGGAAAATCATCCCGGTAAACATCACGGCGACCACCACACCGGCAAGCCTGGTCTTTAGTGCCGGCACACCAACTATTCTCACCTACGGTGCTGCGCTTGGCACGATCAGCCTCGACGTCGTGGACAACACCGGTTCGCTGGTGCTCACTTCCGGAGAATCCATCACCCTAACTGTGACGGGACCGAACGGTTATGACCAGACGCAGACCTCCACCACCACCAATGGTGTGGTGAGCTTCGATCTGGGGGACATCGTTCCTCCGGCAGCTGGCGCCTACACGCTGACTGCATCCGGTACAGGGGTCGACAGCGCGACAGAGAGTCTCACCGTGACGGCGGTTGCGCCCAATTTCACCATCGCTGCCGGTGAAAGCGACGTCACTCTTTCCTCCGGCTCAAGCGCCAATGTTGACCTGACGCTTACCCCGACCGGCGGATACACAGGCACCATCACGATGAGTTGCAAGAGCACGCTTTCCAGCGTCGGCTGCTCATTCAATCCCGCCACCTACACAGCCAATGGATCTAATGCCGCTCTCACTGGTACGATCACGCTCACTGCCTCGTCGGCCAGCGCGATTGTGCGGCCCCTCTTTGCGCCCGGCCACCGTAGCCTCCTGGCGGCCGCGGCGCTCTTTTTCCCCGGTCTGCTTCTCTTCAGTGTTCGGGCGCGCAGGGGGCCGCGGGCAAGGCTGACTCAGACTTTGCTGCTTCTGGCGCTACTTTCCGGAAGTACATTCGCCATTAGCGCCTGCGGCGGCAATTCGGGAGGCGGCGGTAGCACACACATGCAGACCGGAACAGTCACCCTCGAGGCCTCCGGCTCGACAGGCGGGGTTTCGCAGTCGCTCACTCTCCAGATCACGCTACAGTAATGGTCCAGGCGTTGGCGAAGATCGAACTCTCTGCAGATGCCACTCCTGCGAAGTAGTTCACATCATGGCTGCGGAGCGAGTGCATTCAGACGCTGCTGCAAATCTTTCGCAGGAGCGCTGGAGGGATCCAGTTCTAGAACGTGAGCCAGCGCGCTGCGCGCCTCGGTCCAGCGCGATGCCATGCACAGGGAGGCAGCCAGGTTCATCCACGCTTTCGTGTATCCCGGATCCGCTTGTACAGCGAGCTGAAACTGGTGGATCGCGTCACTGGTGTTCCCCTCATCGGAACTCAGGTAACCCAGTTGGTTCAGGGCCGGCGCCATGCGTGGATTGTCCCGCAGGGCCTGTTGAAGAGCCGCACGTTCGCCAGCGGTATCCCCCGTTTTGTCGAGCGCCATCGCGAAACGGTATGCAAGCAGGGGTTCTGTCGGGTCGAGGCTAACGGCATCCCGGTAATCCGCAACGGCTTGTTGGAAGTTCCCTGTAGTCTGTGCCTGTTCGCCCTGCCAGGATTTCGCGGCAGCTAAGGTCTCGTTGGAGTCCGCCAGTTCCGTCCGCTGATAGAGCTGAAACTGCTGCCGTGCCGCGCTTTCGTTGCCCAGCGCTTTCAGCACCCTGCCCAGATCGAAGTGGACCTTCGGATCGCTGTATCCCCGCGCGATGGCCCGTTCCAGCTGCTCCTTTGCTCCGGGGTAATCGTTAAGCGCTTCCAGCACGACTCCTAGGTGAAAGTGGGTGTCAGCGTAGTCTGGGTTTCGAGTCGCTGACTGCTCGAAGAGGTTTCGAGCCGCGATAAAATTGCCGGCCTGCTGCCGCAGCAGGCCCATCAGATAGAGCAACTCCCACTCATGGGGATGGGCTTTGAGCAGACGCTCACAAAGCGGCTCGGCCCTGCCACTGCCGTCGATGATGAGGGTGCGCAAGTAAAAGATCTGAACTTGTTTGTCCTCTGGGTGCTGATTTACCGCGCTGGAAAGCAGTGCCACAGCTTCCGTAACCCTGCTCTGCAGCACCAGAACCCCCGACAGCGCCTCAGTCACGGGAACCGATGATGGATGTGTTCGGAGCGTTGCGCGCAGGACGTCGATGGCATCATCGAGCAAACCAGATTTACTGTACGCAACAGACAGATTGATCGCGGACCGAACATCCAGGTGGCCGGCGGCCGCGACAGGGCGCATCAGCTCAATGGCCGAGCTGTAATTCTCGTCCGCCATCAGATCCTGGCTCAGTTTGTCCATCGCCATTTCCGAAGTTGGATCGATCGCTAAGGCGGCTCTCCACTGCACCTCGGCGGCGGTGCGATTACCAGTCTCCTCCAGCGCAGACCCCAGCGCCAGATGCGTGTTCACGGACAGCGGGTCAATTTGAATGGACTGCCGCAGAGGCTTGATCGCTTCTGATGCTTCGCCGGCAGTAAAGAGGCTGAGTCCCAGCAGGTAGGTATATCTGCCGGACCCGGGCTCAATGGCGACGGCTTTCGAAAATGCCTGCGCCGCACACAACGCCTGATTGTGTTGCGCAAACCAGTCGCCCAGACGAGCATAGACGCTGGCGTTGGGCCTAGCATCCAGTTCCACGGCGATGTCCCTGGGCGGATGGCAGGCCGTCCATCCGATGGTCCCGGAAAGCAACCAAGCCAAAGCCAGGATGGGTAAGGTGTTTCTCAAGCCAAACCACCTTACGCCGAAGATAAGGGTAACGTACACGCCAGCCATTCTCGCACAGGTTTGCGGCCGTAAGTGCGAAAGCATTGACGAAGGCCGTGGGCCTCCCTTCCTGGTCCGGAGCTGGGGTATACCTGAGATCCAATTAGCGGCGTTGTCGGGCACAGAGTTTTGTCGTGCACGATTCCGGTCCGAATTATGCCTTGACAAGCCCTAGCACGACGGCCTAGCATTCGAGCGACTGGTAACGTACACGCATACAGTGATTTCAAACTGCCAACGATCCCTGATTGGCGATCATGTGCGTATTACCAGCAAGCTGTCGTTGCGCAACACCCATGAAACCGTTTGCAAGGTCTCGGCGGTGGGGTACCCAGAATGCTCGAAGAACCGCCGATCGAGACAACAAATTTAGGGAGGCAGTCCATGCGTCAGCAGCTACAACTATTCGTCCTTGCGGTGATCCTCATTGCGGCCGTGATCTCCTTTGGCGGGACACGAGCGTTTGCACAGGCAGTCGGGGCCAGCCTCAACGGCCAAGTCACCGATCCCACCGGTGCTGCCATTCCGGGAGCCGCGATCACCTTGAAAAACCTGGGCACCGGACTGACGCTGAACGCGGCCAGCGCCAGCGACGGAGCCTACAGAATCGCTCCGGTACCGCCGGGGACCTATGCGCTCAGCGTCGAAGCTAGGGGGTTCCAGAGGTATCTGCAACAGGGCATCGTCATCACCGTTGACACAGCGACAACCCAGAACGTCGCGATGAAGACCGGCAGCGTCCAACAGACCGTTACGGTTACTGCGAACGCCGAGTTGCTGAACACCACCAGCGGCTCTCTAGGCACCACCATCAATTCCACCGAGATTACCCAGCTCCCATTGCTGAACCGCATGCCTTCGAGTCTGGTACTTCTGTCGCCGGGCATGACCAGCGGTGGCAATACCTATAACCAAACTGGATTTGCCTTTCCCGATGAGCAATCGGTTTCGGCCAACGGAGGAGATCAGGGCAGCACCTACTTTCTGTTGGATGGTGTGCCCAATATGGATGACTACCTCGGTCTGCCAGCCCCGTTCCCCAATTCGGATGCCACGCAGGAATTTCGCGTCATCTCTAACAACTTCAACGCGGCCTACGGATTCGCTCCGGGTGCGGTAGTCAGCATCGAAACCAGATCGGGAACTAACAAGGTTCACGGCGGTGTTTTCGACTACCTGCGCGACTCGATCTTCAATGCCGCGGACTATTTCAGCCATCAGGTCAATCCCCTGCACCAGAATCAATTCGGTGGCTATGTCGGAGGCCCGGTATTCAAGAACAAGCTGTTCTATTTCGCCAATTATCAGGGAACCCGCAACGCGACTTCTTCGACTGCACTCAGTAATACTGTTCCCACGCCGGCTATGCTCAACGGCGACTTTAGTGCCTTGTCTCCGGATGGAACGACGGAGTCGTTGTGCGTCAGTTCGAGCGGAGCATACACGCCATCGGCTGCCTGTCCCTTCGGTGTCGTGAACGGTAAGCCAAACCAGCTGCTTCCGGGTTATAGCCTCAATTCGACGGCTGTGGAAATTGACAAGATCGGTCTGCCTTCCGGTGGCAGCCAGCAGCCCGATGGTCTGATCTACTATACCTCGGCACCCTATATCAATCACTTGGACGAAGGTACCGGCAGGCTCGATTACGATATCTCTCCCAGCCAGCGCGTTTTCTTGCGCAGCTACGTCCGCAGCTTGATCCAGCCCTCCGGCGATGTACCTGGCAATCTGTTGGCGATGAACAACAACTGGAACTACGACTTCGCAATCAATGAGAAGTATTACAACGAAACGCTCGGTTACACCTGGACCATCAATCCCACGATGGTGAATGTGGCCTCTGTCTTCTGGAACCAGGAGGATGCGCACAGCGGTTCCGAGGCGCTCACCAGTAATAACGAACCGTTCTGCTGGTCGAAGTACATCAGCGTGTCGGAGTTGCCAGGTCAGTGCTACGTGGAAGGTTTCCAGATCGGCGGCGCGTATGTCGGTTACTACGAGCCATCGCAAGAGGACCGAACCTTTTACGGACTTTACGACGATCTAACAAAGACTTGGGGCAAGCATACGTTTTCCTTCGGCGCCGACATACAGCACGAGACTGCGGATGAACTGACCCAGTACCCGACTCAACCCATTCTGAGCTTTAATGGTCAGTACACCAACTCCGCTTTGGCCGATTATCTGGTTGGCGATTTGGCGTCCATGACGCAGGGAGCGGAAGCGGTATCCGATATTTCTGGATGGCAGCCTGGCTTCTATGGGCAGGATCAGTACCGGATGCGTCCAAATCTGACGCTTACGGCGGGTTTGCGCTGGGATCCGAACATTCCCCCGCAGATTCTCGCCAATCACGGTGCCGCTTTCGTGCCCGGTGAGCAGAGCACTCGGTATCCCAACGCTCCCACCGGACTGGTCTATCCCGGAGACCCGGGAGTCAGCAGCGGCCTTATGCGCGCCACCTATGGTTATTTTGAGCCGCGCTTAGGATTTGCCTGGCAACCGCCCGGGCTCTCTCATACCTCTTTCCACGGTGGCTTTGGATTGTTTACACAGCCCATGATTTATTCGGAGTATGGTCACATTTCCGAAGTGGCTCCGTTTGCACCGACCTATTACCTGCAGGGCACATCCACAACGCCGCTGAACCTTGACAGCCCGTGGACGGGATTCCCAGGAGGGAATCCGTTTGCTACATCTTTCCCGTCGGCGACCTACCAGCCGCCCTCGAATACCACGTTTGTGACTCCCATTGATCTTTCGGCGACAATCGACCCCAATTTCAGGTTGGGTGTCACCCAGAGCTGGAATCTGACCGCCGAACAACAATTTGGACAAAACATGGTGCTTCGTCTCGCTTATGTTGGCAGCGAGACCTATCACGCTCCGTTCATCATTGATCGAAACCCGGGCATATATGCAAGCGGCGGCGCACGAAGCACCTTTCCTGCATTCAGCGAAGTGTTGCAGATGCAGAGCTATGGCACCGCGCGCTACGACGCTCTGCAGGCGACCCTGGAACGGCGCCTAAGCCACGGCCTCCAGTTCCAGACCAATTTCACTTGGTCCAAAACCGAAGATTTGGCATCATCTGCCAATATCACTTTTGGCACGAATCAACTTGGCGATCCGTTCTCTCTTCCTTGGAACTTCGGGATATCCAGCGAGAATATCCCCCTGCGGTGGGTTTCGAACTTTGTATACACCACGCCTTACGCTCAGGGTTTCAATCCCTTGCTGCGGCAGGTGCTGGGGGGATGGGAAGTCAGCGCAATTATCACCGCACAATCCGGCTACCCATTCGGGGTGGGGGCGGGCTTTGGAAGCAATCAGTCCGGAGCCGCACAGTACGAGGACCGGGCCGACGTCACAGGGCAACCTCTGGATGTGAGGCGAGGCGGGAAGTCTCGCTGGCTTAACGACTATTTCAATGTGATGGCCTTCAAAGAGAATGCTCCCGGCACTTTCGGAAACAGCGGCAAGAACATCATGCGGGGACCACCCTTGGATTACACCGATGCGACACTCGCACGGAACTTTACCTACAGGGAGCGTTACAATCTGCAGTTTCGCTGGGATATGTTCAACGCTTTCAATCAACCAAGCTTTTCGAACCCCAACGGCGGGAACCAGGTCAACACGGCTGGCACCTATGTCGGCAGTACGGGTCCCGGAAGTGAAGGCACGATCACCTCAACAGGCGCTGAGCCCTCTCGCATTGGTCAAATGTCACTCAAATTCACGTTTTGAAATGTCACGAACCTCAACTGCCGCCCGGGCTTCGGTCCGGGCGTCTTTTTCCTGCCGAAGTCAGCGGATCAATAAAACGATAGCTGCAGGCGCACTTTGATGAAGCAATCTCCGCAGGCGGGATGTTCCGTAACTGCAACGGGTCGAATTGTGATGGTTTCAAGACGCCAAGTGTTGTCAGGTGCCGCATCGCTGGGAGCGGCTTCTGCCCTTTCGTGGTCATCCGTATATGGGGAGAAGGACACGGTTCATCCTGTGTGGGCTGGTGAAACGATTAGCCTGGGTGACAACTGGCATTTCCGCCTGGATCCGGCCGCTGTTGCCTCCCCATCCGCTGCGGCGGAGACGGCGGCCTGGCAGTCCATCTCGGTGCCCCACACATGGCAAAGTCTGGGTGGTTCACCCGAGTACGTCGGAGTCGCTTGGTACCGCCGCAAACTCTTTGCACCCGAACTGTGGCGTACGATGTTTGTTCGCATCGAGTTTGAAGCGGCTTATCATACCGCGCATGTCTTCCTGAATGGCACGTTGATCGGACAGCACATCGGCAAGGGATATACGGCGTTCACCTGCGACTTAACGCCTCACCTCCGGTATGCAAGCGAGAACGAGCTGATGGTACGTGTGGACAACTCCTTCTCCAATACCATGTTGCCCCGAATGAAGTCCTTCGATTGGGCAAATGATGGTGGGCTGATCCGGCCTGTGCAGATACTCATCACACCTCCGGTTTTCATCGAAAGCCTTGCGATCGAAGCGGTCCCCGATCTTGACAGCGATCGTGCCGTGGTGTCCGTGCACGCCGTAATCCGAAATTCCACGTCAGAGACACAGCACGCAGATATATCTTTGGCTGTGCGAGCTGAGGGCGCGCTCCCAATTGACTCTGCGCGTGTGGCATCCCGCCTGGAGGTTGCTCCCTCGTCCCGCATGAGAGCGGCGTTGGGTAATATCCAGATCGCGTCGCCCCGGCTGTGGCACTTCGATTCGCCGAATATGTATCGCGCCGACACCATGATCGAGGCCGCCGGCCGCTCGCATAGGGTCGCGGACACATTCGGCATCCGCAAATTTGAGATCCGTGGCACCGCGTTCTACCTCAATGGGGAGAAAGTCTCTCTGGTGGGGGTGGAACGCATGGCGGGCAGTGACCCCCAATTTGGCATGGCCGAGCCGACCGAATGGATCGACTCCAACTGCCGCGACATGAAAGACCTCAACTGCGTGTTTACCCGCGTGCACTGGCCCCAGGACAGGCGGGTCCTCGAAGCATGTGATCGACTTGGAATCCTGATGCAGGAGGAAGTTCCGGCATGGGGGGCATTCACGTTCGACAATATCTCGTCCGAACTCGAAGCCCAACTGACCACAAACGGTCTGGAGCAACTGCGAGAGATGATGAATAGGGATCGGAACCATCCGTGCATCGTCTCATGGGGTCTGTGCAACGAGGTAAATGGAAAAAACCCGATTACACGGAGGTTTGCCCATACGCTTGCAGGCGAAGCCAGAAAGATCGATCCATCGCGGCTGCTGACCTATGCATCGAATTCGCTGCATGAGAATCCGGGGCAGGACATGGCCGGTGATTTCGATTTCGTCTCCATCAATGAGTATTACGGGACCTGGTCGCCCGGCGGACTACCCGACATACGGGCCTACCTCGATCGCATCCGAACGGCGTTTCCGGGTAAACCTCTCGTCATTTCCGAGTACGGTTACTGCGAGTGTCGATCCGATTTCGCTCCGGGCGATGAGCATCGAGTTGCCGTGATCGACGGCCACACCGATCTCTATCGCGAGTTTCCCGAGATCGCCGGTGCCATCTACTTTGATTACAACGACTATCGGACGCATATGGGAGACAAAGGGATTGGAGCCTTTCGACAGCGCGTGCATGGCGTCGTCAATCTTTATGCCGATCGCAAGCCGTCCTTCGACGCTCTTCGGCGTCAATCCAGCCCGATCAGGCCGTTGGTTCTCACCCCGGGCGAGAAAGATTTCAGCTTCCGTCTCCAGAATCGCAGCGATCTGCCCGGTTACACCCTCCGCGGCTATTCTGTGCGCTGGATCTTCTATGGATACGACGACTTACCCATGGCGGGTGAATTGCAGCCAATCGCGCCGCTTCAGCCGGGTGGAACTGTGATTCTGAATGCTTCCTCGCCGCTTACGGACCAGCTGAAACGGATCACAGTGGACATTCTTCGGCCAAACGGCTTCTCGGCAGCTAATTCAGAAATTATTCCAACTCAGGAATCCTCGCCCAGTTAGGAACACACAAGGGTCAGACTCGGCGCGCAAGCGAGCATGTCCTCTGCATGAGGAGCCCTTCATACGTCATCAGTACCGTTCCCTGGAAAGCAGCGGCACAAGAGCCTGTAATGCTCAGGATTGAGATGGCATATGACGGCAAAGATCGAATGGGAACACGCTCACCAATGCCCGAAATGCGGTTTCGTCGTGAAGGCAGCGGACATTGGCCTCAGGACTATGGCCACCGGCGTTATCACCTGCCCGAAATGCGGCACATCCGGTCCGATCAAGATCACGATTGTGAAGAGGGAGGATCCAAACGCCGGCGATTGAGATTATCATCCTGCCTCTGGAAGGCTCATTTGTGTGAATCGCTCTATATCGCCTAGCTTCCTGCCGAATGCACGGACCATTTCACTCACGATCTTTGAGCTATTGTCCGACCGCGCTGCCAAATAGGTGCGGAGGACCAATTGATCCTCTTGGAGGGGTCGGATGGTCACGCCCTCCCCCGCGATCCGTAAAGCACCGGCTTTCGTCAGCAATGCGACTCCATTGCTCTCTGCGACAAAGTGGTAGGCTTCTTCCGGAAAAATGATGTGATGAACGTCCCGTGGCCGAACGCCTCGTTGCTCCCCGAGCCGCATGATTGTGTCGTAGAGGTACGGATGAAGCCGTCTCCCAAAAAGGATCCAGTTCATCCTGTCAAGATCTTCAAGGCGCAGTGCAGGCTGATTGGCGAGAAAGTTTTCTTCCGAGACTGCGACATAAAAGGGAGCCTCGGCCACCTTCCTCAGAGACAACATAGGTGAGCACGGGGGCTCTGTCGCAAAAGCCAGGTCGAGTTTTCCGGCGAGGACTTCGTGGGCCAAATCGCAGGAGAAACCGCTCGACAGATCCACCTTCAGGTTCGGGAAAAGCGGCAAATGAATAGACAGAAGCATTGAGGTAAGAAAAGGATCGGTGTAGGGTGATTTCCCCACCCTAAGGATCACCTCGGCCCTGTTCAGAGCAGCCCGCGCAGCTTGAATCGCACGGTCGCTGTGAAGGACCGCAAGACGGGCTTCCTCTACAAAAGCGCGGCCTGCCTCGGTCAGGGCCACATTTTGCCGGTCACGTTCAAAAAGGGGAAATCCAAGTCGGCTCTCCAACTCTGCGACTTGTTTCGTTACGGCGGGCTGAGTGATGCCGAGTCGATATCCCGCTCTCGAGAAATTCAGTTCCTCGGCGAGGGCGATTACGGCTTCCATCAGTCTGACTTCATTTCGAGCCATGGCTGTCCCCGGTCTCGAAAGGACTGCCAGCCGGCGGTTCAATCGTTCTTCTGATTTACTGAGAACCTTCCTAGGTACGAGCCGAAGGCAACCATTTCACAGACTGCCTACGAATTGAGATGCAGAAGTTCGTGCCATGTTGCCAACTCCTGCGTGTACGACCACGTTCGTGTAATTTTCGCCCGGTAATTCGCCGGGCAGGGGACTCTTCGGTGCCACCTTTAGCGAGATCTGACGGAAGGCTTGATGGCATGGCTGTACATTTCCGGGAAAAAGTCTCTCCTGGAGCAATTCCAGCACGTTTCTGATCCTCGCGGTTGATCTCGTGAAAACGACCCGAGTCGCAACGGCCTCGGAATTCTCTAGTTTCCGATTGTCAATACTGTGTACGTTAACGTACACTGACCCGCCGAGAGGCAAATAACCAACATGACAGCTCTTCAGGACGTGAGCATGCCCAGTAAACGTGGGCGTTCATCAGGGCTCTTAGGGTTCAAAATGAAGTTCCGCCTTCGGCCGTCTGACATTGGAGTATTGATTTCCCGCCCCTCAAAGCTAGCCGTTCTGTTCGCATGCGTTGTGAGCGCCTTCGTCTCCGTCGCGGCTCACTCCCAGGCGCAGGTCAAGGTCACCTTGGACGGCCGGGGGACAGGTCTGAAGTTCGAAGGCCTGGGCGCGGTGAGCGCCGGTGCCTCGTCCCGATTATTGATCGACTATCCCGAACCGGAGCGTAGTCAGATCCTCGATTACCTGTTCAAGCCTGGATACGGCGCGGCACTTCAGGATCTGAAGGTTGAGATCGGGAGTGATGTGAACTCGACTGACGGCTCTGAGCCCAGCCACATGCGATCGCGAGGAGACTCTGACTACACCCGCGGCTACGAGTGGTGGCTTATGACAGAAGCGAGAAAGCGCAATCCGAAGATCATTTTTGACGCACTGCCTTGGGGCGCGCCGGGCTGGATCGGCGAGGGGCACATCTTCTCGGACGATATGGCCGACTACGTGGCTGATTTTCTTGAAGCGGCAGCAAGAATACACCACATCAACGTGCAATATGTCGGAATCTGGAATGAACGGATGTACAACAGTGACTATGTCAAACGCCTCCATGCGAAGCTGAGCGGCAAGCATCTGCAGACAAAGATCGTTTGTTGCGATTCCTATCCTGGGATCCCTTTTGGAGAATGGGATATTGTCGTGGCCCTTTCAGTGGACCCTGACTTGAAGAGTGACATTGCGGCTATAGGAGTCCATTATCCGCGGGAACGAAATGCACCTCCCTCTCCAGACACAGCGCGGGCGCTAGGCATCCCTCTCTGGTCGAGCGAAGACCAGCCGAATCCAGGTTCCGGTCCATTTGTCTCGAGAGACTGGCAGGTCGGCGGCAGAATCCTCGCGCGCCAGTATATCGACAACTATCTTGAAGATCGATTCACCAAGACAGAAATTTGGAGTCCGGTGACCTCGTACTACGACCTGTTGGCTGCTCCGAACTCGGGATTGATGTATGCGAATACCCCGTGGTCCGGGCACTACGAAGTTCAGGGAGCGATCTGGGCTACCGCGCACACCACCCAGTTCACCGAACCCGGATGGCAATATCTCGACGCAGCATCAGGCCACCTGCCAAACGGTGGCGCGTTCGTATCCCTCCGATCGCCTAACAGGAGAGATTGGAGCGTCATCCTCAATACGATTGGCGCGACGAAGGCGCAGACGGTCGCATTTCGGGTCAAGGGCGGACTCTCTACAGGTGACATCTATGTCTGGGAGACTAACGACACGCGCATCTTCGAACGTGTTGCCGTTATCGCGGCTCAGGACGGCAGCTTCTCCTACACCTTCGATCCAGACTCGCTTTACTCCTTGACTACGACGACTGGCCAGGGAAAGGGAACCGCTGTGCCACCGCCTGACAAGCCGTTTCCCTTTCCCTATGTGGATACGTTTGATGACTCGACAATGGGTCGTGCGGCGCGTTTTCTCGCTGATCAAGATGGCGCCTTCGAGGTTCAATCCTGCAGGGGAAGAAACGGACTTTGCCTCGAACAAGTCGTGACCCGCAAACCAATACCGTGGGCTGCCTTGCCAGATCCCTTCACAATCGCTGGAGACGTCCGGTGGACCGACTATGCGCTTTCAGCTGACGTTCAGATTCCCACGTATGGAAGCGCTACGCTAATGGCGCGGATAGACTCATCCGATGTCTTTAAGGACAGAACAGCCCTCTATCCGAGCGGATACATATTCCGCGTGTCAAGGGACGGCCACTGGGAGCTTCTCTCCACCCGCTACAGGAGCCCAACAGCGACGTTGGCAAGTGGAGTCACGTCAGATATGGGAAGGGGTTGGCACCATCTCCAGTTGGCTTGCTATGGTGCAACGATCGAGGCAACAATCGATGCACGTCCCATGGCTAAGATAAAAGACTTCAGCCACAAAGCAGGCATGATCGCCCTAGGGGCGGATTGGAGTCGGGTTCAATTCGACAACCTCTCGGTCGAGCCAAACTCCGCTCAGCGGAAAAAATAGGACACCCCCCGGCGACCAGCAGCTCTCGTGCCTACGCTGGCAAGCAGAAATACTTTGCCTGAGGTTCAAAGACTACGACATAGCGCCATCACCTCTCGACCACTGTATTGTGCTGAACCAATATCGATCCGGAGGCCAGCGGCTTCTGGAAGCCAACCAATGGAGTCTGCATGAAGATTCGCGAGCTGAAGACTTATCTGGTACCACCCCGTTGGCTCTTTCTTAAGATTCAGACGGACGAAGGAATCTCTGGGTGGGGAGAGCCCATCTTGGAAGGCCGGGCCGAAACGGTGCAGGCGGCAGTACACGAGCTCGCCGACTACTTGGTTGGCAAAGACCCCGCGCCGATAGAAGATTTCTGGAACGTGCTCTACCGGGGAGGCTTCTATAGGGGCGGAAGCATTCATATGAGCGCGCTCGCCGGAATCGATCAGGCGCTTTGGGACATACGTGGGAAGGTATTAGGTCAACCCGTCCATCGTCTCCTCGGGGGGCCTGTCCGAGACCGCATTCGGGCCTATTCATGGATCGGCGGCGACAGGCCTGCCGATCTCGCAGGCGATGCACGCGAAGTCGTGGGTCGAGGGTTCACCGCGCTGAAGATGAACGGGACGACAGAGCTCCAGTACATAGACTCTTTGGTCAAAATCGATCTGCTGGTGGAAAACCTGACAGCGGTTCGGGATGCCATCGGGAGAGATCTCGGTATTGCAGTTGATTTCCATGGCAGAGTGCATCGACCGATGCTAAAACATCTGTTTCACGCGCTTGAGCCCTTTCGTAAGCGTACGGTCTTCCCCTCCAAAGGGCGACGGGATGCAGTGGGATTATGGCTGGAAGTCTTCGACGTAGACTGCTTCTCCTGCGGGAACGGCTTT
>Ga0335075_10002616_pt1 | contig 28801 bp, 34 predicted proteins | sample Lox_Sample_24_FD_206723 | JGI IMG/M metagenome (GOLD analysis project Ga0335075, IMG submission 206723) | Soil microbial communities from Loxahatchee National Wildlife Refuge, Florida, United States - Lox_Sample_2.4 | ecosystem: Environmental > Terrestrial > Soil > Wetlands | place: USA...
GTGGGTAAGATGTGGCGTGCATGATGGAATGTAGATTTATTACTTCCAAGCAATTGGAAGAATGTGTTCCCCCTTCTAATGCAAACATTATTGCATTTCGGTTTATCAAAACTCTTTAAATGTGACCTTTCTGGTAGCTAGACTGCATAATACAAAGTTCTTCCCGGCCTCACATTCGCTTCACCCTGCTACTCCAACTTTTTAGCCAACTGCCCAATATAGTCCTCTTAGTTGAGCTCGTTCAGCACCTAGAGGCCTTGCTCTCACGATTCCGAGGCTCCTCGTACGGTTCAAGTTTCAGTTCTTTCGGACCAATCCATCGAGAGTTGTTGTGGTCACCCATGGACCACCTCAATGGCTCCTTTGGCTTTTAATACCTTTTACAGTATGACAGTATTCGCACATGCCCGATTCCATCCGCCAGTCGCTCAAACCTTCGCGCCCTTACCCTCGGCAAGCACATAATCAGCCGCCTTCTTAGCCCTCTCCATCCTCGCCGTCGTCCCCGGCATCTCCCGTTTCAACCTCCCCAAACCCTCAATGCCCTTGCCCCAAGTCCTCTCAACCTCCGACTGCCGCTCCCTTTTCCCAACATCTAGCTTCACGTCTTGCCCATCATTGATCCTCTCGGCATTCCTTAAATTCCCTTCATCCAGCTCAATCCCACCTTTGAGCGCCTCTCTCCAGTTCGCCGCGGCTTGAAGAGGCACTTCGCGCTTGAGCGCGGCGATTTCTTCCAGCAGGTCTTCTTCCTTCCGATAGAGCTCTGCGGCGCGCGAATGCAGTTTGCTATCTAAAGGTTCGTATTCTTCGTTTTGGTGCACAGCGCTTGTGAGGGATGAGTCAAGCAGAGATGCGAGGAACGTGGGTGAAGGCGGGAGGCCGTTGATGACGATGTTCTCGGACGCGATTGTGTAGGTCGCTGTTATGTACTTTCAGATCACGGGTTGTTAGTCTCAAATTCATGGACTCAAGCATCATGAAGAGGACGTTTGATGAGAATGAAGAAGCTCACTTCATGCACAAGCTCTTCGACGCGTTGACGCAGCGCATCTTCGCCTTGGATAGGTGGCAGCGCTTCATCGATCTTCTCAGATGCACGACATCGCGCGTTGTTAATAAGGTAGCGAAGATCATCCTGTTCTTGCAGCTCAATTTTTCGATGTACGTCTGCCATTGTGAGGATCTGTTGCAATTGCGTGTAGTGATACAGACTGCCGTATCGAGCAATTTGTTTACAGGGCCGACAGATGCGAGTTTAAAGATACGCTAAACTCTAAGCGGCAAGTATTAGCAGATCATCGGAACCCCTGTGTCTCAATGTAGCCTTATCGCGTAGTCGAGGGTTTCAAGGCTGTCATGTCTGCATTTGTCAAACGTGGGGGTTGGGGAAAGCTCAACTCGGGATCGTCATCGTCGTAACCCAAACCTGATGTCTCAATACTTGGACTATAATATCAATAAGGTTGATTGAGTGCATGATTGCTGCATAAGTGATGAATACAATATATTAAGGCATCTTCTATATGCATATGTGCCTAACCCCAGAGAGGAGCAGACACAGCGAGGCAGTGACGCCATTTCCTATAATCATGTTGATGGATTGACAAACGTGCAAGCCAACTCCAAGTAACCTCCTCTTAGCCATTTTCATACCTTTGTCTCATCATCCGCGATATCGTGGACGGTCCTTATTCACTCCATAATTCAAAATCGCTCAAACTTAAATTTCATCCGAACTCCTCCCCATCCAATGCCAAGATGCCACGCCACTTAATACGAAGTCAGCATGATTGTCGTGGCGTATAGGTTGATAATGATGCTCTATTGCGGAAACATGTTCTCAATCTCTTCGTCACTCAGTCGTATCTCGTGTACTGGGTCTCGCTTTCGTTCTAGGCTTTCAAAGTCGCATTCAACGTAGGATGGCAAGAAGATTTCTGGAGGATGGTTGATTAGAGAGATACATCTATGGGTCGTTATGAGTCAGAAAACTTACCTGGGTTCCAGTCGAAGCCCTGAGATGATCGGACGCAGGTGATCTGGGCATGTTAGCATGGTGACTCAAGTCTTAAGGGATGAGCTCGGTCCCATGACTTACCAAGCGAGGAGGTCCATCGGGGTCGCCGATGTTAACTACAGTGTGTTCTTGCTTCATGAGAGATGAACCTAGCGTGATGTTAGTAGTTGTTCTTCAACTATAGTACTATATGATGGGTGGAAGCTACAAGGCTGCCTCGATTGTATGCCCAAATTCTAGTAGGAACTTGGCAGGAAATGGTAATAATAAAAATCAAAACTCACTCAGTAGGCTAGGTCTCCGATCATGACCAGATTTTGTTGCAGAAGTCGGCGGGCTTGTCTTTGTCTGCTGTTCAGGAGTTTGAGGAGAACTTGAATATGAAGATGAGGAACTGGAGCTTGATCCAGCCTTGCTGCTTTCGGCGTAAGCGGCCCTTGTGGGAATGCTGATGGATGAAGACATGATGAGCTCTAGCAGATCTAAACAGAACTCCTGGGCAGACTCAAAAGAGGGCAAGTAGCACGCAAGATATAGTCACGCAAGTTTGGCGATGAGTCGGATAGCAGTGTTAGCATGAAAGAAGGAACTGCATGATGTCGCCTAGAACCGGAGACCTTTAAAGGCTACCCACATCTCAACCAATCAGCCTCGCTGCTGAAAGACGCTAAAATTCAGAGCTACAGGGCGCGTAAGATCTGTGCCTGCCATACAAACATCATCGATTTCCATCAGCCTCAACTTCTCCAACAACCTCACCACTACTCTCTGCAAGCGATAACGTTTTCTTCCCACCAAGGGTCCGCCGCGACACAATAAGTGGATATGGGCGACGTATTGGTAGACAGTCCTGCCAACCAGGCATTGCCTCATAGGAAGCAGATGCCATCGTCAATACCGAACATAGACTCCCTCGAAGGTCTAGGAACGGATGGCAGTGATGAATACTCCACACTGAAGAAGTTGCAACGACATCTCGAGTATGTTTGCCGGATGAAACCGAGTGCTCGGGCATGAGGCTTACAAATCCTAGGTATATCCAGCTTCAGGAGGAATACATCAAGGATGAGCAACGGTAAGAACAGGGATGCAATAAATTGCTAAAAAGATGCTCATGTCCTACAGGAGTCTTAAGAGAGAGTTAGTACGAGCACAAGAAGAGATCAAACGAATCCAAAGTGTCCCTCTTGTCATCGGACAATTCATGGAAGCTATAGATCAAAAGTAAGGGACATGTTCTCCGCATATTATTTGGTCATCACTAAGACCCTTTTCAAACAGCACTGGAATCGTACAGTCATCCACAGGTTCAAATTATGTTGTCCGGATCTTGTCAACCCTTGATCGAGAGAAGCTCAAGCCTTCCTCATCTGTGGCGCTTCATCGCCACTCTAATGCCCTAGTTGATATCCTACCTCCCGAAGCAGATTCCTCGATCGCCATGTTAGGTGCACATGAGAAGCCAGATGTTACCTATGCCGACGTGGGAGGGCTAGACATGCAAAAGCAAGAAATAAGAGAAGCAGTTGAATTACCATTAACGCATTTCGATCTCTACAAGCAAATTGGTCGGTTACCACATGTTGCTCGTTCGAACTTATGATGTTGACATATATCAGGTATCGATCCGCCGCGTGGTGTCCTTCTCTACGGTCCTCCAGGGACAGGCAAAACTATGCTTGTCAAAGCTGTCGCCAATTCCACTACCGCCAACTTCATCCGAGTGGTTGGGTCTGAATTCGTACAAAAATATCTGGGCGAAGGACCTCGTATGGTCCGCGATGTCTTTCGCATGGCTCGTGAGAACTCTCCCGCCATCATCTTCATTGATGAAATCGATGCTATTGCGACAAAGCGATTCGACGCACAGACCGGTGCTGATCGTGAAGTTCAACGTATTCTCCTCGAGCTCCTGAATCAAATGGACGGCTTTGATCAAACAAGCAACGTGAAAGTCATCATGGCCACAAATCGTGCTGATACTCTTGACCCTGCGCTCCTTAGACCTGGAAGATTGGATAGAAAGATTGAGTTTCCAAATTTGAGGGACAGAAGGGAACGAAGATTGATCTTCACGACCATTGCAAGCAAAATGAGCTTGAGTCCGGAAGTTGATCTTGATTCTTTGATTATTCGAAATGATCCTTTATCTGGGGCTATCATCGCGGCGATCATGCAGGAGGCTGGTTTGAGAGCAGTCAGGAAAAACAGATATAATATCATCCAGTCTGATCTCGAGGATGCGTATTCGGCTCAGGTCCGTGGAGCAACAGAGTCTGACAAATTGGATTTCTACCGGTAGTTTCATCAAGCCGAGCTACGAGGGAATCGTTGAAGATCAGCTGGTTAGAGGAGAAAAGGCGAAAGTCGGTAAGGGATGAATCGAAAACTTCTTACCCCTGAAGAGAGTACAACGCAACAAGTTGTAGCAATCATCTTAAAAGGCCACGCATGCAATCGATCTAGACATGTATAGCATAAGAGAATCATCTGTACCATAGAAGAGAAACATTGCAATAATTTAAATTCTGCCTCCTAGCCCTTGGAGCCCTAGTCTATGTTTAATGGGTATCGAGAAAACCATTATAAACAACGCCATGCCAAAGCAAGTGCCCGCACTGCTCAACGCTTGCTGCAAAACCAAAGTCCCAAAATGCAAGTAAAAGCCACCATTGCACATAATGAGTCCGTCAGCTCTTGACAGCTCTAAATCAATCGCAAAAATGCATTCCATGCCACCAAAGTTCACCCCCATCCCATATCAGATCGTCATCACGAAAAGAATGCTATTTAATGAACACGTTCTTCATGCCGACAGCGAGCCACCACCGCCAGCGAACAAAACAGACAACTGAGCCAACAGCGCCACAAACCGGGCATGCAACTCGATGAAGAAATCCGGCCGCCCAACCAGCTCAGCCAGGCCCCGCGACCGGATCTGGGCCATGGCGCCGCGGCCGCGCGCGCCAAACCCATCTGCGTCGAAGGCGCGGCCAGACAGGAAGACCGACGTGCGCGGCGGAGGAGTGATGGAGGGTTTCTTGCCCTTGGCGTCTTCATCTGGGGACGCAGAGGTAGAAGTAGACGCTTCGTCGCGCGGATCCGGGGATCGGAGAGATGCCGAACCTTGGGGGAGAGAGGGGCTGGCTATCGAGGTGGACATGGAGCGCGGGCTGTGAGCTGTGTCAGAGGAGGGGTTGGGAGAGGAGGAGCCTTGCTCTTCGCGGTCGGCCTCGGCCTCGGCCTCGGCAAGGGACTGGATCCACGAGGCGAGGTCGCGGAAGGTGGCGCTGAGGAAAGAGAAGGCGCGCATGGCAGTACGTTCGTTGGCCGAGGAGAGGCAGATGAAGGCGTAGACGCGGCGGCGGCCGCGGGCGTAGGGGTCGGGGATGCGGAAGATATAGGCCGTTGTGTAACCTGCTTTGGGGTCGCCGAAGAAGATGGGCCCACCAGAGGTAGATGGGACTTGGGCAGAGTTTGTAGGGAAGGCTCGGTTGCTGGCGTTCCAGGAAAGGGGAGAGGTGGGTGTGCTGGGTGAGGCAACGGTGGTACTGGGGGGAAGGGTCTCGCAGGAGAGGGTGCGGAGACAGCTAGCGCGTAGCATTGAAAAGGACGCTGAAGACATGGGATCGTGGGATGATGTGTAGTCGATGTAGTGTTTGTGTGACTGGGAAGCGTTGGAAGCAAAAGAAGAGACTGATGTGCTGGTTGCTGTGCGCTTCAGGCTTCTACTGGATCGAGAAGGTTCCCGCTCAGACTCATCGGAATCAGACGGTGTAGATTTTGCAGAGGTCTCGTCCGAATAATTCGAGATACGTTCGTATGCTTTCCTTGTTCGCAGTATCGGACCAGCACTATCAAACTTTCCGCTCTTCGTAGGGCTCCCTGAACTCCCCTGGAGCGTCTCATCGTTTGTTTTCTTAGGGAGAGTCAAGGCGCAATTCTCACACGGTATCGCCCTCTTCCTATCATTCTCGTCATATGTTTTGCGGAAGCTGGAGTCCCGCCGATGACGGCTTCCATTTCGTATTGGTAACGCTGCTAGTCTCGGACTTTGAGGTGGGGTTGAGATTACGGATGAGAAGGATATTCGATGTCCTTGTGTCTGCTGTTGGGCTTCAATCTCCCTCTCTGATGATGAAGATGCTTTCCGATTGACTACCCTCCTAATATTTTCTAATTCTTCTGGAGAGCTTAGAGATCTGCGACCGGATTTAGACCGCTCTCTCTCCTCCTTATCTTCAATGCAAGTGGTGCAACTGGCAGGTAGACCTTCGGTGACCATCAAAGGAGTTGGACCGTGAGTGTCGCAATAATGAGCCAGGCATAACTAAATATGGCGCGCATGTTAGTAAATACTCTCGGGATATTATCTGGCAAGTCCTCAACGACTAATGTACGAAATTGTTGCGGATTCAGTATGACGTCTGTCGCGACTGAGACGCGACATAGGTTCAAAGCTTATCACTTACAATATTTGCCATGATTTAATAACCTTTCCCTCCTTTTTCCCTTCCCCGCCTGAATTCCTATGATACCCTCCACACGTGGTGGTTCCCACGCAGTCTCAAGAGAGACCTCCGTCTATGAAGGAGGATTGGGAGGGGGAATTCGTCCTGAGTTTTCTTCGTATACGGCAATATACTAGTGGGAATTTAGATCTCGATCCATCTGGGCCCCACCAATTGCCGATAAAAGCTTGGATAGAGTACGCCCCGTACGTAATGGTGCCTTTGCTGGGTACGGCACAAAATGGTCAATGGAAGCAAAGCAAAAGTCACGAAGACTGGACTACCAAAAAAAATGAGGGGAAGGGGGAGGAGAGCATATAATGGATTATAGCCCAGCCAAGTAACTTAGCATCTTTTTTGAAATAAGTTGCACTACCCAGGACAACCTCGCTACCGAACCGTTTCCTCAGAACATTTCCCACAGCACCCATTCTATTCCTCATTCGGACCGTCCGTCCACCCATGTCCCGGCCGCTCTGCCTCACCGCTTCCGCGCCGCCGTCTGTCGCTCGTACATGTAATCCTTAATCCTGCATAGCACTCTTGCATGTGCCTCCTGCGTCAACAGGTCGGCCACACATCCGCCAATCCCTGATTGCACACACGCCGTACGCCACTCATGCCTGACTCAGAACGCTTTCTACCAACGCTCGGGGCGATCCGGTATTTGTTTATTCTGCCGCCTGCTGAGCAAGCAAGTACCATCGTTATCACTCAGCAAAACCAAACAACTCTCAACCTTATCACGGACTGAAGCTGCCGTCATTCTCCGGCGTCCCGAAGAAGTGACGACAGCATGGTAGTAATAGTAGTAGTAGTAACTGGAGACGAAATAGAGCACGGAGACAGTCATGCGTGGTGTGTGAGAGAGGGAGAAAACAGTCACACAGCACACGTTGGGTTGCTGTACTGCTGTTCACAGCCCTCACCGACCTCGCTCATACAAAAAGCTCTAATGCTTTAAAAAGGCAGGACGTTGTGTTAGTTAGTGCTCTGGCTCTTATCCGAATGCATGAAGCTATGATACCCTGGCCAGCGTTTAGCAGGTCCGCATCCTGCCAATAGCAACGACAATATTCCCAACCACAAAACGTGCCACACTACCGGAGCGGAGCCGAACATACGCAGCATAAAGTTGGCGTCGAATGCTGTCACTCCAGGACCCCTTACCCTACGAGTACATAAATACTGTACCTATTACATACTTAAATACAGAAGCGATTTTATTAATATGTCGTCTAGTCGAACAGAGTAAGTACACGCAGTACAGAAATAAATTTGTCGGGTCGCACCATTGCGCTGCGCCTCACTCTCCCCCAGATATTATCCTCGCCAGATGCCTTTATTTCGACCTAACACCTGGTTTTCCTTTACCATTTTACCGGAATATCGTCAGTTCCGGTTTCTCTTCGTAAGGCATAGGACACGTCTCAAGATGGGCACAAACCTCATCTCCGGGCCCGTTCCCCGGCTAATGCTCAATCCTGGATTTCCACGTTTCTGGCGGGGGGCCATGGCGGCGGGGCATTTGCTACCGCTCGATCCTCATCCACAAAACCGCCTCGACAGCTTTCAGATCCCCGGTTTCAAATTTTCTTTCCCTGGCTTAAAATATTTCCAAAATCCCCTGGAACCTCACAGATCCGTCTCCAGGTCAGCCCTCTCTCCCTTCGTTTGGATAGCGGATCATTCCTCACCCGTGCTGTCGCCTTTGTTGCCGAGCAAACGTAGTTCCCGTTCATATGTCTGAACCAGACCGAGGTTATGATACTCACCGCCATGCTTCCCGTTTTAGCGTTGAGTTTGGCAAAAAATTTCAGCTCGTCAGTCTTAGAAAAATTTGAAATTACATTTGGTTGAATGGATGTTGCCGGTCGATGGGCCGAATAGGTGGTCTCAAGAATGTGTATGACTTGATGGCTTGAGTAGAAGTAATGAGAAAATTTTTTAAAGAAAGTGAGAAGTGTGTGGAAATTAATGCACCTGGATCTGGAAAGACACCCGACACTGTAGTACGAGCTAAATTGTCAAATTATTTCTCTTACATTGATACATGCCTTTGAAATACTACTAAGACACCTGACAGTCACAGGATATATCACAAAAATCCTCATATATGAATGGAGATGATCCAATTAACCTAAAGTGCATAATGATATATGAGGCTCAGGTTAGGACCTGTAGTTAGTTTTAAGCTCGTGATTTGGTCATAAATAGATTGTAAGGTGTTCACCTATCATGATCGGTTAGTTTGCATTGACCTTCCACTCTTCTTTTTTAGAAATCTACGTGACACCACGCCAAGCGGCTCGCCATGCAAGGCCGCACCAGGAAGCCAGCCTTACGCAGGATCCCCAGGGGATCTTGCATAGAGTGTTTTAAGCGGAAGAAAAAGGTAGATCAACGCATTTATCCTAGCTAAAGCCTATACTCTTGTACTAAGACATGTGATTGCTGTGCACAGTGCGATAAGGAGCAGCCTTGTTACAACTGTACCCGGCGATATCCACCAGTGGAATGCATCTACCAGAAGCTGGAGTAAGTTATGTAATCTCATATATACAACTCCAGTCCGAGTGGTAGAGCTCTTTTGTTAAGAATTTAGATCACTTTCAGGCCTTGGAAGGGATGGCGCAGAGCTTGCATTGCAGCATTCTACCCAAAGTCCAGATACCAAGTTAGCTCTTAGAGCAGTGCCAAGTCTCGTATCATCCTTAGTACTTGAGGAAGTCAGTACGTCATCATGGTTCTCATCAATGAGTGGCGCAAATAGACTAACTATTAGTGGCAGAACAAGTTCGTGATGTTGCAAATGACAGTGAAGATGTCGATGCCAAATATAATCAATTCAAAGCCCAAATCGTGACTCAAATGTTTGCAAAGCTGTCCAAACTTGGGTACAGTATAGGTTGTGGAACTGTAGACCTGTTACGCATGCTCTCCGTAGAGGGAACATCCAGCAATGCCAAGTTCTTTGAAATGCGTAAGCTCTGTCAGAATCAAACAGTTTTCCCCTTATCTTTATTTCTCAGCTTAATGGATCGTTCTAACAGAAGAAAAAGATAGTAAATTGATGACTCGTTTCGATTATTCTATTGATGGCTCTGGCAAGGTACCCGAACCTTACGAAAATGCCTGGATGCCGTTTACAATCCACTCCCCAGTCTTACTGCACCTCAACCTACTAAAGGCGGCTATTGCCCGTTGTCAACCATGGCGGCCGGAAACGAACTTTGAGAAGGCCTTTCTGTATTTTAGTCCTCCGAGTGAGCCTACCAACCAAGCTGCTGTTATAAGGCTGCATCTGCAAGCGGTGTCTATGCTCAAGGCACGGCTAAAATCTCCAGTGCATTCAGTGGATGATGAAAGCATAGCCGCGGCCTGTTACATGATCTATCTAGAGGTAAATTTCCATCTTACAGATTCGTTAATTGTGAAGCTAATAAAAGCGTAAGTGGACATGGAACGACGTTAAGCAAGAGTTTACAGGCCTTATGCCTCATGTGAAAGGAATGCGTGAAATGTTAAGACAGAGAGGAGGTTTAGACAGGCTAGGGCAATCCAACGTATTACATATGGTGGTGATGCTGTACGAAATTTATCCTTCATTCCTCTACTAATACTAATCTACATTAAAGGGCCCATTATCATCTTGCCACCAATTTGGAATGCGACGGCTTCGTGTGTCCCACAGAGCTCCTTATAGACAAATTCATTCCAAACCACAAACCAACAGTGCAAGGCATCGAGTCCCCTCTCTGGATCTCATTAGGTAGCTTCGCCGACAAGATCACTACTAGTGGCCTCAACCCAGCCACGGCTCAAATCCTCGACTGGATGAGCTTTCTAACAACCCAGATCCGCTCCTCCGTTCTCAATGACACTTGCGAAGCAAGGTATGCCCAGATCATGCTCTCCGCAACACGCATATACGCCCAATTCTCCGAGTTCCCATCTGCCTACGACCCTCTTCACTCCGCCACCGCCGATTTCATCTACGAAGCAGTCCGCCTTGCCTCCCTCATCTACAACCGTGCCATCCTCCGCCACATTAAGCTCTCGCAATCCTGCGGGCCCAACGCCCTCTCTGCCCTCTTGGAAGCCACTAGCCGCGTCCCATTACGGACGTGGAAAGAGATGCCTGGCGTTTGGCTGTATATTCTATTGGTTGCGAATGCGGGCGCGAGGTTTACAAGGGAGGGACGCTTGAGCAGGGCGTTGACGCGGATTTGCTCGTTTACTATTGCGTTGAGGGATTGGCAAGCGCTGGTTAATCTTATGGAAAGCTTTTTGGCGGTGCAGAAGTGGATTTCGGAGCCGGGGAGGGGCAGGTTACTTACCTGAATTAATCCTGTTTTTATTGGTGTCGTTCTGGGTTGGATTTATAAAATAGAAGGGGCGGGATGGCATAGGTCTGGATCATTGCTTACTTATTGGTTTATCCTATGTATTTATAGTCTCCAGCCTTGCAGATTAGCAAGTCACCTTCTTGACTTTTATATTCTTTGTGCAAACTAACTCGAACGTAAAAGCTCTCCTTTAGACGCCAGTCAGTGGAATGTCATGAAACCTACCGTCCACGTATCCTGCACGCCCTGTAATGCCGCCTCTGAACGCCACAATTATGCTCCTTTTCACAAATAACTTCACGCCATAGCCCGTGCCTGTCCAGCCTGCACCTGTTGCTGGCCCGCAGATTGGATCTGAATAATCTATCACAAATTGTCAGCAAATATTCACTCTCAAATCACACCCCTTTACTCACCTCCATCTTCTTCTTATCACTTTTCTCCTGAATATCCGCAATCTGCTTCTCAACCCTCTTACTACGCGGTGCTTCTATCAGCCCCCTTCTCCTGAATATATCCTCTTGATCTGAGTCAGAGAAATCACTTACATCTCTTTCTCGATGAACTCTAATCGGGCGTCTACGGCAAGGACGGCTTCGGTCTTGTCTTGCTTCAATAAGACAGGCCCTACAAGTTTGTAGATATTCGCATCGTCTTTGAGACCCGCAAACTCCTAGTTTAAGGATTTAGCCAGTGCCTCGGGGAAATGGCCTCGTTATAGAAAAGATGCCATTTTTGGCTCATGTGGGACTGGAGAGAGGTACATTCTGCACGCTTTTGTTCTCTTGCTGTTGGCTTTCGAGTTTTTGCCGCGCCTGGACGCTGATTTGGAGCTCTGGAACAGAGTTAGCAGCTTTCAGGGCAGGAGGGTCTTGAGACAAAACAGCCAGGGGTTGGATGTGGAAACTATGAACCTTGTTGGAGCTTTTGGTACTCTTCGGATAGAGTTTGGAGCAGCTCTTGCGGATCCGCCATGATTGAGGGGGAAATGATGTGGTGATTGGAAGGCGAATCTCGAAGATACCTGCTCAAATAGCTTCACAAAATGCTTGCATTGTGTCACTCCCGTATGAAAATTCTCTTTTTCACCGTAGGTAAGGTCCACAAATAGAGTGTAAGAGGTTCTAAGATATCAACATCCACATCTGGAGCTCTTTTGGAACCAATTTTTGGAGGTATGCACGCCCCGCGCTAAGCGATGCAGACTAGACTATCGTTATGGCCGCGGTGATAGACAGGAACAACAATAAGTTGCCTGCAGGCTCCCAATTTCTGCGGCCCTGATCTCCATATCAGCCTCTGACTGCAAGAACCCCCAAAAGGGCCTTCTATATTAGACGGTCCCCCGAATCAAGGTGCCACCAGATCTTATATAAAGGTTACCTTTCCCATGGTCGCCCCGCCAGCAAAGCACATCTTCTCCAAACATTACCACTACAAATTAGAGAGCCTTCTGTGTTTCTGGTAGAGCTATAAAGGTTACAGAAATTTGGCTGAACACCCATTCTAAATTCTGCCCAAGTCTAAAAAAGTTCCACGAATTTTGCACCTCACACGAAATCTCCGAAGAATCGTTCAAAGAGCCCAATTCACGTTGCGATTTAGTCGCCCTCGCCCTGATACTCGTTCCTAGAAACGAGTCTTCTTCAATTCATTCATACTCGAACCTTGAGCACGACCTGCACCATCGCTACCTATATCCGTCGTACCGTCTAGACTCTTTGCAACAATGTCTAACACCGACTTCCTGGGCCGTGCCATAGATGTGGTCAAGAAGGCGATAGAATCAGATACAGCCGGGGACTACGAGAAGGCCTACCAGCTATACTACCAATCGCTTGAACTGTTCATGCTGGCCTTAAAATGGGAGAAGAACGCAAAGTCCAAAGAGATGATCCGCGCCAAAGCCAGCGAGTACATGGAGCGAGCCGAGAAACTGAAAACTCACTTGGCAGATGAAGGGAAGCGGAAAAAGCCCGGGATGATAGGCGCGAATGGGAGCAGTACAGGCGGTGCGGGAAAAGGCAAGGAAGGGGAGGACGGAGACGATGTCGATCCCGAAAGCAAGAAGTTGAGGAACGCTTTGCAAGGGGCGATATTGCAGGACAAGCCAAATGTGAAGTGGGAGGATGTCGCAGGCTTAGAGGGTGCAAAGGAGGCCCTGAAAGAGGCCGTTATCTTGCCCATAAAATTTCCGCATCTCTTCGTGGGGAAGAGACAACCCTGGAAAGGCATTCTTCTCTATGGACCTCCAGGGACGGGAAAGAGTTATTTGGCCAAAGCCGTGGCAACGGAGGCAAAGAGCACATTCTTCAGCGTTAGCAGTTCAGACTTGGTCAGTAAGTGGATGGGCGAGAGTGAAAGGTCAGTTATCTGAAATTGTCACAAGACTGCTCCAGAAAGACTAACGGGTCCCACAGATTAGTAAAACAACTCTTCGCTATGGCTCGTGAAAACAAACCGTCAATCATCTTCATAGATGAAGTCGATGCTCTGTGTGGTCCTCGCGGCGAAGGCGAATCTGAAGCCTCACGACGTATCAAGACCGAAATGCTCGTACAGATGGACGGCGTAGGGCGGGACTCGAAAGGCGTGCTTGTACTCGGCGCAACGAACATTCCATGGCAACTGGACGCTGCTATCCGAAGACGGTTCCAACGGCGCGTACACATCTCTTTGCCGGACTTACCCGCCCGGACGAAGATGTTCGAGATTAGCGTGGGCACTACGCCGTGTGATCTTACACCAGCGGATTACAGGAGGTTAGGAGAGATGAGTGACGGGTATTCCGGCAGTGATATTGCCATTGCGGTGCAGGATGCACTGATGCAACCCGTGAGAAAGATCCAAATGGCTACGCATTACAAGAAGGTAAGAAACTGTCCAGCCTGACGAATTTCCCGTCTTCCGTACGACGAGACTGACATCAACACAGGTAATAGTCGATGGCGCCGAGAAACTCACCCCTTGTTCGCCTGGGGACCTTGGCGCTATTGAAATGAGCTGGACAGAAGTCGACTCAGAGGAGCTCCTCGAGCCACCATTGCAACTCAAAGACTTCGTAAAAGCGGTTAAGGGAGCTAGGCCTACCGTCTCAGCAGATGATATCAAACGCAGTGAGGATTGGACTGCTGAATTTGGTAGTGAAGGCGCTTGAGCTAGCTAGAATTCGGGTGAGGGTCGTATACGTGCAGATCTCTGCGGAGTATGGGAGGAGAGGGAAAGAAAGACACGAAGCATGGCGTCTACGGCGTTCCCAACTGGAAAGCGAGGAGTCGGCTGCATCTGTCTGGATTGTATCATGTCACGAGCACGGTCACATAAACTCATGTTAAAGCGAAGAGGCAAAAGAATAAGTGCGCAAAGAATGAAAGACTATTCCATCTATTTTAGTAGACCGAGCCCGTGCTGCCAGCCACCTCTCCAGACGCCGTAGAATATGCAACAGGAGAACTTGAGCTCGCAGCGCGCCGTATCCATAACCTAGACACAGCACACATAATATGATAACAGGAAAGCCACACCTTGGGGTGACGAACAATAGGAGAATAGAGCACCTCTCCAACACACATTTACATCGACATCTTCTTACTCTTCTTGTGCTTCTTCTTCTCGACGTCGTCCCCATTCATCTCGCTGTGTCTTCTCTTCTTGTCCTTTTTATCTTCCTTGACTGTTGAAGATTCTCTGTCCTTTGTCTTATCTTTCTTCTCCTTTTTGTCTTTCTTGTCCTTAGATTTCTTCTCCTGCTTTTGGACGGCACGCGGTGCAATATCTGCCAGCTCGTCGTCGATGGCGGTGGGATCTGCAACTTTGACGTCGTTGAGAATACTGTCCATTGCTCCCTTCTATATATATATGTTAACGCAAGTAACTAAATGACAGGAAGTAGGATGCGGTACCATTGCTTCCTCATTCCTCGTAGGCGCCTTGCCGGTGGCGTAAAATTCTAAGCGCTCCTCCACTTGTTTCTTCAGTGCCTCCCCAAACTTCGTAGTCGGTACCTCTGAAAAGTTGTCTATCCGGCTGGCAATACTGCACTTATTTGCAAGAAACCTCGAGATGCGACCTTTGTTCTTGGCGCCTGCGCGACCAATGAAGCTGGAGTGGTAGATGAGTCCGTACTTGGGAGTATTGCCCTTAGTTTTCAGCGCTCTGAATAATGCTTTCTCTGCACCGAGAATTTGAACTGTGGATGCGGGGTATTTCGATAGATTAGTGAGCGAACCTGCATGGGAGATCAAGCGTGCGGCGACAACTTCGCCAATTAATGATGCAAGATTGGGCGCAACGATGGCCATTTTGTCGACGAGATATTGGAATAATGAGCGTCTGTACTCAGCAAGCTTGATTACCCTATTGGCAAACGATGAGACATTCTCGATGTCTTGTTCTGAGATGTCTTGACCCATGCTCACTTTGCCAGCATCAATGATTGCTTGTGCGATGTCTGCATCATCATTCACCAGCGCCGCGATATCATGTAATCGATGGTCACTCAAGGTCTTCTTGTCGCCAATAGCAAGCGCGAGCTTGGCGTAGGTGTGGTTGTCGGAGACTATCTTAATGAGCTCGGGAAAGTGCCAAGAGTACCATTCGCGGACACGCATGGAGAATGTATTAATGGCTTTATCGAGATGATCTAAGGTTGCAATTGCTTGGATGATATGATTGTCGTTCTTCTGGACTGAGAATTTGACCTTCGCCCGAGAGTAGGCATGGCCTAGACCGAGCTGTGCCCGCTCGACATCTCCCTCTTGTAGGCCTTTCAAGAGTTTCGATGCGTGCAGCCTCAAGCCTCTTAATAAGTCTGCGACCACTTCGGACGTCTCGCCAGTTTCACATTCGACTCCTGGAAAAGCAGCCTTGATACTTCCAGCCAAGTTCTTCTCGGACACACCAAGTACGATCTTTTTTTTTTTGCTGACTTTGGGTAGATTGAGCTCGAGATTTGATCGAAGATATTCGGACAGGACACCTTCAGACACTAGATTAATATTTTCGAGAGCTTCGGCAGCTCCTCTGTGTGAGTGTTAGCCGGATTATATAACAAAAGCCAGCTATAGTATACCTGTAAGGTGCAAAATTGACCAACTTAACCATCTTCCCAAACTTGGCAAGATCTTGACTCGCATCTTGGACTTCCTTCAGTCTATTTCCGATTGTGTCTGCTTGATGAATGACCTGGAAGATTGCATAGCCCACGGAGCTCTCGTGGAGCAGGTAGTCGACCGCGGACATCTTGGAAGAACGTGGACCTCTCTCGCGTTACAAACTTAAAGCAGTATCAGATTAGTCGGATATTGAACCCCAGTCAGTATGTTAAGTCCTTGACCGCAATCGAGTGGGTTGTGGTCGTACAGTCTTTCACAAAATCTTCGCGAGGTTCAGAAAAGTTCGCTTGGTGCGCTTTCACTGGACACTAAATTTTGGCGCTAGTGGGAATTATAATGTGGGGACATCGTGGGCTGAGGCTGTACCTTTTTGTGATTTGTACGTTCTGGTATTCGATTTGTACGCACACAGATTAAGCTCACATCTTCATAAACGGCCTTTCTTGTTAAAATAGCTACTCTTCATATTCAGTAATCAAGATATGTTTTCGTTCAAGTTAAGAAGAGCTGGATTGAAACTATCGCGACAAGTTACAAAGGAAACACTATTTCATCTCGAATGTGCAGCGCCCGTACTCTTTAGACCATTGAGGAAGTATTAGTGTAAAGTAAAAGGATACTGAATGATACAATACATCTGGAACTTCCATCTTGTACTCATAGCTTTATCCAATTTGAACTCTTCCACCACTTGAATTTATAACCACCTCTACTGCTTGGACTGGGCAAGACCAACTCTGCTCCCGCCGAGATCGTAGACAGAATACCACCTTCGAAGGAATGCATCACCCAGGATGATGAGTGGGTCACCTGGGAAGTCCATGCCGAAGAAGCTGGAAATACAGGATCCTTGAACCTCGAGTATGTAATCGTATGGAGTAATCATGAATTCCTTGCCGCTAAGAGTGAAGGACATGTCTGGCAAGGTGTCGCGTTTTTCACATTCAACAGTGTATTGTCCATTGTAGCCCTTCTTGGCACCTATCTCCTTGTTGAGAAGCTCAGCAAGATCCGTAGGAAGAGCAATGAGGGAGGTTCCAGTATCAAGAATGGCACCGGTATTCTCAAGTTCAACAGAACCATCGCCAAACTTGATAGAATCGAGATCAACTTCCCAGTAAGCCTTGCGTCTCAAAGGAAGGTACGTCATCTTGCCAGTATAATGGGCCTCATCCACGCCACCGAAGACTGCTTCAGATTCATCACCCTCACCATTCGCAGTGTTGCCAAGGTAGAATGCAAAGACAGACTCATCGAGCAAACCTTGATTGATCATGTTATAGAATGGTGGGACGATGTGGTTCACGGAGATAGTGTCGAAACCAAGACCTAAAATGCCATCGAATCTGCCGAAGGCGAAGGCAAGTCCTGGTTCTTCGGTAGCCTCAGCGAAGTCCTGCTTCTTAATCTGGAGATCGCCAATGGTCATTACATCCTGGGACACAAAGCCGCTCAAGCTGCCAGAACCGTACCGAATCTCAAAAGATGTACCATTCTTCTTGTATGTTGATGATGCTGATGAGTCATACTTGGTGTGGAGGTAGCAAGCAATTGAACCACATTCTGTTGATGGCACCCACAAATTGGAACTGCCAGTATCGAGCACAACCTTGAAGCTCTGGGGTGGGGTGCCAATGGTAATATCCGAGAAATCTAGGTAAAGGCGTTAGCTGAGCGTCTCCATTATGTAAGGGGTTAACTTACACTGCGCATTCAAGAAGTTGCTGACGGGTACACTATGTCCACCATTCTCATCATGGATAGATGTATCTTGGAACATCATCTCGGCATGCTTCTGAGGACGAATTCCCATGTACTTTTGACTGAGGTGTCGGCCATGAGCGTCGATGTTGGCATACTCCTTTACGCGCAGTCAGTAATAAGCTCATGAACTATGGCCAAGCCATCCAAGCGGCTTGGAACATTTTAGGACTGTACTCACCAGTTGCTCAGAGAGCGGAATCTTCTGGAGCTTCATCTTATATACGCCCGCCGATGCTGAGCCGAGCAGCATGGCTGCGGCGAAGAGAGCGCTCTTCATAATTGCGACTGGAATTGAATGAATCGACTATCGCTATCAAAGAGATGGACGAATGAATGATTTTCTAGCCGTGTGCAACCTAAGATGGATGTTTGACTGATGGGGTTGATGAAGGGATGAGGATGGTGGTCGGCGGGCGCGGGCACGGGACAGACAGAAGCAGTTGCTGGAGGCAACGACTAGCGAAAGATGACGCAGACTGTAACTCGACGGCTGGCGAACCCCGTTACTTGATGATTAGCCGGATGAGACATGTTGACACTATCCGAATGGCTGGTCTCCCTAAATTCTGACACAAAAACAGATACGAAACCTTCAGCTACGCAAAGCCTTGGGACTAAGCTTAATTATGACGTTATACATCGTTAGGGCATCATCCATTGAAGGCAGGAAACTCTACAAACATGATGCGATCACGTGAGGAGAATTGAGAGGCCTTTGATTAATTGGTGCTGTAGGGTTTGAATTGAACAGTTCCTGCCGTTTTTGGGGTGCCCTGTGGTTAGCTTAGATGCTGTCCTAGCATTTTGAAGCCGCTGTCACTGTTTGAATTCTTCTTCGTGACGGCTTCTTTGAGCTTGTTTAAAGTATTGTTACATAAAGTGTTGTTTTAACCACTTGTACCAGTTTTCCCCAAATCTCTCCTCACCCTCCATACTCTTGCTCCAACATCTCGGCCCTTATCACCATGTAAAATCTCAATCCAAGGTGCCTTTTCGAAGCCATCCCCATGATCTTGTTGATCATCTGTCCCTGCATCATCTCCCTCCTCATCTCGGCTTTCTTGCGTCCCTTCTTCCGATTCCCGTCGCTTACTGTCCTCTTTCATATCCGCATCTTTCTTGTACAATGCTTCCAAATATGCCCAGCCAGGTGCATCCAGCTTCCCGCTTACCAGAATGATTGCCTTTCCAGAATCTCTGATATCATTAATGGTGTTATGAGATATAGGAGTCAATAATTGAAGCCTTTGTCTTCTAACATCAATCCCTCGCACTAAGGCAAGTCCAATTGAATGCGAATAGGTAGGATCCAGAGACATAGCAGTTGCTGGATTAAGATATGGGATTCCCTCTGGAGTGAGTAGAATGAGATGGTTCTCAGGTCGTCGATAAGACTGTTCAGTAAAGCGTGGCTTGACCACTACCTCATTATTATTATCCATATCCATGAATGTGTCCTCTCCGGATTGATCCTCGATATCTCTCTTCAGCTCCTCCCTACCCTTCGAGCTAAGTATCGCAGCCATGTCCTCGATAACAACCAAGGCCACTATCGAACCGTCAATGGTATCTCTTACCATTTTTATAGAAGGTTGTTCACCCAGAAACATTACTCCTAAAATTCCAGCGGCCTTGCCAGTATACTTGACCTCCAAGGGCGCTAGCGAAGTAACTGGATCTGAGTTCCAGCCTCGGTCCTCTGAATTCATAGAGCCTTGATGGAAGTAAGACATGTACTGCATAGTTCGCAGATGTGCGCTTGTTCGAGGTAGATATTCTGTAGGCTGCGAAGGTAAAGTCAGGACCGGGCTTGACTTTATCGCATCTTGCAAACTTTCTACGACTTCACGAGGACCATGTTGGGACATATATATCACCTGCGTTGGTCGTGCTATTCTTATCAAATCGATAAGTAGCTCAAGACCGGTGCCAAGTATCCAGCCCAGGGTGTTGATAACCAGAGGACAGTTCATGGGCAGAAGGACACTGACATAGTATGAGAAGAGATCTTTTGCGCAAGTCGAATAGAAATCCGGATCAGACGATGGAGAGATTGCAGCAATAGAGTGAGCACGTATCAATTTGACGCCACTCACTGAGCCGTCTGGATGTGAGAAAGGGGGACCGAAGTTCAGTTTCGACAATAAATGGAGAGAAAGTTGTCCAGGCGGTGAGAACTCAGGCTGACCAGGATCTAGATCCAGAAAAGCTATGGGCGAATCTGTCTCTTGTGTTGTGAGTAGACGGTTGGTTAGCAGCCTTGAAAACATTGACTTGCCGGACGACTTAGGCCCGCATATCATCGTAACAGACGCACTGCCATGTTTTGACCTTTCAGAGGCGGACATTGATAGTATCTCGTTCCATTCCGGAGGAGACATGGTGGGATGGTATCCTATGCGAGGTTCTTCATCTTGAGTTAGGAGCTTGAAATGTAGTTAGACGGAATTCAAGCTGTTTTTGGAAGAGGCCTCACTATTTGAAAAGAGCTTCCCCTCAGTTTCCAAAATTTCGTCTCAGGTTTATTAGAGGCTCCCAGATTGCCAGATGGTATGCTCAAGAGTCCGGTAAATAAAGGAGACAGTTGCTGTAAGGAACGAAGTTTACTCTTGCTCTGATGTAAAAGGATTTCAGCTTGCTCCGTGCTGGAGGTGAAAAATCTGATGACCGGCAATGAATGTGATGAAGAGGCGCAAACATCGTGAATGGCTCGTGAAGGTGACAGAATAGCTCCTAAAATTGAAATTTGGCCCTTCACAACTGAAAGTCTATACTCTCCAAGGATAACGAGTTTCTAGAGTTGTAAGCCAGTGCTACTTAGTTCGCTAGATGATACACACCTCTCCAGGTGCTATTCTGACTCGAAGACTGCCATCCTTAAGTCGTTCTACATTGTCTTTGTCCAGATTAACCGTCGTGAAGCGAGTCCACGACTGATTAGAGGGATGCAATTGCCCAATCTCACGTGATTTTCTCCTGCTACGTATTAGCCTGATAGGACTAAGTTGAAATGAGGAATCATCGCACTTGCTCGTAAACTCATCGTCTTCCTCTTGGTTATCCGAAATGTTTTCAGCTTCTACTCTGTTGTCTTCACTCCTCTGATCTAGTTCCCGGCCAATTCCTCCTTCGAATCTCTGGATAGCGACACCAGAACCTAAGATTGAGCCGCTATTGAATAACTGCCCCTCTTCAGAAATTACATGCGTCGCATCTGTTTTGAAACTGGTTTCAGTGGCATTCTCGTAAGCATCATGTGCAGCTTGAAACTGTTTTCTCGCAGCAAAAGCACTAATATCTGATGATATGTCAATACGTCATAAATTAAAGTTACTAAAGAGATTTTACCCTTTGACTCAGCTAACGCATTCAGTTTTCGTCTCTTATTCGCAGCCATTTATTATGCTCTTGCTCTAGACGTGACAAAATGCGCAAGACCCTAGCAGTTTGTTGAAGATCCGGATCAAACTTTCGCCGCCGATTTTCTAGAAAAAGCCCTGGAATATAAGAAACATCTGCGCTAAACACCCCACTCTACAACTTCGACATGAATTTTGCTAAATGTGCCATATTGCTTAACCGGCCGTGAGTCATGCCGTCGTTGAAAGCAATGGCTAGGGAGGCCCAGCAAAAGTCCAAATCTGGCACTCTCAAGAAACCTCCCAACCGCAAGCAAACCGTATTCAAAAGCACTGAAAGAGTGGCGGACAGTGACCTGGAGTCCGAAACTGAAAGCGAATCAGAGAGTGAATCCGAAGAGGGTTCCGCGATAGCACCGGTACCTGTCGCAAAACTCAATGGTCATAAGCCAAAGCCTGTGGCTCCAAGTAAAGAGGTGGACAACGTGGAAGAAGACGATGACAAAGAGGACGAGAGCGAGAGCCAAGGTGATGCTGTGATCTCTAGCAGTCATAGCAGCGCCAGTGGTGAAAGCAGCGGCAACAATGACAGCAGTGATAGTGACAGTGAATTGGAGGAAGAACATGAGCATACCAAGGTCAGAGTAGCTGCAAAAGCTTCCAGGTATGTGTTCCGAATCTCTGGCCCAATTGGCATTTTGCTGAAAATTTTTAGATATATAGAAGAGGACATCCAGCTAAAACCAGGCGAGCCCAGGGTAACCCCCATATATAATCCTCCGGACGGTTTTGCGATCCTAACCAAAAATAACAATGGGAACCAAAAAGTTGCTGAAGTTTTTGGGCACACCAACCTAGCAGGGAAGCAGTTGTGGTACATTACGGCTCCAGCGTCCGTTCCTATCAGCGCAGTCAAGCAAGTATCCTTACAAGATGTACAGCTTGGGAAACCAGCATTGTCTCTTGGCGGCCGCGATTATGGCTTTGTGCAGGACCAAGCCGGGAACAGGAGCTTCACCAAGGTGCTGATACCTGAAGAAAATAGCACCGCGTATCGTGTCGGTAGGGAGGCAACTTTATTGATTATGGTATAAGGGTACTAACGATTATACAGGCCACAGGGCAGTCGATCAAACTCTACATCTTCAGCAAATCGTACAGCTGCATAAAGCCACCAACACAAGCTCTCCGACTTCCGGCATACCAGCCACTCTTGCCAAAAGATCCGCCCGAAAACAACCAGAGGGTTTAAAAATGCGCTTTCGTCCCATCGGATTTGGCAATGGGAAGACTGGAACCATTGGATCGAGTTCATCTTCTTCTGATGTGTCAAGTAGCACAGACACTAATGTAGATGAAGAAATGGAAGATGCACCACCAGTCTCACGACAGCCTCTTGGTCTTGACCAAGCCAATATACGCCTGTCCGAACTTGCGTCAAGGACCAGTGAAAGCCAGGATGATACTTCTAGTTCTGAAAAAGAAATTGATGACCCTCCACCGGCGACTGCAAAGAATGTTGCTTTAGTGGATTCACCGTCAGGGTTTGATGGTTCTTCGGAAACCTCTAATGATGAGATGGTGGAGGTACCGAAATCAACATCTACCTCCGAGGAATCGTCCAGCCAGCTTCCGCGGTCCCTGAAGAGGAAGCTAAGTGATTTCAAAAAGGATGATAAGACTGCAAACACTCTGCATGAACCGTTCAAGGCAAATGGTTTGTCTTTGAAAACAGCAAATATCAAAAAGTTATCAACTGCGCCGGTAGAATCAGTGTCGAAGGTGACCGGCGATGAAAACACTGCGAAGCAGAAGATTCCTTTTGCATCACCATCGAAGATGACGCCAATTCTTCCGCCTAAGTCTTCAGAAACTGCTTCTCGTCTCGTAAGCTTTTCGAAATCGAAGGTGACCCCCGTCCCACCGCCACGACAATCGTCTATCCTTCCATCAGATCGTGGAAGTAAATCGCTTGATGTTCCTAGAGCTATGAAAGCTGCTGGAGCAATGCCAAAAACATCATCAGTGAAAGTGAAAGTGGCTGGTTTCCGGTTACCATCAGAAAAGAATGACCAGAAGAGCTTAGAAGATCCCATCGATCCAGCACTAAGTGAGAAAGAGCGAAAAAAGGAGATACGTCGATTAGGAAAAAAGGAGGCTAGCCACATGTCTAAAGGCCATAGATCGGAGTCAATGAACAGTGCGACTAATGACACACTTAACAGGTCAGTGAATGCCTCTTCGCCGCCACGAAATGCTCGGGAGCATCCATCTCAAAAACGATCGCCCATAAAAGCAAGCATGAACGAGGATTTATCTCAGAATGTGAAGCAGAGTCTAATGACGAATACTCAAAAAGTCTCAAAAAAGCCTAAGAAACACGATTCTAACTGGGAAACCAATAACGGGAAGGGAGACAGATCACGTCACGAAATATCCACGAGTATTCCCTCGCCACGCAAGGAATCAGTGATTCTGCCACCAAAGTTCGTTCGATCTTTGTCCAAGTGAGGAACATGGGAAGGTTTCTAGGGGCATCTAGTCGCGACCATCCAAATATATCCCGGCATTGTTTGGAGTCTTAGATTATCCATCTACTTTCCCATCACTGGGAATATGTGTAAGGTCCTGCTTGATCACTTGCTCTCAAGACGTATCTAATGATGAGGTCCTTGAACCTACATGAGGTAGCGCACATGTGTGTATTAAGTGTATATCATGTGATTATGACATATTAACCACAAATACTTCTATAAAATCATGATCCTTCTGTTTCTCTACAAGTTTTTTGCCTTGTTAAATTCAACTGGAATTGGGAGTACAGTGGGTAAATAATGGCTGGATTAAGAATAAATCGTAGTGATTATAAAACCTTAGTAATCTCAGTCGTGCGGCCTGAAGAGCTATACGCTGACTCTCGGGAGTCAATTTAACGTCCGAGCACATTAACCCTAACCCTTACGGAATTTCAAGTTTGAACATTAATACTATATATTTATATTTAGAGACAAGTCTGTATGTAAAAGTTGGGTTATTAAATTGAAATTCTCTAGATTTCCAGCTTTCGGGTACTGATTTGATGTTTCAGGTGTTTCAGGTGTTAAATATCAGCGTAGATGCAATAACGCTTTTAAATCCGTCGCTCCTAATTGCATTCACAAGCAAGTACGTACACTGAGAAAATCTATTTTTCAATGCCAAAAGCCAAAATTTGTAGTATATATCGTTCTGTGAGTAGTTGGATAATGCGTGGTTAGCAGTTTGAATTTCTAAAGGATTTGTTTAGCTTTAGCAGCATTCACGGCAGTAAGTCCATATACAGCTTTAGACACTTTTAAGACAACAACATACTAAATATTTGATGTTAGCACATATTCCAAACGCAGGTTGAGTTGAAGATTTCGTTATTAGATATGCTAGTAGCAAGGTACTACAGAAGAGATCCTGCTGTCAAAGTAGGCCCTGCCAATTGCATTTACAAGCATGCAAATATTTGTAATTATTTTTTTTCAGTTTAGAGAACAAATTAAACCAAGATGAAAGAAGATCGGTCGTCTTAGCCTTCTATGAGTTACAAAATAGCAATTCTTAATTCTGCGTTAAAGGGTGCTCCTAGGTCATAGAAGTGAGCACGTAGTAGATTACCCTCGCACACTCAAACGGAATACAATATCTTAGTTGCGAAGCTCTAATGGCAACGAGAATAGAAGAATGGATATGTAAGGGCTAAGTGAAAATGAAATGAACCTGTATCGATAGCTGTGCACAAATTGCGTTCACACAGACAGCAACACCAACAAATCAAGGCCATCTTTTCCAAGCAGAACAAGTGCGACAAGAAAGAGAAAGAACTGTACCAACAAGACGAAGATAGCTATGACATCTATAATCAGCTACGTTTAAGGAAGAATTGTGTTCACAAGCGCATCTGGCGACACAATATTTTAACTTTAGTAAATTACCGGCATATCACGACAATCTACTGTTGGTTGCCTGTCATGGTGTGAGAAAGTCAATACCATGCTTACTTTTTAACCCCTCCTACCCCGCCTGTTCGTCAGAACGTACCGCCTTGAGAGCGAGATCATCAGTTGAAAGCTGAGTTGATACTGGAATATCTATTGCTCGATCATTAGGATCGACTCTATTCATCATCCAGTTTCTTAGACTTTGTTTTAGGCTGTTTCGTCACCACTCGATTGAAATCGAGGTCATATGGTAATCCTCCAAGACAATCATCTTCCGTTCACGTCCAAACTCCCCCTTCTTCCAAAATGATTACCCCGCGTCCTCTGTCCTCTTAACATTTCCGTCTAAGACCAACGCATGCGCCAGGTACTCTAATTGATTCGACTCGACTTCTCCGAGCGCCTGGCAGTACTTAGAAGCCTTTATACTGGAAGCTTCCTTGTTAAGAAAGGGCTCGAAGATCGCATCCACCGTGCGTACTACGCAGTCCTCACTCAAAGTATCAATGTATGGCGACTGCTCGACTATAAATCCGTCTACTAGCATGTCCGAGGCGCATCGTACTGGGGCGAGGAGAGAGGCGAGATACGTGCTAGGAATCTGTGCGCGCAAGCGGCGAAATTGCATGTCGTGAACAGCAAAGACTTCGACCTGTAATTGCAGAATAGCTTGTATCATCCCTGTATTGGGAACTGAACTCAGATCTACTCACGGAATAAGAGGGCAGAGCAGGATTCTCTAATTGGGACTCAACCGCGAGTGCGACGAGACAGAAAACTTCCGCGGCTGACAATTGCGTTTGCCCTGAACGATGTTGCCTCATAATACAAGTTCGATATCCATTTTGAACGATCCTTATGTCCACGTGATATTTAGCAACTCGGTTGCGATGTTTACCGGTTGATGTAGCTAGCAGGAAAGGGATAGTCAAAAAGAGGTCACTGTGAAAATAGTCAGAGTGTGACTGGTATCTGGCAAGAGATTTTAACCTTGAAGTCTTGTGATTTCTTCCCCAAATCCGTTCGCCCAACCCATCTATGCACTCCTCAATGCAATAACTAGTTGATTTGCTGCAAATTCTCAGTGGCCAATCTTCCGGATCCTCAATTACATTTCTCCTCTTAAACTCCAGGTTCCAGATGTAACTCCGCCCGTCCTTAGTCTCTAAGAAAGCAGGTAAGTGATCGCAGGCCAACTGCGATGTGGGAATAGGAGATGGAGGGAGAAATGTTATATGAAGGCTCTGGAGCTGTTCGTCGTCGAGCGACCGGCCATGTCGAAGCTGGTGGAGTATTGCTCTGACATTTGCGCGCCAGGATTGCAGGCGGATTTGACTATCCATACGTCCTTTAGTAATTGAATGCCAGATAGAAGTGTAGTGGGCAGGTTTGATTGTTGACGGCTCATTTGAAATGACACCAGTTGTCGCTACAAACGACATTCACTCCGAGATCTATTTGACTCAAATCGTTTCTCAATGAATACCGCTCGTTTCGAAAAGTGCTTCTATTCTCATCAAGGGAAAGTCTGTAACGCTAATTCGTACTAGAAATATTGCAGGGACAATCAGTCAGGTGCAACCCACCAGCATTGCATAAATTCAGATTTATTTAGCCTAAAATTTAGCGACGTAGTGCCTAAAATTACAGGTAGTTTAGGTACCACATACTCAATTTTAGGCAGACATAAAATTCTAACGCAAACTCTACTCGTTGGTATGACGAACCGCCACAGAGTGGAAAAGCCAGGTTCTCGCTGCAAGCAATTATGAACCACTCAAATCTCTAGTCGAATTAGGATCGGGTAGTGAGTGGACTTCCGTGAACGCACTAGCATTCCGCGTTCTCCTTAGAAAGCCACAAGCCGGTGGGATTCCAGATTTTCTAAAGCCATACTTTGAAAATGCCAAAACCACTGTCAAGAGCTCGCCACATATTAAAAAGCTATGCCAAGTGTTGAAGGACCAGTGGCGGGACTGGCCCAGGCCAAAACTCAGGGAACATGGAGGCGTATTTGGGGGATTTTTGAGTCGTCTTGCCGAAATTATGCAGGTACAGGCAGTTGCTACCCCACCCGAACAGCGACCTCGAGAGTCCGATGTACCGGAGCACCCTGATGCTTTCGACCTTTCGGAGCTATCTTTCCTGGTCGAGTCCAGCAGCGAGTCATCTCACGTCACCTCAGTATTTGCTGATAAACACACGTATACTGCTCAAAAGAAACCAGAGGCAGTCACCAATCAAGCCTTCATTGAGTTTCTCGACACTCTGAGCCTTCTCACACCTTGGAACAAATTGTCCGCCTTGGAATGAGGCGCAGAACCGAATACGCTCTCAATTCCACTACCGCGTAAAATCAAGGTTAGGTCAGTAAACGATGGTGGCTTAATTCGTCGATTTCGAGATGCTAGTGGCAAGTGGACAGTTCATCCCACGCGTATTATACATTGTGCAATTGAGGTACTGTACAAAGTCAAGGAGACAAATTTTCATCACTGACAACATGAACAGGTCAAATCAGAGCATTCTACAGAAGGCGGCTCCCACTCTAAGCCAGATAATGTTTATGCACAGGAATTCGCGCATATCATTGGAATGATACATCAACAGCAAACCCACCTTCGCACTTTAGACAAAGACAAAGACTCTCCAGAAACTGGCAAATGCGTTATTCCCCTGCTCTCCCTCTCTCAGAATCATCTTTCGATGCTGGTTGCCGAATACGACCTTGCATATTATGAGTTCTTGCTAACGGGAAACGAAGAGAATGAGCCGTTCCTATCTGTAAGAGAGTACGGTTTATGGGACCTGAGCGTGGGAGTTGATGTGAGGATTAGCTCTGCAATGATATTAGCCACGATGAACGCGTTAGAGAATATGTGGATTGCTAGTGACGAATCTGGCGCGTCGACTTCTACTTCATAGGAGGATGTTGAAGAAACGGAGATGGCTGTGTTGAAGCTTACAGTCTTCTGTTCCTGTCAATTTAGACGCGGGATGATAAGTGAATCAAATTAACTACCGTAGCGATTACCTGACCTCTCAACACTGCCTAAAGACTACGTAATGCAACTTTATTGCTTTAAAAGTCCAACTTTGCGTTCAGAATAACATCAAAACCATTCAATTATCAAATATAGACAAATACATAGGGTTGGAATTAATTGGGGTTGGATTCTACGTTAAGCTTTGCATATCTGTCGAATACAACGCAAGGTACTTCCTCTCCAAGCTTTCCTTAAGAGACATAATATGCAAAAATGTTATCAGCAAGCTACGCAGCAAAGTTGTAGAGCCACTGCTTCCAATGCCTATTCTCCTTATCTTTTTCCTCCCTAAGTATCGTCCAGAGTGGAAGCAGGGCCAGAATAAGCTTCCCAATGCCAGCGCTCAGCCTGCGCCAACGTTCTCCACACTCTAGCGCGATGAAAACGCCAGTCTGGATGACCCATTCTGGCTCTCTTCCTAACGCCAGCGTCCGACACACGCCAGCGCAATCAGTACGCCAGCGTCTGGGTGACTCATTCTTCCTAACCCCAACGTCCCTCACGTCCCACATACGCTAGTGCAATCAGTATACTAGCGCAATGGAAACGCCAACGTCTAAGTGACCCATTGTGGCTCCTTGCCCAGTGTAAGCGCAGCTAGAAGAGGCTCCTTAACGCAGCATAGCGTGAGCGGCAGCGTAGAAACAGACAGGGCTTCTATGGGGCTAG
>Ga0335075_10002617_pt1 | contig 28799 bp, 24 predicted proteins | sample Lox_Sample_24_FD_206723 | JGI IMG/M metagenome (GOLD analysis project Ga0335075, IMG submission 206723) | Soil microbial communities from Loxahatchee National Wildlife Refuge, Florida, United States - Lox_Sample_2.4 | ecosystem: Environmental > Terrestrial > Soil > Wetlands | place: USA...
TTTGTCATCTCCCGGCGGGAAGGCCTCCCCGGACACCTCTACCTTTTTCTGTGTCGGCTCGCCTTGTTGCTCTTGGTCTTGGGTTAGTGCCGCTTGTATGTGCTCTCGCATGCTCTTAGGCGTGCTTTCGTTTATCGGTGTCTCAGTCAACTTCGCTCCCGGGCTAGGGCATGATGAATGCGTAGGCGCGTAGATAGTGTCGCATTCCATGGTTAATCCGAGATTAGATGTCCATTGAGGCGGCACTGGACGATCAATTCCAAGGGGTTCGGCTCGGCTCCGCGGCGCTGGCCGAGCCGGCGGGCGCCGTCGTCCTCCCGCATCTCGACGCGCCCGACGAGCCGCTCGCCGGACAGACCGCGAGCCTGCTTTCTGCCGCTAGTAGCGGGTCGGCGGCGCCGGGGCCGAGGGCCCCCGGCTGATCGCCACGGCGAAGAAGCTCCCCGCGCACGCCGAACTAGCCGAGCAGTTCCCGGTCATCCTGGACGTACCGCCGCTACGAAGTCATCATCTGAGCCGCCTGGAGCGAGCCGAGCGGCATCCAGCGGCGGCCGCGCCGGAGCCGTGATCCATACATCGCCTGGTGGCACTGGTTTTCGGCACCCACAAGCGGTACGGCGGCGCGGGGACCAGCTAGTCGCTTGGCTTTCAGCGGTCGGATAGCTCCTGCTGAGTTGGGTTCGCGAGCTCTCGCCTGTGCCGCCAGCTCCTGTAGCGGTAAGCCGCCGCAGCGATCCGGGCAGCGTGGCGGCCGTGCACCCGGAATGTATCTGCCCGTTCTGGCCAGTCGCGTTGTGGCAGCTGCCCCAGGCGGGTCCCGATTACCCACGCGACGCGAAGGCCCCAGGGGGGAAGGAGCAACAGTAGGGCGTCCCGGCGCCTGTAGGCGACCCGCGGCGCGAACAACGCGACGAGGACTACGCCTGGCAGCACAGCCAGAAGCCCGCCGTAGTCAAGAGAAAATCCTCCGGGCCAGCGCCAGGCGAGCGGAAACAGCTTCGCTGCTAGCCACGGCAGGTAGACGACGACGCCCGCGAGCGTCCCGCTAACCCGGCGCCTCGAACTTCGGCCCGGCGGAGTCGGCGAGGTTGTCAGTCCGGTTGCCGACGGCACCCGCCTTCCGTTCACCAGGCAACTCTAGGACCGTGTACGGCTCGATTTCCCGATTTCTCCTCGGCGGCATGCCAGGTTGGAGACCATCGCTGGATGATCGTTTCGATCGTCTACCCGCTCACGCGTTCCTTGCCCGCTCACCCGCCCGAACCCCCACGGGTCCCGCCGGGCCGTTACCCGAGTACCAGTTCGGCGACCTGGCGCAGGGTCGGGAGGTGCAGGGGAAGGTGGACCAGCAGGGTTGTGAGGAGGGAGCCGCGCCATGCGGGGAGTTCCTCGCGGATCTTTCCCGGCGGGCCGATGAGCGCGAGCTGCTCCACCAGCCAGGTCGGGATCTGGGCGGCTGCTTCCTTTTGCTTCCCGGCGCGCCACAGCGTGCCCACGCTGGCGACGATATCTTCGTGTCCCATCCGGGTGAACGCCTGGGCGTGGAAGCTGCGGCCAGGGCCGATGAAGCTGGCGAACAGCGGGCGTAGCCGGTCCGCCGCAGCCTCGGTGTCGTCGTGGATGATGACTGGCACGGTGCCGATGACCTCGAAGTCCCCGTCCGTGCGGCGGGCTCCTGGGCGGGCGGCGCCCTCGGCGAGCGCGGCGCGGTAGTGGCTGTCCTGGTAAGGCGAGTAGTAGGTGGCGATCCACCCGTCGGCTATCTCCCGGGCCAGGGCGACGTTCCGCGGCCCCTCGGCGCCGAGGACGACTGGCAGGTCGCGGCGGAGCGGGCGGACCATGGAGGTGTATGCAGGCGCGGCATCGTTTCCGTCGGGCAGCGGCAGCGACAGGTACCGGCCCTCGTAGGCGACTGGGGCGTCGTCGGCGAGGACGCGGCGCACGATGGCCAGGTAGTCTCGGGTGCGGCCGAGCGGCGGGTCGAAGGGCTGGCCGTACCAGCCCCGGACCAGGTCCCGGCCAGACAGGCCGAGGCCGAGGACGAACCGGCCGGCCGACAGGTGGTCCATGGTGAGCGCCGCCATGGCGGTGGCGGCCGGCGCCCGCGCGGCCATCTGCGCGATCGACGTGCCCAGCCGGATCGAGCGTGTATGCGCTCCCGCCCAGGCCAGCGGCGTCAGCGCGTCCGAGCCGTGGCCCTCTGAGGTCCAGACCGACTCATAGCCGATGGCCTCAGCTTCCCGGACGTCGGCGACGAGGCCGGGAGGCGGGCCGCCGGCACCCCAGAATCCCAGCAGCAGACCGAGCTTCATGCGTGACCATCCTGACGAACATTGTTCGCTGACGAACGCTGTACGTAAACTTACGGCATGACGACACCCGCTCGCGAACCGGTCAGCCGCCGGGGAGTTGCCCCGCGTCCCGCGCTCAGCCGTGCCGCCATCATTGCGGCGGGCCTGCGGATCGCCGGCAGCCAGGGCCTCGATGCGGTCACCATGCGCCGGGTCGCCGCGAGCCTCGACACCAGCGCGTCCGCCCTGTACGTCTACGTCCGCAGCCGCGAGGACTTGGCGGATGCCATGTTCGACCACGTCCTGGCCCCCGCGGCCGATGCGGTCATCCCCGAGGGCACCTGGCGTGATCGCCTCGCCTGGCTGCTGGCCAGGTCCGCCCAGGCCGTCAGCGGCCACGGCGGCCTCGCCCAGGTGGCGTTCGCCAAGGTCCCCGGCGGGCCGAACGCCAGGAAGCTCACCGCACGGGTACGCGAACTGCTCGCCGAAGGGCAGACCCCCGAGCAGGTCATCCCGGCCGCGCTGGACCTGCTCGGCCTGCTCGTGACCGCCATGGCCCTGGACCGCGTGCCCCAGCAGACCTCCACTCCCGGGCAGCGCCGCGACCGGCTGCACTGGGAAATCGAGGTCGTCCTCAACGGGCTGGCCGCGAGCCGGCAGCCATAAAATGGCCGTGCGAACTCGCCCGGCTCGGCCGTCCCGCGACCGCGCGTCAGCTTGAGATGCGGGCTTCGATGCCGTCAAGGAGGAAGTCCCGCTCGGGCCTCTCCCACGCCAGCATGCTGCCGGCGATACGCCACTCGACCCGATACGATGTATTTAACGATACAGCGTATCGGACAATATGACGATCCGGGGACGGCCATGACCATCGCTATCGTTGGAGCCGGCTTGGGTGGCCTGCTCCTTGCCCGTGTGCTGTATGTAAACGGCATGGGCGCCGTCGTGTACGAACGTGAATCGTCGCGCGGCGCGCGCGCTCAGGGCGGCATGCTCGATCTGCACTCCGGGACCGGGCAGCGGGCGATGCGCGAGGCCGGCCTGATCGGCAAGTTCCATGCGATCGCCCGCCCCGAAGGCCAGGACCTGCGACTTCTCGAGCCAGACGGCACCCTGCTGTTCCAGCAGGATACGCCCGACGATGCCCCGCCCGAGCGGCCCGAGGTCGACCGCGCCGATCTGCGCAGCCTGCTGCTTGACTCTCTCCCTGAACACGCGGTTCGCTGGGGGCACGCATTCGAATCCGCAGGCCATGGCCTGCTGCACTTCACCGGCGGCGACAGCGCCCCGTATGACCTGCTGGTCGGCGCCGACGGCGCGGACTCCCGGGTCCGCCTGCTTCTCACTGACGCCCGCCCGGCGCATACCGGCCAAAACGTCGTCGAACTCGGTATTCCCGACGTCGATCGCACTCGTCCCGATCTCGCGGCGATGGTGGGGCGCGGCAACTACTGGGTGCTCGGCAGCGGACAATCCCTGTCGGCGCAGCGGAACGGCGACGGCCGCGTGCGCATCTACCTCAGCTTCTACACCGCCGAGGACTGGTTCGCGACCAGCGGGATTCCGTTCGGCGACCCGGCCGCCACCCGGGCGCGGCTGATCGACTTGTTCACCGGCTGGGACTCACGGTTCACCGCACTGATCGCAGCTTGCGACGACACGATCCTGCCACGGCCGATCACCACCCTCCCAGTCGGCCTGACCTGGCCGTCTAGGCCAGACGTCACGCTGCTCGGCGATGCCGCGCACCTGATGCCGCCGGTGGGGCAGGGCGCCAACACGGCACTGCTCGACGGCGCCCTGCTCGGCCTCGCACTGGCCGCGCACCCGGACGACTTTCCCGCCGCCGTCAAGGAATACGAAGCCGAGATGTTCAAACGCGCCAGCGTTGCTGCCCGGCAGTCCGCGCACGCCCAGGAAATCCTGATGGCGCCGGACGCCAGCCGGAAAATGCTCGCGTTCTTCCAACCAGACTGGCGTGGCCGGGATCCGAAGCCAGTGCCAGCGCACAGGTCGCCACGTGACCTGCCGCCGGAGGCGGAGGCCTGATGTCCAGCGCGCAGTTGTATGACACCATCGGGGCTACCTACACCGTGACGCGGCGTACCGAGCCACGAATCGCCGAGCAGGTCTGGGCTGCGCTCGGCGATGCCCGAACCGTGCTGAACGTCGGGGCGGGCACCGGGTCCTACGAGCCTTCCGGCCGTGACGTCATCGCGGTCGAACCGTCGGCGGTCATGCGGGCGCAGCGCCCCGCGGGCGCAGCGCGATGCGTGGCTGCCAACGCGGAAAGCCTTCCATTCGAGGACCAGTCCTTCGACGCCGCGATGGCTCTTGCCACCGTCGATCACTGGCAGGACCCGATCGCGGGCCTGCGTGAGATGCGGCGCGTCGCGCGCCGCGTGGTGGTGTTCACGCACGACGCTAGTGATCCTGACCGGTTCTGGCTGACTCGCGACTACCTGCCCGAGCACGCCGGCCTCTGGGCCGGCCGACCTTCCCTGGCCGAGCTGGCAGACGCGATCGCAGCCCGGACCGAGCCGGTGCCCATCCCGTGGGACTGCGCTGACGGCTTCTACGAGGCCTACTGGCGCCGGCCCGAGGCATACCTGGACGAGCATGTCCGTCGCGGAATGTCGATCTGGGCCAGAGTCGGGCCGCACGCCGAGCAGCGAGCAGTACGCAGCCTGCGTGATGACCTCGCCTCCGGCCGGTGGGCCGAGCGCAACCGCGACCTCCTCGATCTCGACGCGGCAGTGCTTGACAGTCGCCTGCTAGTCGCCTGATGGTCGGCGGCGGTCGCCCTGATGCACAAGCACGCGCCCGTCACCCACGCCCCTGTCGTTCTGAATGAACAAAAGACTCTGCCCGAACGGACCGTGGTTTCTCGACTCAGCTTAGGAATTCCACGAACTGCCCCCGGGTGACCTGTGCGCTCGGCGCGCTGGACCCACGGCTCGGCCTCATCCGGCTGTCCCCGCCGCACCAGCACGAGCCCGACCACCAGGCAAGCGATACCGGCGGCCGGGTCGTCGGTCCAACCGTGCCGCTCGGCCAGCTCTATCGCCTGCCTGCCGCGCTCGACCTATCCTCCACGACAACGGCACACCGGGCGCACCACGGACCGTCCAGCCACCACCAGTGCTCAACTGCACCGCACCAGGCGCGGCACCGCGACAGGCTGGCACAGACGGGGCGAACCAAACCAGGCGCGGCACTAGTGGTCGTGCGGCCGCCGCTGTCGGCGATGGGTGAGTCGGGGCTGCAGCGGAGTTCGGCCTGTTCGGGGCTGGTGGCCAATGACGGATGCTGCCAGCCTGTACCGGGACATCCGAGCGGACATCGATGCGGACCGGTCTAGACCGGACGGCGTGGCTTGCCGCCGCCAAGGGTCTTCAAAACTGGACATCGTCGCAGCTCACAGGCCAGGCAGACTTCTGGCGCCCCACAGGTCCATCGAGGGGCCGCGGTCCTATACCCGGGTTAGCTCACCCTGACCGCCCCGAAGAAGTCCAGCGCTTCCGGGTCCTGATCATGGCTCCTCCCTGCAAGCTTGTTGCGGCCCGGGCACCGTTCTACGCTCGTTGACGTTCGTCGCATTTCCGTCACAAGGGCATGGCGGTGCATATCGGGGGTGGCGAGCGCAGGAAGGGGAACGTGTGTTCTTCGGCTACCTCGGGTCATTGCTGATCGAAGCGGGCCATGCTGGCACCGTGACGCCCGCGCCACGGCTGCGCACGTTTCTCGCGGTGCTGCTGACCAGGGCCGGGCGACCGGTCGCAGTTGACGAACTCGCCGAGTTTGTGTGGGATGGCGGGCCACCGAACCGGGCGCCAGACACCCTGCGCACGCACGCGATGCGACTGCGGCGCACGCTCGGAGACGCCGCCGGCGCGAGGATCGTGACCCGTGGCCCCGGATATCTCATCGAAGTCACCGACGATGAGGTCGATGCGCTGCGGTTCGCCCGAGCCTGTCGTGAAGGTGCCGCGGCATACCGGTCCGGGCAGTGGACCGCCGCTCGTAACGCGCTGGCCGGCGGGCTCGCGCTGTGGCGAGGAGACCCGCTCGCCGACATACCCTCTCAGCTGCTGCGGGACGCCGAAGTCCCTTCCCTGCACCGGCAGCGGCTGCAGGCGCTGCAATGGCGGATCGACGCGGACCTGCAGCTGGGTGGCGGTGAGGAGCTGGTGGCCGAACTGGAGACGCTGATCGCGCAGGAGCCGCTGCGGGAGCAGCTGCACGCTCTGCTGATGACCGCGCTAGCGCGGGCTGGTCGGACAAGTGAAGCCCTGGCCGCCTACCGAACGGCCCGCGATCTCCTGGTCAGTGAGTTCGGCATCGAACCCGGTTCTGAACTCCGGGAGCTGCAACGGATCATCCTGGCCGGAGACCAGCCTGGGCCGCGCGCCGCCGTCCACGTAACGTACGGCACTCATCGGCCCGTACCGCACCAGCTGCCGGCTGCCGCCAGGCATTTCACCGGCCGGGCCGCTGAACTCAAGGAACTCGATAAGGTCCTCGAACACGCGGGCACGGTGACGATCTCGTCGATCGGCGGCATGGCCGGAATCGGCAAGACCACGCTGGCCCTGCATTGGGCGCATAAGGTCGCCGACCGGTTCCCCGACGGGCAGCTCTACGCGAACCTGCGCGGCTTCGGCCCCGGCGCGCCGGCGATTGCCGCCGACGTGCTCCGGGGCTTCCTCGACGCGCTGCAAGATCCGGGCAAGCCGCTGCCACCGGGCGAGGAGGCTCAGGAAGCGCTGTACCGGTCGCTGACAGCTGACCGGAGGGTCCTGATCGTGCTCGACAACGTGCGCGACGAGCAGCAGGTCCGTCCGCTGCTGCTCGGCTGGGTCAGCTGCCTGACGCTGGTCACCAGCCGCAATCAGCTGGCCGGCCTTGTCGCCACGAATGGCGCTATGCCGCTGAGCCTTGACCTGTTCACCGAGAGCGAGGCGCGTGAGCTGCTGAGTCGCAGGCTCGGCCAGGAACGGCTGGCCGCAGAGCCGACCGCCGCCGACCAGCTCGTCGCCTCCTGTAGCGGGCTGCCGCTCGCGCTGAGCATCGCCGCGGCCCGTGCTGCCCTTGCACCCAGGCTTCCGCTGTGGACTCTGTCCGAACAACTCGCCGAACGAGGGCTCGACTCACTCTCCGGCTCAGACCCGTACGCGGACCTGCGCAGCGTCTTCTCCTGGTCGTATCAACGGCTGAGTCCCGAGGCGGCCCGTCTGTTCCGCCGCCTGCCGCTCTTCCCCGGGCCAGACGTAAGCGCGACGGCAGCGGCGAGCATCGACCCAGCGGGACCGACCGCTGAACTGCTGGCCGAGCTGACCAGCGCCAACCTGCTAGAGGAGTATGTGCCAGGCAGGTTCCGGCTGCACGACCTGCTCGCGCGATACGCACAGGAATGCTCTGAGCAGGAAGATACCGAGGACGTGCGCCGCCGGGTGGTGGAATTGATACTCACCTGGTACGCCTCAGCAGCCGTTGCGGCCACCCGCACCGTCGATCCAGGTCGCCGTTCAGTCCCGGAGACCGGAGAGCCAGATCCGGTACCGTCCGGTCTTGGGAGCAAGCCAGAGGCCCTGCAGTGGCTGGAGAGCGAACGGCACAATCTAGTTGCTGCCGTCAATCTCGCAGACAAGCTCGGCCTGGACACCGTGGCTGCCACGCTGCCGCTGACGCTGTGGAGCGTCTTTACGTTGCGAGGGCTCTGGCATGAACAGCTAAACACGAACCTGACCGGAATCGAAGCCGCACGCCGGGTCCGGGACCTCGATGCCGAGGCGTACTTGCACCACAGCATCTCCGTGGCTTACGTTCGCCTAGGCCAGGCGGAGAAAGGCATCGACGGTCTGCACCGAGCCTTGGCAATCCGGCAATCCCAGGGCGATGTGGCCCAGCAAGCCGTCATTCGAATTACCTTGGGCCACGTCTACTCCTCCCTAGGGCGTGTACCTGAGGCCAGCACTGAATGCAACCAAGCCACCACGCTGGTGCAGCAGAGCGGCAACCAACGCTCCGTGTGCGTGACTTTGAGCAATCTAGGATGGCTGCGCTGGCAGCTAAAGCAACCGGAAGAAGCACTGCAGTGTTATCTCAAGGCGCAGAAGATCATTGACACTATGCCCGACTCACCCCTTTCCGGTGCCGTGTGGACAAATCTGGCGGGCATATATCTGGAACTCGGACGAACCGATGACGCGATCATCACAGCAACTGCAGCGATCCAGATAACCGAACAGTGCGGGCCCCTTGCGGAGCAAGCGAACGGGCACCGGTTCCTCGGGGACGCCCTGCGCCGCACAGGGGAGTTCGCGCAGGCACGTCGCCACTGGCGCGCCGCGCTCGAGATCTACCGGGAAATCGACGATCCCCGGGCCGATGAGGTGTCAGCCAGGCTGGCCTGGCCGGTGGGGCCGTAGTGCAGCGGGCGGCGTGGAGGACCCCGTCGAGGTTGAACGCTTTCACGGGGTTGCCTCAACTACTCGAACACGTTCGGAACCCGCGCTAGGAGGATCTGGCCGGTCAGCCGGGCGATCATCGCGGCCAGCTCTGGGTGGTGGGCGGCGGCCTCGACCAGGGCCAGCATGCAGGGTTCCCACCGCGGCGTGCGCGGCCTGGACCGCTTCACCGGGCCCCGTTCCCGGGGATGGCCGGCTGTGTCTCCACACGCTTCAGCAGCCGGTTCATCGCGGCCCGCGAGCGCTTGTGCGCGTACATCTCCCGGTCCGCGCGGCTCAGCAGCTCCTCGACCCGCCGCCCCGGCGCGAGCCGCCGCTCTGGCCGATCCGGCTCGCAGACGAGGCCCAGGGAAGAGTTCACCTGCAGGCAAAGCCCTCCGGCATGCACGGGTTCGGCGGCAAACGCCTGGTCGACGCGCTGGAGCAGCAGTGCCGAGTCTGCCTGGTCCGCCCCGCTTAGCACCACCACGAACTCGTCCCCACCGACGCGGGCCACCACTTCGGCGTCCGCCAAGTGCTGAGCCAGACGTCGGCCGGTCACACGCAGCACCTCGTCACCGATGGCGTGCCCGTGCGTATCGTTGATCTGCTTGAAGTGGTCGAGGTCGCAGAAAACCACCGCCATCGGTGTCTGTGCGGCCAGCAGCTCCTGGAGTCGTTCTTGGAGCAAGACCCGGTTTGCCAGGCCCGTCAACGGGTCGTATCGGGCCTCATGGCGCAGGTGCGTCTCGCGGGCGCGCTGATCGGCGAATGCGGAGTGCAGTTCGGCCTTCTCACGTTCCAGCGTCTGCAATGCCCGCAGTGCCTGTTCGTGTCGGCGGGCGTTGAGGATCGCGATCGAGGCCTGCTCGGCGAACAACTCCAGCACGTCGTTGACCCAGGCCGGCGGGATGCGCCCGTCCCTAGGGCGGTCCATCGACAGCATCCCGATCAGCTCACCGTCCGGCGCGAGCAACGGCGCTACCAGTTCATAGTGAGGCTGCCAGGCGTCCGGGTCGGTGCGCGGCTCGTATTCAGCCCTATAGGTGATGATGCCGTCGGCCGACTCAAAAGCCGGCAGGAATCGCAGCGATCCCCAGGCCTCGCCGCCGGCCAGGTGCTCCAGCAGCGCCGTGCGCTGACACGTCGTGTTGAGCAGCAGCGCCACGGCGTCCGGGGGACCGATGACGGCGATGACACGCAGCTCAGCCGCATTCGGCTCCTCGGCGATGGTGACAGCGACGTCCTGGTAGGGCGTCGAAACGGTCACGCCGTCCGCGATCGCCTCGAGCGTGGGGCGCAACCCGACTGCGGAGTGGACGCTTGTCAGGGCATGGTTGACGGCAAGCAGGGCAGATCGCGGTATCTGTCGCTCTGAACTTGCGTCTTGGTTCATCTCTCCGCGCCCTCCGCTCGACGCCGGACACGCCCGGTGCGAGCCCTGGCCGAGCATCCGGGGTTATGCCCCCTCATCTCGAGCCGCCGAAGGATACATGTTCCGAAGTGTGATAACTGTACACTCGTAAATGATCACCGCAAGTGACAAATGGGTGCGGCCGAACCTCGCCTGCGGGCATGCTCCGCAGTTCACCGGCCAGTGGCGGGCGTCCCAGGGACTTGTTTCACAGAACGCCGAGTATCAGCCGGACGGCCCGGTCGACCTCTCCTGTCCCTGCTGCGTCGAGGCGGCCTGCGAAGTCACCCAGTCGGTTGGCATCGACCGCGCGCATCTGATCGACGAGCACACGAGTCCGTGTTCCGTCCATCTCGATCTCTGGCCGGAAGATCGCGGGCTGCGCACTGGTGGAAGTCGGGGCGACGATCAGCGTGGAAAGCAGAATCCCGTCACTCTGGATCGAGACTGCGTACCTGGGGCCGCGCTGCTCATGCCCGGTGGCTTCCTTGCCGGAGCGTAGCCGGTACAGGTCACCACGCACTGATCTCGTCCAGCTCTTCGTTCACGGCCTTGATCTCGGCTAGGTCGGCTGGGTCGTTGCGAAGCCGTTCGGCGTCACGAGCGGCCTCCGCATACAGCCGGGCTGCGTACTGCGCGTGGATGAGCTCGCGGATCGCGTCAGACAGGTTCCCGTCGCCAGCCAGGTGGCGGAGTTCAGCCATCGTCTGCTCATCGGCACGGAAGCTGATGGTAACGGCTGTCATACGACCATTATAAGACGAGCACACACTTCGGAGTCGGACGCTGCCTGAAGTTCTTGTGCACCCCAGTACATCGTGGGAACGCCGGCAGAAGGTGACCACGCAGGTACACCCCCGAACACGGCGGCCCGTGCACCGGCGGAGCCGGCATCCCACCGCAGACGTAGCACCGCCACGGCCACGGGGGCCACGGCCCGTTTGGCATATAGATCTTTTATTTCCGAACGGTCCAGGGTGCGCCCGGCCGGTCACCGGCAACCGCCTGCCGGGGCCGGCGCGCCGCGGCGTGCCTAGCCTGGTGTCGGCAGGGACTGCTCGGTCCAGATGCATTTCCCGGTAGTCATGTACCGGGTCCCCCAGCGGTCACTGAGCGCGGCAATCAGTTGCAGGCCGCGGCCGCCCTCGTCGGTCCATGATGCCCGCCGGATGCGTGGCGTGGTCAGGCTGCCGTCGAAGACCTCGCAGACCAGGGACCTGGTGCGCAGCAGCCGGAGGCGGACAGGTCCCCTGGCATGCCGGACGACGTTGGCGACCAGTTCGCTGGCGAGCATCTCGGTGGTCAGCGTCAGATCCTCTAGGCGCCAGTCGGCCAGCTTCTCACGCACGTGCTTGCGGGCGGCGCCGGCGGCCATAGGGGTTTCGGGCAGCGACCAGGTGGCGATGGAGTCCGGGGCCGTCGCGTGTAGCCGGGCGACCAGCAGCGCGGCGTCGTCGGGGCAATGTCTGTGAGCGGGCATCAGTGCCCCGGTGAGGCTGTTGCAGAGCTGGCCCAGGTCCTCCGCATGGTGGGTGCGGAGCAGGTCGGCCAGGCGGCTCATGCCCACGTCGACGTCGCAGTCGGCCGACTCGATCAGGCCGTCGGTGTACAGCACCAGCAAGCCATCCTGGGGGACCGGCAGCTCGACTACCTCGAAAGGGGGCTCGGCCACGCCGAGCGGCGGGTCGCCATGAGCCTCGGCGAAGTGGACCTGGCCGTCCGGGCTGACGATGGCGGGCGGCGGATGGCCGGCCTGGGCCACAGTGCAAATCGCGGTCGTCGGGTCGTAGATCGCATAGAGGCAGGTCGCCAGGGAGTCATTACCGAGACCACCTACCAGGTCGTTGAGATGGCCCAGGATCTCGTCGGGCGGCAGCTCGAGGTCGGACAGGGTCTGCACCGCCGTGCGCAGGCGGCCCATGATGACCGCTTCCGGCAAGCCGTGCCCCATGACATCGCCGATCACCAGGGCCACCCGGTCGGCCGACAGCGGGATGACGTCATACCAGTCCCCGCCGACATCCATGCCCCGCCCGGCGGGGAGGTACTGGGCGGCGGCGGTGACGGCGGGCAGCGTAGGCAGCTCCTGTGGGAGCAGCGCCCGCTGCAGCGCCTGCGCCCGGGCGTGCTCGGCGTCGAAAAGCCGCGCCCGCTCCAGGGCCTGCGCGATCAGGCCGCTGAGCGCGATCAGCAGGGCCCGCTCGGCGCCGGTCAGGCTGCGCGGGTGGTCGAACGAGACCACACAGAAGCCGACCACGCGGCCGGAGACGACTAGCGGCATGAACGCCCACGCCTGCTTGCCGCCCCTGGCCGGTATGTCCGCCATGTTCGGGTAGCGCTCAATGAACTCCTGCACCGAGGAGACGAACCAGGGCCGGTGGGTGCGCAGCCCTTCCTCCACCGGGGCAAGCTCCCGCACGGGGGCGGTGATCGCATCGACGAACGCCCGGGAGTAGCCGACGGCCCCGATCACCCGCATCAGGTCGCCCTCAGGCACCTGAATGATCAGCCCCGACGCCCCGAACGGCGGCAGCACGCACTCGGCGACTGCGGTCACCACGTCCAGGGATGTGACCGCCTCGGCCAGGGCTGAGGCAAGATCCTGGATCCGGGCCGTCCGCTCGGCGGCCCCCAGCTCGGCCGCCTGCTCGGCCTCACGTTCACCGGATGCCTCCCGCGACCGCGTGGTGTCCCAGGCCGCGCCCAGCATCCGGTACGGGTGCCCGTCCAGGTTTGCCAGCGCCCGGCCCCGGACCCGGATCCACTGGGTGGCCCTGTCCCGACGGCAGATCCGGTACTCGGTGTCGAACGGCCCGAGCGTCCACATCGCCCGGCGAATCTCAGCGGCCACCCGCGAGTAGTCATCGGGATGTATCAGGCTGGCCCAGGTACGGACGTGGCCGTCATAGGTGTCCGGGTCGATGCCGAGCAACGCCATCGCCGGCTCATCGAAGACCACCAGCCCGGAGTCAACGTCCCAGTCCCAGGCGCCGATTCCAGCCGCCAGGAACGCCTCCGCGAATCCGGTCGTATCCGTCGTGCCCGTCGCATCCATGCCCGGGCTGGCCTGCAAGGGCCACAACCTGCTCATACGTGTCAATATAACCACGGGTCACAACCGAGCCGCCACCCCGAGCCGCCAGGCGCCTAGGTCATCGACTGTGCTGACTGCACTCCCCGGCTCTTACGGCGCCGCTAGCTGGCCGCGGGCCGGCCCAGGGTCCGTGCGCGAGCAACCACGGGACAAAACGGACACGAAAATGACTGAGACGGTAAAACCCCAGGTCAGCGGATGCGCCGCCAGGGACTCGAACCCCGAACCCGCGGATTAAGAGCCGAGCAACCACGGAGCAACCATGGGGACCCGTGTCGGCCGCTTCTACCGGACTCCGGTTGCACCTGACATGCTGCGCCGCGCCGGGCACTTATACCTTTGCCGACGACGGGCTATAGCCACAGCCCGTCCTGCTCGGAGGCACTCGACCATAGTGGTCTAGACCTATACGTGCGTCATCCCTGCTGGGCAGCGGCATGTGGTGATGCGTTGCCGGTAGCCTGCCTTCTCGTCATGCCCGACACCGCAGACCGGAAATCTCCCGGACTTTCCTGGCCATTACCCGCGGCCGGCACCACATCCTCGGCTGGCTGCCGCTTCGAGACCGGTAGCACGCCACGGCTGTGCCGAATCCCGCGGGACCTGCCCAAGACGGGCCTGCGGCGTCAGCAGTTCTTCATGATCAGGGAATTCGGGGATGTTGCCGGGGTCTTGGTGATCCGGCGGCCCGGCATGACCGTCGTGCGCACGGTGGTCTCCACATCGTCGGCGATGACGCAGCCAAGCCGGCGCTCGCCGGTATCGGCCAGCATCCCGTCCCGGATGACGTGCACGGTCCCGCGCCGCAGGTTCCGCACCGCCGAGCAGAAGAAAGCCCCCACAGCGGCCCGGCGGCCGATGACCGAGTGGCCCAGGAAGCTCATGTGCGACACCTCCGCCCCGGCCAGCAGCAGGCAGCGGCGTATCTCCACGCTGGGTCCCAGGTACGAGCGCCCCTCGATGACCGTCGGGCCGAAGATGCTGGCATTCGGCCCGATCTCGCAATCCGGCCCGATAAGAACAGGGCCGAACAGGTTGACGCCAGTGTGCAGGAGCGAGCTTTCGTGCACCAGTGCGTGGCCCTGCCAGTCCCAGCGCGGGCTCGGCGGATTGTCAACCAGGCGGTAGCCATCGCAGGCAGTCGGCAACGCCAGCGCGGTGAGCGCTTGGACGACGTGCAGGCCCTGAAGTTCATCCTCCCACCACGTCGGCTCGGTCAGGCAGTGACGAAGCGCCGCGGGCAGCAGCGACATCATCTCGCCGCCGAGAAGGTTCTCCGCGGCCCCCACAACCACCTCCCACTGCCCGGTGCGCAGGCCCCTCCCCCCGCGGAACCGCGCCATCAGCCGCGATGGTACCCGGCCAGCACGCCGCAGAGCCGGACCCGGCCGATCTCCCGGAACCTCTTCGCCCCGGCGAGCACGTGCGCAGGTCCGGAGCCTGCGCCAGCACCTGCAGCGGGCGAGGGACCTCGCCACCCGTCCGTCATCTCCGCTGGTCACAGCCGTAACGCGGACGTCCGGTACCGGTATCGGCGGTCCATCGCCGCAGTGCGATCTGGACTGGCCACGCGTGATGAACCGGACGGGAGACCGAGGCCACCGATCACCGGGCTACGGAACAGATGGCAGGATTTCAAGATGAACTCGGTCCTGCGCGAAGCCAACCTTTCGACGAGATCCTTTTACCGTGGTTTCAACGGAAAGGCGGAATTGCTGCTGCTCCTGTTCGAGGAGGACGTCTCTCAATTCGCGAAGCGCCTCACTAGGGCCCTGCAGCCCGCGCAGACCGCGGCTGAGCGACTCAAGGCATGGATTACGCTCAATGTCGGCGTCCGGCGTCAGGGCCCGGTGGCCTAGTTGCGCGGCGCGGTCGGCGGACACCTCGGGTCATCCTCTGGGTTTGAATAGCCCGACGCCGTAAACGTCACCGAGGCGCCGAAGTGGCGGACCGCGTCCGCGTACAGGGCGATGGCGCCGCCCAGGCAGAATCCGACCACGCCCAGCTGGCTGGCATCGCGGAGCCAGCCTGCGGCGCAGTCCATGTCGGCCAGGATTCCTTCCGAGGTCAGCGCGTTCATCTGGGCGATCCCTGGCGGGGGTCGTCGTAGCCGATGACCGGCGCTCCGTTCCGGTGGAACAGGGCTGGCGCGAGCGCCGCCCAGCCCTGTCCGGCCAGGCGCAGGTGGCGGCCGCGCGGTTATCCGCGGGGGCCGCCACCTTGCGCTTATCCGCCGTTCGTACTGCGCCGTGCGGTGTTTCCGGTCCGTCGAGCCGAATGCCGATGGGCTGCGGGCTGTCGTCCGCTGGCACGGATGCTTCGTGCGTGCGTGGTAATGGCTGGGTCTGTATGGTGTTCTTGCCTAGTGAGGTCAGCCCTGGTTGGCGCCGCTCTGGCGTGTCGTCTCAAGCCGGTCGAGCCTACGGATGACGATCGGTTGCGCGGTCTCGTTCTCGGCCGGGACGACGGATAGGTCATCCGATGGCTGGATGATGTCGGCCATGTCCTCTCACCTCCCTTCTTGTCCTCAGGTGATGCCTGGCCGTGGATCGGACCTGATGAGGTGGCGGCCGCGCGATTACCCGCGGGGCCGCCACCTTGCGCTTATCCGCCGTTCATACTGCGCCGTGGGTCTGCATGGCGATTTTGCCGGGCGAGCTCAGCCGCTGGCATTGCTGCTCTGGCGTGTCGTCTCGAGGCGGTCGAGCCTACGGATGACGATCGGTTGCGCGGTCTCGTTCTCGGCCGGGACGACGGATAGGTCATCTGACGGCTGGATGATGTCGGCCATGTCCTCTCACCTCCCTTCTTGTCCTCAGGTGATGCCTGGCCATGGATCGGACCTGATGTTTATGGCGGTGCCACCAGCGGCTAGTCCAGAGGATCTGTACGCCCAGCAGGATGGCGAGTGCCAGGCCGCCATCAGCGGTCGCGATGACCGTGGTGCCAATTTCAGACACTGCGCGGCTAGTGAGGGCGATCAGAGCAGGCAATGACAGCGCGAATTCGACACTGAGGCAGACGGCGGTCCCGGCGAGGAGGACAGCGCTGTAGAGGCGGACCGCTCGGCGCTGCGGCGCGGGGTACTCCCAGCTGGGGTCAAGACTCGGCGCGGTCCCGCGCCTGCCATGCCGGGTGACCCGGCGGCCGAGATAGCGAATATATGCCGAGCCGTCCGCGTACAGGTTGCCGCACCCGGTCAGGTCCTGAAGCACGAAGTAAACATCGGTGCGCATGAAGACCATGAACTGACCGGACAGCCCGATGAGCGTTTCGGCGACTGCCACCGCGAGCAGGTGCCGGGCTAGGCCCTGAGGATCGGCCAGCCCGAGGATGAGGGCGCAAGTCCCCGCGCAGCAGACCTCGATGCTCATCCCGGCCAGGTACACAGTCATCCGGGTTCGCCGCGGCGCCGCCCAGACACCGCTTACGTCGGTCTGGGCGGCGAGGAACTGCAGCCGGGTGCTGAGCGTGATCCGGGCGGGGACTCCGGCCGCCCGCGCCGTGGCCAAGTGCGCGAGTTCGTGCACCGAGATGATCGTCCACGCGATCGCGGCGTTAACGGCGAGCACAAGCCCGGCGCGCCTGTTCCAGACGAGCACGTGGTAGCCCGGGAACTCCTCTGGATGCAACGCCAGCATGACCACGGCAGCCACGGCGAAACCGGCCACCACGACCGGCGCGAGCGGATGCGTCAGCCAGCGCACACGATCTGGCTGCAGCCATGGCAGGCTGGGCCGCATGCGGGCATGATCGGTACGAGCCCGGTCATCGACCGAAGCGATGAAACCCAGCTCATCAAGTGCCTCCACGAATTCCGCGACCGCGAAGCAGACCCCGGTCTCTGCCCGGAGCCTGGCCGAAACCTCGTCAATGGCACGGCCCTCGTTAAGCAGCATGATGACGCGGTAGGCCACGTCCGGCACCAGGATGAAGGTACCGGTCTCGATCCGTCCGATTACCCAGCCGTCCCCGTCCCGGCGCTGGCACAGGCGGCGCACCTGCACCCGCGAACTGCCCGTCACGATGGCGGCTGCCGCTGTCATTACCGTGCGGCCCGGCAGGCGTCGCATTCCGGATGCGGAGGGTCATGTAGCATCAGCGGTGCGTCAAGCGCGGCCAGGTTCACCGTTTCGATCCGGCCCGGGACAACCGGCGGCACGCCGGTGAGCAGGGAAATAACCAGATGAGCGGCAAGGTAGCCAGATACTCCCGCAGGCACCGCGCCGACGGCGCTGAAGACCGCATCACCGCGATGGGGCGAGTCATTTGGGTTGGCGAAGTCCTCGGCGTGACTGTCGCGGAGCGCGAGCCTGGTGCACTCCCAGCATGGTCCCTCACCCGGGACGAATACCCCGCTCTGGACCAGTGGGCCGTGATATCCAGCATCGACCCACGGGCGCTTCGCCGCTAGGCAAGCACGATTGACCCACATCCGCAGCTCGGGCGGCCGGTCTGCGCCCAGCAGGAGCACATCACAATCCCGGGCCAGCTCCAGGACGTCCCCGGTGCATGCCGCCTCCAGCCGCTGACCGGTGATCTCGACATCACTGTTCAGACGGTGCAGCCGGGTAATCGCGGAATCGGCCTTCGGCTTCCCGATATCGTCTTCGGTGTAGAGAACCTGGCGGCTGAGGTTCGACAACTCCACCTCGTCAGGATCAACGCAATGCAGGTGACCCACTCCGCTCGCAGTCAGGGCCAGTGCGGCGACGCCGCCGGTGCCGCCCACTCCGAGGATCGTGACGTGTGCATCCCGAAGTTGAGCCTGCGGCACCCATGAACTTGTCCGCTGTGTCAGATCCAGCCACCGGTAGTAACCAACCGCCCGGCTGTACCTGATGAAGTCGCGCTTCGTGAGACCGCTGGGCGCCGGTCCCGCGGCATCCTCTACATATCCGGAGTTGAGCAATTGCCCGGCGCCGCGCCGCAGGACATCGGCTGGCTGCGTTGGATGTGCCGTGTGCACATGGTCAATGATTTCCGGCAGCCCGCGGCTGCCGTCCATGGCGGCCAGCATCGTCCACACCCAGCCGTCCGGATCCTGGATCTCGGCGGCAACTCCGTAGGACACCCCGCCGATGCGGATCTTGCCCCCGCCAATGCGATAAGGCGCGTGCTCAGGCTTAACTCGCGGCCGGAGCATAGGCATGGGAAGATTGTGATTCATCAGAACTCTCTCCCCAGAGTTATTCACGCTGACGCAATTGCGGTCCACGCAATGTTCATTAGCTCCATTCTGTTGCGTCGCACTAGAGTTCCCGATCGTGCGGCTGGGCTGCGGGCTTCTTGCGTGGTTAAAGGCTGCAGAGCGGACTGGCGCAGGGCCGGTCTACCCGCCGGTCAGGTGTGCTTGAAGCGGTGCCTGTGTTTTCCTGCTGCATCTGGGTGAGATCTCTTGCTTTGCTGGCGCTGGTCTTACGGTCCGCGTCGGGCGTGCTGCGGGCGTGTCGTTCGCGTGCCGTGGGCGTATCGTGAATGTTGGAACGGTTGTCGCCGCATTCCGGTAAGGGCTCCTTAATTGCCGGGAGTTGGCCATGGGTTTCGCGCTGCTCGGGCCGCTAGCTGTGGCCGACGACGCTGGGGAGCGGGTGGTGGTCGGCGTGCGCCAGCGGACGCTACTGGCCTGCTTGCTGGTGCGGGCAAACGCCCCGGTGTCATGCGACACGCTGATCGATGCGGCCTGGGACGGGACGCGACCGTCCGGCTCTCCGGCGATGGTCCGCAGCGTGGTGATGCGGCTGCGCAAGGCCCTGGGCCCCAATCTCGGAGCCCGGATCATATCGCACCCACCCGGCTACCTGATCCGCGTCGGGGAACGGGAGCTTGACCTGCTGCGTTTCGAGGCACTGTGCCAGGAGGCGGCCGCAGCGCTGCGGAAGGGCGCGTGGGTGCAAGCCTCCGATGCGGCAGCGGAGGCGCTGGCACTTTGGCAGGGTGCGCCTTTGCTGGATGTGCCCAGCGACGTGCTGCGTGAGCAGGTCGTGCCGCGGCTGGAACAGCTTCGCGTGCAGCTGCTGGAGGACCGGGCCGAGGCTGAGTTGCATCTGGGGCAGCACGAGCAGCTGGTACCGGGCCTGCGCGAGCTGGTGGCGGCGCACCCGCTGCGGGAGCGGTTCCATGCCCAGCTGATGCTCGCCCTCTACCGGTCCGGGCGCCGGGCCGAGGCGCTGGCCGCTTACCAGGATGCCCGCCGGGCGCTGGTCGATGAGCTGGGCATCGAGCCCGGGGCGGAGCTCCGTGCCCGGCATACCCAGATCCTGGCCGGAGACGGCCGGTCGGCCGAGCCCACGCCCCCGGCCGATCGGGCGCCCGCAGGCGTGCCCGCCGCGACGCTTCCCCGCCAGCTGCCTGCGGCCCCCCGGCACTTCACCGGCCGGCAGGGCGAACTCGGCCTGCTCAGGCCGTCGCAGCAGGCCGATTCCCCCCGCGGCACGGTGGTGATCTCGGCGATCGGCGGGATGGCAGGGGTCGGCAAGACCACGCTGGCCCTGCACTGGGCGCACCAGGTCGCGGATCAATTCCCTGATGGGCAGCTGTACGTGAACCTGCGAGGTTTCGATCCGTCCGGGACCCCAGCCGCGTCGGCAGAAGCGGTGCGCGGGTTCCTGGATGCGCTCGGCGTACCGCCGCAGCTGATCCCGTCGGCTGCCGATGCGCAGGCGGGCTTGTACCGCAGCCTGGTGGCGGGCAAGCAGATGCTGATCGTGCTGGATAACGCTCGCGACGAGCGGCAGGTCCGGCCACTGCTGCCGGCCAGCCCGGCTAGCTTGGTCGTCGTCACTAGCCGCAACCAGCTTTCCGGGCTGGCCGCCACCAACGGCGCCCGGCTGCTCAGCCTGGACGTCCTCGCTCATGACGAAGCCATCCAGCTGCTCACCGCCAGGCTCGGCCATGACCGGGCCGTCGCGGAACCCGGCGCGGTCGACGAGATTGCCACGTTGTGCGCCCGCCTGCCGCTAGCGCTGGCAGTCGCCGCCGCCCGGGCCGCCGCCCGCCCCCGTTTCCCCGTGACGGCGCTGGCAGCCGAACTGCGCGATGCCGCCGGCCGCCTGGATGCCCTGGATGGCGGTGACCCGGCGACCAGCGTCACGGCCGTGTTCTCCTGGTCCTACCAGCAGTTGAGCCCTGCGGCCGCGCGGATGTTCCGGCTGCTGGGTCTGCACCCGGGCCCGGACATCAGCATCGCCGCCGCTGGCAGCCTCGCCGGGACAAACCAGGCCGAAGCCCGCCGCCTGCTGCGCGAACTGGCCCGCGACTGCCTGATCACTGAGCACATGCCGGGCCGGTACTCCTTCCATGACCTGCTGCGCGCCTACGCCGCCGGTAAGGTCCTGGAGTGTGATCCCGAGCCGGGGCGCGATGCCGCCATCGGCCGGGTTCTCGACCATTACCTGCACACCGCCATGCATAGCTCCATGCTGCTGAGCCCGTCACGCTCGCCAGTCGCCCTCGCCCCGCCAAGCCCTGGTACCTGCCCCGAGCGGCCCGCTGATCACCGGCAGGCCCTGGCCTGGTTCGACGCCGAGTACCAGGTCCTGCCCGCCGCAATCACCCTGGCCGAGACCGTGGCGGGAAGCCACGCCTGGCAGCTTCCCTGCACGATGATGGAATATCTCTACCGGCGGGGCAACTCGCATGAGCAGGTCACCATCATGGGCGCGGCGCTGGCCGCCGCGACCCGCCTCGACGATGCGCCTGGGCAGGCCATGTCCCTGCGCTACCTGGGAAATGCTTATATCAGCTCAGGCGATTACGATCAGGCCCGCGCTCACCTGGAGCACTGCCTCCTGTCGTACCAGCGGCTCAATGATCGCCCGGGGGAGGCCGCTGCCCAGCGAAGTCTCTCGGTACTCGAGATGAATCAGGGCCGCTACACCGACGCCCTCGGCCGGTGCGAACAGGCGCTCCGCCTTTACCAGGCCATCGGCAATGACATCGCAGAGGCCGAAATGCTTAACAATGTCGGTTGGTTCTATGCCCTCCTTGGCCACTACGAGCGGGCCCGCGCGTTCTGCGAGCGGTCACTCGCCATGAACGCCAGACTCCGCGGCGTCTACATCGAACATAACGTCTGGGACACCCTCGGTTACATCGAGCTTCATCTCGGCAATTTTGCCCAGGCCGCCAAACATTTCGAATTCGCGCTGAGTCTGTGCCGGGACCACGGCATCCGCGCTGAAGAAGCAGAGATCCTTACCCACGTCGGCGACGCACGCCACGGCGTCGGCGAGCTGCCGCAGGCCCGGAGGGCCTGGCAGCAGGCACTGGCCATCTATGATGAAATCGACCATCCCGATGCCAGGAAAGTACGCGCCAAGCTCGCCAGCACGGAAGGCTAGATGTACTCGTCCCGGCGCCGGGAGCTAACTAACCACCAGCCGGGGCCGAAATTCGCGCCGATCAGTGGGGCCAAACAACTTGACGACACTCACCGGCCGCACGCATCCACGACTGCACTAGACCCTCCCCTACAGACAAAGGGGCTTATCTCCGCGATCGTAAGGCAGCATGCAGCAGCCAGCGATGTCCAGATCGGCCCAAGCCGGTACCCGCAGATTAGAGGTCCGCTGCTCTGCGCACCCGAACGTCCACCGACATACACCGATGCTGGTCACCGCCGTGTATGTACCCCATGGATGGCGCTGCATCTAGGTGAACGGCAACTGGAGCCCGGCAGGGCGGGGTGAGCTACCCGGAGAGCTGTTTGGTGTCCAGCCATGGCGGGTCGAGTGGATTACGTGTGACCGACGGTGGCGACACCGCCCTCGACTTATCCCGCATCTGTCGAAGCGACCGATAGGGGCATGATCGGCGCGCTCGCGATGGTACTGAGTGGCTGTGTGGTTAATCGGATTGGGGTGGCTGTGCAGCGAGGCGCTGGGTCATGAGGCTGGTCATGGCCCACAGGATCATGGCTTCGTCGCATATCCACAGACCGCCACGCCGCCAGCCACCGCCACGGTCACCAGACGCCCGGCTTATGCGCTTGGAGTTCTTGGCCTCGGCAGCCTGCTACTGACACAGGTTCGATACGAACACCCTGCATCAATCAAGGACGCGGAAGCACAGGAGTTGGCCACACGTGAGGCGGCGGACATGAGGCGGGCTGACAGCGCCTCAGCGCAGCTCATCACAGATGGGCTCGACGGATTGCCCGCAGACCCGACTGGCCTCAATTGACGACAACACCAGCAGCTCGCATACGCTGACAGGCCGGATTTGGGAGGACAGCATGAACCAGGGCACCCATCCCGAAGAGCTGCCGGCCGAGGTCCTGGACGACGTGGCCAGCGTGGTCGGGGCAGAGGTCACTCTTCTCAGTCGCCTACCCGGAGGCGACCATGTGGGTGCCATGCGCGTCCAGCTGGCCGGAAGGGCAGATGCAGTGCTCAAAGCAGTGCCCCGGGCACACCCCGGCCACCTGGACGAGACGTTGCGAGCCCAGCGAGTGGTCGAGCACATGCGCAGGCGCGGCTATCCCACCCCGGCCTGGCTCGGAGTGGGGGCCACAGCCACTCATGTATGGCATCTGATGGACTTCGTTGACGCGGCTCCCGTGCCAGAGCTGACCCCGTCCGTCGTCGAGCAGCTGATGGAGATCATCGAACTCCAGGCTGGCCAAGCCTCCGAGCCCTACGACCACTGGTCGTACGCCTGGCGGGTCGCCACCGGTCAGGAATCGGCTGTCGCCGGGCTGGATGTCAACGAGACGCCCGAGCAGTCGCGTCTCCGCCAGTCCGTGGCCAGGCTCTCGAGGTATTCCTCCGTGGTGTCGGCCTTGGTCGAGCGCCTGCGGCTCGCGTGTGCCGACGTCCCGCCACCACGAGAGGCACCGGACATGGTCCATGCCGATCTCAACCCCGGCAATGTCCTGGTCCGTGACGGAGCGGTGGCGGCGGTCGTGGATATCGGGAACGCAGGCAGCGGCACGCGGGCGACTGATCTCACCACCCTCCAGTGGCACACCTTCCAGGATCCGCTGGACGGTGTCCGAAGGCGGCTGTGGACGAGAATCCTCGCCCTGGTCGGCTGGGAGGGGGCGGCGGTGCTCGCAGCGACACAGATCCTCCTGCAGCTCGAGTGGCCCATCCGTCACGGACGCCACGATGTCGTTGCGGGGGTGGTCAAGCGCGGCCATCGCGCCATCGACGAGCTGAACGCGCTTCGCTAACTGTCGCCGGTCCGCTGCGGCTGCGAGGGCGTCGCACGCGACACCGTGATCCGGCGGTTGGCTCGGACGGACCCTGACCAAGCGTGCAGTCGACGTGCCGGCCTACTTCGACCGGCCCGGCACCAGCAACGCACCAACCGAAGCGACCAACGGCCGCCTCGAACACCTCCGCGGATCCGCCCTTGGCTTCCGCAACCTCACCAACTGCATCGCCCGATCCCTACTCGAAACCGGCGGCTTCCGACCTGAGCTACACCCTGGAATGCGATGAGCCGCTTATCAAACAGTCGCTGAGGCGAGCGGGCCCATAAAGGCGTTCTTCTTCGGTGTCGGCGTTAACGTAATTCCCAGCTCTGAGGATCTGACGCTCACGTAATTCGGATATGACGCTGCTTCTGCGACTGTATCCGGAAGGCAATCCGATCCTAGGACTCGACCCAGTGCTGTATGACCCGCTTCCGCTGGACATCAGCGTCTATGGCTCCGAACCCAATCTGAAAGTATTGCTACCCTCAGATCCCTTACTGATCACGCTCTTTGCGTGCGCGGTACTCGCTCAGCAACTGGACCACCTGCCCGCGTGCCCGGTCCGGTTCGGCGCCGACTTGCGCCAGCACCCGCGCGGCCACGCCGTCGCCCTCGCGGATCAGGCCGAGCAGGATGTGCTCGGTGCCGACGTAGTGATGACCGAGGGCGCGCGATTCCTGCAGTGACAGCTCGAGCACCTTCTTGGCCTCCGGCTGGAACGGGATCTTCGCCACCCGTCCCTGCCGGGCGGCGGCGATGATCTCCCCGGCATCCCGCACTGCCTCCATACGCTCGCCGATGATCTCCTCGACCTCCCGCCGGACGGTGTCCAGGCTGATCCCGAGCGAGTCCAGTGTCTTGGGTCCCAGGCCCTCACCGTGGATCAGGCCGAGCAGGACGTGCCCGGTGCCGATGGAGTCGTGATGGTGCGCCCTGGCCTCTTCCGTCGCCTGGACGACGACCAGGCGGGCCCGGTCGGTGAACGTCTCAAACATGCTTCGCCCTTCCTCCTCATTCCGGGTCCCGCCGGACCCGGCTGCCTTGGTGACCGCTGCAGACCGCGCATGTCCTGGACCGGCCGGGCCGCGCTCACCACGATCATGCCCAAAGGGCTGCGCCCGGCGGATCGTGACCCCCGGCACTGTGCTGCGCTGGCACCGGCGCCTGGTAGCAGTGAAATGGCGCCAGCCCAGGCCGCCGGAGCCGTTCCGCCGGTACCTGACGAACTCGTCGCGCTGATCCTGCGCCTAGCCCGGGAGAACACCCGGTGGGGCGTAGCCAGGATCCAAGGCGAGCTGCGCCGGCTCGCTCACCGTGAAGGGTTCCAAAACAGGGCATAAGTATCTCACCTGCGATTATGCCAGCGGTGACGGCAGCAGCGCTGGCAAGATCGCGTGCTTGTGACAGTACGGCTGCTGTATTTGATGTTGGTCCGGCTGGCTGCGATTGACGCTAACGTGACGCTGCTGATCGAGCAGATGGCGCGAGAGAACCCCGGCTGGGGATACAAGCGGATCCAGGGCGATCTGCTCGGCCTCGGCATCCGCGTTGGAGCCTCGACTGTCCGGCGGATCCTGAAATGGCTGCGGATCCCGCCCGCGCCGCAGCGCGCCCACACCACCTGGCGGCAGTTCCTGCGCACTCAGGCCGAGATGATGCTGGCCTGCGACTTCTTCACGGTGGACTGCGCGGTGACTTTGCGCCGTGTCTACGTGTTCTTCGTGATAGAGGTGGGCACCCGTCACGTGCATGTCCTGGGCGTGACCGCACACCCGGACGGCGCGTGGACCGTGCAGCAGGCGCGCAACCTGCTGATGGACCTGGGGGAGCGGGCGGCTGAGTTCGGGTTCCTGATCCGGGACCGGGCCGGGCAGTTCACCGAGGCGTTCGACGCGGTGCTCGCGGTCGCGGGGATCGAGGTCGTGAAGATCCCGCCGCGCAGCCCAAGGGCGAACGCTTATTCCGAACGCTGGGTGCGCACAGCGCGGTCCGAGTGTGCCGACCAGATGCTGATCGTCGGTCCGCAGCACCTGCGGGCGATCCTGGACGAATACGTCCCGCACTATGCCGGCATCGTCCTCACCGGGGCAGGAACCACCGGACGGCGGTGACAACATCACGGCCCCGGTCTTCGACCTGACGGCGGCGGCCCGGATATGGCACCGCACGGTCCTCGGGGGCCTGATCCGCGAGTACGAACGAGCCGCATGACGGCCACCAACGCAGCCATAACGTCCCAGGTCAGAGACCATGACACAGTTCTGGAACCCTACACGCCGGTCGGATCGGCCAGTTCCGGTTCCTCATCCGTGACCGGGACGCCACGTTGACCGCCGCGTTCGATGACGTGCTCGCCAGCGAGCGAGTACGGGTCGTGAAGTCCCCTCCGCAGGCACCTCGGGCGAATTGTTATGCCGAACGCTGGGTACGGACCGTTCGTTCCGAGTGCACCGACCGGCTGCTGATCTACGACGAAGCCCACCTGCGGGCGGTCCTACGGGACTACGTCGGCCACTATAACGGGCACCGGCCACCCCAGTCCCGGAACCAGCAGCCACCCGATCGGGACGAGCCGTCATCGTGCCACTAGCCGCGCTGGTGCAGCGCCGGAAGGTCCTCGGCGGCGTGATCAACGAGTACCACCGGGCCGCATCAATGACTCGCTGAAACCTGCAGGTCAGACCCGTTACGACATTTTGGAGCAGTACAAAGGTCCTCACAACCGAATCCCCCGTCACGCGATTGTGACGCAAATGCCACGAACCTCCACGAAGGTAAGACAGAGCATAGCCGCAGCAAGCTCATACCGGGGGAAAGGAACCGATCATGATGAGTATCCGCAAGCTAGGCATAGCCGCTTCGGCGGTCGCCATCGGGGGCGCCGCGCTGGCCGAAGGCCTCAGCGCGGGAACAGCGCACGGCCAGTCCGCATACAGCATCAGTCTCGTCAGCGCCACCACGACTTACTCAGACCCTACCGCGTTCCCACTGGCATCCAGCTGGGTTCGGACCAGGTATATCTGACCTTCTCTGTCACTTGTCCGGCAGTGAGCGAATACGGGCTGAGCCAGAGCGGAGCGGTGTACGCGAGTGCCCACCAGGGCGGGAACGGAAGTGGCACGAGCACTAGGTTCGAGTGCACCGGGAGCGCTCAAACAGTGCAGGTCACTGTCACAAGCAGCGGTGCCGAATACGGCTGGACAAGCATTCGTCGGTGGGGCGCTGTACTTCTGCGGCCCGACGTCTCTCTCGTCTACAACAGGCCAAGCGGTGTGGGGGGCCGTGGCCAGTACCTGTTGCATCGTGACGACCACGGAAGGTACGGCAAGTTAAGGTGGCGGGCTCACGCGTGGCAGGAATCAGTGCACGCTTACCCAGCATCGCCGCCGCGACCATATCGGGGGCACCGCCGCTGGGGTGGCGCTCACCTTACAACCCAGGGAGTGTATTCATGATCTCTGTCCGGAAGTTCAGCATCGTTTTCCCGGCGGCTGCTATCGCGGGGAGGAAGCAACTTCAAAACGGAGGCATATTCGTGACGGTCAAACGCAGTGTGATCGCCGGCCTGGCAGGACTTATCGTCATCGGCGGCTCGGCAACGGCCGGAGCGCAGGCGGCCAGCGCGGCGACCCCAGCGTGCGGTGCTTATGTCTGTATGGCTCTCGGCAATTCCGAGTTCGGCGAGACCGACCTCACGGCGGTCCGCAATGGCGACGCATCGGCCGGGGAGGCTGTCGTCCTGTCCGCCGCCGCGCCAGTGCCCGCAGAGGACTGGGAGCTCTCCTGGATGGGCAGCACCGCTGATCTCCTGGCCCAAGGCCTGGTCTCCGCGCAAGTGGCCGACATCGACGGGGCTACCGACGGCTACGAATTCCAGTACGCGCCCAACGGCGTCCTATCCGGACTCTGCCTGGCCCTAAACGCCAAGGCCCGGAACAACGAAAAGGTGCGGTTGGAGTCCTGCACGGCGAACGAGAAGGACGCAATCTGGGTGCAAGGCAGCTTCGACCAGGTGGGGCGGTACGCACCCGTCATCGCTGGCTCCGAGACTGCGGCAACCCCGCTTGTGCTGACCGGCGACCAGGTTGGGAAAACGCTGAGGATCGAGCCCCTCTCGGTCACCTCCGGTGCCGCCGCCGCAGATCAGATGTGGCAGGGCTTCTACGGAGTGCAGCCTTAGCACCAAGCTAGTGAGGCAACGCTGGCCTCCGACGGTCCAGGTCCCCGCCAGACTGGCGGGGACCTGGACCTGCAATTTGCCCGGAACCGTCGATGTTGGTGAGGATCGCGGCTAGCCCACGGCGGTCAGACGTCACCTTAGCTGAGTATCAAGTAATTTCCTGGCGAATGACCGGTTATCCGGTTAGCGCAGCCTGCTGAAACGCTGTGCTTGCCGAAAACTACATCCGTGCAGGTCGCGCTGCATGTTGGTATTCGTGGAGGATGCCGCCGATGCGATCGCGTCTGCGGACGTGACGGATAGTGCCGACGTCCGCAGACGCGATGGGCGGGGGGAGTGCTTGCAGCGGCCAGGCGTTGGCGATCCCCTGCTATTGCTGCCTCGCGCGGCGCAACATGTCAGATGTAACCGGAGTCCGGTGGAAGCGGCCGACACGGTGCGTAATGCCTGCTGGGCGGCGGTATAGGAGCGATGCCTTGCCGGTAGCCTACTTCTCGTGACGCTCGACACCGCAGGCTTGGCCTTCGGAGGCGCGACTGGGGCAGGATGGGCTAATTCTGTGGCCATAAGCAGCGTTGAGCGTATGGTGCCGGTGCCAGGCATGTCGCGGGAGCGTTGATCGTTCTCAGCGGGGTTCTCAGCGCCTGACCTGACCGGCACCACGGGTCACGAGACAGGAGAGACCATGCACGCCATTCGGTTGCTGGTCATCGCAGGGCTAACCGGCGCGTGGCCGTGGCTGGGCCACCGGGCAGGAAGCGGTCGAGCTGGCTCCGTGAGCTGATGCCGAGCTTGGCGAAGACGTTGCCTAGGTGGTACTGGACGGTGCGAGGGCTGAGGAACAGCCGGGCACCGATCTCGGGGTTGGTCAGCCCGTCGCGGGCCAGCCGCGCGATCTGCGCCTCATGGGCGGTCAATTCCGCGTCCGCCGCCGCGATGGTGCGCTTGCGCGCGGTCTCGCCGGTGGCCTGCAGCTCGCGCAGGGCGCGGTCGGCGAATGCCTCCATCCCAATCGCCTCCAGCATGCCGTGTGCGGCGCGCAACTCCCCGCGCGCTTCGGTACGGCGGCGCTGGCGGCGCAGCCATTCTCCGTACAACAGATGGGCTCGGGCAAGGTCAGGGCGGAGCCGCGTGCGGGAAAGGCGTTCGATCGACTCGCGGTAAAGCCGT
>Ga0335075_10002618_pt1 | contig 28794 bp, 28 predicted proteins | sample Lox_Sample_24_FD_206723 | JGI IMG/M metagenome (GOLD analysis project Ga0335075, IMG submission 206723) | Soil microbial communities from Loxahatchee National Wildlife Refuge, Florida, United States - Lox_Sample_2.4 | ecosystem: Environmental > Terrestrial > Soil > Wetlands | place: USA...
ATTCCTTTGCTCGAGTGACTTTGGACGGTCCCTCGAAGAATCACGCGATGACCTTCAATCAATCGGCTACGACACGCCGGCACGGCTGATCAGGTCCGACTCGTACACCACTCTGCTGGACGCAACCTGCAGGGGTGGCGCAATCAGCAAATGCGCCGCAGCCGGGGCCACGACACGCTTGCGGGATGTATGCGGCTGGTTGAGCGTTTCGTCGGGCACACCGGTGAGTTTCGGCGATAAATTCTCGTTCGATCTGACACAGCCCACGCTGCCACAGTTCGGCGGATAACTGATAGCAGATATTGCTATCATCCGATGATGGCAAAGACGGTGACATTGCGGCTGTCCGACAGTGCTTACGAAGCGGTCAAGCAATACGCCGAGGCCGACCGCAAGTCGATGAACAGCTGGATCGAGACCTTGCTCGATGCCGAGGACATGCGGCGACGATGCGCGGCCCACGACCAGTGGATGCGAGAACACCCTGAGGTTGCTGCGTTCAGCGAGGCGTGGGCCGATCGCAACCTTGACGAGTTGACCAAGCGTTGACATCGCCGCGCCGAGGCGACCTTTGGGCTACGGGCACGGGAGTCGATGTGCTCGTCATCTCTTCTACCGTCTACAACGAGATCGCCAGTGAGCCGACCATCATCGTCGTCCCGGTATTCGACCACGACCCCGATACCGGGTTCGGTGTGCCATTGGACGACGGTGCGTGGGCGGCCCCCGGTTTGGTCACCAGCCTGCGCAAGACGGCTCTTAGCGAGTTTGGCCGTCGCATCGACGTCCAGGCGCTGACCGATGTCAACAACATGCTCTTCAGGATTCTCGCCACACCGGACCGATAGGCGGCGATCACGGCCACCGTGTCTCACGGGATCTGACACATCGGAGGTCAACGGCTGCGCCGCGCGTCGAGTGGGATGAAAGGAACGCCGAGCCTCACCGGCCGACCGGCACCAGAAGTGCGACCCGACACCACCAGCAAACAGGACCGTGTTTCTCCACCATGACTACGTTGACGACTAACCGCGGCACCGAACAAGACGATCGCCGATCGGGCACGCGGCGATGCTGAAGCGATGGCATCCGCCCGGCACGACCGAATACGGCCAGATCGAATACGGAGGGTTACCGGTAAGCCCGGGGAGCGACGCCCGGTTACACCGGAGCCGCACCTGGCGTAAGCTTCTCCGTTTTCTGGCCCGTCAGCGCGGCGATGCTGTCGAAGTCCTTGTCGACGTGCAGCACCGTGAGCCCCGCCAATTCGGCTGTCGCAGCGATAAGTAGATCCGGTACCGACGGGCCGCGGTGCTGTCCACGATCGGCAAGCAAGGTCTGCACCTCAAGCGCACGATCCTCGATCGTCGGAGTCAAGTACTCCACGGGCATTGCGGACAGCGGTGGCTCGCGGAGCTGTCGCCGCGCGCTCTCCCCGTTCTGAGCCGAAAACCCCACCTCCAGCCGCGTGATCCCAGTGACATGCACAAGACCGCGTTCAATGCGGTTCGACCAGACATCGGCATCGCGGCTATCGATTAGCCGTACCAGCGCCGACTTGTCGATCAGCCACCGTTGGTGCGGCTCACTCACTCCCACGCCTCGCGCATCAAGTCCGGATCGCGAAGTCCGGCCGCCTCTCTCGTGAACCGTCGAAGATTTGCAGTAGTCACGCTGACGTGGGCGGTCCGCGCATCCTGGGCCAGGCGCCGGCGGATGTACTCAGTCCGCGACAAGCCCATACGCGTAGCAATCGCGTCAAGGCTTGCTAACACATCGTCGGGGACATCCCGAATCAGCACGTCACTCACACGAAAATGATATCACACGATATCTCCAGCCGGCCAAGGTCTAGTTCCTCCGTAAAGAAGGACCGCGGCCGTCGGTCGTGCCGGCTGCCAATGGTCGACACCGGTGGCCTTGGTGCTGCGCGAGCCTTCGAGCTCAGTGCTGCGTCTGACTGCCCAGACGGCCTTGAGCCGACGCTGTGCCTTCTGCACTTCGGTCATCTGGACGGCACCTTAAGTTGGGTCCACCAGAAGAGTCGACAGAACTGACATCGCGTGGAGGCTTGACTGCGCCGGTCCAGCCGGCGAGAAGCGTGCTGGAACCTGCCCATGCACGCGAACCTGGATAGGTACCCAGGATCGCCTGTGACCCAACAACAATGACCTCAAGCTGGTTGGTGATCTGACAGGCAGCGCGGATCGTGTTGTCTAACTAATCGCGCCGCATTAGTTTGCTTCCTGAAGCACTCTGGTGCGTTCTTGGACGGAGAGCAGCCCACCCATCGGTGTTACTTCGCGCATCTCGATGGAGTCGCGGTCCAGTCCGGTCAGGACGCGGTGTAGGCCAGCGGCATCTGAAGCGTCCACGAGCGCTTGCCATCGTTGGAGGTTGCGCATGTGCGGTTGGCCTCGAACGGCACTACGCAAGCGATCCAGATTGGCCTGGATGCTGGGGCGCCATTCCTTCAGAGTTGACCGGTTCAAGTGGGTTGACAGTTGACGGTGCAGCTTCCACGATCGCCGTTCGCGGCGTGTCAATTCGGGCTTCACAGCACGTCGGACTACCTCGAGGCGGTAACCCATGCATGACAGCAAACGGTCCAGCTGTTCGTCGCTGAAATCGACCTTGGCGGAAAGGAATTGGCTGATACTAGGCTGGTATACACCGCTGAGGCGTGCAAGGTCGGATTGAGTGGTCCCCGTCTCGGACATCACCTGGCACAGCAACTCGTTTTTTTCGAGCACCAGATAACTATAGCAAAATTTACTATATCTCTAGCTACTTGGATCAACAGGACCGATCCGATGGCGTAAGTGCGAGCACTCGAAAGCAACCCGTCATAGCCGCCGGGAAACCGAGCGGAGGTGACGTGATATCGAGGTCGCCGATCGAGGGGCTGTCATTTGACTGCTCCGCCGAGTCTTTGCGCGGGTTGCGGATGCTCAATCTCCGCACCCCGAAATCGCGGCGTGCCCCAAATAGCCCCGGCTATCCATGAATAGGCAGGCGTGTCACCCGACGATGCAGGGGAGTGCCGCGCCTTGCAGGCTGTTAGCGCTGAGTTACTCCGCTGGCTCGTATTCGTCATCGCCGGCAGAAAGCAGCCGTCCCAGATTGACCTGTTCGCGTCCCTCGCCCTCGATCGCCATCCAACCGTTCGTGCAGCAGTCGCAAACTGCCTTGCCTACTGGGTCGCTCAGGGCGTCGCCGTCGACGCAGCACTCGAGCTCCTACAGCGCACTATCGGTTCTTCCGGCACTCAGGTCCCGCGGATGGTCGCCGCCGGCATGATCGGCGCAGAAACAACAACCGCCGTCTCGCAACTAGCTGCCCTGCTTAAAGACAATCCATCCGCATATGTCAGATCCATTAGTGCTCAGCACCGAAATTCCTCCACTGCACCGCAACCCTATTCGAGGCACGACTAATGCGCTTGGACGCGCATCCAAATCAACCACGCTATTGACCGGGCTCCCAATAGATTTGGGTCGGCGGACTGGCGGCGTTGGCGGGTCCGCCCGAGGCGGGTGTACCTACCAGCGTGTTGCGGTGGGTTCGTCGAACAGGTCGTAGCTGCCGGTGGTTTTCCATTGCTCTGCTGCGGTGTGTGGTGTGCCGATCCAGCGCACGTAGGGCGCGACCTCGGCTGGTGGTCGTGCTCCGTCGCTGAGGTGGCCGGTCGGGACTTCCTCGGGACTCAGGGGAGTGGCGAGGTAGGGGTGCAGAAGCCGTACCCCGAACAGGATCAGGTTGTGGGTTCCCGGTAGGGCGGCTGAGGGCACGATCATGGCGGCTGCGCCGTCGTTTCGGACGGTATCGGCTAGTGCCTGGGTGGGGGTGTAGTCCTCGCCGATGAGCTCGTCGGCGGTGAGCCCGTAGGTGGCGCAGTCGTCGAAGTCGACGGTGACTGGTTCGTCGATGTCGATGACGGCGGTCCATAGATTCAAGACGACATCGTCGGGATTGCCTGTGGACCCGAGGTTGTGGCGCAGCATCTCGGCGGCTGGGCCGAGCGGATGCAGGCTCAGGTATTGGACGGTTTGGCTTTTTGCGTGGTGGAAGCGACCGGCGCGCGAGCTCGGGAATGCCCACCACGGCGAGTCGTAGGCTGCGTGGCGAAAGACCGTTAATTTCATGCAGTCATGGCGCGTGTGGCGGTCGCTGCTCCGAGGAGGGCGGGGTAGCGCAGGGGGTCGTCGAGCAGCGTGATCGGCTGTTGGCCGAGCTCGGGGTTTTCGCGGTCGAACCAGGAGACGACGCCAGGGCCGGTGAAGGAATGGCGCAGTTGGTTCACGAGTTGGCCGACGATGCGGATTCGTGCGGCGTCGTCGGCGGTCGGTTCGGTCCCGTCGTGGGCAAGCCAACGCTGCAGCTGGCGAGTTGAGACTCCGAGTAGCTCGGCGAGGGTTTTTTGGGGGGCGGCGAGGGTGCCAGCGGTTTTGCTGAGTACGTCGCGGACTGAAGCGTTGTCGTTGTAGGACCGGTTTTCGACGATGTCGCGCAGTGCGTGGCGGAATTGTTCGAGTGCAACACGCACGTCGCGGCGTTGCTGCTGGGGATCGTCGTGGCGAAGTGCTTTTTCCGCGCGAAACGCGGCCGCCCACAGTGTTGTCGTCAGATATGGGTCGGCGTCGAGCCGCAGTGGTGTCGCAGCACCCAAGGTCCGCTCGAAGCTGTCGACAAGTTGGGCGACATCATCGGGAACGGTCGTTGAACGCTGCAGTAGCTTCGTCGCTGTGTTGACTCGGTCAAGGAGCGTGTCGAGTTCGGGCGCCGCGACGGTCTCAGTCGTAGTCATGTCGCAAGTATACGACATTATTACGCAGCGCTGTCGCTGACAGTACGGGTTCGCCGGTGCAGAGGAAGGTGCACAGCACGTTCCAGGTCGACCCGCAGCGGCGGACGGATGCGGCTTCGTGGTCGTGGGCGTAGGCGGCGAACGCCGCCCGCATCGCATCGAATCTTTCGTTATGTCAGCCACATTCATCCGTGCAAGCTCGCCGGGTGATGGCGCCAGTTATCCATGACGTCACTTCGCTCGCGGTTGGCGCGGGGAATGTGCCTTGGTATCCGTTATGACCGGATCCGCGGCACTCTCATGGAATTTGGAGCACGGATGTCAGGCCCAGGGGTCGACCAGTTCGATGCCTGTAGCGTCGAAGTGGCGAGTATTGCGGGTGGCCACGGTCGCGTGCCGGGCCACGGCGATGCCGGCGATCTGCACATCACGAATCTCTAGTGCACGCCCGGCTCGTTGCCGGGTGGCGGCGATTGTCCCTGCGGCAATTGCTGCCGTCAGGTCGAAGAATTGCACACGACCGTCGAGGTCTTCTTCGAGAAGTTGAGAGAACATCTTGTCGAGCCGCTTGCGACGGCGGCCGGGAACCAAGAGCTCAATGCCAGTGCGTATTTCAAATACTGTTACCGATGTCGTCCAGATCGATTCGGCGGGCTGATTGTCGAGCCATTCCACGACGGCCGGATCGGGTGTGTCCCGCATCAACGCAGAGAGCACATTGGTGTCGAGCACGATCATGATTCGCTGAACTGTGCTGGCCGGACGGGCTGTCCTCGCACTTCGGGTATGTCCTCGGTCAGCCCCACGCCTTTGAAGCGTGACGCGATACGAGATCCCAGCCGCGTTGGTGGATCGTCGACGGTTCGGACTGCGTTCCGCAAGATCTCGCGTGCCTCTTCTTCGGTGCTGCGACCATGTTGCCGGGCTAGCCGCTGCAATTTGGCTTTGGTGTCGTCCTCGAGTAGACGTATGAGAATCTGCGCCATAGAGCGATGATATCACGATAGCGCTTATGGTGTGCGTTGATTACATAGCTGGCAGCTATGTCATTGCTGTAGCCGACGCAGTGAGTTCCCGCAGATAAATTCTCCTTCGACCCCGCGATCCATCAGAAGTCGTATGAGGCCTCACAGCCGAGAATATTGGCAAACATGGCGATTAACCCTGCAAGGTCAGAGTCGGCTCGCGCTGCATGGCATGCGCTGTACAACTCAGCCTGGTCAGGCTGCTCCCAGTCGAGCCCAGCGCCGCGTTCGGTTAGCGCGGCGACGTACGTCAGTCGAGGTGCCAGTTGATCTGTAGTAGCGTGCGGCCGTGTTCAGCGTGAAGCCCTCTGTTTAGCAACGGCTTACAGCGGTCACGCGAACCGCGTAGCGGTCGCAATCGGCGACGCTGGCACCGGTAATCGCCTCCAGGACTGCAACCGCTGCGGACCCTCCGGTCTCACCCTTTTCATATCGCCGACGACATGCAACATTCCGATGATTGCCTCAAGACCCGCTATTCCAGCTCTCATTTGACGACCGGGAGTACTGCCGCATGGATTCACTAACCGCGACGAACTGTGTACTTGCGGTGCCAACCTGCGTGCGCAAGCTAAGCAAAACGGGTTCGCCGTTCGCACCGCGCACGGATTCCGGCGACCGAGTTCTAAACGCTCCCGTGCCTGCAGGCGGAACGGCCCTAGCTGATCTTGATTCGCTGGCCGTCGAGGTCGACTTCGATGTGCAGCCGGCCACCGAGTGCTTCGACGTAGCGGCGAAGGGTTCCGATTTGCGCGCGATTTACACCGCCTCGTTCCATCGCGCTCACTCTCTCCTGGGTGACGTAGAGCATGTCGGCGAGCTCGGCCTGGGTGAGGTTCTGGCTGTGGCGCAGCCTGCGCAGCACGTCGTCGCCCGACTTGCCGCGGGCATGACCGTTGTGCATGTGGCCGTTATGCATTGCCACCACAGGATGATCCGAGGGCAGGCTCGCCACCAAGTCTTGCAACGGGTCCATCGTGACCTCCGATTTTCGAATCCGTCCCGGGTCTCGTCGTCTGCATGCGCTCCGGCGCTCGCCGCTCAAAGTCCTTGCTGTATGGGGATTTAGCCCGTCAACGTCCGTTACCCCTCGCCGTTGAGGGGACCAGTTCGTTCGCGGTGAGTCGGCTACTGACGGCGACGAGCCAAAAGCTACCTGAGCAGCGGGGGAGTGTCGCGGACTTGGGCGATAATGTGCAGATCTGCTTCGTCGACCTGGCTTCTCGCAATAACCTCGTCGCCGAAAGCGTGCTGGTCATGGCGACGACCGCATTCGTATCAGCAAATTAATCTAGCTTGTAATCTGTTTCATGGCGAAATTATCATGGTGACAGTCTGTAACACGTTCAGGTGAGGAGAACCCTTCGCTGCCGTCGAATGATTTGGCTGGCTATAGGTGGATATGCTCGCTGTCAGGTTCGCTGCTTTGCTGCGCTGGTGAGCATGTCTAGCTAGAAAGGCCGGATTGCAGCAATCCGTTGACCGCAAACCTGAAACTGTGCCTCCCAGTTCGGAGTCGTGCCGATGTAAAAACGCCCAAAGCGGCCCGGGTCCTGGTTGGGTGGCCGTGCAATTACGTGTTAGAAGTGAATCAATTCTCCGCCGCGTGTCAGGGAGAAACCGGTACGAGGCGGGGTTTTTAGCGGCGTGCGGTTAGCGACGTGATCGAGGTGCGGGTGCAATTACTCAGCGTGGCTTGGAGTTTCGTGGCCATTCCGAGTGTTTGAGTGCATCGCCGATCCGCCGGCAACTGTCGCCGAACGAGATCATCTGCTGGCGAGACATCTGGTCAAAATAGTGTTTTCGGATCTCGCTGGTATAGGTCCTGACCGCGGGCTTGACCCGCGCCCGACCCTCACGGGTGATGCTGGTGATGACACCGCGTCCGTCCGTCGTACTGGGTGTGCGGCGCACCAGTCCTTGCGATTCCATCCGGCGGATCTGCTCGGTCACCCGGCTGGGCCGCAACACCAGCGCCTGCGACAGGTCGCCCATCCGCGCCGACCCCTCGGGCGACTTGGCGAGGATGTCCAGGACCAAGAAGTCGAACATGGTGAGGTCGTGCGTTTCTCGGAGGGTTCGGTCCAACATTTCCAACAGGAGCGTCGACGATTCGAGGAACTGTTGCCAGCTTCTCCTCTCCATATCGTCGAGCCCCGGCAAATGATGCGTCGGCGACTCGCCACCTGACTCGGTCACGGCGGGCGACAGTATCGAACCAGGTCGGCGGTTGTCTTGGCGAAACGGCGGTGGTTTCGGCAAAGGCCACGGAACCGCTGTGCGCAAATTGCCGACCGCAACTGATGCGCTGATTCGTTTGCGCAGTTCAGGATGCTTTTGGCGGGCCTACAGAAAACTGTCGAATTGAAATACCTGTTTCAATATGCAAACTACTCCGGGGTAGCTTTTAGAACACGTTCTATCCTCGCGGATCAATAGCTGAAGTCGACCTAATTCGACACAAGTACGATGTAAATAGGTATAAATTGACAAAGGCATAATTCGCTGAATGCTAGGGCGCTGCAACATGGTCTAGTCGCCTTTGCGGCACGTCAGACGCGGGTTCGGATGGCTCAGCAAACCCGCCTTACCATCGTTTGTTGTGCGGACTCGCGGGCCCAGATACATCAGACTAGACCGGCTGAAAGCCAGTTGGCTGCATCATGCCTCTCGGCGGAGTGTTGATGCGCCGGCGGCTGTTCGGACAGAGAGCGATCATCGGCTGATAGCGAACGCTCCAGGGACCGTTGGATGAGAGCCACACAGCGTGGCTGACATCGCGGAGGTAGCGATCCCTCGGCGGCGAGCCGTCGAACTAGGGTTTGCGATGGTTGCTAACGACGGTGCCGGAACAGCTCGATGAAAACGGCGAACTCCCGACCGGATAAATCTGCATATTCATTTGCGACGTCTTCGTCAGGTTAGGCGTTGATGTACCGCCCGGCTGGGCCTACACCGTCATCGCCGGAGATGACATTCGCTCAGCCAACATTGTCTACGTCAAATCCGAGACTCAGCCGCAAAGTTTCGGTACTCATGACCCGGGCGGCAGATGGACTTCCCCGACTCCCTCGGCGCCGTTCGCCCGCAAGGTCCTTGTCATCGGACATCCGGGCGACGGCTCGCCATACGAGTTCGACTTCCACGATTGGCGCTGGATGGATCGCGACCACGGTTAACCCGCCAGTTGGGCGCGGCGCTGGGTACGGGTGTCACTAAACCCCAGAAGCTTGGCGACGATAGGAGGGGAATTTCAGCGACAAGGCTGGGCAGCGCAGAGGGCGGTTAGGTCCTTGCGTAGGACGCAGCGTGCGCATCGTCCATCTCGATAGATCTGCCCTTCGATGTGACAGGTTCAGCAGTGTGTTGATCCGGCGGTGGCACCGCTTGGACGCCGCAGCTATGTGTCGGACATGTAGGTCTCGAAGGCTGGCAGTTCGTTCCAGCTTGGGCACGTTGTCTCCCAGAGGCGGCTGATTCGGCCGTCGGTGAAAGCGGCGATCAACACGACCTCGATACGGTTGGTGCTCTCTCCCGGGCTGCTGGTCGTGATCCACACCCGGCCGGCGACCTTGTCGGCCGTTTCTATCCAGGCCTGTTCGTCGTACTCGACGGAGTAGCGAATGGGCGTGGCGTAAATGGTGCGGTGGCTTTCGGCAAATTCTTCTATATCCTGGTTGATGCCGTTGGAGGACATCATGAACGACGGATGGTAGAAGCGGTCGATGGATGTGGGGTCTTTCTTTTCCACCATCTGCTCGAACATCTGACGCAGCACAGCGATGCTCATGGGCCGCTAGTTTCATACGGCGATAGCCGGCAGTCAAGTCTCGTGCCTCGTTGAGGCGCGGCGCTTCTGCGACGAAAATGCGATATAGGCCTACGCGCTGTCGCTCAGCGAACTTGGACAGGCGTTGCTCGGAGCGCCGATGAGGTAACCATTGGCCCGCATGAGCCGGAGACCATCGAAATTCGTTGCTGCGTAGAGCGACTGGGGCCTCGTGTTCTATAGAATGTCGGTGGCATAAGCTCTGCGCGCGACTGCCCGCACCAGGTAGCCTGGTGCGCCTATGCACGTCGTCAAAGGGAAAGTTGGCGCCAGCTGGAGCCGCAGGTGCAACGCAAACAGCTGCGCGATACCGGGCCCGCGATGTTCGCCGAGAAGCCGTATGACGATGTCCTCTACCACTATTACGAGAGCAAGCGGGACTTCTACGTAGCGATGTTCTTTTGTCAACTACGCTTTCTGGCGCGACCCGCGGAAGGTCCCTGCACCGCTGCACGACGGGTCACGTGCTTCCGGCATGAGCGGGTGTCGATCAGCGATGGCGTCGATAGACACCCAGGGGAGCGACCGCTGAGGTGAACGATCCGAAGGCCGATGTCGTCTCGCGCCAATATGAGCGGTACCGGTATCCAGAACCTATCCAGGATCTAGAGGCGTGGCTCCGCAATAATTGGCAATGGTTCGACCCGAGCCACTCGCACCGAGTCTTCTGGCCTGACCGTGATTACAAGCCCGGTCTTGACATTCTGATTGCCGGGTGCGGTACCAACCAGGCTGCGGTTTTCGCGTTCACCAATCCCAATGCCAACGTGGTGGCCGTCGACGTCAGCGAGCCGTCTCTGGATCATCAGCGCTATCTCAAACACAAGTACGGGCTATCGAACCTGGATTTGTATCTGCTGCCGATCGAAGAGCTACCCGGGCTGGGGCTGGACTTCGACCTGGTGGTGTCGACCGGCGTATTGCATCACATGGCAGATCCCTTGACAGGCATGAAAGCGCTCGCCAGCTGCCTGCGGCCCGATGGCGTGATTGGAGTCATGCTCTACGCCAAGTATGGCCGTGTCGGGCTCGAGATGATGGAATCAATCTTTCGCGACTTAGGCCTACGTCAAGACGATGAGTCGTTGCGGGTGGTACGAGAGGCGATCTCGTTGACGCCCGCGGACCACCCGGTGCGAAGTTATCTGAAACTCGAGACGAATCCCCGGCACGACGCCGTCCTGGTGGACACGTTCTTGCACGGCCGGGCACGCAACTACTCCGTCGAGGACTGCCTCGATCTCGTCGCCGCAGCCGGGCTCGCATTCCAGGGCTGGCTTCTCAAAGCGCCCTACTACCACCACGACTTGGTCTCGCCTGCCCGCGACTTCTACCCGGCCATCAGTGAGTTACCCGAGGCCAAGCTCTGGTCCGTGATGGAACGTATGCGTACCAATACTGCATGCCATTTCTTCATGACGTGCCACCCTGGTCGGCCGAAAGAGTCTTATGTCATTGACTTTTCGACGGCTGATTGTCTCGACTATGTTCCGCAGATGCGGATGCGCTGTGGCCTCGCCGGGACCGACATCTTCCGCCCCGGTTGGCGGATGAATCTCAATGCTGCCCAGTTGGCCGTTGTGCAGAACGTCGACGGCCGCCGCACGATTCGAGAGATCGTCGCGACCGTGGCGGGAAGCCAAGTCCCAGGACAAGATCGGGTCGTCGAGTCGGAGAACTTCTGCCGCGAGCTGTTTCAGGCGTTGTGGCGTCTGGATTTCCTTGCCATGAGATTGATGTAGGTGCGCGCGTGAGACTGTAGCGCGCTCGCCGGGGGGCACGTGATTTAGCGTGATCGGCGGTTAGCCTTTCTCGCGTCTTCCGCACGTCAATCCCTCGGGGTCATGCACGTCGGGACACTCAGCGGTTCAGCCGCGCATTGGAGTGCCGTCGGCGTGTGGGATGTCGGTGGTTAACGGCGGAGCAGTCCGCTCACGCACAAGCCAACGGGGTGACTACTGTCAACGGTTTGTGAAAACTGACCCTCTGCGGTTCCCGATTCCGCCCCCGGAAAATTGACCCACCTGAGCCGTAGACGAATGCGATAGTAATTGACGATGAATCCGCCTCGTACTCAAGCCGCTGCCGCTGGTGAAGGGAGTCGGCGGGACGCGCAAGTGTTTCGACGAGCGCGGCCGGACGATGCCGATCAGATCGCGTCCCTCCACGCCGACAGCTGGCGGCGCCACTACAGGGGCGCCTACTCGGACGCGTTCCTTGATGGTGACGTGGTGACGGACCGTCGCTCGGTGTGGTCGGCCCGGCTCGGGGCACCGAAGTGCAGCGTGACGATCCTCGCCGAGGAGGACAGGAGTTTGGTGGGATTTATTCACGTCGTGTTGGACGATGACCCGAAGTGGGGCAGCCTCGTCGACAACCTGCATGTGGTACACGATCGTCGCCGCACCGGCATCGGCGGGGAGCTTTTGGGTCGTGCGGCTCGGGCAATCCGTGAGGGCACGACGAACCGGGCCATGTTCTTGTGGGTCCTACAGCAGAACACCGCAGCCCAACACTTCTACCTCGCCTCCGGAGCCAGGTGTGTCGAGGTTGCGTCGGTGTCACCGCCCGGCGGGGACCCGGCTCGTCTTAATGGTGCTCCCAACGTTTTGCGGATGGCTTGGTCCGATGTCACTGGCCTGTCTGCTGCCCGCTGAACGTCTGGTTTCATGTCTGATCCGCTACGCCCGGCGCTAGCTGCAGCCCGCGATCGAGTCATTTCCCGCACCGGGATTGTCCTGGTTCAATTCGTCCGGCCGCCAGCGGTCTTTCGTTTAGTCGGTACGGTGTTTGGCGAGTAGTTCGCGGCGAGCGCGGGTGCGGTAGGAATCGCCGGTGAGGGTGAGGACTTCGGCGTGGTTGCCCAATCGCGTCCCGCGCTTAGCGGCCCGTTCGGCCGCACTCGCGTTAACCGTACTCGGGCACAAATCACCGTTCTAGAACACTGCTTCCAACGCATCTGAAGGACTTGACTGGAAAGATTGATGTCCCGTGGACGCCACATCCATCCCCATCGGCAAGGGACGACGCCCCTGCGTCTGAAACGTCCACCGTCACGGTAGGTGGAGCGAAGTGCAATCGCTAGTCCTCGGCAGGCCCCTACCAAGCCAGAAACTATTCGGCGCATTCATGACGCGCGCAAGCGAGGACATCCTCGGTGGCCTATGCGAGTCGGTCTCTAAGTTCGTCGTCGTTTTGACTAGCTCAATGAGAGCTTGCTGGTTGGCGCGCAAGGAAAATCCCGGGCTCATCGTCCAGCATGGGACTCAGTGGCCGAACATTCAACCAGTAGAACCGATTTCGCTCTTCGACGGCTACGGCACAGATGATGTATCACCATTTCTTCAGCGGGCGGACATGATGGCGAACCGTGACGGAAGGAGGTGGCCGGCAGCGCGGGTTCTCGATGACCGCGCCGCTGACTGGTTCAGCGAGTCAGCGAGCTTATTTTGCGCAGGCGATTATGTCTGCCAAAGCCGTATGCCAGGGCTGCGCGCGGAGTAATGCGCCGCGTCATTCCAGTGGGCCTGAGCTGGATAAATCGCCGCGTGCAACAACGGGTGTTGGTCGGGGAAAGGAAGATCGATGACACACGCAACGCGTATCGACCGGCTCGTCGGATTGGCGGTCGGATTGGGCATAGGGGCGGCACTGGCCGCCACACCGGGGATCGCCTCGGCTGACGATTTTCAAATTTCCATCGACGGGATGGATTTGTTCCCGACGGATGGCAACACCGCGACCGCGACGTCGGGCATGGGTGACATCGCCATCGCCTTCGGGGTTGGCTCCGACGCCAGCGCCAGCGGCGGGGTTGGCGACTACGCCTTCGCCGATGGCGCCGGCACTGATGCCGGCGCCGGCAGCTCCGCGGGGATCCCGGGCAGCTACGACTTCGCCTTGGCGACCGGCGCAGGCAGCATCGCCGGCGCCGGGGGCGGCAACTTCGACACCGCCATGGTCAACGGCAACGACAGCGTTGCCGTGGCCAGCGGCGATGCGGTTACCGACGGCGGCACCACCACCAATTACCTGGCAAACAACGACTTCGCCTACGTCTTGGGTTCAAACAGCCAGGCGTATGGCGGCAACTATTTCGGTGTTGAAACCGATAGCAATTACGACACCGCCATGGTCATCGACCCATTCGGCACTGCGGGCAGCACGGCCTCCGCGGGAACCGGCGACTACGACTTCGCCGCCGCCTTCGGTGACATGCTCCACGCAATGGCAGTTGCCGTCAACGACATGATCACAATTTTGCCGTCGCTGTAAGTGGTTGTGCGGCAACGCCGCTACTTGCGCCGGCCGCCCGAGATGCCGACGCGGTTCGGCTCGGGCGCCACGATGCCCGAAGGCGCCACCCCCGTCTGGAGCTCCTGTATAGCCGTAATACATTGGGACATAGAATGATTGTGTTCTAGCGTTCTATAGAACCGTGGTGCCGTAACCTCTACGCGATGTCTGCGCAAACCAGGTAGCCTGATGCGCCAATGGGCGGAGTCAAAGGGAAAGTTCGCACTGTGACGTGCAGGCGGCTGTTGCCGCAGGTGCGCCGCGAGCAGCTGCTCGATACCGGGGCTGCGATGTTCGCGGAAATGCCGTATGACGATGTCTTGATGGAGGACCTCGCCGCGCGCGTGGGTGTCTCGAGAGCGCTGGTCTATCACTATTTTTCTGGTAAACGCGAGTTATACGTTGCGATGTTCGAGCGCGCTAGTAGCCGGTTTTTGGCACGGGTCAGTCGTGATCCGGGTTTACCCCTGGCAGAGCACCTTGCGATCGCGGTCGAGGCTCACATTCAGTCGTTTATCGATCATCCTTTTGAATCGGTGACGATCAGCCGGGGTGCGAATGATCCGGCGATCCAGGCGATTCTCGCCGAAGAGCTCAGGCTCGTGGGTCGAGCGCTGATCGATCACCTTGTCGCCGACGGGCGTGCGCGCGATGCCACTGAGATCGCCGTGGAGAGCTGGCTGGCGTTCGTTCGCGCGGCCTGCGTGAAATGGATTGAATCGCAGAATATCTCGCGTGTCGAGCTGACTAAGATATGCCTACGGGCATTCGACTGCGCTTTGGATATCCCCATCGCACCGGGCGGCTCGCGTGCTCGGATATCGGGTTATGCACTCGCCGACGGTCAGTCACGGCGCAACAACGCTGGTCGCCTTGTCGGCTCGCCCGGTGCTCGCCAATAGTAAACGTTCGTGACCGCACCCAGCACACCGCGCACCGTTGGCGTCGCGACCATCACTGGCCGGCACGTTCTGGGCGACCCCGCCGGCGACGGTGTAAAAGCGATCCAGGACTGGTTTGTCGGGTACGCCAGTCGGCACCCCCTCGCTTCACTGAAAACTGTTGGTGAACAGTTCATCCTCGGTGTGCGCACCGTCCAGTATTTCTTCGTCGACCTCGTCACCGGCGGATTCCAATGGCAGGAGTTCGTCCGCCAGGGTGCCTTCATGGCGGCGACCGCTGTGCTGCCAACGATCCTTGTGTCGCTTCCGATCAGCGTCACACTGTCCATTCAGTTTTCCTTGTTGGCCGGGCAGGTCGGTGCCACTTCACTCGCGGGCGCGGCCAGCGGACTTGCCGTTATTCGTCAGGGCGCGTCGCTGGTGGCCGCCGTTCTGATGGCGTCGGCGGTCGGATCGGCGATCACTGCCGACCTGGGTTCGCGGACCATGCGCGAAGAGACCGACGCCATGGAGGTGATGGGCGTATCGGTGATCCGCCGGCTGGTGGTACCACGGTTTGCCGCTGCGATCATGATCGGCGTCGCGCTCACCGGAGTCGTGTGCTTCGTCGGATTTTTCGCGAGCTATCTGTTCAACGTTTACTTCCAAAACGGCGCGCCCGGCAGCTTCGTATCGACGTTCGCGTCCTTTGCGACAACCGACGACATGATCCTGGCATTGCTGAAAGCTGTGATCTTTGGTGCCATCGTCGCGGTCGTGTCGGCTCAGAAGGGCCTCTCCACGGTAGGCGGGCCGACGGGCGTGGCGAATTCGGTGAACGCGGCTGTCGTCGAAGCGGTGTTGTTGCTGATGATCGTCAATGTCGCCATCAGCCAGCTCTACATCATGTTGGTGCCGAGGACGGGGCTGTGACATGACGGTCTCCGCCTACTTGCCATTCGCGCCGATCACCGGGCCGCTGGTTCGTCTCTATCGCAGGGGCGCCGTGCCGATCACCCGCCTCGGCCACCTGCTCGTCTTTTTCGTCCGGGCACTCGCGGGTGTGCCGATCGCGCTGCGCCAATACAACGGTGAGTTCCTGCGACTGCTGTCCAACATCACCTGGGGCAACGGCTCGATCGTGGTCGGTGGCGGGACCGCCGGCGTGGCCGTCGTCCTGGGCATGACCGTCGGTGCGCTGGTCGGCATCGAGGGCTACAACTTCCTGGACTTGCTTGGCCTGGGTCCCGCCACCGGCTTCGTCTCGTCGTTGGTCAACACCCGCGAGCTGGCTCCGCTGATGGCCTCGCTCGCGTTTGCGATGCAGGGCGGCTGCCGGTTCACCGCGCAGTTGGGGTCGATGCGGATCGCTGAGGAGATCGACGCGCTGGAATCGATTGCGATTCGGCCGATTCCATACTTGGTGACCACTCGGTTGATTGCTTCGGTGGCCGCGACGATACCGCTATATGCCGCCTGTCTGGCGATCGGCTACCTGACCACCCAGCTGGTGGTGGGGATCAGCAGCGGCGGTTCCACCGGGTCGTACATGCACTACTTCACGCTGATGCTGGCCGGCAAGGACATTCTCTATTCGTTGATCAAGGCCGTCATCTTCGTGTGGATTGCCTCGACGATCCAGTGCTATTACGGCTATTACGCGAGCGGGGGCCCCGAGGGCGTGGGAGTGGCCGCGGGACACGGCATGCGGGCCAGCATCACCGTCGTGATCATGGTGAACATGCTGCTCACCATGGCGCTGTGGGGAGTCGACGCCGGCGCGAGGTTCGGTGGTTAGGTGCCCAATTCCTTTGAGCTGGACGGACGTGGCCCATCGGACCGCCAGCTGCTCGGCCTTGGAGCGGCCGTGCTGGCGGTGGCGGTCCTCGTTACCGCGGGGCTGTTGGCCACGTCGACGGGCCGGCTCAACGACTACGTGCGCGTCGTCGCCGACCTGATCAACGTCGGTGACGGGCTGCCCCAGAAATCCGACGTGAAATACCACGGCGTGCTCGTGGGAACGGTCAACGGCGTCGTTCCCGCGGCGAACGGTAAACCCAACTACGTTCATATCGACCTCAAACCCGAATACGCCAAGTCGATTCCGGCTACGGTGACCGCCCGCGTGGTGCCCAGCAACGTGTTCGCGGTGTCATCGGTTCAGCTGGTGGGTAACGGGCCCGGCAACGCCATCCGCGCGGGCGCGCACATTCCGGAAGACAAACAGCTCCCGACGGTGCTTTTCCAAACCACCGTCAGCAAGCTACGCGATCTGCTCGCCGCCGCCGGGCGCGGCAGAGACGACACATCGGTGGGCATCCTGGCCGCCCTCGGCGCTGCCACCGATCACCGCCGTGAGGCGCTGTTGACCGGCGGGGCACAGCTGAATCATCTTCTCGACCAACTCAATTCGATCGTCAGCACCGACACAGGGCCCTCGACCGTCTCCGCTCTGATCGATGCCACCCAGGGTCTGCAGGCCACAGCGCCGGATCTTCTCGACGCGCTGCATCGAGCCGTCGAACCGATGCGGACCTTCGCCCAGACGCGCGGACAATTGGCCTCGCTGCTCTCCGGCGCCGATTACACGGTCGGCACCACGCACGAATCGTTCAGCAATCACCTCGACCAGCTCATCAAGATCACCGGCGACTTCACGCCCGTGCTGGGTGTGTTGGCGATGCGGTCGAACAACTTCGTGCCCGCGGTCGCCAAGCTGGACAACCTGGCCAACAAATTCATGGAGCAGGCCTGGATGCCGCAGAAAAACATCGGCAACATGCGCGCAATGCTGACGTTCACCCCGAGCTCCACCTACACGCGTGCCGACTGTCCCCATTACGGAGACCTGAAGGGGCCCAGTTGTTTCACCGCACCGCTGTACCCCGTGCGGCCGGACCTGCCCGACGTGCTGCTGCCGCAGAACTATCACCCGCCCAAGGACCTGGCGCCCCCGCCGGGCACGGCGATCGGTCCCGATGGCAACCTCGTCGCCGTCGGTCCGCCGCTGGTTAACGGGCTCCCCAACTTGACCGACCCCAATCCGCCGCTGCCCGCGTGGCTTCCGCCGGCCTCGCCCGTACCGGGCAGCGCGAATCCCGACAACCCCAACCCAGGGGGACCCGCGAACCCGGAACCACATAGACCGTGGGTTGCGCCGGTGGCGCCGAAGGCGCCATGGATACCCCAGGCGTCCTTCGGCGGGAATGTCGGACCGGTTGGGAGCCAACAGGAGCGGAACATGTTGACCGTGATCACCGGTCGGCCTGCCACCGATGCGACCCAACTCCTGTTGGGTCCGATCGCCCGCGGTACCACGGTATCGGTGACCCGTGAGCCGACGGCCGGGGGAGCGAAATGAGATTTCGCGGGCCGCTCATCGGGCTCAGCCTGTTCATGGTCGTTGCGGTGACGCTCACCTGGCTGGTGTATGTGAGCCTGCGGCGCGACGTGGCCGGCAAAACGGCGTCGTATTCCGCGGTGTTCACCGACGTTTACGGGCTACGGGAGGGCGACGACGTCCGCATGGCCGGGGTGCGCGTCGGTCGGGTCGAAAAGATCGAGCTCGACGGGAAACTCGCGAAAGTCTCGTTCGTGGTGCAACAAGATCAGCGCCTGTATGGGAACACGCTTGCCTCGGTGACCTACCAGAACATCGTCGGACAGCGTTATCTCGGGCTGTCTTTGGGGAAGGAGGGCAGCACCAATCAGCTGCCCGCGGGCAGCGTCATCCCGCTGGAACGCACCGAGCCGTCGTTTGACGTCACCGCGCTGCTCAACGGCTACGAGCCGCTGTTCAGTCTGCTCAATCCGCGCGACGCCGACAACCTCACCAAGGGCATCATCCAGTCGCTGCAGGGTGACACGTCGTCGTTGGCCACGCTGGTCAGCCAGACATCAACGCTCACCGAAACATTCGCCGGACGCGACCAGGCCCTCGGCGACGTGATCACCAAGCTCAACACGGTGGTCAGCACCCTTGCCGCACAGAACGACAATTTCGACGGCGTCATCACGCAGACCCGTGACGTGGTCGCCAGCCTCGATCAACGCCGGCCAGAACTGCAATCGTCGGTGGGTGAGTTGTCGCGAGTGATGGGCCGGCTTTCGACTTCCGCGAGAGACGTCTATCCCGCGCTGCGGGAGTTCATCGACCGCAAACCGGGTGTGGCCAGGCACCTGCTGGATGTGGAACCGCAGGTGGCGTTCTTCGGGGACAACATCCCGCTGTTGCTCAAGGGTCTTATCCGGGTCGGCAACCAGGGCGCGTACGGCGACGCCTACGTCTGCGATGTGAACTTCATGGGGTTCTTCCCGGGTTTCAACGATGTCGTGCCGATCATCATCGCCGCCGCCACGCCCGGAAACAAGACGTGGCACAGCCCACGATGCAGGAGCACAGCCGATGGCTGATCCATTAGGGCGCCTGGCGCGTCTGAAGAAGCGGCCGCTGGAGAGCTACAACAAGACGTGGCTTGGTTGTATCGCCGCCGCGGTCGTCGCGGTGCTGATCGGAGCCTTGCTGTTGGTCCACGCGCTCGGTGTCGGTTACCGCCACTACACCGCTCAGTTTCCGCAGGCGGCCTCGCTGCGCCCGGGAAACCCGATCGTGGTGGCAGGCATCCCAGTGGGGGAGGTGACCAGCATGAAACTCGCCGGCGACCACGTCGAGGCGGGCCTGAAGATCCGCGACAATATCGTCCTGGGCAAGGATTCCAAAGCCTCGATCAAGGTCACCACCATCCTGGGTTCGCGTTATCTCGCGCTGCAGCCCGACGGCCCACCGTCGCTGCCCAACAACACCTTCGACCTGGCCCACACCGAAGTTCCCTACGACCTGCAGACCGCATTGAAGGACGCCACAACAACTTTCGAGCAGGTCGATTCGGACAGGTTTGCGCAATCACTTGCGGTGCTCGGCAAGCAACTGCAGGGCCTGCCCTCGGTGGTGCCGCAGGCGATCAACAACATCAACTCGCTGTCCTCGATCATCGCGGTGCGACGCGATCAACTGGGGTCCCTGCTCAAAAGCACCGAACAGGTCTCCAACACCCTGCGCCGCCAGCAATCGGGCATCGGCAACCTGATCAACCAGGGGCAAGACCTACTGGGCCAATTCGTCGCCCGGCGAGCCGTTTTCCACGCGATGATGCAATCCCTCACGAGCCTGGTCGACACGTTGAGCCAGATCGTGGTCAACGACCGGCCCGGCCTGGACTCGTTGATCAAAGACTTGGGCGATTTCACCGAGCTGATGGCCAAACACGACGACCTGCTGCACAGCATGCTGCAAACCAGCCCGATCTTCTTCCGCGAGGCGGCCAACCTCACGGGTGAAGGCAACGCGATCAACTTCAACGCGCCCAACGTGCCGCTCATCGACTCGTGGATGTGCGCAATAAGTGGGCGCGCCAAGCAGTTCGGCATGATCCAGTACTTCAAGGACTGCAAGTGAGCAGGATCAGGGGCAAGCTCGTCGTCGTGGTCGCCGCGGTGGTCTCGGTCTTTGCGGCGGCTATCGGCGGGTGGTGGTACCTGGGCTCCGACCAGGACACGATCACGGTGACAGCTCAATTCGACAGCGCCTCAGGCCTGTACGAGGGCAACGTGGTTGCGGTCCTGGGAATGCCGGTGGGCAAGATCACCAAGATCACCGCCAAAGGCGGCTACGCCGAAGTTCAGTTCACCGTGGATCGCGACGTCAAAGTGCCCGCAGATGCTCAGGCCGTCACCGTGTCGACGTCCATCCTCACCGACCGCCAGATCGAGCTGACGCCGCCCTACCGCGGCGGCCCGGTCCTGGAAAACCACGACACGATCGGTCTGACCCGGACCAAGACTCCCGTCGAATTCAGCCGCGTGCTCGGCGTTCTCGACAAGGTGACCAAATCGCTGGAGGGCGACGGACAGGGTGGCGGCCCGGTCGCCGACGTCATTAACGGCGGTGCCGAGGTGGTCAACGGCAACGGCGGGAAGATTAAAGCAGCGCTCGACGAATTGTCCAAGGCGCTGCGGTTGAGCAGCGACGGCGGCGCGGCGACCCGCGAGCAGATCACCACGATCGTTAAAAACATCAGCACGCTCTTCGAAGCCGCGGCCGCCAACGACAGGAAGTTGCGTGAATTCAGCTCCACCCTCCATCAGGTCAGCGAGATCATGGCCGACGAAGACATCGGCAGCGGCAACACCGGACGCAAACTCGATCAACTGGTGCAGCGGGCCGGAGACCTACTCGACGCCAACCGCGACGCCATCAAGCACGCCCTGGTCAACGGCAATACCACGCTGAAGGTCGTGACCGACCAGCGGCGCGATCTCGCCGAACTCCTTGACCTGGCTCCGCTGGTGGCCGACAACGCCTACAACATGGTCGACCGGGCGAACGGGAGCGTACGTGCGCGCTTCCTGACCGACCGGATGCTCTTCGACAGCCAGTACACCAAAGAGGTCTGCAACCTCATGGGCCTTCGGCAACTCGGCTGCAGCACCGGGACGATTCAGGACTTCGGCCCGGATTTCGGGTTGACGTACGTGCTGGACGGCTTGGCCGCGATGGGACAGAAATGATCACCGCGCGCGTCAAGGTGACCGCGGCGATCATGGCAGTGATGGTCGTCAGCTCCGGTTGCGCCACGAACGGCCTTGCCAGCCTTCCCCTTCCGGTCCCGGGGTTGGGTTCGGGGGGGTACACGCTGACCGCGGTGTTCTCCAACGCGCTCAACCTACCGATGAATGCGAAAGTGAAGCTGGCAGGAGCGGACGTCGGCCAGGTCGAATCGATGATTGCCCGCAACTACACGGCCGTCACCACGCTGCGTATTCGCGACGGTGTCCAGCTGCCGCGCGGCAGCACGGCCGAATTGCGCACGGCGACGCCGCTGGGCGACGTGTTCGTCTCGCTGAAGCCGCCCGGGGATCCCGATGCGACCACACCGATGTTGCAAGACGGCGACACCATCGGGTTGGATTCGACGGCCGCGGCCGCGACCGTCGAATCGGTGCTGAGCTCGGCGGCGGTTTTGGTGAACGGCGGCGCGGTGCGCAACTTCACCAACATCATCAACGGCTTCGGTAAAGCGACTGGCGACCAGGGGCAGGCTTTCGGGGATCTGATTCGCAAGTCCAACCAGTTGGTCGGCACGCTCGACTCCCGGTCGGGTCAGCTCTCGTCGACTTTGACCGAATTATCGCGCCTCTCCGACCAACTCGATGCCAAGGACCGCACTATCGCCGAACTGATGACGGCCGCCAACCCCGCCAGTTCGGCGCTGTCCGCTAACACTACTGCGCTGTCGAACCTCGTTACGCAGGTCGGCGACACCACCCGGCTGCTGGCCAGGTTCCCGTCGATCGGAGGGACCGACAGCAGCGGCCGCAGCATGATCCGCGACCTGAACACGATCGCCGGCGCTGCCAATGATGTTGCTGTCAGCCCGGATACCAGCTTTCTGGCGTTGAACCGGCTGATCCCTCCGCTGGTCAAGTCGATGGCGGGGAATTCGATTTCGGTGAATGTCAGCGTGGACAAGATCGTGCTGGGATCGCTGCCCGGCATCGGATTTCCCGGTGACATCGGGCTGCACGGGCCGCACCACTACAACGTGAATCTGCTCGTCGGGACCCTCAAGTACACCCTGTGGCGGCTGCAAGAGCGGCTGGTCGGTCGGGGGCCGAATTCGCCGCAGGTGCCTGTCATCCCGGACCCGGCCGTCCCGGGTCAAATCGACGTCGCACCGGGGCCCCCGCCATGATCGGACGCGTCGCGGAATTCGTCGTCCGCGCGGTGCGGGCGGGGCACCGCCAACAGGTATGGTTGTCGGTGGCGGGGTTGGTACTGACCCTGATTGTCGCGACGGCGTACTTGCTGATTGGTGCCCTGCGGGTCACTCCGTTCGCGTCGTCCTACCGGGTCACCGTGCAGTTGCCGGAATCCGGTGGCCTGCTGCCCAATCAGGATGTCGCGTTGCGCGGTGTGCGGATCGGACGGGTCGAGTCGCTGCAGATCACCGACAACGGTGTGAACGCGTTGGCCCGCATCGCGTCTAAGGTGCGGATCCCGGCGAACGCCGTCGCGCAGGTGTCGGCGCTGTCACCCGCCGGCGAGCAGTACATCAACTTCGAAGCCCAATCCAACGCCGGACCTTATCTGCACGACGGCAGTGTCATCGGCTTGGACCGCGCCACGGTGCCGGTCAGCTTGGCGCAGTTGCTCGGTGATGCCGACGGAATGCTGGCGCAGGTCGATCCGAAAAAGATCGAGCTGATCAAGAAGGAACTGAGCCTGAGTCACGAGGGTCCGGCGAAGTTGGCCGCCATCGTTGACGGCGGCACTTTCCTGCTATCGACGCTTGATTCGGTGCTGCCCCAAACCACCAGCATCATCAAGACCAGTCGCGTCGTGCTGACGCTTGCCGCCGATAAGAACACCGGTTTGGCCGCCACCACCAAAGAACTCGACCGAACGCTGGCCGGCGTGGCCCGAATGCAGGCCGGTTACCGGCGTTTGACAGCCCAGACGCCGCAAACACTTTCAAGCGTCGACAACATGTTCGCCGACAACTCCGACACCATGGTGCAGTTGCTGGGCAGCATGGCGACCATGTCGCAACTCATGTACCTGCGGGTGCCGGCGCTCAACGCGCTGTTCCCCGATTACCGCGGATCGGTGCTGGACGCGGTGGCCAGCACCTTCCACGACAACGGGGTCTGGGCGACAGCCGATCTCTACCCCCGCTACGTCTGTGATTACGGCACACCGACGCAGGCATCTTCTGCCGCCGACTACTACGAGCCCTTCATGTACACCTATTGCCGCGACACCGATCCTGCGGTCTCGATCCGGGGGGCTAAGAACGCGCCGCGGCCCGGCGGTGACGACACCGCGGGACCGCCCCCCGGAGCGGACCTGGGCCGCAGAACCGACCCGACGCCGCGGGGCCGCTACACCATTCCCACCCCCTATGGCGGGCCGGCCCTGCCGATCGAACCGCCGCACTGAGGCCGAAACCACTTCCAGCCCGAGGAGATAATTGTGGTTGCTACCAAAGCTGAAGACAACGACACCGAGGCCGAAAAGCCTGAAGCTGCAGACGACGCCCTCAAAGACGAGGCCGGGGGCATCGACACTGCCTGCGATGACGTGGTCTTGCAGGCCAAGCGCCCGTGGAAGCGATATCTGCGCCGCAGCATACTGCCGCTTCTACTCGTTGCCTCACTTGTGGTTTCGGGCTTCCTCGGTTGGATGCAATGGCAAGAGCACCAGATCACGCAGGCCGGCCAGCAGGCCCAGCAAGCGGCCATCGCCTATGCACAGGTTTTGACGAGCATTGACTCCAACAACGTCGACCAGAACTTCAGGCAGGTGCTCGACGGTGCTACCGGGGAGTTCAAGGACATGTACACCCAGTCCAGCGTCCAGCTTCGGCAACTGCTGATCGACAACAAGGCCACCGCACACGGGGTGGTGGTCGACTCGGCCATCCAATCCGAATCCACCAACAGTGTTGTCGTACTTGTCTTTATCGACCAAACCGTCACCAACACGCAGGCACCCGATCCGCGTATCGACCGCAGCAGGATCAAAATGACCATGGAGAAGGTCGACGGGCGCTGGCGGGCAAGCAAGGTCCAGCTGCTGTGATGCGTGCACGAAGGCTCACCGCCGCGCTCGTCGTGCTCGCCGCCTCGCTAACGCCCAACGTGGCCACAGCTCGCGCGTCGGCCCCGTCCTTCTGCGGCGAGCTCGGCGGCGACTGGGACGGCCAGTACTGCCACACCGTGGTCACCTCCGAACGCAATGCCGTGCGTGACATCAAGGTCGCCGTGCCCGGCGAGCTGATCGACAACCCGGCGACCAGCGGGGTGATCCGCGACTACTTACACGCCTTGGTCAACAATTGGCGAAACGCCAACGCGCACATGGCCGCCGACAGCTACGGCGAAGAGAATTACGAGATCTTCCACCACGGCAGCCTGCTCAGCGCGGTATTTCACGAGGACTACCACGCCGACGGGCCGCAACCCAATAACGCCTACCGCACCTTCACGTTCGACATGGCCAGCGGCAAGCGACTACAGCTGGCGGATCTGACCAAGTCCGATCCGCTGACGGCCATCCCGCCGTTGGCCGAGGCCTATATTGAGACAGCGCTGAATCAAGCGCCGCCACCGCATGATCCGGGGTCTTATCCCTTCGTCGTCGATCGCTGGACTCCCGACAAGGTCTACTCCGGAGCATATAAGGCGTGGGCAGTAACGCCCGACGAGTTGATTCTCTACATGCCGGACTATCCCGTGGGCCATGACGAGCCGATCAACTTCACTACTGGAATCATGCAGTGGTACATGGACGGCGGCACTGTACAAGCCCATATCCCATTGTCAGCTCTGGCTTCCGTGCTGCGCGTCTAGCTCTTGCTAGCGGAAGACCGGAAAGGAGCGCGCCAGCGGCGACGGACGTCCACCAGCATCGGCGTCTAACCGCTCACCTCGCGACGCCAACGCCGAGAACCATTCGGACTTAGGAATCAGCCTCGGTACATTCACGCAGACATCGGCGATCCTCCAAGGGAGGAGCGGCGATCGTGCTTCGTTTGGGGCGAAGCACCGATTGCGAGGCGATCCGAGCTGATTAGTCCAGACGGATAATCCCGGTTGCGTAGGCGTCCTGGTCGTCGCGCGTGGCTTTCGTGCTGCGCGAACCTTCAAGTTCAGTGTTGCGGCGGATCGCCCTGACGGCCTTGTCGAGTCTTTTCAGGATAGTCAACGGAACTGACACCACGTGGAGGCTCGACCGACGCAGGCGGGTCCTGGACCGGTTTTTCTTGAAGCACCGACCACTGTCGTCGTCTCCGTCGAGGACCTCCGGCCCATCGCAGAAGGTGCCTTAATCACGGGTTCGGTTGCCGCTGAATGAAATCCGACATGCCGGGAACTGTGAAGGCGACGATGCCATGCTCGGGGGCGAATATGAGGCCCTTGGAGATCAGATTCGCGCGCACAGGCCCGAAACTGTTGACGCTGCGTCCAAGCCGTGTGGCCACGTCACCGGACGAGCTGCCGGCGTCTCCGTCGTCGGCCATCGCGCGTAGGTAGCGTTGCTCGGCTCGGGTTGCCCGGTCCCAGCGCGCGCGGAAGAAGCCATCATCGAGTGCGGCCCTTCCTCGCGCTGCGCCGACGCGCGCGTCAGCGAGGGTGATTGTTGGTCCCGGTGCCTCGTTCCAGGTGTCTTGGCCGAACTGCTGGAGGAAGTAGGGGTAACCCGATGTTTCCTTAACTACGAGGGCAATTGCTTCCTCGTCCCACTCGATGTGTTCGATCGTGGCCGGCTTGACAAGGGCCTTGCGCGCCAGGTCCTGGCTGAGGTGCTCGATTCGTTCGAAGACGAACAACCGCTCCGCGTAAGACTTGGCCTCGGCCAGGACGCGCGGCAGACTCGGCAACCCCGCCAGGGCAAACAGGCAGGCCCATCCGTGTTGCCCTGCGACATGCGCCGCGGAGCAAACCGCTGTCAGTTCGCCGGGTGTGAGGTCCTGGGCCTCATCAATGAGGATCGCCAGACCAACGTCTTCTTCCTCGGCTGCCTCCGATAAGTCCTGCGCCAGCTTGTGCAGGTCGGTTTCCAGCAGCCCGGTGTTCGCTCCGCCGCCGGGTGTTTCGGTCAGATCGATGCCAAAATTCCAAGTGCCACCGGTGTCATAAGACGCCTTGAAACTCAGAGCTGTCTTGAGTCCTTTAAGCAAGCGTTTCCCCGCTGATGGTCGCGCCAAGTCTGCCAACGGCGCGTGCAGCGCCTCTCCGAGCGCTTCGCGCAGCGACTTCCCGGTCCCGGCTTCAACTTGTGCGACGATCCAGTTTCGATCCCGAGCGGTGTTGAAGAAGCGAGTGAGCAGGACGGTTTTACCTACCCCGCGCAGCCCGTACAGCACCAGCGGTTGTGCGGTCCGGCCAGCCTCGACGCGATCTAGGGCGACCCGCCAACGGTCGAGCTGCCCGTCGCGTCCGACAAGCGCGGCCGGTGGTCGGCCCGCCCCGGGTGCGTACGGATTACGCACGGGGTCCATCAACCCTCCATCTATAGCAAGTTATATCGCTCTATAGCAATTCACTATACTATCGCATAAAACACTATATCTGGGCTCGCGGACAGAGAAACAACGTCCTCCGGCCTGCGCCTGGCCCCCGGCCTTCGCAGCGAGTGTGCAGAGCTCGTTCGGAGGTGCATATACACAACTATCGCGTTTCCGCTATAGTTGTGTATATGGAATTGACGACCCGCGAGACCGCGCAGCGCTTGAACGTGCATCCGTCACGTGTGCGCGCGCTCATCGCATCGCGCGCGCTGCGCGCACGCCAGGTTGGCAACCAATGGCTCGTCGATATTGAGAGCTTGGACCGCCACGCCGAGCTAATCGCCGGACACGCAGGAGGCCGGCCGATGTCGCAACGGGTCGCGTGGGCAACCGCTGCTCTTGTCGACGGCATCCCCGATCAACTAGTGCCGAGCGAAAGATATCGGCTCCGGCGACGGCTCACCGACGTCAGCCGCAGCGTTGAGACGATACGGCGGTGGATGTCACGTCGCGCTGACGGCACAAGTCGCTACAGAGTCGGCGAGCGGGACATAACCGCGCTACTCGGACGACCCGACGTGGTAGCGACTGGGATAAGCGCCGCAGCGGACTACGGTATCGGGCTAGGTGCGGGCGCCTCGGCGGACGCCTACGTGACGAACGATGCTCGAGACCGGCTCATACGGGACCACTTCCTGATCGCCAGCGGTCAAGGCAACCTCACACTGCGCGTGGTCGACGAGGGTTGGCATCTTGTGACCATGAGGCCAGGCGAATATCGCCAGATCACGCCACGTTTGATCGTCGCCGTCGACCTGGCTGAGGACACCGACGTACGGACCCGCAACGCTGGACGGGAACTGATCAGTGATGCTCTTCAAAGCTGGGGACGAGTGAACGATGCCGAGCGGTACGCGCCGAGGTAACACCGAAGTCCTGTCGGCGATTGCGGCAATCACCGGACAGTCCGTCACAAGTGTCGCGGCGGCATTTCGTGCTGCGAAACACGCTCACCCCGACCGGCGCCATGCCTCGCAGGAGGAGGTGCAACGGGAACTCAGCCGAGTAGGCACACGCCTTGGAATAGCACCAGCGGTTGATCGATCCGAACTGAAGGAGCACCTTGCCCAACTAGATTCGTTGGGCCAAGGACAACCGCCAGTGATCACGCAGAGCGATTCACAGGCCTGGAAACTATTGCTGGACAATAACGGGCTAAGCGCCATCACCCCGGTGCTCACAGGTGTAATCCCAGATCACTTCCAGGTCCGCGCGCGGCCGCGGGTGAACGTACAAACCGGCTCACCGTTGGTGAGCATCCTCGGCTCTCTTGCGCGCAACAAACTCATCGAAATCAAAGACTGTGGACTCGCCACTTTGTTCACCCGTGATCAGTGCTTGGCGTAACGCACGCAAGCGTGTCTCACGATCCTCAAGCAACCGCAAAGCGGTACGCACGACGTCACTGGCCGAGCGGTAACGTCCCGACGCAATCTGCTCCTCGATGAACGCGCTGTAGTGCTCGTCAAGGCTGAACGACGCGTTCTTACCCATGGATCAGAAAATACCAATTATTGGTATCGGTGCCTCGCGGACGTACTGTCCAATTTCGCCCGCGGCACGCCGCTCCTCGGAAACGACAATGATCCACGAGGAAACACCAGGAGCCGTATTGCGCTGCCGTTCAGTGGTTTTGGTGCTCGCTCGGCCGCGAGGTGCTGTCCATCGACCCCTTAGGGGCCTTGGTTGAGTTCCAGGGCGGCCGCGACGATGGGTTTGGCCCACGGAGGTGTAGCGGTCAGATCGGACGGCCCGACGATGTGGCCGCGCTGGGTATGTAGCACCAAGACCGGCTGTGGCGCCTTCCCGGTGGCGGGGTCGGCGG
>Ga0335075_10002619_pt1 | contig 28785 bp, 25 predicted proteins | sample Lox_Sample_24_FD_206723 | JGI IMG/M metagenome (GOLD analysis project Ga0335075, IMG submission 206723) | Soil microbial communities from Loxahatchee National Wildlife Refuge, Florida, United States - Lox_Sample_2.4 | ecosystem: Environmental > Terrestrial > Soil > Wetlands | place: USA...
TACACGCTGATCTGGACCATCGGCGGGAGTGGCCCGAACGACATATCAGCCCTCAACAACTCCAGCGGCTACTTCGCTCTGGCAGAGAACCTGACCTCGACCACGTTGTTCTCGACGGACCCGGTCGGATATTTCAACGGCACCTTCAACGGCCTCGGCAACAAGATCAGCAATCTCACGATCAACGACGCCACCGACGAGTATGTCGGCCTGTTTGGACGGGTCGGTTCCGGCGGCGTGGTCGAGAACATCGGCCTCGTGGGCGGCTCAGTCACTGGCACGGCCGCCGCCGCCGAGGTCGGCGGGCTGGCCGGGGAGAACAATGGCACGATCGAGGAAGCCTATGCGACCGGGCCGGTGACCAGCGGCGAGTACAGTTATTATGCCGGTGGGCTGGTCGGGGGCAACGACGGCACGATCACGGACGCCTACGCAACCGGGAAGGTCACCGGCGGCGAGTACAGCGATTATGTCGGCGGGCTGGTCGGCGCCAACGACGGCACGATAGAGGAATCCTACGCGACCGGTACGGTCGCCAGCGGCGGTGGTAGCGATGTCGGCGGGCTGGTCGGCTACAACGACGGCATGATCGCGGACAGCCACGCGACCAGCGCGGTCACCGACGGCGATGGCAGCGATGTCGGCGGGCTGGTCGGCTACAACGGCGGCATGATCGCGGACAGCCACGCGACCGGGACGGTCACCGCCGGCGAGCGCAGCGATGTCGGCGGGCTGGTCGGTTACAATGAATACAAGATCAGCAACGCCTACGCGACCGGCAAGGTCACCGCCGGCGAGAGCAGCGATGTCGGCGGGCTGGTCGGCTACAACGGCGGCACGATCGAGGACGCTTCCGCGACTGGCACGGTCACCGGCGCCTCCTATGTCGGCGGGCTGGTCGGGTACAACGCCGGCGGCACGATCAGCGACTCCTCGGCGAGCGGGAACGTCACCGGCGGCGCGGGCGGCGATGTCGGCGGGCTGGTCGGGTACAACTACGGCGCGATCGAGGACGCTTCCGCGACTGGCACAGTCACGGACACTGCCGAGGACAGCTCCGTCGGCGGGCTGGTCGGGTACAATTACTACGACGGCACGATCATCGGCTCCTACGCGACTGGCGCGGTCACCGGCGGCGCCGAGAGCTACGTTGGCGGGCTGGTCGGGTTCAACGGATACAACGACGTGTACGGCGTGATCACGGATGCCTACGCGACGGGAAACGTCACCGGCGGCGCGTATAGCTGGGTCGGCGGGCTGGTCGGGTACAACGATGGCGCGATCGACGACTCCTACGCGACCGGCACGGTCAGCGGTGGCAACGGTAGCGATGTCGGCGGGCTGGTCGGGTACAATGACACGGACGGCACGATCAGCGACTCCTACTCGATCGGGAAGGTCAGCGGCGGGGCCGGCAGCACGCTCGGCGGCCTGATCGGCGTCAACGAAAACATGAGCCCGGGTGCGATCACGGACTCCTATTGGGACATTGACACCAGCCACCAGACGACGAGCGCGGGAGGCGCGGGGCTGACCACGGCTCAGCTTAAATCCGGCCTGCCGGCGGGCTTCGATCCCACGGTGTGGGGCAGCAATCGCCGCATCAACCACGGATACCCGTATTTGCTGGCGCTCCCGCCGCAATAGCGGGGAGCCGCCGAAAGCGACGTCGCAACGGGCTTGCTGCTGATCCTCTCGGGCTGTTTGCCTGACCAGCCTGGGTGTGAGATGCCGACATTTCTCTGCCGGGCCTGAAAGCGTGCGCCTCTTCGGACACCTGGCCGCACCGCCACCATAATGAGAGCCACGCCCTTCTTGCGGGTTCTTGCTGCCGTGCTGCTGCCGATGTTTCTGCTACCGGCAGTGGCGCACGCTCAGGCCTATCAGCGCATCGCGCCGATCCCGCCGCCTTCCCACGCGCCGCCGCCGCTCACTGTGCCGCCCGCGCCGCCGCCGCTGCCCGCCTCCAAACGCGTGCTTCTGCCCGCGCTGAGAGGCCTCGTCTTCGTCAACAGCCCGAACGCGGTCGTGAAAAAGGGCCTTCCCGTTTCTGCCGCGCCGTCGGGCATCGCCATCCACGATCTTCCGCTGCTCGACCGGCCAGCCTTCCGTAGGAAGATCGCTCCCGCGATCGGCAAGCCCCTCACGCTCGCCGGACTCGATCAAGCGGCGGAAGCGGTCACCGCGTGGTATCGTGCCCACGGACGGCCCTTCGTCGATGTCGCCGTGCCGCCGCAGAACATCTCCTCGGGCGTGGTCCAGATCGTGGTGATGGAATATCGCGTCGGCGCCGTGACAGTGCGCGGCAACCACTGGTTCTCCTCGGGCCTGATTCGCAGCGAGAGCGGCATCGTCCCGGGTCAGACCCTCACCCTCGAGGGCCTGCAAGGAGATCTCGACTGGCTCAACCGCAACCCGTTCCGCGTCGTCGATCTCACGCTCGGCCCGGGCGCGGCCGAGGGCACCACCAACGCCACCCTGGTCACCCACGATCGCCTGCCGCTCCATGTCTACGGCACCTATGACAACGAGGGGGTGAAGAGCCTCGGCTTGAGCGAGTGGGGCGCCGGCTTCACCTGGGGCAATGTCGCCGACCTCGACCAGATCTTTTCCTATCAGCTCACCCGCGCCTTCTCCGGCCGCTACGTCGCCCACGCGCTCAGCTGGTCCGCGCCGCTGCCCTGGCGCGATCAGCTCGTGATCTTCGGCTCCTACGAGCTTCAGGTTCCCGAGATCGCCTCGGGCTTCAACGATACCGGCCGGGCCGGCCAGGCGAGCCTGCGCTACGTCCATCCGCTGCCAAGGCTCTCCTGGCTCCGCCAGGAGCTGAGCGTCGGCTACGACTTCAAGACCACCAACACCAACCTCGATTTCGGGGGGTTCACCGTGTTCTCCGGTGCGGCCGAGATCGATCAGTTCCCGCTCGGCTACGATGCCGTCGAGACCGATCCCCTCGGGCAGACTCTCCTGCACAACGATCTCGTCCTCAGCCCCGGCGGCCTCACCGGGCAGAACACCAACGATGCCTTCGCCCTGCTCGTCCCTGGGGCGACCGCGCGCTACATGTACGATCGCGCGGCGCTGACCCGCCTGACCCGGCTTCCCGCCGGCTTCACCTGGATCGCACGCATGGTCGCACAGGTCTCCAACCGCAACCTGCTCGACAGCGAAGAGCTCGCCGGCGGTGGCCCGGGCAGCGTCCGCGGCTATTACACCGACACCGCGCTCGGCTCGGAGGGCGAGCTCCTCAGCCTGGAGATCCGCACGCCCGGCTTCAGCCCGTCCGGCCTCCTCGGCCTGCGGCTGCCGGTGAAGAGCGAGGCCCAACTTGGCGCCTTCTGGGACTATGCTAACCTTTCCCAGGTGCAGCCCATCCCCGACCTGCAAAACACGGTCGATCTCGCCAGCGTTGGCGGGGATCTTTCCTATGCGCTCGGCCGCTTCGTCAGCGTGGACACCAGCATCGGCTGGCAGCTGCGCCCGCCACCCGGAACCACCAAGACCGGCGCATTCGCGCAGGTGTCGCTGGTCGCGGGATTCTGACGATGCAGTCCTGGACGAATATCCCCCGCGTGCGCACCTTCTTGCGGCTCACGGCGGTGAGCGTTGCGATCCCCCTGATGCTCGGGGCGTCCGTGGCCCGTGCGACCACGCCTTTGCCCCCCGATCCGCCGGCGCAAGCGGCGTCCACGCGCATCGACGGCTTCCGCTCCGCGCATTTCGGCATGAGCGAAGCGGACGTTCGCCGGGCGATCGCGGCAGATTTTCGCCTCTCCGGGGCTTCCGTCGTCGCCGGCGACAATCCCGTGCAACGGACCCCTGTGCTCCGCATCCGCACCGCCGATCTGATCCCGGGCGGCGGCACCGCGCAGATCGACTATGTCTTTGGCTATCGCAGCCACGCCCTGATCGAGGTGAACATCCTCTGGTCGGCGGCGACCGACGCAGCCATGACGCCGGAAAAGCTGGTCGCCAACGGCGCTGCCCTGCAGGCGTACTTCCTGAAGGAAGGCTTCCCGTCGAGCCGTACCGTGCGCAATGGGCTCCTGCCGGACGGCAACGTGATGCTGTTCCGCACTCAGGACGAAGCGGGCCACGCGGTGGCGCTGGTGATCTCGGGCAAACGTGACAAGCCGAGCGCCAGCGGCGCCTCTCGGCTGACCCCGACGGCGCTCAGCCTCGTCTATGCCGCCGACCCCATTCACCCGGATGTGTTCCAGCTCAAGCAGGGCAGTTTCTGAATTTACCGCCTTGGGCGTCGCAATTCTCCCTGCCCGGATGCAGCGCCGGATGGTCCGATCCTGGATCAAGCCGCATCGAATGGGCACTGGCTCGTCGGCCGCTTCAGTGCGGCATCTCGGCCGGCCGCTCCAGGGCATGCATCCGATTGAGCTCGGCAAGTATCCGAGACCACATCGCGCAGCCGGCGAAGTCACCCATCGCGCACAGCGATCGGAGCCGATCGAGGGCGCGATCGGTCGCGCGCGGACCATGCCGTGCCACGAGCACTCGGGCGATGCGCTGGATGTCGGTCGGCCCGCAATCAGGTGAGTCGGCCAGGTTGCATGATGCCATCGTCGCACCTCCCCCCGCCTGAAGTTGGTTCACGGCAACCAATATCCGCGACCAGGCGGCGTAGCCTTTGAGGTCTCCTGCTGCCGAGACCTCGGACAACCGACGGGCGCAATAGTCAACAGCCGCAGAACCAGAGGTTTCTACAAGGACGTTTGCGACCAGCCAAACGTCGATTTCTTCCACTATCAACATAGAGTGCCACGAGTGCCGGCTGGAAATACCTGATGAGATCAACATTCCTTGAGGGAAACCTGGCTTGGTTTTCGGCGTCGGCGCCGGTTGCTCCGGTGGGATGAGCTGATGACATTTTCTTGTTGCGTGATACAAATCGTTTGACTTTTCTTAGGGTTGTCGTAACGGAGCCGCTTCGGCCGCAATGCACGTGTGCCGGAGGGGGGAACCATGGGCAAAGACCCGGCGGATCGCGGACTGCAAGCGTCTTCGCTGAAACCGGGCCGCCGGGGCGGCTTTCTCCTTGCCACCACCATGCTCTCCGGTTTGGCCGTGCCGGCGCTGGCGCAGACGCTCCCGACGGGCGGGGCCTATGTCGCCGGCTCGGGCACCATCGGCACCGCCGGCTCGTCGATGACCATCAGCCAATCGACCAACCGGGGCATCATCAACTGGCAGGGCTTCTCGATCGGTGCCGCGAACCAGGTGCAGATCGACAACGGCAGCGGCGCCACGCTGAACCGCGTCACCGGCGGCAATCTCTCCACTATCTCGGGCGAGCTCGGCGCCACCGGCTCGGTCTATCTCATCAATCCGAACGGGGTGGTGGTTGGGCCGGGCGGGCAGGTGCTGACCGGCGGGAGCTTCGTCGCCTCGACGCTGGACGTGTCGAACAGTCAGTTCATGGGTGGCGGCACGCTCACCTTCTCGGGCACGTCCAACGGCACGGTAACGAACGAGGGCAGCATCACCTCGCAGAGCGGGGACGTGGTCCTGATCGGCCAATCGGCGAGCAACAGCGGAACGATCAGCGCCCCCAACGGCACCGCCGCGCTCGCGGCCGGCAACCAGGTGGTGCTGAGCCCGGAGAACGGGCCTGCGGGGATCTACGTCGTCCCGGACACGACGGCGACGGGCAATGCGACCAACTCCGGGGCCATCAAGGCGGCCGCGGCGGCGCTCGCCTCAGCGGGCGGCAATGTCTATGCTCTGGCGGGCAATCGCGGCGGGATGATCCAGGCGACGGGGTCGCAGAACGTCGCCGGGCAAGTCTGGCTCACGGCGCCCAACGGCACGGTCGAAGTCTCCGGCGCGGTGACGGCGACCAACGCCAACGGCACGGGCGGGGAGATCGTCGCCGACGGCGAGAACACGGTGCTCGATCCGACCGCGCAGCTTTCCGCTTCGGGCACGAGCGGTGGCTCGGTGCTGGTGGGCATCGAGCCGGGCCACCAGAACGAGGCGGCGAGCACGACGATCGCCTCGGGGGCGACGATCCTTGCGATCGGCGCCGGCACGGCCGGCGGACAGATCGAGACCTCGGGCCAGACACTCACGCTCGGCAGCGCCACCGTCGATGCGGGGGCCGGCGGCTCCTGGGTGATCGACCCGGTGGACATGACCATCGGCCCCATCTCGGCACTCGCAATCGATCTCGGCCTCGGCTCCGGCAGCAGCGTCACCATCGAGACCACCGCGACGGGCGCCTCCGGCATCGGCTCGCGCACGTCCGGCCCGGGCGACATCAACATCGATGCGCCGATCGCCTGGAGCAGCTCCGCGGTGCTGACGCTCTCGGCCTATCACAGCGTCAACCTCAACGCCGCCATCACCGTCGAGGGCGACGGCAGGCTCGACATCCTCACCGACAACAATATCGGCGGCACCAGCAGCGGCGGCACCTTCAACATCGCCATGGGCCAGGGCGACGTCCAGTTCACCGACCAGGGTTGCAATGAGGATGCCACGGCCTGCGCTCTCACTATCAACAGCAATGCCTACACGCTGATCTGGACCGTGGCCGAGCTACAGGGCATCAACGACACCACCGGCGACTACGCCCTGGCGGTGAACCTGAACGCCTCGACATTCGGCGACTTCGCCCCGCTCTTCGAGAGCTCCGCCTTTACCGGCGTCTTCACCGGCCTCGGCAACACTATCAGGAATCTCACAATCAACGACAGCACCGACACCTATGTCGGCCTGTTCGGCCAGATCGGTTCCGGCGGCGTGGTCGAGAACATCGGCCTCGTGGGCGGCTCGGTCACCGGCGGCGAGTACGGCTATTATGTCGGCGGGCTGGTCGGGGTCAATGACGGCACGATCGAGGAATCCTACGCGACCGGCAAGGTCATCAGCAGCGGCGAGTACGCCGTCGGCGGGCTGGTCGGGTGGAACATCGGCATGATCAGCGACTCCTACGCGACCGGCAAGGTCACCAGCGGCGAGGACAGCTATGTCGGCGGGCTGGTCGGCTTCAATGGCACCTATGACGTCATGACCAGCACGATTAGCGGTTCGTACGCTACCGGCACGGTCACCGGCGGCGCCGGCAGCTATGTTGGCGGGCTGGTCGGGGACAATAACGCCACGATCAGCGACTCCTACGCGACCGGCACGGTCACCGGCGGCGAGGACAGCTATGTCGGCGGGCTGGTCGGCTACAACGGCGGCCTCATCGAAGACGGCTCCTACGCGACTGGCGCGGTCACCGGCGGCGCCGGCAGCTATGTCGGCGGGCTGGTCGGGGACAACGAGGGCATGATTGAGTACGCCTACGCGACCGGAAACGTAACCAGCGGGCTCGACGGCTATGTCGGCGGGCTGGTCGGGTGGAATGACGGCGGCACGATCATGGACGCCTCCGCGAGCGGAAACGTCACGGACACGGGAGAGGACGGCTACGTCGGCGGGCTGGTCGGGTACAACGAAGTGTACGGCGTGATCACGGATGCCTACGCGACGGGAAACGTCACCGGCGGCGAGGGCAGCTACGTCGGCGGGCTGGTCGGGGACAACGACGGCGCGATCGACGACTCCTCCGCGAGCGGACAGGTCACCGGCGGCGGTTGCGCCGACGACGTGTGCAGCGATGTCGGCGGGCTGGCTGGCTACAACGACGGCCTCATCGAGGACGGCTCCTACGCGACCGGCGCGGTCATCGGCGGCGCCGACAGCGCGGTCGGCGGGCTGGTCGGGTGGAATGAAGGCATGATCGACGATTCCTACGCGACCGGCGCGGTCATCGACGGCGGCTACAGCGCGGTCGGCGGGCTGGTCGGATACAACGACGCGGCCGGCACGATCGACGACTCCCACGCGACCGGTGGGGTGAAGGAGACCGGCTATGGCAGCGCGGTCGGCGGGCTGGTCGGGGACAACGACGGCACGATCGAGGACGGCTCCTACGCGACCGGCAACGTCACGGACACGGGAGACGACGGCCAGGTTGGCGGGCTGGCTGGCTATAACGACGGCGCGATCATGGACGCCTCCGCGAGCGGCGCGGTCACCGGGAGCGACGACAGCGATGTCGGCGGGCTGGTCGGGGACAACGACGGATCGATCAGCGACTCCTCGGCGAGCGGGAACGTCACCGGCGGCGATCACAGCGATGTCGGCGGCCTGGTCGGCTTCAATGGCGGCGCGATCGAGGACGCCTCCGCGAGCGGAAATGTGAGCGGCAGCGGATGCGACTCCTTCGGATGCAGCGATGTCGGCGGCCTGGTCGGGTGGAACGACGAGGGCATGATCATGGACGCCTCCGCGAGCGGAAACGTGACGGACACGGTCGCCGGGGCTATCAATGTCGGCGGGCTGGCCGGGGCGAACAACAACGGCCCGATCAGCGATTCCTTCGCAACCGGGGCAGTCACCGGCGGCGGATGCAATGCTTCCGGATGCGGCGCTGTCGGCGGCCTGGTCGGCTACAGCGATAACTTCGTCTTGTCCACAGCCATCATCAGCGGTTCGTATGCAACCGGCACGGTCACCGGCGGGGAAGGCAGCGATGTCGGCGGGCTGGTCGGGTACAACGATGGCGCGATCGACGACTCCTACGCGACCGGCACGGTCAGCGGTGGCAACGGTAGCGATGTCGGCGGGCTGGTCGGGTTCAATGCCCCGGACGGCACGATCAGCGACTCCTACTCGATCGGGAAGGTCAGCGGCAGGGCCCGCAGCACGCTCGGCGGCCTGGTCGGCGTCAACGAAAACACGAGCCCGGGTGCGATCACGGACTCTTATTGGGACATTGACACCAGCCACCAGACGACGAGCGCAGGAGGCGCGGGGCTGACCACGGCTCAGCTTAAATCCGGCCTGCCGGCGGGTTTCGATCCCACGGTGTGGGGCATCAACCGCGGTATCAATAACGGATACCCGTACCTGCTTGCATTGTCGCCTCCATAGTCGGGAGGTCCTTGGGAGCTCCGCTTTGGGGGTGTTGCTGGCCGACCGCGAGATTGCCTGCTGAGGGACCTGCAATCATGGCCTGTGGTACGCGGGTCGTGCCCTGCCTGGCGGCGCCTGGGCTGGGCAAACCGCGGGAGCGCAGCAGGGCTTCCGCTCAGCCCGCTTCGGCATGAGCGAGGCGGCGGTGCGGAGCGCGATCGAGGTGGATTTCCACCTCTCCGGCAATTCCGTCCTCGCCGCGAAGAACTCGGTGCAGCAGACCCAAGTCTTGCGCCTCCACGTCCCCGGCCTGGTCCCGGGCGGCGGGACCGCACAGATCGACCACATTTTCGGCTACCGCAGCCGTGCGCTGATCGAGGTGAACATCCTCTGGTCCGCCGCCGTCGATCCACACATTCGTCCGCAGCAGCTCGTCGCCAACGGGGCGGCGCTCCAAGCCTACTTCGAAAAGGAGGGCTTCGCGCCGGACCGCACCGTGCGCGACGCGGTTCTCCCGGACGGCAATGTGGTGCTCTTCCGCGCCCAGGATTCCGAAGGCCATGCCGTGATCCCGGTCATCGCGGGCAAGCACGAGAAATCGGCCAACGGCCGGTCGTCGCGCCTGACCCCGACGGCGCTCACCCTCGCCTACGCCGCCGACCCCGCCCACCCCGACGTGTTTCAACTCAAGAAGGGCACCTTCTGAGCCAACCGCTGCCTGGCTTCGCTTGCCGGGCGCCGCCGCAAATGTCGCGCGGCCTCCTGGAAAACGCTGAGATCTTCTAACAAGAAATCTGCTGCGCAGCCTGCTGATGCGGAATGCGCTTTCCCGAAGGCGCGGTGATTCAAGGGCTACTGTGGATAGAAGCCGGAGCCCACCAAGGCCGGAGTTCCATCGATCGTCACCGCCTTGACGTAGCTCCATTTCTCCGACGCTTGGCTGTACCCGGGTTTGGGCCACATGTAGTCCACCCATCCGGATCCCTTGGACTTAACCACGTTCGTCATCTCGACGATGAACAACTTCCCGTTGGAATCCTTGAGGCCAAGCACGTTGGTTCCTTCGAGTTCGGGAAGCGAGCCATGGAACAAGGTTTTCCCATTGAGGTCGTTGACGAACAAATACGTGTCCCCATAGTTCCATTGGCTGCCGGCGTTCCTGAACTCGGCGAACGCCGCCTTTCCCTTGCTGTCGATCAGCGCCGCGGCCTTGTCGACGAGCGCCACGATCTGTTTTGCCTTTGCGGACGGCGGCGGAGCTTCCTGCGAAAAGGCCGATGGAACCACTCCGACCAGCCCGGCAAGCACCAAGGGCGCGCCGGCGCCAAGAGTGAGCGCCGTCCGACGCGAAAGCAGGCAAGACGAATGTGTCATGGCGTGAGCCTCCCCTCTGCCCATGCCGTGTCGCACCGCGTCGAAGGGAAGAACCCATGCTCCGGCGCGCGATCGACATCCGCGTCTTTCCGGGCAGAAGCCCCTGAGTGCGATGTCCGCCGGATGGCAACCGGCGGGGCAGACCCGGCACGGCTGAAGTCGCGGACATTACGAGCGCCGGGCCTCGATGGCGAGTAATGGGTGGCCCCGCTGCCCTTCAGACGACCCACGCGGGTTGTCCTGACATCCGGCGGCGTCAGCGGAAAGTCGGCGGAGAGATCGGCAGCAGGCCTTCGCCGGACCCCGGTGGGGAAAGTCCCCGTTCGCTTGGTCGCCAATATATATGATAATGTCCTGTCTCATATATAGGTTTTGAATGCAAAGCCCAATCATACCTTCTCACTTCAATCGGGCCTATAAAGCCAAGAAAGTCCAGGAGAGCAGAGGCGCGCTGCGATTAGGCGTGCAACCAGTCGCCGCCGCGGAAGGCAAGCTCAAATGCTCTCAGGTAAACATCACGGCCGATGATCGAGGGTGTTGCTGAGCCGAATGTGAGCGGTCTGCCTTTTACGAGAATGCCCTCGATTTCTATCTCTGCCCCTTGCACGACGCCGACGGAAACGGATCCACCACCTGCGACAGTTACTTGCGATGGGATCACAGCACAGCCTAATCCGGCCAAAAGAGCGGAATCCAGCATACAATCATCACAGCCTGAGTCGATCAATCCGAATTCCCTTCTGGACGTAAACCCAGTGGAGGGGTTTCTCACCTGAAGCCAAGCGTAAGCTCTGGAGCCCACACCTGTCCTACGGCCCGCCACTATGCCTGCCGCATAAGGCATTAAATAGTTGAATGTTACCGTGACAGGAGTTGCAGTACCCGACATTACACATACGGCCGATTGTCTGTGAATGCCAGGACGCACTGGCGCTCAGGGTCATGCTCTTCTAACCAAGATTCTAGTTCCGAACGATTTGCGCTATGATGCACCACTTTCTGGTCTTTGACGGCAATCCACTCCTGCGGATAGTCCATGTGGAAGCCTTCTCGAACTAGGCGTACTCGAAGCCACTCAGTGTCGTCCCCGATTGTCATTGGTTGGTCCCTATGTTTTTTTGGACCTTCGCTCTGTGAGCAGGTTCGATCGGCGTCGTCGTTCCTGCTCCACTCGGCTCACCGGGACCTAGTGGTCGAGTAGCATCGGCCTGAGTAAAGAAGACAACCTTTCCATCGCTGGTTGGGCCAAATCGCAGCGTAATAGTGCTTGCATGCTCAGCCCTTCCCTTTGCCGATAAGTCAAGGAGCCAAACTTTAATGCCAGCGCCGCCTTCTGCACTCATCGTAACCTTAAGTTCTAACTCGCAACCCTCGAATTTGAGCACAGGGTCGCCTGTAGCAGCCGATCTGTTTCTGGCATCGCGAATTTCCTCGGCGGTCCTAACGATAAGATCGCCAAGGCCGATCCCTGCGCCAGCCATTTTCGCTCCTCCCGCCCACAATTTAAGTATACGAGAGTTCGGTGTAGGTATGCAACGGAGTAGTCTGCTTGGCTTTTCTACGCGCTTTGACGTGGATGCATTCAGGAGTACTTGTGACGTCGCTGCATGGTCTGGAACGGCTTGAAGTGGCTAGTCCGGCGGCGCCTCTGTTGGTCCAGGATCTGCCTGGTTGAAATCGGAATTGTCGATGGTCTTGAGGCGACGCAAGCGTCGCCGGGCAGCTACGTAGTGTCCACCTCTCATCGTAAGCGGCCAGCCCCACAATGGGACCGGGTGAACGGTAGAAGGCAGGGGCTTTGGTTGCACTATGGCTAATAGTGTATCAGGCGGAGCCTGCGCGGCGCCCCGCCCGGGCGACGTTGCGGCCAGCCCGCGAGGCCGGCGCTTACGGCCGAAAACGCCGCCAAAAGCAGGGGTTCTGCGGACTGATCGGTCTTGAGGACCAGCGCCAGGCCGGGAGGGTTCTGCTGTACTTGGTTTGCCTATTCTGATACACTTCGCCTGAGAAGATGCCCAAACGCCGGAAACCCCGCCCGAGCCTGCCCGCCCCGATCCAGCTCCCGCTCTTCCCGGAGGCGGCGTCGCTCGTCCGCATCCGCCCCGAGGAAAACGAGTGGCGGTACTATCGGCTCGCCGTCTGGCCCGACCTGTTCGGCCGCGCCCTCCTCGCCCGCCACTGGGGCCGGATCGGCACCCCGGGCCGGATCCGGCTCGACCCGCACCCTGACGCCGGCGCCGCCATCAACGCCCTCGCGCAGCTCGCCCGCACCAAGCGCCGCCGCGGCTATCGGGACCGCGCGGCATGACCGCGCGCCGGCGCGCGGCCCCGGCGGCGAAGCCTGGAGACCGCAGCAAGGCTGGGCGGGTGCCGCCGCGGCGAGTGGCTGGGTCGGCCGTTCGTACAGCCTCCTCCCTGCGGGCCAAGGCGCAAGCCTCGGGTGGTTCCACCGCCGGAATGCAGCTCTACACAGCCGACGGCACCCGGAAATACGTCGCCGCCGGCGAGCGCGAAGCCTTCCTGGCAGCGGCCGAGCGGGGGGACCGCCAGGTCCGCACCCTCTGCATGACCCTCGCCTATGCCGGCTGCCGGCTCTCGGAGGCGCTGGCGCTCACCGTCGATCGGGTGGACCTCGCCGCCGGCGTGTTGGTTTTCGCGAGTTTGAAGAAGCGGCAGCCGGGGGTTTTCCGTGCTGTGCCGGTGCCACCGACCCTCCTCGAGGCGCTCAACCTGGTGCACGGCATCCGCGAGCTCCAGGCCCGCCGCGGCAAAGGGCGCGGCGAGCGGCTCTGGCCTTGGTCACGGATGACCGGATGGCGCGCTGTGCACGGAGTGATGGAGGGCGCCGGCCTCGAGGGCCCACAGGCCTCGCCCAAGGGGCTGAGGCACGGATTCGGGGTGGCGGCCGTGTCGGCGGGGATCCCGCTCAACCTGGTGCAAAAATGGCTCGGCCACGCCCAGCTCACCACCACCGCCATCTATGCCGATGCCGTCGGCGCCGAGGAAAAGGATATTGCCAAGAGGATGTGGGGAGATCTGACATGAGGGTTGTTCCAAACCTCGAGGCCAAACTGCTCGGCGAGATGGTCCCGGGCGAATTGATTCGATTCTCCTTTAGGCGGACGATGCTTCTTGGGATCATAGCAGGTTGTGAGTGTTTCCAGCTACCATCCGGCTTAGTCATCATTCTTCTAGACGAGATTCCTGAGAGACCAGGGACAGCACTCGGCTTTGTCCCTATGATCGAATCTATGATGTCGCAAATTGCCTTGTCTTACGGCTTGCAATCTTGCTTGGTCGTACACCCCACTGCACCAGTCGCATCGGACCGCGACGAGCGCTTCAATACGACTGGAGCATTGCTTATCGGCGGTGGAGTCAAGGCCATCCGCAGCCGAATGGTAAGAGACGAATTCAATGAACTCACCCTCCTCATCAATGCTGAAAGCTGGACTGCTATCCCCCAGGGGATTGCTCAGCCGCAGCGCCTTGCTGTTCTTGCCTGGGAGCTTAGGCTGCTGCACGATCTTGACCTTAACCCGGCTGTGCCGCCGGTCTTCACGTTCGGCCTAAAGAGCTGAGACATGGCTGTTGTGTTCTTCTCATACTCGCATGCCGACGAGGATTTTCGGGACCAACTCGAAAAGCACATGACCATGCTCAAGCGGCAAGGCGTGATCGAAACCTTCCATGACCGCCGGATTTCGGCTGGAAACGAAGTAGACCAGTCCATCTCGATAGAGCTCGAACGGGCCGATGTAATCCTTCTGTTGGTGAGTCCGGATTTTCTTGCATCGGCCTACTGCTATGACATCGAAATGCAGCGTGCGCTGGAACGCCATCGCCTTGGCGAGACCAGGGTAATCCCCGTCATCCTCCGTCACTGCGACTGGCATTCCGCTCCTTTCGGAAACCTGATGGCTACACCCCGCGATGGGAAACCGATTAAATCGTTCCCCGATCTTGACGAAGGATTCCTACAGGTAGCGCAGGCGATCAGAGAAGCACTTACGCATCGTGGCGTGCCAATCCGGACTTCCGCAAGTGCCGAGTGTCCCAACGAGCAGTCCATCGTACGGCAGACTCTTGGCCCCAGATCGAGCAACCTGAAGCTGCCAAAGGTCGTCACGGAAGCCGAGAAGGACCGCTTTCGTGACAAGGCTTTCGAGTATATTGCAACATTTTTCGAGAGCTCGCTTTCTGAACTTGCCAATCGCCATCCTGAAATAGAAGTGAACTTCAGGCGTATCGATGCGAACCAATTCACTGCAACCGGGTACAGGAACGGGAAAAAGGCAAGCTGGTGTCGTGTCTTTACGGGACAGGGTGTAGTGGGCAACGGGATCGCGTTTTCCTCCAACGAAAGCATTGGTATCGGTGGTTTCAATGAAAGCCTCAATGTAGAGGCGGATGCGGATGGTATCTTTCTGCAACCGGTTGGCATGGCAATCCGACAGTCGAGCGGAAGACTCACCTTCGAAGGAGGGGCCGAGCATTACTGGGGGATGTTCATCGACGGGCTTCGGCGCTAAGGAACCTTCCGTGCACACGATACAACTCTGGAAGCACTGGCGGGAGAAGTTCAACCTCGACGAAATTAACCAGATTGAGATTGGATCGTGTTCGGTATAACCATGCGCAAAGGCTCCGCCCGTAGGGTCCTTCTAATCTGCCGCAAATATGCGGTCAAAATCGCGTGCTTTCGCTTACGCGAGGCTTGGCGGTGGCGGAAATGGCGAGAGATATTCGAGGGATTTAAGGCAAACAGAAGTGAGCGGCAAAAGTGGAAGTCTTCACACGATGCATGTCTATGCCCCATTCTGTGGGCAGATAAGCTAGGCGTCTTTGTTGTGATGCCGTATGCACGCCCTCTCACAGAGGAAGAGTTTTCTGACCTTGAGCGAAAACACACCATACAGCGCGCTTCCGCACTCTCATCCGGGAAAGCTGATAATGGTGATTTTAGGCGTGTGAATTACGGCATGATCCGAGAGAAGGTCGTCAAGATCGATTACGAAGAGCCGTCGCGGTAGACTAGCGTCCGTGACTCATGAGCGCGGGTGATGCACGCGCCCGGCCGCTCACCGCACGTGACGCAAGCACGCGGAGTGGCAAGCCAATCTGAACAAGGATTTGCCCGGGCGCACTTGCTGCGAAGAGAAGCAACGTGGCATTTATGTGTTGCCTTCGATGAGATCGGCCATCTTCGCGACAAAGCGATGGGCTGTCGCGATGGCTTTGATTGCCACCTCCGGCAATACTTCGGAGCTTGGCCCGGTTTCATAGTCGGCGAGGGTCTTGAGATTATAACCGGAACCAAGGAAAGCGCGCAGCTCGTCATCCACGCGCGCGTCACCCCGCACTAGCCGATGGAACTCTGCGTTGACGCCTGCGTGCGTTTTCACCGTCCGCCCGGTTCGTTCGGAGATCAATGCTTGAGCCGCATTGTATGCGGCCAGGTACGCCGCGCGTCCGGCGGCATCCGGCCAGCGAGCCAGCACGTCGTCCGCCATCACTAGAGATTTGTGAGCCTTGTCGAGAAGGGCGGTAGTTTCAGGGGTCAGAGGTCGATCCCCTCACGCCTGATTTCCCGCATCAAGGGCGTGCGCTCACTATAGGCTGCCGCCCGGTAAGGCATGGCGTGCACGACCTCGCTGGTCTCGTCGATAAGCGTGCTGCTCAGGTAGGCCAACCTGTCCATTTCCACGAAGCGGTCGCCCATGTCACGCAGGAACACGGCCACGTCGTAATCGGAATCAGGGCGCGCGTCGCCGCGCGCGCGAGAGCCATACAGCACCGCACGATCAAGGCGTTCGCCATACATCTCGTCGAGCGCCTTGCGGAAGCGCTCGAGCACGGGGTCTTTGGTCAGCGTCGTCGCCATGGTCGGATCACCGCTTAAGAGCGAACGGCCAGCCGATTGCCCGGCTGGCCGCATTTCCTTGACGGTCATCGGCGTCCCCGCCTGTACCGTGCGGGTAGCCTAGCACGACCGGCGGAGTCGGTCACGTGCTGACGATTTCCTTGCGAAAAGTATCCTAGCGGGGTGCGGGGCCGGCAATGAGGCCCCGGGTGCCGCGCAGCGGCGCATGTGCAAGGCGCTGCGTCAGAATCTCTGCGCCGCGGCCGATGATCTGCTCGACACGACTCTTGGGACACGGCACGGTAGCCGATGGCGTGCGCGGGTGGTTCGATTCGTGCCGCCGTGTCGTCAACCATTCTGGAGAGTTCGAGACCCAGAATCAGCAAACCCCGCCAAGGGCGGGGCTGCATTACCGGCCAAGGCCGGGAAATCTCGTTCGACGTGGCTGTCGCGAGGTTCCCCGAACTCAGGTCCCTAGTCAAGCGAAAATCCTGTTTTCGCTATTGGGGGTCGTTGTGCCGAATTCAGACCCACCCGGCGGGCTGCTGGCAGCGCGAACGGAGCAGCTATGCCTACCCTCGCCTACGCCCTCCCTGCCCTGCCCGGCTTCGCTGGGCCGCAGACCTATGCCGCCTGGCCGGTGTGGTCCGACAGCACGGCCCAGCGGATCCGCTTCCAGCCAATGCCGAAGAAGGCCGCGGTGCGGCTCTGGCACCAGGCGCGCGACTTCGACCGGCGCACCCACCGAGCGGGCCGCCACGGCGGCGCCCTCGGCCACAGTGCTCTGCAGGTCCTGCACGCGCTGATCTTCGACTTCCTCAACCACCGGACCGGCCAGCTTGACCCGTCCTATGCGGCGATCGCCCATAAGGCGAACGTGTGCGAGCGCACGGTCGCCACGGCGCTCAAGCGCCTGCGCGAGCTCGGCATCCTCAACTGGGTGCGCCGGTGCGCGAAGAGCTGGCAGGACGGGCGCTTCACCCTTGAGCAGGACACCAACGCCTATGCCGTGCTGCCGGCGACGCAGTGGCACGGCTACCGACCGCCACCGGCACCGCCTGGCCCAGCGCCAGGCACATGGGGGGACACCCCTGCCTTGCCCTCTCTGCTCGCCCAGGCAGCCGCGGAGCGAGACGCCGGCGCCCAGCCGAGCAGGGTGATGGAGATACTCGAGACCGACCCAGGCGACATGATCGCCGCGGCCCTTGCGCGGCTCGGTCGGGCGATCGTGGGCAGAAATTCTCAGTGATTGCCTGGACTGCACGCCATGCGAAGAAACCTTCCCTTACCTCTATTTTCCCTTAACCCTATGACCTGACCCATCCCCAACAGACAAGAAAGACGGAGCGCGCCAAAGGCGCGCACGGTCTTCTACTGCCTCGGGGGGCTCTGCCCCCCGAACCCCCTGGGATACTTAAACAAGGAAATTGCAAGCCGCAGGCCAACGCGGACGTCGGCGCCGTATCGGGCGGCGGGCACTGTGACGAACACACAGAATCCCGAAGCGAGGCAAAGCGGCCGATGCGCAGGCATTGATCAGGTCAGGAGTGCATAGGTGCACACGTGCATTCCTGATGGTATGAAGGAAAAGCTCCGCGTCAGTCAGATCGCAATCAGACGGCGCAGCTCGACGACGGTTTCGACGAGGCCGACCCGCTCGAAAATGGCAAGAAGCTCAGCTAGCGTGACCGGCGGCTTGAGAAGGTTGGATTGCTGCTCGCGGACAGTGTCCACGACGAGCACGGGAGAGACATCGATAAGATGGCGGACGAATTCGTCGGGGTGTTGGGCCGCAATGCCATAGGTCGCAAGAATTTCGGCCGGGAAATCTCGCAGGTTGCGAGTGACAATGACATTGGCTCGCCCGACGATCGCTGCGGCAAGGACGTGGCGGTCATCGGGGTCGGGAAGGTTTAGCCCCATGATCAGGCCTTCGTAGCCGGTGACCAGACTGTCCTCGGCCTCACGGTCCATCAGGGCGCGCACCCGCTTCAGCCGCTCAAGCGGAATGTCGGGGCGATCCCGACGCAGCGCCCTGATCCACTCCTCGTGCACGTGGGCCGACCATCGCGCCTGAAACAGGCCGTTGACGGTCAAACCCATGAGGAGATTGCGGAGGGAAGCTGGGTAGAGGACGCTGGCATCCAGGAAGGCGCAGAGCGAACCTTCCATGCTCAAGTGAGGCCAAGTTCCTGGTCGAGCTGGGCGAGCTCCTTGAGCGTGGCACGACGGGCGACCCGATGTTGCGCCTTGTAGTCCTTGAGGTCCTTGAAGAGAACACGCCGATGGGTGCCAACGCGATGGAAGGGTATCCGGCCTTCATCGAGCAGCCGGACGAGATACGGCCGCGACACGTTTAGGAAATCAGCGGCTTCCTGGGTCGTCAGTTCGGCGTGATGGGGGATGAGCCGTACAGCGTTGCCGGCGGCCATCTCCGCCAGGACGGAGACCAGCAACCGGAAGGCGGCGGTCGGGATGGTCACGGTTTCCGAAACACCGTCGGGTTCCTCGACACGCAGCTGGAGCGAGCCAGTGCGGGCAAAGGCGGCAGCGAGGCGACGTGCCGATTCCCGTGCCACCTGAACATCCGTTTCGGACGGTGTGACCGGTTCAGTAGGGTCAAAAGTGAGGGTGTCCATCAGGTCCTCCGCGATGGACATGGATTGCCACACAATCGAAGTAAGCGCAACCTACTCGCAATAGACGCAACTTTTCTCCCCTCCCCTTCCCCTTGGCCTACTGAGTCCGGATCAAGGCAGTACCGAGGACGTTCTCAGCGTTGGAAAATATGCTTTCCGTTGCGGGCTACGCATGGCTCCGGGGCTCGGGCGATGACGTTCGGGGGCGCCGCTGAGTGTACGGTGCTTTTGACCCGGCCTATGAACCACGACGTCTGAAGGTTGTCGGTACGAAGGGCGTCCCAGCAGGTCAGGTCGCCTCTGACGGATCGAATGAAGGGCATGAGTGTATATGTGGACATAGCCGCATGGGTACAAAGCCACATGAGTACTAATAAGCAAATTCAATGTGTTATAGTCTATGCCTTGCAAATATATTGCTTTTTTGGTATATGACTGAATGAGCTGGTCGATCGTCTTCCTCGACGATGTAGTGCAAACCTAGCTCGATGCCCTGCCCCGCGATTTTCGGGCGAGCTTCGAGCGGATCGTCGGGTTGATCCGGACGTTCGGCCGCGAGCGGGTGCACGAGCCATACATCAAGCATCTCGAAGACAGCCTGTGGGAGATGCGGCTCAGAGGACGGGAAGGAATAGCGCGGGCCATCTACGTGACGGCGGTTGGCCGGCGCGTGGTGGTGGTGGTGGTGGTGGTGAGGGTGTTCACGAAGAAGATCTAGAAAACGCCGCGCCGGGAGATCGAGTTGGCGCGGCAACGCGCAAAGGAGGTCACATGACGAGGAAGATGATCCCGGTGGAGGAATCGTTCGCCAAGTGGCGCAAGGATCCGGGCTATGTGCGGGTCTACGCCGCCCTGGAGGATGAATTCGCACTTGCCGAGGTGATAATTCGGGTACGGGCGTCGGCCGGGTTGACACAAGAGCAGCTTGCCGAGCGGATGCACACGACGCAGGCCGTGATCGCTCGTCTCGAAAGCGGCCGGGTGAAACCCTCGACACGCACCTTAGAACGGTTGGCCGAGGCAACCGGCACGCGGCTCAAGATCAGCTTCGAGCCGGTACCGGCCAGCTAAGCCTGACCCACATGTCACAATGTGGTTATGTCTACATACGGTTATGTGGCAACAAAGACACTTGGACATGTAGACTTGAGGGCATAGAATTCGGATCTCACCCTGATTCGCTGAGGCCCTATGAAAATCGTCGCCATCATCAGCCAGAAGGGAGGCGCGGGAAAAACTACGCTTGCCGTCCACTTGGCGACGGCCGCCGCTGCTGCTGGGCATAGCGCAGCCGTCATTGACCTTGACCCACAAGCGACCGCCGCAAGTTGGGGCGACCGCCGCACGGCCGCGGTCCCGGAGGTTATCAGCGGGCAGGCGGCCCGCCTGCCCGCGCTGGTGAGCGCTGCTCGACAGAACGACGCAGACTTCCTTGTTCTCGATACCGCTCCCAACGCCGATCAGGTGGTCTCCCTCGCCGCGCGGGCAGCCGACCTGGTGCTTATCCCCTGTCGACCGGCCGCTTTCGACCTCGAGGCTATCGAAACGACGCTCATGCTGGCGAGAGCCGCCACGAAGCCTGCGTATGTGGTCCTGAACGCTGTGCCCCCTCGCAGCGGAATTGGAAGAGAGGCGGCAGAGGGGCTCGCTACCCGAGGCGCGCAGGTAGCCCCCTGCCAGCTCACTCATCGTGCGGCCTTCGCTCACGGCGTGATCGATGGCCGTACTGCGCAAGAATTCGAGCCACAGGGGAAGGCGGCCGAGGAGGTTGACGTGCTCTATAGGTGGTTATGTGGCGTTATGGGCATGCCCACAAGTGGGCGTGACCGAAAGGCAGCATGAGGACATGAACAAGCGCCCTAGCCTCTTTGCCTCGAAACCCGCTCCCGCCGTCAGCGCAGAGGAGGTAGCGGAGCTGCCGGCTCCGGCAGGCAACGGCGATTCCGGCCGCAAGCGGCCTCCGAGCCGGGAGGGCAAGCGAGTGCTGTCGATTTACCTCGACCCGCTTGCATGGAAGCAGCTCCGGCAGCTTGCCCTCGACAGCGAGACGTCGACCCAGGCGCTCGGCGAGGAGGCGGTCAATCTGCTGTTCGCGAAGCATGGCATCAACCGAAGTGCGTAACGCCAGAATAGGGAGCTTCGGAAGCGGAGCGGCCGGGATAGAGCGGAGAGGGGAGGGGGCCTGAATCTTGCGCTTTGCGAGACAGAACGCGTCCCACCCACTCAACGGCATCCTTCGGGGTTCTGCGGGGCTGTGCCCGTGACGGCGGACAATGTTCGCGGTATCGCCGCGGGGCTGGCTGCCTTGGCCGAACGGCTTCCCGCCGGTCTGCCGTTCGACGCGCTGGACGAGCGCATCGCCATTGTTGGGACTGCCGGCTCGGGCAAGACCTATACGGCGAAGGGGCTGGTTGAGCGGCTGCTCGACACAGGCGCACGGGTCGCGATCATCGACCCGCTTGGCGTGTGGTGGGGCCTGCGGACGAGCGCGGACGGCGAGGCGCCGGGATATCCCGTGGTGGTATTCGGCGGGCGGCACGCAGACGTACTGCTGACGGGGGAGATGGGAAAGGCGCTCGGGCGGCTGATCGCCGGGCAACCGCTGGCCTGCGTGGTTGATCTCTCCGAGCTCGGCAGCGGCGCGGCACGCCGCCGCTTCATGACGGCGTTCGCCGAGGCAGTGTACGAAGCCAACGACGAGCCGCTGCACCTGGTGCTCGACGAGGCGGACATGTGGGCACCACAGCGGCCGTTGCCCGATCAGACCGGCTTGCTGGGCCGGATCGACGAGATCGTCCGACGTGGCCGGATACGGGGTTTTATCCCGTGGTTGATCACGCAGCGGCCGGCGGTGGTGCACAAGGACGTGCTGTCGCAGGCGGACATCCTGATCGCGATGAAGCTGACGTCGAGCCAGGACCGGGATGCGGTTGGGGCGTGGATCGAGGGCCAGGCCGACCGGCAGGAGGGCAAACGGATTCTCGCCGAACTGCCGCGGCTGCAACGCGGCGAGGGCTATCTCTGGGCGCCGGGCCACGGGATTCTTGAACGTGTTGCCTTTCCGTTGATCCGCACTTTCGACAGCTCGCGAGCGCCACGCCGCGGCGAGCGGGTTGCGACGCCGCGTACGCTAGCAGAGGTAGACCTGACGGCGATCACGGCCGCCTTGGCGGCCGATGAGTCGGACGGTGCGGCACGGCGTGATGCTCCCGCCCGGCCTGCGTATATCGCCGAGCTGGAGCAGCAAGTCGCCGCGGCGCGGGCGCGGATCGAGCGGCTTGAGCGAGACAATCGCGAGCTCACTGTCCGGCTGGCGCAGATTGCCGCGCTGGCGTCCGATGGCGCCGGCGAGATGGCATCTGCTGCGCTCGACCCCGGGCACCAAGCTGTTCACAGCGTTATCCACAAACCTGCGAGGGTTATCCCCAAATCCGTGCCGGCAGGGCATCCAGGCCCGCCCGCGTCTCGCGCCAGGCCGGATGTCAAAGGTGACCTCCACCCGGCTGCCCGAAAGCTCCTGGCAGCCCTGGCGCAACATGCACCGGGTCGATTCACCTGGGGTCAGGCCGCGACCCTGGCGGGGCTGAAGCCGAGTGGTGGGCACTTCAATGCCGGGCGCAAGGAGCTGCGCGAGGCGGGCTACGTCACCGAGGAGAGCGACCTCGTCGCGACGACATCAGCGGGCTTGGCAGTGGCCGGGGAGGTGCCCCCGCAGCCCTCGACGCCGGCGGAGCGGCTGGCTCTGTGGTGCTCGCGGCTGCCATCGCCGGCGCCGGAGATGCTGCGGGCACTGGCGGCTCGCGGCGAGCACTACACTGAGGTTGAAGAATTGGCGGCGGTGCTTGGCAAGAAACCGACCGGCGGGCACTGGAATTCTGGCATCGCGCTGTTGCGCAACAACGGACTGATCGAAGCCAACGGGCGGCGGTTCCGCGTGTCCGAACTGCTCCGGTGACCGGCTTTTCTGTCCGGCCTGGCCGAGGTCAGTCCCGAGTTCGCCGTGGAGTCGGCGGCATGGTCAGCCCGGCATGCTTCCTTCCTCTTGCCCGGGAGGCCGTTGCCTGACGGCGGGCGCATCGCGTTCGGCGTCGAAAGCTTTGAGCCCACGGCGGCGCCAGCGAGCGGAGAGGTGGGCAGGATCGATGCCGGCGTCGTCGGTGCCGCGCAGGCGATCGGTGAGCTCGAGGAAGGCGCCGAGAAGGGTGGCGCGATCGTCGTCGACGAGCTCGACGAGCCCTGCCTTCTGGACCAGGCCGCCGAGCTCGATGAGGTGGCGGGTGCGTTCGCGCCGTGCCTTGGCCCAGTCACGCATGTCGGTTCGGGCCCTGACAGCGTCGAGCCTATGGCGCTGGGCTGTTGCCAGGCCCAGCCGGCGCGCCGTGGCTTGAAGCTCCCGGAGCAGAGCCGGCGGCGCCTGTCCTCTTGCCCCTGCTGCCTTGTTTTCCGTCCCCGCGAAAGAAGGCCTGGCCGCGGTCGGTCCACCTCGCGACGGCCTCGGGTTTGTCCTTGGCTTGCTCCACCGCCGCGAGCAGCACGCCGGCGAGGGCTTCGAGGGGGAGGGAATCGGCACCGGTTGCGCTGACGAGCTCGCCAAGCTGGGTGACGCGCCGTGACTTGAGCTCACGGGTGCGCTCCTCGAGGGCCTTCAGCTCGGTATCGATATCGCGTGGCTTGCGCATTTCCTGCTCCGTTTTCCGGACTCTGCCGCTAGACTACCCACCGCACGGAGCCACGTCACTCACGGCGGAACGCAGTGAAGCCTATTTTTTGAGTGCGCGCTTATACGTTGCTTCGCAACGTGGCGCGTGGCAGCCTGGGCGGATCGAATGAATCGGAGCCGGCCCGCGTGGCGATCTACCATCTTTCGGCGAAGGTGATCAGCCGCGCGGACGGCCGTTCGGCGGTGGCGGCGGCGGCGTACCGCGCGGCGTCGGAGCTGCACGACGACCGACTCGGCCGGACGCACGACTTCACCAACAAGGCGGGGGTAGTGCACTCGGAGATCCTACTGCCCGAAGGCGCGCCGGCGCGGCTCTCGGATCGGGCAACCCTCTGGAACGAGGTTGAGGCGAGCGAGAAGCGGAAGGACGCGCAGCTGGCGCGGGAGATCGAGATCGCCCTGCCGCGTGAGCTCTCCCGAGCGGAAGCGATTCGCCTGGCTCGGGACTTCGTGGCCGAGCGGTTCGCGGCACGCGGGATGATTGCCGATCTCAATGTGCATTGGAGCCGGACGGCCGATGGGGAACTGCAGCCGCACGCGCATGTGATGCTGACGATGCGGGAAGTCGGGCCGGTGGGGTTTGGCCCGAAGGTGCGGGAGTGGAACCGGACCGAGCTTTTGCAGGAATGGCGCGGGCGATGGGCGGAGCTTGCGAACGAGCGGCTTGCCGAATGCGGGCATGATCTTCGCATCGATCATCGGTCCCATGCGGAGCAGGGGATCGGCTTTGAGCCGCAGAACAAGATTGGTCCGGCGGGCGCACGCCGGCAGGCGCGGGGCGAGGATGCGGAACGCGCTGCGGAGCACGAGGGGATCAGCCGCCGCAATGGCGAGCGGATCATCGAAGACCCGTCGTTGGTACTGGCGGCGCTGACGCGGCAGCAATCGACGTTCACGCGGCGAGACCTGGCGCGGATGGTGGACCGGCACACGGCGGACGCGGAGCAGTTCGCGCAGGCGATGGCGAAGGTGGAGGCCTCGCCGGAGCTGGTGCAGCTGGGGCGAGACGGACGCCGGCAGGAGCGGTTGACGACGCGGGAGATGCTGGGAACGGAGCAGCGGATGGAAGAGGCCGCCCTCGGCTTGGCGGGGCGGCAGCGGCATCGCGTGGCGCTGGGCCGGCGGCTGGTGGTGTCGGAATCGGGGCCGCTCGGTGCGGAGCAGGCCCGGGCCTATCGGCACGTCACGGAGGCGCGGGATCTCGCGGTGGTGGTCGGGTACGCGGGGACGGGCAAGAGCACGATGCTTGGGGCGGCGCGGAAGGCCTGGGAAGGGGAGGGGTACCAGGTACGTGGCGCGGCGCTTTCGGGGATTGCGGCCGAAGGGCTTGAAGCGGGGTCGGGGATCACGAGCCGGACCATCGCGAGTCTGCTCTACCAGTGGGAGCAGGGGCGGGAGGAGCTCACCAAGCGCGACGTGCTGGTGGTGGACGAGGCGGGGATGATCGGCTCGCGGCAGATGGAGCGTCTTCTTGCCCACGCCTACACCGCCGGGGCGAAGGTGGTGCTGGTGGGCGATCCGGAGCAGCTGCAGGCGATCGAGGCGGGGGCGGCGTTTCGGGCGATCGCGGAGCGGATTGGAGCGGCGGAGATCACCGAGGTCCGACGCCAACGCGAGGCCTGGCAGCAGGAGGCGACGCGCGAGTTGGCGACGGGCCGCACCGCGGAGGCGCTCGGGCGGTATGAGGCCGCGGGGATGGTGCACGCGCACGCCACGCTCGAGGAGGCGAAGGCGGCACTGGTCGCCGGCTGGGACGCCGCGCGTCTGGCAACGGAAGCCCGTCTGGCGGACGCCGCGCGGCGCGAGGGTCCCGAGCTCCGGCAGATCATGCTGGCGCACCGGCGTGCGGACGTGCGCGATCTCAACGAGCGGGCGCGGGCGGTGCGCCAGGCGGCCGGCGAGCTCGGCACGGAGTTCCGAGTGCAGACGGAGCGGGGCGAGCGCGCCTTTGCCGCCGGTGACCGGGTGTATTTCCTGCGGAACGAGCGCGGGCTCGGGGTGAAGAACGGCACGCTCGGCACGGTGCTGAAGATCGAAGGCAGCGCCTTTGGCCGGGGCAGCGCCCCTGGCGCGGGCAGCGTCGGCCAAGGCGAGCGGCTGACAGTGCGGCTCGATGACGGGCGGCAGGTCGGCTTTGACGTGAAGGACTACGCGCACATCGATCACGGCTACGCGGCGACGGTGCACAAGAGCCAGGGGGTGACGGTTGATCGGGCGCACGTGCTGGCGTCGGCCGGGATGGACCGGCACGCGGCGTATGTCGGGCTGACGCGGCACCGCGAGCAGGTGGCCTTGCACTGGAGCGCGGACGAGCTGGGCAGGCGGGAAGGGCTGACGCAGGCGCTTGGGCGCGAGCGGCTCAAGGACACCAGCCTGGACTATGGGTTATCCACAGGCGGAACAGCCAGAGAACACGAGGCCCGGTCCGAATCGGCCTCGACGGCGCGCGATTATGCCGAGCGGCGGGGCTTGGTGCCCCCCGACGGTCGGGTGCCAGAGAGCGAGATCGTACTGCGCGAACGGGCGGAGGCCGCCCGCCAGGCGGAGGCTACCCGCCGGACGGAGGAGGTCGCCCGCCGGGAGGCGGAGCGCACGGAACCGCCGCGGTCGCGGCGCGGCATGTTCGCGGGGCTGAAGCTCTCGGCGGGTCCGACAGCGGGAGCCGGTGTCGAGGCCGAACGGGAGCAGCAGGCGGAAGCCGCCCGCCCGGCAGAGGCTGCTCGCCGGACGGAGGCCGCCCACCCGGCGGAGCGTGCGGAGACGGCCCGGCAGCGGGGCATGTTTGCCGGATTGAAACTGTCGGCCGAGCCGATTGCCGAGGCCCACCACGCCGCGCCGGCCGGGCGAGAGCAGGAGGCGGTGCGGCTGCGGGGCCCGGTGCGGGCCTATGCGCGTGCGTGGGCGGACGCGGAGCGGATGCACCGGGCCGAGCTGCCGCTGCTGCCGCACCAGACGGCGGCACTGGCGCGGGCTGATCGTGCCTTGGAGGCGCAGCGCCCGGGGTTCCGGCAGGACCTCGACGCGGCCCTGACCCATGCGCCGAGCCTGGGGCAGCGTGCGGGCACGGCGCTCGGGGTGAGAGAACTGATCGAGGCCGGGCAGCAGGAGCGGGCGCAACGGGAGAAGCTGGAAGAGCGGGCGCGGATGGCGGTGCGGGCGTGGGGCCGGTTGGACGCGGCCTACCAGGCGGCCGGGAAAGCCTACGACTGGCCGGCGCGGCGGGAAGCGGCCGAGCAGATTCAGCGGTTCGCCAAGAGGCTGGTGAAGCAGCCCGCGCTTCTCGAGATGCTGCGCCAGCGCGGGCCGGAGCTCGGCCTTCCCGAACGCACGCGGCTCTCGCAGGCCTTGCGGAGCCGAGCGCCCGAGCAGGAGCTCGCCCATGAGCTCGGGCTCCGGCAGCGCAGGCCGAGCCTTGGGCTGGGGCGGTAGCCGATGAGCGAAACCTCCGGAGAGGACGCCGCCGTCCGGGCGTTCGAGGGGCTGAAATCGGAAGTTGCCCGGCTGCGGCAGGGGATCGAGCTCGTCTATCGCCAGAGCGAGGAGGCCGCGGTCGATTACAGCCCGACGCTCGGGGAGATGGCGAAGACGCTCGCGGCGGTGCAGAGCCGGCTCGCGGCGATCGAGGGCAAGCCCGGCTTAGGGGTCACGCCGCAGATGTTTCGCCAGCAGATCGAGGAGGCGGGGCACCGAGCTGGCGAGCAGGCCGGGCGGGCGATGGTGGAGGGCGCCGCGGCGCAGAGCGCGGCGACGCGCGAGCTGCAGGCGCTGGTCGGCCGGGCCCGCACGCGCAAGGACCAGTGGGAATGGCTCGGCGTGGCGGTGGGGGGCGGCATCATCCTCGGGATGATATTGGTTCGCGTGCTGGTCGCGGTGCTGCCGTGGGGCGGCGGGGACGGGCTGGCGGCGGTGATGGTCGGCGCCCGCGACCCTTGGGAGGCCGGCGAGATCCTGATGCAGGACGCCAATCGCGCCTCGTTCGACAAGATGGCGACGCTCTACAACACCTGTGGACCGCGGCCGGTCGCATTCTGCACGGCGGCGATCGTGCTGGACGAAGCGGCCAAGGCGGGGACGGGAAGCGGGGCGGAGGCCCTGCCACACCCACCCGCGCCACCAGGGCGGCGGTAGGGCCAGTCTCGGAGCGATTCAGCGCACCATAGCGACCGCGGTCATCGCCTGGTTCACGCACGGGCGTGGGATGACGAGAGATCGGTTGAGGGGTAGTTCCGTTTGGCGCAGGCTCGTTATGTATGAGCGCACAATCTGTATCGCAGACATCATCGTTACCTGCATAGATGGTCAGTGCGCACATCCTTAAGATTGTACGGCAAGGAAATGGCGTCATACTTGTTGCGCCGATCGGAACTGATTGCGGAAAGTTCATGATCTTCACGGCGTTTTCTTGGCCCGGTTCCGTCGCTCCGCAGCCAGGGGCTGACGAAAATATTGCGATCGTGTTGGGAACGCCTTGACTCGGCTCTGTTTTTCTGGACTGTGCCGTTCCAGATTCAATACGCACATCGGGGGGAGCGTCATGGGCGCAGGTGCGAAGAGCCGAGGTGGAAAGGCTTGCCGAGTTGATGCCGGCCGCCGGCGTTGCCTGCTCCTCACCACCACCATGCTCTCCGGGCTCGCGATGCCGGCACTGGCGCAGACCTTGCCGACGGGCGGAGCCTATGTCGCGGGTTCGGGCAGCATCGCGACCGCTGGTCCGGCGATGACGATCAACCAATCGACCAGCCGCGGCATCATCAACTGGCAGGGGTTCTCGATCGGCAGCGCCAACGCGGTGCAGATCAACAACGGCAGCGGAGCGACGCTCAACCGGGTGACGGGAGGCAATCTTTCGACGATCTCGGGCGAGCTCGGCGCCACCGGCTCGGTCTATCTCATCAATCCGAACGGGGTGGTGGTTGGGCCGGGCGGGCAGGTGCTGACCGGCGGGAGCTTCGTCGCCTCGACGCTGGACGTGTCGAACAGCCAGTTCATGGGTGGCGGCACGCTCACCTTCTCGGGCACGTCCAACGGCACGGTAACGAACGAGGGCAGCATCACCTCGCAGAGCGGGGACGTGGTCCTGATCGGCCAATCGGCGAGCAACACCGGCACGATCAGCGCCCCCAACGGCACCGCCGCGCTCGCTGCCGGCAACCAGGTGGTGCTGAGCCCGGAGAACGGGCCTGCGGGGATCTACGTCGTCCCGGACACGACGGCGACGGGCAATGCGACCAACTCCGGGGCCATCAAGGCGGCCGCGGCGGCGCTCGCCT